>Ga0310121_10002095_pt1 | contig 19421 bp, 11 predicted proteins | sample CB27_Tmax_986_MG_FD_203504 | JGI IMG/M metagenome (GOLD analysis project Ga0310121, IMG submission 203504) | Marine microbial communities from Western Arctic Ocean, Canada - CB27_Tmax_986 | ecosystem: Environmental > Aquatic > Marine > Oceanic | place: Canada: Western Arctic Ocean | collected...
GCCAGCGGTAGTACGTCTGCTGAGCGATCCCCAGCCGTTTGCAGACCTCCGGAACCTTCTTTCCCTTACCGAGTTCGACATCGGCTCGACGCAACATCGGGATAATCGGGTCAACTCCATGACGTTTTTGTGCCAGCTGAAAAAATCCTTTCCGGGCTAAAGCCCGGGCTGGATTCTCTCACACGCACTGGTACTTTTCACGGGGGTAAGGTCAGTACCTGTCACGATGATCTTTTACAACCCCTTCAATTGTGACCGGTTGCCAAACCGTGTAAAATCCCTCTCACCATCGTCCCCTCACCAAAGCACGCACCGGCGGGAAATTTTTCATGGATACAAACACCCAGTTTGACCAGCACGGCTACGTGTTCCCGCTGGATATTTTTAGCGATACACAAATCAACGCATGCCGGAGTGCCTTTGACAAGTTGGAACAAGAATTCGGAAAAGAGCACACGCAAAAAGGGATCATGGCCAAAGAGCAGGAATATGCATTCATCTGGAAACTGGCGACGGACAAGCGGCTTTTGGATGCGGTTGCAAGCGTCTATGGCAACGACCTGGTCCTGGCTGGTACCCACTTTTTTTGCAAATACCCGGTTGCCGAATTGGGCACCGCCTACGTCGCCTGGCATCAGGATGTGACCTACTGGAACCTGGATCCTCCCCAGGCTATAAGCGCCTGGATTGCCATCGATGACGTGGATGAGGAAAATGGGGCCATGCTGTTTGTCCCAGGCAGCCATCGGCACGGGATCCTGGAGCATGGCAAAAGCGACCAGCATGGCAACCTGCTTTCGATCAACCAGGCGCTGGACGAGGGGCTTTTTGACCCTACTGAGGCGGTCACCGTCAACCTAAAAGCAGGCCAGGTCTCGCTGCACGATGGCATGTTGATCCACGGTTCGCACCCCAATCACTCGAGCCGTCGCCGCTGCGGTATGACCGTCCGCTTTATCCGTCCCGACGTGCGAATCGTCCGCAAAGACAACCAGGTCTTTACGCAAAATGCGGTACTCGTCCGGGGCAAGGACCAGTTCCACCTTCAGCACCGCGCACCCGCACCGACCTTTGACAACTGACGGCTGCCCTGGTGCCTGCAGAGCCTTGGCCCTCGAGCGAAAGAACACACAAACCATGCGACTCGCCACCGTACTAACTCCTCCCACTCCCGAGCATTTCCAACTGGCCGCCCAGTGTGGGGTTACCGATTTTGTGGCCCGCTATCCAGCCAACGGACCATCTCAATTGGGCCCGCTCAAGCACCAGGCTGGCACATTCGGGCTGGCGCTCTCTGCGGTCGAGGGATTGTTGCCGATTGAAAATATGATTGTGGGACAGGATGACGGAACCGAACTGGAGGCGATGAAGCGGTTGATCACCACGATGGGTGAGCTTGAAATCCCTGTGCTTTGCTACAACTTTATGCCAGCCACTGACTGGGGACGAACCACGCTCGATGCGCCTGAGCGAGGCGATGCGAAGGTCACGAAATTTGACATCCAGGATGTCGATCAGATGGTGGTACCTGGACATAAGCCGAGTTCGGCGCAAGCGGGGCCAACCATTGACACGATCGATGCCTCCACCCTGTGGGATAACCTCCAACAAATGCTCGACCAGTTGTTGCCTGTGGCCGAAGATGCCGGGGTCAAGCTGGCGATGCACCCGGACGATCCGCCACTACCGGCATTGCTCGGAAAAGCCCGCATCATGAACAGCGTGGAGAATTTCCAGCGGCTCGTTCAGCTTTACGATAGCCCCAATAATGGCATTTGCTTTTGCCAGGGAAATTTCGTGGCGATGGGTGCGGACATTCCCCAGGCCATTGGTCAGCTTGGTCCTCACATTTACTATGTTCATTTTCGCGATGTACGGGGCTCGGCGGAATGTTTTACCGAAACCTTCCACGACAACGGACCGACCGACATGGTGGCTGCCATAAAGGCCTACCGCGAGGCTGGTTTTGATGGACCTATCCGTCCCGACCATGTGCCCCAACTGGCCGGAGAAGACAACGGCGAGCCTGGCTACACCATGTTGGGACGCCTTTATGCTTATGGCTACATTCGAGCCTTGCTCCAGGCTACAAAGTAGATTCTTCTAAAAGGGGGCAGGTCAGGAGGTGTGACGATGTCGGTGTTGGACCAGCACGATCTCAAGTTCTGGGAAAAACATGGCTACGTGGTGATCCGGCAGGCGGTGCCGATCGCCAATTGCGAGGCGGCTGCCGAGGCGGTGTGGCAACACCTGAACATGAATGCCAAAGATCCAGAGACCTGGTATCCCCATCCGCCACGACGGAACATCATGGTGGAGATTTACCAGCACCAGGCTTTGTGGAACAACCGGCAACTCCCCAAAGTTCACGACGCCTTTGCGCAGATCTGGGGCACCCGGCGGCTGTGGGTGAGTTTGGATCGTGCGAGCATGAATCCCCCCCTGCGTGACACCTACCACTACGAAGGCCCCTTCCTGCACTGGGATCTGGACCTTAGCAAACCGTGGCCCTTTGGGGTGCAGGGAGTTTTGTACCTGACCGACACGGCTGCCAACCAAGGCGCGTTTGCATGCATCCCTGGCTTTCACCACAAGTTGCGGGCCTGGCTCAAAAGGCTGCCCGCTGACGTTGATCCGCGTCAAGCAGTTCGCGACGCTTACGCACAGCAGGCAGTCTTTGTCGAGGGGCAGGCAGGAGATTTGATTGTCTGGCACAGCGAACTTCCCCACGGCAGTAGCGAAAACACCTCGAGCCGGCCGCGGATCGCCCAGTACATCAGCATGTCACCGGCGCGCGACGATCTTGACCGACTGCGCCAAGAACGGATCCAGGCCTGGCAAGAGCGCCTGACCGGACTGGGACAGAACCAGCCCGGCCAGGAACATCACCAGGGCAAAACAGCCCGGCTGACTCCGCTGGGACAAAAACTACTGGGGCTCGATCGCTGGGAGGGTGAACCACCCGGCGACACGGCGCCTGGCGAGTTAACGGACCTCGAGCGCCAGATGCTAGGTGGCAGCCAGCCTGCCCAATAACGGCTCCAGCGCTCCCCTTGAAGAGGATTCTCGCGCACAGAAAAGTTTTTTTGATAAGATTATTGATAAGGTTATTAATGAGGTTATAAGGGGGCGACCGGCGCCCAGTTTTACCCGCCCACACAGGTCATCACAGCATGCAACGACAGGCCAAAACGAAACGGCTTTCACAACTTCCCCGCAGCAGAAGGTTAATCACGATGCGATCTTTTTCGGTCCTTACAGGAATTCTGGCGTTTTATTTCCTGGCGACAGGCGCTTTGTCGACCATTGCCGATGACACACCTGGGACTATCGATATTGGCTCGCGGCGGGAACTGTTTGTAGATGATTTCCTGATCGACCGAATCGAGGGCCTCCGTCGCGAACAGCAAACGCCCATCGACAGGGGCAAGGTGTTTGGCTTCGAACAACCGTGGGAGGGAGACTATTGCAATTACGTACATATTTTCAAAGACACCGACCGGTGGCGCATGTATTACCGGGGTGCCCGAGCCGAGTTTGAAATTGGCGAAACCGGTTCTTCAAACATCTGCCTGGCCGAAAGTGTCGATGGCCTGAAGTGGACCAAGCCAAACCTGGGGCTTTACGAATTCCATGGAACCACCGACAACAACGTGACCTACCTCGGTGATGGCACACCGAACTGGTACTGCTTTAAGGACGACAATCCCCAGGAACCGGCCGAGCGACGCTACAAGGCGATCGGCAAACTCAGTCTCAGTTTTGGGGGACCACTAGGGGTGATGACTTCCCCTGATGGAATCCACTGGAAATGGTGGAAAAAAGAACCGGTCATTACCGGTGGCCCACTCGACACGCTCCACGTGGTGCGGTGGGATCCGGCCCGTAAAATGTATTTGGCCTTCTTGCGCAACTGGGTCCCCCGGACAACCGGGTTTGGGGTTCCACCTGAAATCGACGCCCCCCCCAGTGAATACAACACCTGGTATTACCCGGCAAAAGATCGGGTAAGGTCCATCGTTCTTTGTACCTCAACCGATTTCCTCAACTGGTCGAGGCAACAGTGGTTGGTTTACGACGAGAACCTGCCAATTGAACACCTCTACACGAATGCTGCCACGCCCTATTTTCGGGCACCGCACATTTATGTTGGTTTTCCCATGCGGTATGTCCCCGAGCGTTCGGTGATTGCCGACTGGGCCAACAGCGGTGAGAACCAGCATCCGCGTTCGATTGGTTGTTCAGACGCTGTCTTCATGAGCAGTCGTGACGGCCTCCATTGGAATCGCAGTGCGGAAGGTTTTGCGCGCCCCGGACTCGACCAGCAAAACTGGACCGATCGCAACATGTTGATCGCGCCGGGGGTGGTACAAACAGGACCAGGAGAGATGTCACTCTATTACGTGGCTCACTATGGTCACGACGACTGTCACTTACGTCGACTTGGCCTGCGCCTGGATGGCTTCTTTGCAATCCATGCAGGTTTTCCGGGCGGCCAACTGGTCACCCGCCCACTGGTCTTTGACGGGAACCGGCTCGTGATTAACTACTCAACATCGGCCGTAGGAGATGTTCGAGTTGCCATCGAAGATGCCGATGGCAACCCAATACCGGGCTATACGCTATCGGATGCCTACGAACTGGTCGGGGACAACATCCAGCAGGTCGTCAGCTGGACGGGGGGGGCCGACGTAAGCCCCCTGGCCGGAACCCCCGTGCGGCTGAGGTTTGTGATGGCCGACTCGGACCTCTACTCGTTTCGCTTCATGACCCCGGAGACCGATTCCCCATAAAGCTTACGGCACCGAAAAAACGAACTGCCTTGCCTTCCCGCAGTCTTTGGACGCGAAAAGTTCAATCCAACCCACACTGGCATATCACCAAAGAGACACACCGCTTGTTGACTGGACCTACAAAAAGCTTGCTGAAAGGACTTACAAGTGGCCTGGCCCTGCTGCTAGCAATTGCTACTGCCGGTCCAGGCGTAGCGGTGGCGGAGATTACCTTCCAGTTCAGCAAGGACGATGAGGCAACGCTGGGAAAATTTGCGATCGATTCGGGACGGGCGGAAGTCTCGATGTTTCGCGCCGTATGGAGCAACACCCACCTGGTGACCCAGAGCGGACAACGCGTGTCGGTCACCGACCCGTTCATGTACCAATGCACCGTGCTGGTCGATGGGCAACAAAAAGGGGGCTACTGGAACGCCCCCAAAATCTGGGACGGCTGGCAAGTCACCCAGGTTCAGGATGCCAACCGTCCCTACGATGATCTCGTCAAAATGGTCGCCGAGCCTCCTGGCTGGGGGGTGCGAAAAGAAGTGAGTATCGCGGTTAACGAAAATGAAAGCAGGGCCTATGTTTTCAGTCGCCTTACTGCAACCGGCGACCTTGAGCTCTACGGCGACAACCAGACCATCTATGTTGACACGTCGACCGGCAACAAGTTCTTTGTCGACGACCAGCCGGTCGATCCCGAGCACAGCAAGCAGGTTCCTATCGCCCACTGGATCATGATTTATTACTGGAACCAGTATGTAAGCGTGGGACTGATCGCGATGGACCCCCAGCTACAAGAGTATCCCAACCCCCAGGTTTTCGGGGACGTCACATTTTCCGAATCGGCAGATGCAAAAGGGGCCAGCATCAGCCTGCGAAAAGGTTCGGGGCCCATGTCGAGCGGGGACTCACGCTCCCAGCAGTACCTGCTCGTGTGGGGCGACGGAGACCTGCGAAGCAAAATCAAAGAAATCTCCAAACAGGCGCTCGCCGGAGAACTCAATTCGAATGTACTTGTGTTGCCCGTGGCAAAGTAAACTGGCCTGCTGTTATCGAACCCTGGACGGTGTTTCGTTGATGAAAATTTTTCTTGTACCACTGTTGGTGTCGCTGGCTTCTGTCGTTGCGGCGGCTGAACTGAAACCGCAACCGTCTGCTTATTTGCAGGCAGTCGCTGGCGCGCCGTGGTCGGTGGCGCGGCCCCTGCAGGTTTCCAATCAAGGGGCCGTTGACGACACCCTCGCGGTGGTAGTTCCCGTGACCGGCTTCCCTCAGAGAACCTTCGTCGTGGTGGATGAATCGGGATTACCGTTGGTCACTCAAAATGACGACCTCAATGGCGATGGCACCGTGGATGAAGTTTGTACCTTGCTCAAGCTCAAATCGGGCCAGCAGCGCACGGTCACACTGCTTGGCAGCGACCAGCCGTTACCCGCTGCCCCCGCCGACCTGGTCCAACAGGAGCAATTGGCCGGTTCCTGGGCGCCGATGCGGATGCAGCCAAGTCGTAGTCCGGGCAATACGCAAATGTCCTACTACCGGTCCCCTGCAAATTCAGGCCTGGCCCGCAAACTCATCGCCCGCCTGGAGCAACGTGTGCCCATGGAACTGGTCGAGTGCCCCGACTTCCGCCTGCTGGTCGGGCACCGGTCAGGGCTGATCGAAGCGATGCGTCCCGCCTCACTTCCTGACGGAATGTTGGGAAGCTACTTGCGCGAGTTTGTGCCCAACGCCCCGGAGATGGGCCCCATGACGCGCCGCTTTTCCGGTCCGGTTCGGTGCCGCCTGGAGTGGGGCACTGCAAACCGGCTGCGGCAGGTCACCATTTACCGCAACGGCCTGATCAAAACTTCCTGGGCAGCGGCTCCGCCAACCGTTCAGGTCATCACCTGCAGTTACCCTTATCGCTATCTGCAGGCAGGCTCCGAAAATGCAGTCCGCTTCAGCCAGATGCTACAAAAACGGCGCCCACTGCCGGGTGTCGACACGGCGATTTTCTTTGGTCGCAATCATGCCAGCCTGCACGTCAGCGGCGAGGGCCTCAAGGCAGTCGAGCACCAGGTCTGGCTCGACAGCGGAGAGATTGCCTGGGAGGCAGGCACGGACTACAGCACCAAAAAATCTTCGGAGCCCCCGGTCGAACGAATCACCCGCTGGACTGCCGATACCTACATTGGCGGCGGCTTGCATGTCACGTCGTGGCAAAACAAAGGCACGGCGGCAGCCCTTTCTTATCGAATTGGTAATTTTGGAGCGTATGCTGCCGGTCAAGCGCCCGGCCTGGTGCGGGCAACTGCCGGCCCACCTACCAGTGTGGTGCCGCCACTGGGGCAACCTGCTACCAAGGGTGGCGTAACCGTGGCCTTCGACACCGTGACGAAGACCGTCAATCGTCTTCACCCAAATAAAATCAACGGCTGGGAACTTCGCCCGGTCACGCTTGCACAACGCAATCCACAGGCAGCTTACTTCCAGGCAGAACTGGCGAACCACTCCGAGCAAGAGGAAGTCGTCGAGGTGACCCTCGACGACGCGGCCTGGATCCACGAAGCATCCCTCCTCTCCCGGCGAGAGATGCTCAAGAACCAAAAATTTCCGGCAGCCACGGTGCCTTACTTCCACGACGAAGCTGAACTGGTCCCCGGCGGCACTGCGGTTCGGATTGCCGTACCGGCAGGCAAAGTGATGCCGGTGGAGATTTGCATTCGGCCCAAACCTGATTCGCTCGGACCTGTCACGTGTCGTGTGCGGACCGGGCCAAACACCTCCACCCAGCTCAACGTCCTTGTGAAACCGACCATTTTATTCATGCCCAAGTCCTCGGGAATGGCCGGAGTGAGCCGGGAACTTTCGAACGTGGAATTTCCCGCCGGTGCACCGTTCTCTTACGGAGCGCGATTCTGGGGTGGGTACACCCCGGAACTTACCCAGTGGTACAAGGCAGCCCACCGTGACGCCGAGCGGAGCGGCTTCTGGACACTCGATCCACTCCAGATGCGCCACCTGGCCACGGTCCACGGCGAGGCAACCGCGAAAGGCCAGCCGGGCGTCGACCTGGACGCGTGGATTGACAAAGTTTTAAAAGCGCTGCGCGAGCCGGACGGCGCAGATTATCGCGTGCGAATTTACCCGCATGATGAAATCTGGGAGGTACTGGGCAGACAGGGACATTACGTGGTGCCTGTGCCGTGGATGGTCGACGCGGACCGCCGGATTGTGATGAACAGCCCCAATGCCGCCTGGAGCTCTTTTCAGGAGCCCGCCATGAATCCGCCTTTTGAGTATCACCTCAAACTGCCAAACGACATTGCCGAGTTGTTTTATTACTGCGGGCGGGACACACGCCTGCAATCGTATGCCCATCGCCTCATCGATCCGCGACGGGAACTTTTTGCGCAGTGGCAGGCCGACCCGGCCCTGCTGGCGGCGGCCGGTACCGACTCCCCCCGGCAGATCTTCTCTTTTTGGATTTCGACACAATTACACGTGGCTAACTACGCATCCGTTCGTCGCCAAATCTGGTGGTTGCGGCACCATGGGATCGATTCCTTCAACTCCTGGGCCTGTTATGGCTGGTACGGAACTGCGCAAGTGATGCACTGGATGCTGATGCAGATTCACTCCGAAAATGCACCGAATGGTCGTGGCACCATTCTCACAGACCGGGCACTGGGATGGATCGACATGAAGGAAGATATGGAACTGGTGACCCTGGTGCGACTGCTCACCGAACAGGTGCAGGAGGAGACAACCCGGCAGGAGTTGCGTGAAACGGCGCGCCTGGCTTACGAGGCCTCGCAGCGTGAAGAATTTGATTTGGCGCGCCATCACTATATCACGGCCCTCAAAAAGCTGCGGCCTGACTTGCTGGCACTGGCCCCACGCGACTTGTACCGCGGGCCGGTTGCCGCCGAGGAGCTGAGCGACCTTTTCGCCGACGACATTGACTTCCACGAAGCACAGCGGATCCCCAGGACCCGGGTCTCGCTGCTGAAACAGCGGGGACGGCGACCCAAGCCCACGGTCGACGGAACGCTCGACAATGCCTACCTGGAGCAGGGCGCCTACCTGCAGATGCGTGAAAACCGGGAGGGACACAAGGCCCAAACGGCCACAGGCGTTTACGTGGTACGCGACGACAAAGACTTGTATCTATTCTTCGATTGCCACGAACCGGAAATGAAAAACCTTCGGATGGCCCTCTCGGAGCCCGACAGTGGCATATGGGCAGATGACTGCATTGAGGTTTTGCTCGACCGCGAAGGCAACCAGGACCGCTACACGCATTTCATTCTCACTGCAGCCAATGTGCGGTACGACAGCCGCAGCGATATTGGGACCAAGTGGAATCCCCAGTACGAAACGGCCGTTTTGCGCGACAACGAGTCCTGGTCGGCCGAACTGAAGATTCCGTTTGAGGTGCTCGGCGGCCCACCACAAAAGGGTGAGACGTGGCGAATGAATTTTTACCGCGTGCGGAAAACTTCCGGTACGGAAGTCAACGCCTGGTCCGCGACTTTTGGATCTGTGGTGAGCCCCGGTCGGTTCGGCTTTGTTGAGTTCAAGTAACTCATGAAAATGGCCTTTTAGAAACGCCAACTTCCGTCTCTTTGCGGCGAGGCCGATTTCCCCCAGGAAATGAACCGCCGACCCCACCGGTGGGTTTGAATGCCACTGTTTTGGTGAGACAGGGGACCCTGTGGTAAAATGAGTGAACAAGGTTAAGCGGATGCGGATTCGACGAGAAGGCAACGAGATCAGGCGAACATGGGATTCAAAACTGCCAAAACCTCCCGGCGCCAAGCAGCCCATCCTGTGCGGGCGGTTCTGTTTCCCAGGGTCCGACTTCATAGGGCCCAACTCCATAGGACCCGACGCGCCTGGTCCACCGGCTCTGCCTGGACCATCCCCACCAAGCGCTTCCTGGGGCTGTGCCTTGTGCTCTGGGTCCCGGGCCTCTTGATCCCCACGGAGACTTTAGCCACCACCTTTGTGAACGTAAATTCCACCGTGGCCCCCTCGATGAGCAACGGCAAGGTGGCCTGGGGAGATTTCAACAAGGATGGGTTTGTCGACATGGGAGTGGGCGTCAACCTCCACACAAACATGGGAGGCACCAGTTTTCAGGTGAAGCATGCCATTGGTGGCAACGGGGTTTTTGGGGACTACGACAGTGACGGATTTCTGGACTGGTACTCCTATGGAACCTCGGAAATTTATCGCAACATGGGAGGCGCCGGGCTCACCCCCGCCGGCACGCCGGCGATCAACAATCCGCCGCCGGTCAGCCAGGCCGCGTCCTGGGGAGACCACGACAACGACGGAGATCTTGATCTTTACGTGGGAGGTTACGAAACCTGGAGCTTGAATCTTACTTATGCCGACCTTCGGTACCGCAACGAGGCAGGCACATCGTTGGTGGACATATGGACCCAGCCAACTCCACGACCAGGCCGCGGCATTAGCTCGGCTGATTTTGATCGTGACGGCGATCTCGATATTTATGTTTCCAATTACCGCCTGGTCCCGAACGAACTTCATGTCAACGATGGCGCGGGGAACTTTACCGACAGGGCAGCCGACTACAACGCGACGGGAGGATCGGGTCACACCATTGGGTCGTCCTGGGGAGACCTGGACAACGACGGTGAGATCGATCTGTTTGTCGGCAACTTTTCACACAACCGAAATTCCCAACCAGGCGTGAAGTTCCTCAAAAATACCGGTTCGCCTGGTGGCTACGGTTTCCAAAGCATGCTGGAGTGGAATTATGCCAGTAGTCCCAACTGGCAGGAGTCGTACGCATCGCCCACGCTGGGCGATTACGACAACGATGGCGACCTCGACCTTTTCCTGACCACCGTCTACGGCGGTGATCATTCACGACTCTACCGCAACGACGGAAACTGGAATTTTACCGACGTAACCTCCTCGGCAGGCCTGGATGGCATTACGCCCACTTACCAGGCCGCCTTTGCCGACTACGACAACGACGGAGATTTGGATCTGGCTGCCGGCGGGATCCTGTTTCGCAATGAAGGCAACGACCACAACTGGCTCAAACTCAAAATGGTGGGGGACGGAATTACGGTCAATCGGGATGCCGTGGGTGCCCAGGTGCGCATCGAAGCAGGCGGCGAAACTTTTACCCGGCAGGTGGAAAGCGGCACCGGCGAGGGGAACCAGAATGATCCCACGCTTCACTTCGGACTGGGCACCATGACAGGTCCGGTTGACCTCGATATCCTCTGGCCGGGTGGCCAAACCGGTCAGATCGAAAACATTGCCCTCAACCAGGTCCACACGATCGAGTTTACCCCGCCGCCGCCGCCACTGACCGACCACCAATGGGTCCCCACCACGGGTGGCAGTTGGCATACTCCCGCAAACTGGTCGTCCGGCACCGTCCCCAACAGCCATAGCGCAGCGGTACAGCTCACCGGCGTCACCGCGACGGCGATCCACATCGAACTGGGCTCGCCGGTGACCGTCGCCCGGCTGGAGCTTGATGACGCAACCAGTTACCAACTCTCTGCCAGTTTGCCCGAGGGCCGCTTGCAGCTGGAAACCGCCTCCACAGCGGCAGAACTCAACGTACTGGCCGGCCAGCACACGCTCGCACTACCGGTGGTGGCCCGGTCGGACACCCTGGTGGATGTACCCGAGGGTGCCTCGATCACACTGGCCAACACGGTCGATTTCGACGGTGTGACCCTCACCAAAACGGGGGGTGGCCTGCTACGGGTGCCAGCCGGGTCAAGCTCCGGAAGTGGCACGGTCCAGCTCAACGAGGGCACGCTGGACTGGAGGGGCGATTTGCGAGGGGACCTGTCGGCTGCCGGCGGCACGATTACCCCGGCAGGCGCCAGCCGGGGACGACTGGATGTCCGAGGTTCCTTTGCGCTGGGCGAAGGGGCGTCGCTAGAACTTGACATTCGAGGGCTCTCTTCCAGTAGCAACGACCTGGTGACAGTCGACAGTCAGGCAGACCTGGCGGGAACCCTTGAAATCGACCTCCACGACGGGTTCCGACCGGCCCCCGGAAGTCAGCTGCTGGTGATGCTGGCCGGAAGCCTCACCGACAACGGACTCACCGTCGGCGGCCCTGATGGGCATTATTTTCAAACTGTCGCTGGCAGCAGTACGCTACTGCTGGAAGCAGTTACCCCTGGCAGCTGGCAGTGGACCGGCGGTAGCGGTGACTGGAACGCTTCGGCCAACTGGGATGAAGGCTCCGTGCCGAATTCCAACTCGGCTGTGGTTCAGTTGACCGGTTCTGTGGCGACCACCAGCCTGGTCCAACTACCGACTGCCGTCACGCTGCGGGAACTTTCCCTTGACCAAGGCAGCTCTTACTGGCTCCTGGGAACTGGTGAGCTGCATTTCGATGGACCGCATGGCCAGGCCGACGCCCTGGTGACCGGCGGCAATCACCGCTGGGATGTGGAAGTCCACACCCACGTCGACACGGCCCTGTTTGTCAATACAGCAGCAGCGCTCACCATTGCCGGCCCGCTCCATCAAAACGGATTTACCGTCACCAAAGAGGGTCAAGGAACGCTGGTCCTCGATGGGGTTGCCAGTTCGGGCAACCTCGAAGTGACCGGTGGCACCCTGGCCGGTGATGGCACGGTGGGTGGGGACCTCATCGCACACTCAGGACAGATCGCACCCGGAAGTGGCATCGGCCGGCTCGACGTGGGAGGAGATTTCACTCTCGGCGCCGCGGCAACCTTACAGATTGAAATTGCGGGCCCCTCTTCCAAGGATGTTCTTTTTGTGTCAGGGGCAGCGGAGCTTGCCGGTTCGCTTGAGGTTGTATTAACCGACAGCTACCAACCGGAGCTGGGACAGAATTTCCTGGTTCTGCTGGCGGGCAGCGTGACCGACAGTGGGCTTACCCTCAGCGGACCCCGCGCAGATGAGTTTGCCCTAACGGCCTTTGGAAGTGGCTTGATCCTCGAGTCGCTCTTCGCTGGCTTAGCCGGCGACTACAATGGCGACGGAACGGTCGACGCGGCCGACTACGTTGTGTGGCGCGACTCGCTGGGAGAGAGCCTGCCGGCCGGCACCGGCGCCGACGGCGACCGCAGTGGCATCGTCGACCAGCTCGACTACGAACTGTGGAAAGCAAATTTTGGCACCACCGGTGCGACTTCCATCGCAGTGCCCGAACCTACCGGCGCCATGCTGCTGGTCACCCAGCTTGCCATTTGCCTCGCGGGCCTGCGCCGGCAAACTCTGCCGCGCACGGCTGATCTTGCCCGGTTGTGCCCACTTTCAGCGCCACTGCAGGGCAATCCTTGACAGCAAAGATTCCAACTCGTTCAATAAAGGAGTTGCCCTTGGGGCGACAGAAAATCGCGCTTACTGATGAAGGGCCGCGCGTACTGGTTGCAACCTAAATTTGGCAGGCGCCCTGTTTTGCATCGCCGGCGGAACTGGACAACTTACGGGGACCCTAGAGCCATGAACCCTAGAGCCATGAACCCTAGAGCCATGAACCCTAGAGCCATGAACCCTAGAGCCATGCAAATCGCTTGCTCTCTTGATTCAAGCGGCCACAACCAGACTGGGCTGTCTGCCGGTCTGCAGACGTGGCGTTCCAAGTCCATGCGCTCGAAAATGCAACACGGTTTTACGCTGGTCGAACTGCTGGTGGTCATCGCAATCATTGGCATCCTCATCGCCTTGCTCTTGCCAGCGGTACAGGCGGCCCGCGAGGCAGCGCGGCGCACGCAGTGCACCAACAACCTCAAGCAAATGGGCCTGGCGATTCACAATTACACGGCCACCCACGGCGTAATGCCCATTGGCAGCACCGGCCCAAGCGGCGACCGCAACAATCCCGACCGGATGGGCGAGAGATTGCACGGCTTGTTCTCGGTGATTCTTCCGTTTCTGGAGCAGGGCGGAATTTACGATGACCTCGATATCCAAATGCAGCAGATCAAGACCGGTGACGAACGGATGCGGTACACGGTTGTGGAACCTTACATTTGCCCCAGTTATCCGCATCCGGCCATGATCCCCGCCGGCACATCTGGTCTGTATGAATGGCAGTGGGGCGCTTTTACAACCTACCAGGGCGTGGGTGGCGTGATCCTGCATTGGAGCCAGAAAACGGTTCAACCGATTAACAATCCGGGTGGCGGCGCGCTGCCATTTAATGGCATCTTCGGCTGGGATTTTCAGCGCAAACTCCACGAGGTCACCGATGGCTTGAGCAAAACGTTCATGATGGGCGAGTTTGTGCATCGTGATTGTGACGCAGCCGGGTGCGAACCGGCGCCGGGGAAAGTCCGCCCTTGGATCATGGGCGGATCGCGCAATGGCCCCAGCAGTTATGCCTACAAGGTGCTGCAGAATCCGCCAAACATCGTCATTAAAGTCTCGAACACCAAATTTAATTACTTGCCGCACGGAAGTTATCATCCCGGCATTACCCAATTCATGTTTGGAGATGGCAGCGCACGGCCCATTTATGATGACATCGATTTCCGAAGGGTCTATCAGCCCCTGGCCAGTTGTGATGGGGGAGAGGTTGTTGATTTTCCGTAACCACCAACAAACCGCTGCCAAGTTGTTGCGGACTGCACTACCGATGGTGTTGGTTTTTGTGGGAGGCTGTGGCGACCGGGCCAATAGGGTGCCGGTCAAGGGGCAGGTCACCTTCGAAGGCAACCCGCTCCAATTCGGTACCGTCATGTTCCAACCCACCAGCGGTCAGCCAGCGGTCGGCGATATCCAAACCGATGGCACCTTTCGCCTTTTGACCTCCCCACAGAGCGATGGACTTCTGCCTGGCGGCTACCAGGTGCGGGTCATCTGTTTTGAATCCGACCGGCCTGGCAGCAAACCACCGGTCGCCCAGGAACTGCCCACACGAGGCGCTTCGCTGATCCCGCTGAAATACGGGGAATACCGTACCAGCGGAATCGAGATCGAGGTGACCCCAGAGCTCCCCCAACCGGTAGTCCTGAAGTTAACAGCCCCCTAAAAACCCCGCTGGCAACCCTAGCGCGAGGCAAATGTTACCCGGTGGGCTCCTGCCAGGCCTTAGGCCAGTGGCGACTGCACCCTCTAAAGACCGAAAAAACAGTTCCCTGCAGATCTCCCTGGTAATTCCTTGCAGATCTCCCTGGTAATTCCTTGCAGATCTCCCTGGTAATTCCTTGCAGTCTTTGCTGTGACCATTATACTAATCTAAATACGCTTATTGTTGCAAAATGCATAACCATAACACACCGCCCAGGTAGTCACACTGGCGGCCGAAAAACTTCCGGAGCGATCTCATGGCCAAGAGACAAAGCAACTTTTCTCTAGCGACTGCCTTGTTTCTAGCGGCTGTGTTGACGCCCGTTTTCTTTGGCACCACCGCCTCTGCACAGTTAATCGGCCCCGACCATGTGAACGACAATAACCCAGGCCCACAGGGCGAAGGCTTTCTGCTCGTCGGCGGCGAACCCTTGGGTGTGGCCGTTGGACCTTCTGCCGATTTTCCAAGCGGGGCCTGGAACATGGGAACCTACGGGTTGCAACGGTACAAGTCGGAAACGGATCCCATCGATGGTGATTTTACGTTCACGTTACGTGGATTGGTCAGTTACGTCCAGAATCCCAACCAACCGGGCACTTCCCCGGAAGATTTAAGAGCGGCTGGCCTTGGTTTTGTGGTGGATGCCGTAGAGAACGACAACCCGCGCTACTCGTTTGGCTGGAACGAGCAACTGACGCGCGTCATTATGCAGCATGACGCCGGCAGTGGCCTGGAGGCCCAGTACTTTGCCCTGGACGCAACGCAGGTCCACACCTATCAGCTCATCCGGCAAAGTGGGACTGCTAATTTCTATGTCGATGGCAACCAGGTGATTCAGAATATCGATAACCGAGGGATGAATTTTGGCCAGGGCCTGGATAACCACACAGGACTTTTCTTCGGTAGTCTCTCGAGCAACCCGGCCTCACAAAGCGATTCGAAATGGGACCTCATCCGCCTGGAACAGGGGGTCAACATCTACGACCCCAACGCGGTTCCCGAGACAACCTTCACCTGGGGCAGCAGCGAATCGGGCCAGTGGAGCAGCCTGGCCAATTGGCAGCCTGTGACCGACGGCCCGCCTGACAACAGCAACGAAACGGCAATCTTTGGCGATGCGATCGGCAGCGACTCTCGTACCGTCTTTACCGACTCGGACGTGACGATCAATGCAGTCCAATTTGAAAATGCGATGGGTGGCTCTTATGCGGTGGCGGGTGCTGGCAGCGTAAACCTGGCTTCGACCGCTGATGGCACAGACACGTTGCCCACCCTTTCGGTCACCGGTGGTGGGAGTCACCAGTTTCAGGCGATGGTCCGTTTGCAAAATGATGCCACGGTAACCGTCAACAGTGGTTCGGCGCTGACGTTCACCAACGGGTTGGATCTCAACGGCCACACCCTGACGAAAATGGGACCTGGCAGCATTGCAGTGAACAACGATTTTTCTGCCTCCGGTGGCACGCTGGCGTGCACCGAGGGAGCCTGCACGGGCAACGCAGACTTCGGCTCGGCGCTCACGTTTGCCACGGCCGTGCCTGAACCGACGACGGCCGCCTTGGCCCTGCTGGGAGTGCTGGGAACACTTTGCCTGGTGCGGCGCCGCCCGGCTGAGCTCATCGAAAGTGTGCCGCTGGCGGGCGGGTCCTCCGGCCGGTTGGCCGGCACACTTTGCGCCCTGGTTTTGCTCACCAGTTGGGCATCGGCCCAGGTCGTACTACCGAAGCACACCGATGACCGAAACCCGCTCCTGGAGGGTTTCACCACTCAAAATACGATCGACGGCATGAGCGACAATGGTTCGTGGAAAATGACCGTAGGCGGGGCAGCACGGTACATTGCAGAGCAGGGGCCGGCAAACTCGGTCGACCGCACCTTCACCGCCACGGGCTACCTGGAATCCGCCAGTGGAAACAACAACATCGGCATGGTCCTGATGTACGAACCCGACGCAGACCAGTCGGCACAGCTGGCGTTTCTTGAGGATGGCACCGGTATTTGGGACCGTGGGGCAGGACCAGGAGTGAATGTTTATAACGTGGATACCTCCGTCGAGCACACCTACCAGATGGTTTACTCCGGCGGCGAACAAAAGGCCTATGTCGATGGGAACTTTGCGTTTGACCTTACGATTGCCGAGTCGGTTGGCTTGGACAACTTCCCAGGCGGCTACTTCGTCGGCAGCGCTTCGAGTGCTTCCCCCTCGGTGTCGTCCTGGAATTTGTGGCAGGTCGAGGAAGGTATCCACCTCGTAACACCGATCGTCGATACGACGTTCGCCTGGAACGCCAGCGGAGCAGGAGCATGGCTCTCGACAGACAACTGGGCCGGCCGCGGGGCCCCACCCGATGCCAGCAGCGACACGGCCGTGTTCGGCAACTCGATTGGCAGCGACGCCCGCACCGTGTTTACCGACTCGGCGATTACCGTGAACTCCGTTCAGTTTGAGAACTCCACAGGTGGATCGTACATCGTGGCTGGCACGGGCAGCATTAACCTGGGTGAAAATAGCGAGGGCTCAGTGGCACCAACCCTCTCGGTCAGCAACCAGGGAAACCACGAGTTTCAGGCACTCGTGAATTTGCAACACGATACCACCGCAACGATCGAGGCCGATTCGACGCTCAAGTTCACCAATGCACTGAACTTCGGTGGCAATGCATTCACCAAGACGGGTGCCGGCACGGTGATGGTCAACAATATCGCCCCGACGGTTGGGGGGACCTTCCATTGTGATGGAGGTACCTGCGGCGGCATCGGCAAGATTGGTGGCGACTTAAACAGCAACGGCGGAACCGTTGCACCAGGCAACGCGACCGGAAGGCTTACCGTGGACGGCAATTTCACCCAGGGGGCCAGTAGTACGCTTGCGTTGGAAATCGGTGGACTTAACGAAGGCAATGAGCATGACAAGCTGGTGGTCACCTCAGCAGCAGACCTGGCGGGAGTGGTCGCCGTGGAGTTGACCGATGGCTTCGCGCCAAGCAGTGGGGCCACGTTTGATGTCCTCGATTTTGGGACGTTTGTTGACAATGGGTTCCAGTTTGACTTCAGCCAGGCTGGTGGTGCCGCGTCGTGGAATACCAGCCAGTTCAGCACGAACGGAACCTTATCCTTTGCTTCCGGTGCTGGTGTGCTGGGTGACTTTAGCCAAAACGGGGTCGTTGACGCGGCCGACTATGTTGTTTGGCGCGACAATTTTGGCACCAACAATACGCTTCCCAATGACGGCGGGCTACCCCTGCCTGTTGGCAATACCCATTATGATCTCTGGAAACTGAATTTTGGGAATTCGGGGACTGGCGCTAGTGCGGCAGCCGCCGTGCCGGAACCTGCCACCTGTGGGCTTCTGCTTCTTGGGCTGCTGTCTTCTATCTTGGGAGGTTATCGAAATGGGGGGCCAAAATAACAAACACCTTTTGTGATCCCTAGAACACTGACCGTTTTTTGATTTTGACAAGGTACTTTTTTAACCCGTTTTTTGTGGAGGAGAAACAATGACCAGGACTTGTAGAATTGCGACGAGCATGTTGATTGCCACCGTAGCCATTGCACTAACCGCGACTGCTTCGGCGGGAGTTATTGGGGCAAGTCACTCCGGGAGCAACGACCCTGAGACCGAAGGTTTTACCGTACAAAACTCCGCCTCCGGAAGTGCGGATGGTGGATCGTGGAGCATGATCAACGGGGGAGCAGGACGGTACATTTCGGACCATCCCGCAGCCGGCGGTGCCGACCACACCTTAACCGCTACCGGCCGCTGGATCTCCAGCGGAGGAATCGTTGGTACGGTGATCATGTGGGAGCCAGACGCAGACCAATCGGCCCAGCTTGGATTCAATGATGATGGTTCTGGCATCTATGCCCGCGGCAGTAGCGACACGTATGCGGTAGACACCACCGCGGACCATACCTACCAGATTACTTACAGCGGCGGCGCACAAAAGGCCTACGTCGATGGAAACTTTGCGTTCGACCTGGTCGTCGCGGAGTGGGCAGGCTTGGACGCTTTTTCAGGTGGCTTCTTTGTCGGAAGTGCTTCCAGTGCGCAAGCCGGGTCCTCGGCCTGGAGCACACTGCAAGTCGAGACTGGCCTGAATGTCATGGCCGCTATCCCTGAGCCATCGGCACTGCTGCTTTTGGCAGCCGGGCTTGTTGGCCTGCTTGGCATCGGCCGGCAACGGTAAGGCCAGGTGGCTAACTGTTAAAACTCCGAAAACCTAACGGGGCGGGAGGCGCAAGTCTCCCGCCTCCGTTTTTTAAGGAGTTTTGTTTTCGATGGCCGGTTTTCTTGCAGACTTGGGCAAAGTTCTTTTCGCTCGACGTTCTCAAAAGACCGGTCCGCCTGGAAAACGACTTCAGGCCAGCTCCACCAGGGCCTCCCGCAGAATTTTTCCTAACCCGGCTGGATAGCGCGCTTGCCGGACGGCCGTAAACCGTTCATAACATCCGTTGTGTGCTTCGGTAACAAACCCGTTGTGTGCTTCGGTAACAAACACTGTGAACCGGGACAAACACTGTGAACCGGGACAAACACTGTGAACCGGGACAAACACTGTGAACCGGGACAAACACTGTGAACCGGGACAAACACTGTGAACCGG
>Ga0310121_10002096_pt1 | contig 19417 bp, 13 predicted proteins | sample CB27_Tmax_986_MG_FD_203504 | JGI IMG/M metagenome (GOLD analysis project Ga0310121, IMG submission 203504) | Marine microbial communities from Western Arctic Ocean, Canada - CB27_Tmax_986 | ecosystem: Environmental > Aquatic > Marine > Oceanic | place: Canada: Western Arctic Ocean | collected...
GATCCGCTCGATGTCACTGGGGTTGATTTGGTCGAGTGGACTGACCGCGATATTGCCACTCCGGCCGCCGCGACGGTCGGGCGGGTTCGCGTCCGGAAACGGCCTGCTCCTGATGCGCACGCCGTCCACGTAGATCATCGGGTGATCGTTGAGCGCCGCGCTGTTAACGCCACGGAGCCGGATGATCTTAGATTGGCCGACCGCGCCGCCGCCGTATAGTTCGAGGCCCGGTGCAACTCCTTGGAGCATATCAGTAATGCTCAGGGGTGCGTCCGGTACGTCGACGGCATTGAGCTGAGAAACCACGTTCCCGATCTCACGCCGCCGCGACGCCCCGGCTGTACCGGTGACGATGATCTCATCGAGTCCGAGTGCTACCGACGACATCGCGAAATCGGCCTGGACTGTCTGGCCTGCGCCGACAGTGACCTGTTGCGTCACGGACCCGAGACCGATGCGTTCGGCGCTAAGTTCGTATGTGCCTGGCACCACGTTGAGCAGAATATAGCGACCGTCCTGCCGTGTGAGTGTGCCGAGCCCGGTGCCAGGTATGTAAACCTGGACCTCACTGAGGGTCTGGCCCGACTGTGCATCGGTCACCTGACCGACGATTTGACCGGTCTGCGCTTGGACAGGTACGGCAAGTAACGCCGGTAGCGCGACTAGTACCACGCCGGTGAGGAACTTAGGAATACTCATGGATACTCATCCTTAATTCTGGAGTAACGCGGTCGGCACTCGTTTAAGGTGCCTGGGTGCAAACGCCGTTGGTGATCAGAACTTATCCTGTTCGGTCTGGACCAAACACCTTAGGAATATCCTAAATCGTGATTAACCTTTATTAACAATCCAGATACGTACTGACTAGCAGTAGAATACTTGAGTCGTTTTCCGGGTGTCAAGCGTTCGAGTGCAGGTCTGCGTTGTGTCTGCTGGAGTACTGATGTACCTGTGGGCCCATGAAATGGAGTCCGTGTGCCTTGTGAGCCTAGCCAGTCAACCGATCGGAATCGAGATAAGTCTCAGATGGAAGTCGGGAGGGTCTGGTTGGGGGAGCGGGGCTTGATCGCTCATCGCGTCCATGCCCAACAAGAGCAGGGTCGTCGCGCCCGCGACCAGACCGACGATGATGCCCGTGGTCTTGAATCCGTCCAACACTCGGAGTTCGGCCGAAAGGATCGCATCGGGGGGGACACGGATCGCCTGTCCGAGAGACACGCTGTGGAATCCCTCCGCACGCCTCCCGACCGGGATGCGCACGATTAGGGATGCATCTTCTCTTCTTTCGAGTGTGCCCTGTAGGGTAGGAGCAGGATCGTCCTGTAGGGTGAGTTCGCTGAGATCTGGGACCCTCTCCCGGGTTACGACAAGACGGACGTCTTCGCCCACCGGCACGGTGGTAAAATCTGTCGGCACGTAATTGAAGCAGCCGGCGAGAACGAGTACTAGGTTAATGACCACGGCCACTCTCGGTAGCGCTCTAGGCTTCAAGAGACTCCCCCATGAAGTTGTCTGGTAAGATGGAAAGATGCAGGCATTTCTAGGCTCCGGACAACCTCTTTAAAGTAACTCGGCTCATGTTGCTCAATACCCGAAAGCCAGGGTTTGACATGAAGAAAACAAAAGATAATTGTGGCGGTTATGAGGGAGCGCCACTCTAGTGCTGAGGAGCGTGCTAATTGAGATGGCCCCTAGCCTTCAAACGAGTTAGGTGGAGACCGACCTTACGCGGGTCACCTTGGCTAGCTTATAGGTGCTACAATAAACCTGACCTGTGTATCTCCGTAGAGACCTCCGTCGTCAGCACGACCGCGAAGTACATATGTCCCTGGGCGATCGAAGGTGACCCCGACCTCCCAACGCATATCTTCCGGGACAGGCGGTGCGCGCCATAGCGGAGACCAGGGCGAATTAGCTCCAGTCCGTGAGTCTTCCCAGACCTTCACCTGGAAGGGATCAAACATCACCTCACCCTCGCCTCGGAACACAAACCAGGACAGGTGTAGCCCGTTGACTTTTGCGACAGTTATCCGTGACGGCGGGCGGAGTTGCCGTGCGCTCAACTTCGGCGGTGCATCGCTTGTGTCCGGCTCCTGTGTTCTGGTACTGACACGAGGAAGTCCGTCATCATCTACCGTTGCGATGAGAGTGACTCGCTGTCCAACTGTGGCACTTCGCACCGTATCTCCTTCTATCATTACGACAGGAGGAGCGTTCGCTCGGGATGCGGGGGTGCTAAAACCTGCGTTTAGAGCACCGGTTTCGGACGCTACGATCATGTTGTCGACGACGTAATCTGGCCTGAGTGACGCGTAAGCATTCTCGGTTTTACCAGCAGTCGTGAGGGTCCATACGAGTTCCTTATCACCCCAATCCGCTGGCACGCGAACTTTGAATATGAAGCGGTTACGGCGTGGAAGGAAGTGAGTGGGCTGGCCTCGGTCTTCGGGACCAGGTGAGAATCTGTTATCGACCCCGACGGGTACGTCTGGTTCCTGCAGCCAATTCCGATTCATATAGCCGAATAGGAAGTTGAACGAGCCATCAGGGTTCTGTTCCCAACCCTCGTACGCAGGAGAGGTGTTTTGGCCCTTTGAATAAGTCTCTTGAGCCTTAGCGCTCGACGGTGCCTGGGCTAAAAGGCTCGCCGAGGCTATCAAAACTAGAACGAATGTAGGGACTCCCTGAATACGAGGAGAACTACTTCTCATCATCGAATCATCTCCCAGGGATGATCATACAGAGTGGGCATCCGATCGCGTGATCATTCACGTTCAAGTTCAGTACTTCTCGTCGATCAGCCATCTCCTGCTGGAACTGCTCGTCACTCAAGGCGAGTCGCATCCCCAGGTCGATGAACATGTTTGATACTGACCGGTTACCTGAACCCTGCCAGTTCCGAGTGTCTGAGAGGTTCGTGTTCCCGGGTGTATTGTCCATGAAACCCGTGATGTGGAGGACGGTGCCTTTGGGTAGTAGTGGCTGGTGATTATCAGCGAAGGCATAACCCCGAACCCAATTATGGTCGTAGCCTACACAGGAGAGGGTCTCCACATTGAAACCCCAGATTGCTTCGAGGCACATGCGTGCTCCGGGAGCGTGCAGGTGCGGCTCAAAGGTCACGATCTTGGTGTGCTGATTTAAGACCGTATAGGCATGTAGTTCTTGGTCTTTCTCTCCGGACTTGATATCGATGTCTATCGCATTTCCAAGTCCAAGGCTCGCGCCTCGGTACGTAGGCTCATAGTCCTCAGGATGGAACCTGAATCCGACCTCGAGGTGGGCTTTGGTGTCACGGCCATTCGAGTGCAGGTGGAGGGAGTTAGAGACGATACTCGTTCCAGCTCGAAGAAGCCGACCCCCATCCACATCGAAAATGTCTGGGTTCCTACCAACCTCATGCACTGGCCAGGTCGTTGCCGGGGCGAACGGGGCTCCTCCTTCGGTGACCCGGGTGCTATAGATCATATGGTGAAAGACAAACCTTCCGCCGACAGTTTCCCGAACCTGGTCGGGATCGTAATCGTTCACCTCGCGAACCTCGACGGATTTCACATAACGGTCCTCGGTCAACCCGGTTGGGGTGGCCTCGATATTGCCCCACCAATCGGGCTGGTCGCCTAGGACCGTGTACTCTGAAAGCTTGATAATCAGATCTGGTTCTCCCGCAGTCCAACTGACTCCATCATCGAACTCTAACGGTGGTGGTGCATCGTCCGGATCACCCATCGGCGTACCGATTGCTTCCCATGCTGCGAGTGTTGCGATCTCTTCATCCGTAAGTGATGGATCATCCTTGAAATGCTGGATGCCGATGTCTTTTTCGACGTACCATGGGGGCATCGCGCCGGCTACATCCCTAAGTCCGGTTTTATAAACGATGCGCCTGGCGTTGCGCCGCACATCGTCATACTCGATCAGAGCCATCGGTCCCACACCATGGTCCCTGTGGCAACGTTGACAGCTACGCTGCAGGATTGGCACCACATCCCTAGTAAAGGTCACATCGCCGTAATTGGTCGTATTCAACGCGCCTTGTTGGGCGTAGATGGTCCCAGCATTGAGCGTGAAGAAAGCTACCAGGGCCGAGAGAATTATTCCTAGCCTGGCTCCACGGTCGATTTCCTTTGAACCTACCAACATGGCACTTAACTCCTTATCGGATAGATCTCCCAGAGTCTATGGAACATCAGGGATCTCAGTCAATCAACTGCCCGATGAGTTTTGGGTGACACTGAGCAAATTAGACCAAAAGACCGCACCGCTTCGGCCTCGACTCCGGTCAGTGAATCTTGTCCAGCATCGTTTACCCCTGGCGTGTCTTGCTTCTGACGCCCAGTCTCGGACGAGATGTTCGCATACTTAGGAGAAGACTATGAGGACCATCCTCGTCATTGGGACAGTGCTATTTACAGCCGCGACAGCATGTGCTCAGCAGCAGCGCGACGCCAACTCCATGGGTGGCGGCAATTGCACTAACAACGTCTACAACTGTGCCGACACACCAAATCCCCTCCCTGAGGCGACCACGGTTTGGATAGAAGAAATGACGTGGATGGATGTCCGAGACGCTCTGACTGCAGGAAAGACCACCGCCATTATTCCAACGGGGGGTGTCGAACCTAACGGTCCTTGGCTAGTGACGGGTAAGCACAACTACGTTCTTCGTTCAAACTGTGATGCGATTGCCCGAGAACTTGGGAACGCGTTGTGCACTCCGATTGTGAAGCTTGTACCTGAAGGTTCGATCGACCCGCCGAGTGGGCATATGCAAAGTCCTGGTACCCTTAGCCTCCAGCAGGAGACCTTCGAGGCGTTACTTACCGATGTCGCTCGCAGCCTGAAGATGCATGGCTTTAAGAACATCATCTTCATCGGAGACAGTGGTGGCAATCAAGGTGGCCAACGGGCGGTCGCAGATGCACTGAATGCCACGTGGGGTGGTGATACGGTTGTAGGCCATGTGCAGGGCTATTATGACTACGGGAGCGTTAGCCAGTATATGGCTGAGCAGGGCCTGGTCGATGGAGAAGGTGATGGTCTTCATGACGACCCGGTAATCACACTCAATATGTTCCATGCGGATCCCATGTCTGTCCGATTCAACGAACGTGTGGCGGCCGGATTTGCATCGATTAATGGTGTTTCCATCGCTGACCGGGTCAAATCGCTTGAGTACGCGAGGCAAATTGTAGGATTCCGTGCCGAGAGTACTGCCGGACTGATCCGGGAAACGATTGCTAACGGTGGCACTCTGCCTGCTCCGCAGCGCCAGGGTGGAGCAGGTCGTGGTGGTCGTGGTGCTGGCCCTGGAGGCCAGCAGCGTCCCGAGCCGGATCCGAGAACGATGGGCGGCGGTGACTGCCGAGCAAATCAATACAACTGCTCGGATACACCCAATCCTCTCCCCGAGGCGAAAACAGCCTGGATCGAGGAGATGACATGGATGGACGTCCGAGATGCTATAGCCTCTGGAAAGACTACTGCCATAGTCTCAACGGGGGGTATAGAGCCAAACGGTCCGTGGCTTGTTACCGGGAAGCATAACTACGTGCTACGTGCGAACTGCCCGGCGATCGCGGCCAACCTCGGAAATGCCGTTTGCGCCCCGGTAATCGAGTTTGTTCCAGAGGGCAGCATCGAGCCCCAAGGCGGGCATATGAGGAGCCCAGGCACGATCAGCCTTAGACAGGAAACATTCGAGGCGGTGCTAACCGACGTTGCTCACAGCCTGAAGATGCATGGCTTCGAGAACATCATCTTCATCGGAGACAGTGGCGGGAACCAGAGTGGTCAGGAGGCTGTGGCTGAGCGTCTTACCGCAGCGTGGGACGGGGAAGCAGCTGTGCATCACATTGGTGAGTACTACAGACGGCCAACTAATGCTCCGAACGTACTGAGCGATGAAGGTGTTACCAGGGAGGGGATGCCTAATGATGGAATACATGACAGCCCTGGAATCACACTGAACATGATGCTTGATGACATTAATTCGGTGCGCTGGGCGGAACGTGTTGAAGCTGGCCAGGCCGTCATCAATGGCGTGTCCATTGCTGACCTAGAACAATCGCTCGAACTTGCTCGAAAGATCTCAGAAGCGCGAGCTTCGTGGACAGCGGACCTGATTAGGGAGCGAATCAGGTCTCGATAATCGAAGCCTAACGGGGCTAGAGGTCCTAGGATGCGCCCTGAAGATGCGTCACGGTCCTGGGGCAAGTATGGCAAGCACAATAAGTTGGTCGTTGCTGTGATTCCGGATCCCATGGGGCACCCCATCCGGCGCGACCAACATCAGGCCTGCTTCCATCTCTATTTCCCGGTCCTCTAGGATGAATAGGCCCTTTCCCTTAAGTACGTGATAGACCTTATCCATTCCCTCGTGGGTGTGGAGTTGGTGCGCTTGGCCCGGTTCAAAAGCATTTAGCCCGACCAGGACGTGTTCTGACTGAAATATCGTGCTTTTTCCCATCTTTTCTGGATTGAATATTGCCATAGATTCAGGGTTTATCGCGTCGGTATAATTCGTATCAGCTGACAAGTTGGTCTCCTTGAAGGACACTTTGAGTATCCGGAAACAGATCCCCGATCTGATTACAGCAGAGCGGGCTTGAATCATGCTTTGTAGGTCTGCACAGACTTGTTCCGTACAGACCTACGATCTTACATCTCTGCCTGTGAAAGCCTAGCGATATCCTCTGTGGTTGCGCTATTATTGAAGCTTACCAGTACTGTAACCTTTTTCGAGCGTGGGCATGCGTAAAACCATACTTCAAGTTATGACGGTCACCGTTATCTGCGGAACCCTCACGACTTGTACGGTCCCGGCACCACCAATGTCGTTTCAAGCTGCCTCTCCCCTTGTAACGGCGGCATCTTTCAGGGACGGCGCTGAGGATGGGACGAACGACGTGGTCGCAGAGTACTGCACGCGCTGTCACAGCGAGCGAATGCGCCGCGGTGATTTGGTATTAGAAGGCTTCGATGTGGCCAACGCGCCACAGAATGGCGAGATCGTTGAAAAGATGATCCGCAAGCTCAGAGCTGGTATGATGCCCCCTTCAGGGGCAAGACGGCCTGATCCTGTAGTGCTCGCGGAGGTAGCGCGTGACCTTGAATCGACACTCGACAAGGCAGCTGAGCGGAACCCCAACCCGGGGACCCGCACGTTCCAGAGACTTAATCGTGCTGAGTACCGCAATACGATTAGAGAATTATTTGGTATCGAAGTTGACGTAAGTACTTTCCTGCCACTCGATACGAAGAGTGCGAACTTCGACAATATCGCTGACGTCCAGATGCCTTCGGCTACTCTCATGGAGGGTTATCTACGCGCCGCTGAACATATCAGCCGCATTGTGCTCGGTGATCCCGATGCGGAAATCCAAAACACTGTTTACAGGTTACCTCGTATAAAGTCACAGAAGGACCGCATTGAAGGAGCTCCTTTTGGAACGCGTGGAGGACTTTCACGTGTTCATAACTTCCCTGCAGACGGGAAGTATGTGTTCCATATCATGCCCTACAATGCCGTTGAAGGTGAGGTTTTTGGGCGCACGTTTGGAACTGAACAGGTTGAGATTTCAATAGAAGGCGAGCGGATTGCACTCCTCACGATTGACCGATGGATGATGGAATCTGAGCCGAGTGGCTTGAATGTTCGGACAGACTCGATCTATGTGACTGCTGGGCCAAAGCGAGTCACTGCCGCATTTATTCGGCAATTTGAAGGTGAGGTCGACGACTTGATTCGTCCGATCGATCATACACTCGCGGATGGGCAGATCGGTATCGGTTATGGCGTGACGACTCAACAGCATCTTCAACGCCTCACCATACTTGGCCCCTTCGAAGTGACTGGAGTTTCTGATAATCCGACACGTCGAGCGGTTTTCTCGTGCCGCCCGACAGCTCCCGCTGAGGCCCGGCCTTGTGCCGAAATGATTGTCGGTAACCTGGCCAGTGACGCCTATCGCAGACCGATTAAAGAAGCTGACGTCAGCGCCTTGATGGACTTCTATGATGAGGGTGCTCAAGACGGTGGCTTCGAAGGTGGAATTCGGATGGCGCTGCAGGCGACCTTAGCAAGCCCGCACTTCATATTCCGTATGGAGGAGGTTCCGGACGGAATAGCTCCCGGCGAGATCTACAACATCGGTCAGGCCGACTTGGCTTCTCGTCTTTCGTACTTCGTGTGGGGCGCACCGCCGGATGAGGAATTGGTAGAGGTGGCGGAAAGAGGAAGGCTCTCTAACTCCAAAGAATTTGAGCGGCAGGTGAGGAGGATGCTGACTGATCCAAGAGCCGAAGCGCTTGCGACGCGCTTTGCCTCTCAGTGGTTGCGCCTCCAAGATCTTGAAGATATCCACCCAGATGCTCTGACTTACCCATACTTTGACGAGACACTCTCTGAGGCTATGAACCGTGAGACAGAACTCTTTTTCTCATATCTCGTTGAAGAGGATCGTCCTATCCTTGAGTTGCTCACGGCAGATTACACATTCGTTAACGAGCGGCTGGCCAGACACTACGGTGTTCCTGGGATTATAGGGCCAGAATTCCAGAAGATGTCCTACCCTGACGAGACACGTCGTGGGCTGCTGGGTCACGGTAGTATCCTAACGATGACATCACACGCTGATCGGACGTCACCAGTTCTTCGAGGAAAGTGGGTCCTTGAAGTCTTGCTTGGTTCTCCGCCTCCGCCTCCGCCCCCAGATGTTCCGGCATTTGAGGAAGTAGATGAAGCAGAGGGGGGGCGTTTTCTAACCGTCCGGGAGCGGATGGAGCAGCACCGCGTAAATCCTGCATGCCGTTCGTGCCATGTCGTCATCGATCCAATCGGTTTGGCTCTTGAGAATTTTGATGTAACCGGGGCTTGGCGTATTCGAGATGGTGGTAACATGGTGGATCCGGAAAGTGAGCTATACGACGGTACTCCATTGGCCAGTCCTGAAGATCTACGGAATGCTCTCTTGAGTCGCCCAGAGGTCTTCTACGGGGTATTCACAGAGAATCTGATGGCGTATGCACTAGGTCGACGCGTTGAGTACTATGATATGCCTACAGTCCGAGCGATTGTTAAGGAGGCTGGCGAGGACGGCTATAAGCTCTCAGCTTTCATATTAGGTGTAGTGAAAAGCGCAGCGTTCAAGAGTGCGAAAGCGCCAAGGCCAGCTATCGCAGCTGTCCCTGAGGGCGCGCAGGAAGGACTAGACGAAGACAGGTAACTCTTAATTCTTCGAACGGGGTTTTGACGATGGAGTTCATCACAGGGAAGCACATCTCACGGCGCACGATGCTACGCGGTGTGGGGACGGCGATTGGGTTGCCGTTACTCGATGCAATGGTGCCGGCGAATAAACTTTGGGCAGCCACAGAGGCAGGGAAGGCAGCTGATGGCACTCGGTTGGTGTGCATCGAGCAGGTACATGGCGCCGCGGGATGCAACGACTGGGGTGCCACCCAAAATCTGTGGTCTCCTGCCGAAGAGGGTAAGAACTTCGACCTTACTCCGACCAGCCTGAGCTCGTTAGAGCCCTTCCGTAAGTACCTGACAATCGTGAGTGATACTGACTGCAGGATGGCGGATGCCTTTGCACCTAAGGAAATCGGTGGTGATCACTTCAGAACCACTGCGGTCTTCCTGACTCAAGCTCATCCGAAGCAGACTGAAGGTTCTGACGTCAATGTTGGAACTTCGTTCGATCAAGTTTTTGCCCAGAGATTTGGGGGAGAGACGCCGATCCCTTCGATACAGTTAACGATTGAAAACGTTGATCAGGCTGGTGGGTGTGCATATGGGTATGCATGCGCGTACACCGATACCATTAGTTGGGCTTCGCCTAATGAGCCGTTGCCGATGGTCCGAGATCCACGATCCGTCTTTGAGCAGATGTTCGGAGCTGGTGGCACACCGGAGCAGCGTGCTCAACGTATGAAGACTAACCGCAGCATCTTGGACTGGGTGATGGAGGAGATGGCTGGGCTTCGCCGCGATCTCGGAGCATCTGACCGCCATAGGGTTGACCTCTATACCCAAAATATTAGAGAGCTAGAGCAGAGAATACAGCGGATTGAAGCTCAGAATGTGAGTGGAGAAGAGCGTGAGATCCCAGAGGCGCCGGTAGGCGTGCCGGATTCTTTTGACGAGCACGTCAAACTGATGTTTGATCTGCAAGTGCTCGCCTTCATGTCTGACACCACCCGAGTTTTCTCCTTGAAGCTTGGTAGAGATGCCTCTCCTCGAGTTTACCCAGAGAGTGGCTCGACATCGCCGTTCCACTCCTCGTCACATCACGGCGGACGTGAGGAACGCGTTCTAGAATTTGGGAAAATCAACTCGTATCACATTTCAATGATCCCGTACTTCCTTGAGAAGCTCCAGAGCGTGACTGAGGGTGACGGCACCCTTCTAGATAAAACTCTTCTGATGTACGGCTCGGCGATGGCTGATAGTAACCTGCATAATCACATTCGGTGCCCCTTGTTCCTTGCGGGTGGTGCGAATGGGATTTTGGAAGGTGAGAGCCACGTACGGGCGACACCGGGTACGCCCATGGCAAATGTGTTCCTAGACTTGCTACATCGCCTTGGTGTCAACGATTTGGAAGCATTTGGAAATAGCACCGGGACATTCTCGGTCTGACATGCTCAAGGTGGAACACAAGGCAGATATCCTAAGGGAGTAGGACATGTCGGCAATAAATGGAAGAATAAAGCTGTGTGTTAGCTTGCTTTTCGGATTGAGCCTCTTGGTACTTCTCGCAGCGAAACCCGCCGAGTCACCAGTGGCTGATGCGGCCCAACAGGGAGATGCTCAGATTGTTCGAACCCTGTTACAGCAGGGTGAGGACGTTAATGCGGCCCAGTCAGATGGTCTTACCGCCCTACATTGGGCAGCTCTCAATAACGACCTGGAGATGGCAAAGCTTTTGCTTTATGCGGGCGCAACAGTGAAGCCGATGACAAGAGTCGGAGGCTACACACCACTGCACCTTGCAAGCCGCAGTGGTTATTCCGAAGTCATGAGAGCGATGCTTGATGCCGGCGCTGACCCAAACAAGCTTACATCGACTGGCGTAACTGCGATGCATTTCGCTGCGCAGGCTGATGCTCCGGAAGCTATAAAGGTGCTCGCCGAGCATGGAAGCGACCCAAATCTAGTCGATGGTGTTTTCCAGCGAACACCTTTGATGTTCGCAGCTGTCAAGAATGCGACTAGAGCTTTGGAGGTCCTAGTTGAGCTCGGTTCCGACCTTGAGATTGTGACTAGAGTGAAGGACTACGTCGAGGTCGCAGAAGAGACAAACGCAGATCGGACTCGGCGTAATCGTGTACGCGATGCTGAGAAGGATCCGGACTCGAATGAGCCAGGGTCAGGTAGAGGTGGAGCGTTTAGGCCACAGACTGGAAATCAGAATAATAGTGCGACTCCTCCCGATTCCACGGATACGAAAGACCCGGATGAGGACGAAGAAGTAGACCCGGATGAGGACGAAGAAGTAGACGCCCCTCCCCCGGTGAGAGCTCTTTCTGGAAACGAGCAGATCGGTAACCAAGGGGGCTTCACCGCGCTCCATTTCGCCGCGCGAGAAGGACATATCGAGGTAGCTCGTCAACTTGTTGACGGTGGAGCGGAGATCAACCACGTCACTGAGGGTGACCAATCGAGTCCGCTCTTAGTGGCCGTAATCAATGGCAACTATGATCTGGCCCGAATGCTCTTAGAGCATGGTGCTGATCCGAACGTAGTAAGCGATGATGGTGCTGGTCCGCTCTTCGCCACCCTAAACATCGAATGGTCCCTCAGGACTTGGTATCCGCAACCCTCGATGTTCCGGCAGCAGGAGACATCTTATCTGGAGTTCGCAGAGTTGCTTATGAAGGCCGGAGCTGAGCCCAACCAAAGGGTTAGTACGCACATCTGGTATGCGGCATATAACGCTGGACGTATGGGTGTCGATTTCACTGGTGCGACCCCATTCTGGCGAGCGGCGTACGCTCATGACGTCAACGCGATGAAGCTCTTGGTAGCCTATGGTGCTGATCCGAACATTTGGACGCAAAAGCTTCCGAGCAGAAGACGTTATACAGGTCCCATGATGGAGCCAGATACTGCTGATCAAGATTCTGAACCAACTGACCCATCAGGGTTGGAACCGGTACCAGTAGGTGGGCTGGGAATTCATCCTCTCCACGCAGCGGCAGGTGTGGGGTTTGGGACTTCCCGAGTTGCGCAGCAGCATCGGGGTGTCCCCGATGGTTGGTTGCCTGCCGTCAGATATCTGATTGAAGAGCACGGCGTTGATCCCAACCTTAGGGACATGGATGGTTTTTCAGCTATCCATCATGCAGCAGCTCGAGGAGATAATGAGACGATCCTGTATCTTGTCGGAAATGGTGCAGACGTAACGTCGATTAGCCGCCGCGGGCAAACCACCGCAGACCTAGCGAACAGTCCAGAACAGAGAGCACAGCCACATCCGAAGACAGTCGTGCTACTGGAGAAACTAGGCTCGAAAAACAACCACGAGTGCAAGACTTGCGGTACGGGCGGATAAATAGGCCCACATCACTGCGAGCTCACTGAACGGATTATCCCCATGAAACGCTTGGCTTGTTGCACTATCGCCGGATTAATGCTCGTTAGCGCTCCAGGGGTTTTGGATGCCCAGGACACAGAGTGGAACCGATACACGCTTGAGAAGATTGGAGGCGTGCACGTAAGTGTTGTGGGAAACGAGACCTGCGAGAGTGTTGGTGTAATATCGTCAGAGGTTCAGGCAAATGCAGCGATCAAACTACTTGAGTCCGAAGTGGATTTGCTTACTGAAGACGAGATGCTTGAGAATCCAGGACTGCCTGAATTGAGGATCACACTCCAATGCGTTGTCGGGGATCAGAGTGATGTAGATGGGGCAATCGCATACTCTATTGAAGTGAGGGTGAACCAAGCGGCTAAGATGGTCCGGGATGAACAAGTCACCCTAGCAGAGGCCGTAACCTGGTATACGACGGCTGTGGGTGTCGCCAATGCTGATGACACCCAGCAAGCCCTCCATGAAGTCATTGATGTCAAGCTGGAGGAATTTGCTAAAGCCTATGTAGAAGCCAACGCAGAAGAAGTAGGCTGAACATAGGAAGGTTCTGAGTCGGTTATTTTACCCAAGACCTGACTGGATTCGGTGCTGTGATGAGAATCCCTAGTCCCACTCACTGATTCAGGCCCTAAGGCATGTCTTACTGATTGGGGAGTGCCTTTTTCGCAGAGTGGATAAAATGCGCTCTGCCCCCAAGCGCGCCTCCGTCAATTCTCGTAATTTAAGTTCCGTCCTCAGTTTCCCGCGCTCCAGGGGTCATCCATGCCTGCTCCGGCATTCTTTCTCAGATTATCTAATTTTGCGATTCGACCGTACGTAAGGTCATGTATTTTGGTACTGGCTCTGGTAGCCAGCGGAGTGCTGGCTACACAGCTCTATGCCCAAGACGAGGGAGATAAACGACCACTCACAATCGCTGACTATCAATTGTGGCGCACGATTTCGGGATCCCAGATATCAGCAGACGGGCGTTGGGCGGCATGGACCTATACTCGAGAGCGTTCTGATAATGTTGTCCATATCAAGAGCCTCGATAGTACGTCAGAACATGTTCTATCTTCGGCGACAGGCGTACAGCTCTCTGATGACGGACAATGGGCTGGTTACTTTGTTGACCTACCATTTTCAGAAGCAGAGAAGCTCCGTAGAGATGGTGAGGACGTCTTGCGTGAGGCTGAACTCATCAATCTTGCGTCAGGAGAAAAACTAACATGGGGTGACGTCACCTCATTCGAATTTTCCTCGGGATCAAGTCATTTCTTCGCCAAGAAGAGACAAGTGAATGAGGATTCAGATCATGACGGAACAGACCTGATTCTTCGAAACTTGGAAGAGGGATATGAGGAATTAATCGGAAGCGTGGATGAAGCGGAATTCAACGAAGCAGGGACACTCTTTGCGTACAGTGTTGATGCGGAAAACAGGGATGGAAATGGTCTTTACTACGTTAATCTGGACACAGGTTCGCGAAGGGTACTAGACAATGCCAAGCAGAGGTATACCCGACTGACTTGGTCGGAAGATGGACTTGGTATTGCCGTGTTACGAGGTGAGACGCCGGAAGAGAAGACCGAGCGCACTAATACTCTGATCGCGTTCGTGGAGATGGATGGGGTGAACCCGCAGCGGCACGTCTTCGATCCATCTGACCACCAGGGTCTCAGAGAAGGAAATGTCATCAGTGAGAATGACGGACTTAGCTGGAGTGAAGATCTTGGGAGGATCTTTGTAGGCACCAAAGTGCAGCAAGACGATCTTGAAGACTGGCCAGAAGAGGGATTGCCTCTGGCAGATGTGAATATCTGGCACTGGGCCGACGACCGTATTCAAGCCGCCCAACAGAGACAGGCTTTGCAAGATCAGGACCGGACTTATATCGCTGTAGTGCATTTGGAGGATCAACGACTCATCCACCTAGCGGACGAGTCCATACGTAGTATTGAAATTACCCGAGATGGACTCTGGGGTATCGGCCAGGATGAGACGGATTACGTGTCAGACTGGAAGCCTGATCTCGCGGATTACTATCGGGTCGACACGGGTACCGGAGATCGCGTCCAAATTCTTGAAGGACACCTTCGGACTCTCGGACTTTCACCGAACGGTGAACACTTCCTGTATTGGAAGGACGGTGATGTTTGGGACTACGTCATCGGTGCCAACCAACACCGAAACCTGACAGCTTCCGCACCAGTTGAGTTTACAAACAAAGAGTATGATCGCTTCGGTGAGAAGCCTCCTTATGGTCTTGTGGGGTGGTCGGATGACGGGGAATCTGTGCTTCTTTATGGGCGGTATGATCTATGGCTACAGCCCCTTGACGGTGGCATAGCTAGGGTCCTTACGGGTGGTCGCGGCGCCGCGGACGAGATCCGTTTCCGGTACGTTTCTGAAGCCTCAGATGAGCGATCGATTGATCTTTCCGAACCTTTGTTGCTTCGCGCCTTCGGAGAGTGGACTAAGAAGGAAGGCTTCTTTCGCCTCGACGGAGAAGACCTCGCAGAACTCACGTGGGAGGACAAGAAGTTCTCGATACCCCAAAAAGCAGAAGACGCTAATCGATATCTGTTTACAGTGCAGTCTTGGGAGGATTTCCCAGATCTCTGGATGAGTGCAGGTGACTTTGATGAGCGAGAGCGAGTCAGTGACGCCAATCCACAGAACGCTGAATTTAAGTGGGGACGCCGAATATTGTTCGACTACACGAATAGTGATGGAGTACCGCTACAGGGTACGCTTGCTATCCCGGATGATTATCAGGAAGGACAGAGGCTCCCGATGATTGTGCGGTTCTATGAGAAGTACTCGCAGAATCTCCATGTACATCCGACTCCTGCGTATCGACATCAGCCTAACTTTGCTGACTACGTGAGTAATGGGTACTTGCTGATGCAACCTGATGTCCATTTCCGGATTGGCAGTTCGCACAGTGACATGCTGGAGTGTGTTGAAGCTGCAGTCCGAAAGGTTATTGAACTGGGATACGCTGACCCTGAGGCCGTTGGTCTGAGTGGGCATTCCTACAGTGGGGGAGGGGGCGCGTACATTGCTACCCGCTCAGAGATGTTCTCAGCTGTAGCACATGGGGCAGCCCCGATCAATCTCGTGAGTGAGTTCAATCAACTCTTTGTCGGTAGCGGACAGAATAACCACTCCTACGACATCTACGGCCAAGGCCGATACGCCACAAACCCATACGATGACTTTGATCTTTACTGGGACCAGTCACCGATCTCGGGTGTGGAAACCATGAATACTCCAGTCTTGTATCTCCACGGGGAAGAAGATCCAACAGTCAATTGGGAGCAGGGCCTAGAGTGGTATAATGCTCTCCGCTTCCTAGAGAAGCCTGTCATCTGGCTTTCTTATCCTGATGAGGGCCATGGCCTCAGGAAGTTGGAAAACCGGATCGACTTTCAGTACAGGCTAAGCCAGTTTTTTGGTCATCATCTCAAAGGTGAGCCTGCACCTGATTGGATGACGGATGGGGTTCGGAACATCGATAAAGAGAGGCATCTCAGATCTACTGCACCCCGAATTTTTGTCCGGAGGCTCATTGGATGAAGTGATTGAGCGGAGCACACTATGCGGAGGAAAAACGCCGGGGGGCTGATTTTGCGGTGACCTCGGGAACTGACCAAATGAGTTCGCTCTTTACCTGATTATGAGTCCCCTCAATCAGTAAGCTGGTTTTTCGGGTCGCTTCTCGCCGGCTGTTACTGCTAGATCCAACCGATTCTCGAGCGGTGGAAGTGAACAAACAGAAAACGCGGTAAAGACACAGGGTGCATTGTACGACCTATTGAAGTCGATGGTCGTCCATCCATCCTCATCCGCGGCCGGAACCCTCATGTAACGTCCGGCTTGATAGGTTTCCGTTATTGCTGTCGAGTCCCACAAGCTCACGAAATAAGAGCGACTCTGTTCATTTCCAAACGCGATCAAACGGTGTTCACGATCAGCTTTTCTGAAGATGAGTTCTCCAATTGCGTCCTGCTCTATCATTCCGCCTGTGATGTCAGCAAGTGGAATCGATTTCAGCTCGGGGTAGCGGTCCAGCCGTGCTGAGACACGCCACTCTGTGCTCAAGGTAAAGTATTCCGGGAGCCGGAATGTCTCACGTTCCGGAAGGTCGGTATCCCAGACGCGCAGCCACAGACGATCTGTTCCGGGCTCTGAATGAACCCGCATCCCCAGAGATCCCAAGGAAAGGTAAGTGGTGTTTCCTGACCGATCATTTTCCAAAATCATGGTCTCATCAATCGGGGGTCCGTCCTGAAGGTAGACATTCCCGTCCGGAGCTGGCTCTAGGTGCACATCCTGCCCTTGACGCACGAGTGTGCCAGCTAGGGCCGGAGAATCTTCTACAGGAAGAACAATAGGGAGCGTTGGGTCCGACCCAAATGCGGTTTCCCCCTGCGGCAAGTTAAATAGACCAGACCAAAGAACTGGACCGCCGGGAGGTGTAACGAGTCCCTGTTCCCGGTTGCTTCGCCAATCCTCGTGTTCCGTAATGAACTCCTCTTGGCTGACTGTGGGTGGGTCACGCCAATCATTACTACAGGAGCTGATCGTTATGAGCGCAGCGGTGGTAAGAATTGTGAACCTGAAAGGGTAAACGGAGCGATATTCCATTACTAACTGACCCATCTCGCCTCCTTCCAAGTCTCTGTGTACTCTGATCAAGTCTAATCCTACAGTTAGATCCTACAGAATAGCGAGTTATTTCCGAGCGGACGACGAGTATCTGTTTCGAAGTCAGGGTCATCCACCTAGAATTCCAGTTCTAGTGCGATCCTAAGATTTGGTAGTCTGAGGTGATCTTCATGAAACTCATCACACTTATGCTCGGCTTGAGTCTCTTCGCTATCATGCCCCTTGCCGGGTCACCTGCCACTGCTTCCCAGCAAGTCCGGCCGACGCCACACCCCTCGACTCAAGATCCGGCAGTGCTTGTGACACCAGATCAGATGAGTCGCTGGGAGGCCGAGCTATCAAACTGGGGGCGTTGGGGTCCCGCCGACCAGCGCGGCACCCTCAACCTCATTACACCTGAGAAAACACGTGCTGCAGCGTCGCTGGTGGAAGAGGGCGTTACAGTTTCTTTGGGACATTTTGTAAGTGAAGAAGACGCGATTGACAGCCAGACATTCGCACCGACCGAGCACTGGATGACCTCGGTGGATCCCAACACCGGAAGAGTACGTGCTGCACTAGATGCGATCAGTTTCTCTCTTCACGACGGACAGCTGTCACACCTGGATGCCCTATGCCACTACGCGACTACAAGGGACGGTGAACGAATCATTTTCAATGGTTATCCCCAGAACCTGGATATGGAAGGGTGTAAAGACTTGGCCATTGATCGCATGGGTCCTGGCTTTGTGACCCGAGGGGTTCTTGTGGACATGCCCTTGCTGAGAGGTGTGGAATGGCTTGAGCCAAGTACACCTATCTATGTATCTGACCTAGAGGAGTGGGAAGATTTTGCAGGGGTCACCATCGGGAGTGGTGATGTCTTATTGGTCCGCACGGGCCGGTGGGCTAAGCGGCAGGCAGATGGTCCGTGGGCCTATGGTCGCGTAGGTGCAGGGCTACATGCTTCGGTGCTTCCGTGGCTGAAAGAACGAGGTGTGGCTCTCTTGGTCGGTGATGCTGTGAATGACGTTCAACCCTCAGGCGTTCGTGGGCGGAATCGACCAATACATGACCTCACACAGGTCTTCCTGGGGTTGCCGCTCGTCGACAATGGGTACTTGCTCGATGTGGCGGAAGAGGCTGCTAAACGCCGGCGCTGGCAATTCATGGTCTCATGGCAGATTTCCCGGGTACCGGGCGGAACCGCGAGCCCGTTCAACGCGTTGGCGACATTCTAAGATGGACATTGCGATCTCGCTTGATCGCATCAAGTGTCACAATAGCGAGGATCATTCTGGGACTGACCAGTTTTACTACATGAGTATGGTTGGGTGTGAGTTGGAACCGGAAAATGCCTTATTACCAGAACTGATCCCGGTAACCTCACGTCGCCCGTTTCTCCATGTGACACGAGAACGTGCCCTAGGTATGGGCACAGGTGACGTTGTCTGTTTCCCTCCAAAAGATCGGGTACTCTACCCCAACTCCTTAATTCCAGCTCACGCGAGTGAGTGCGACCCAGATGCCTCGATCGCTGGACCGATCTATTTCTTTGAGGCTGATAACGAGTCTAATGAGCACTCTCCGGACGGCCAAATTGCTAGGGCGATTGTGTTCGGTCACGTGTCTGGGGCGGCAGCTGTGGTGATGGGCTTCATGATCGGTGGGCTGGCAGGCGTACTAACCACTTTGTTTCTTTTTCTCGGCTCGATCATTGCCGGTGTACTCACGCTGAAGCACATCCTCTCGGTTGTTGAGGGTGATAACTATCTTGGTGGGTATCAGGTTTCGATACCGATTCAGGGTCCTTCCGATGAGGAAATCATATTTAAGTTGAGCGGCTCCGAGGATGGGATCTTGACTGAAAAAGGTCATGAATTCAAAGCAACGGTAGGAACGGTTCTCTATGAGGTCGTTGTACACGTCAATCGAAGTGGGGACGAAGGAATCACCTAAACCCAAGACGAGATTTCGGGAATAGCTTATATCCATGGAAAATCCACAATCGCAGCCACAGGACTCTGAAGAATATCCTGAAGTGGAGTCCCGCTTCAGCGACCTTCAGATGCCCGACCTGACACCAAGGGGATTAATCGGTCACTTCGGTCCGGGAATCATCTTGATGATGACCGGGATCGGTACTAGTCACCTAGTCACTGCACCGGTTGCTGGCGGTCGCT
>Ga0310121_10002097_pt1 | contig 19414 bp, 13 predicted proteins | sample CB27_Tmax_986_MG_FD_203504 | JGI IMG/M metagenome (GOLD analysis project Ga0310121, IMG submission 203504) | Marine microbial communities from Western Arctic Ocean, Canada - CB27_Tmax_986 | ecosystem: Environmental > Aquatic > Marine > Oceanic | place: Canada: Western Arctic Ocean | collected...
CGAGACCCGTACTCCCTGTGTGCCACTCTTTCTGTGTGCCACTCTTTCTGTGTGCCACTGGCTCCGCCAGTGCTGTCTCGGTCCGCCGGTCGGACAACTGTGGGCACTGGTAAAGCTAAAGCCAGTGGCACACTCCTGTGGTTCAGCCCGAAGTATTCAAGCCCGACGCGCAAGTCAAGGAAGGCCGTGGCCGCTGCTTCGCTTGCGCTTCGAGCTTGAATGAACTGTGTTTTGGAGGAGATTGCTGTCGGACCCCTTTCAAACAATTTGGTGAAACCGCTTTGGTGGGGATCGCTACAGTGGTATTCTACAATTACGCGTTTGACTCGATGAATGACACCGTTGCACCAGCGGAAGTTGCACGTTTCGCCATCAGACAATCCTAGGAGACGCAAAAGCGAGGAAACCAAGCAAATGCGAGTACGGCCTGCTTGTGGCCGTTCGCTCCGAGGCTGTGAAACAATCTCGCGGCGCCGAGACGCGTTTCGTGCCACTGGCTTTACCAGTGTTCGTTACGCGACATGGATAAGCGATTCAGCACTGGCAGAGCCAGTGGCACACAGAATGAAACAGACAACGTTTTCCTTCAAGTCCTTTAGTTAGTCGCTTTTCGCTCCGCGAACGTGCGCGAAAGTGAAAGCGCGCGCTTGCGGAGCGAACGAGCACCTACTCGCTCATCTCGTTGCGAATCCCGAACTCTTCGGCAAGAGAGGCTCTCATGATTAACAGGACTCTGGCGTGTCGCCACTTGGTGCTCGTTCTGCTCGCGCCGGCCGTCGGATTGCTGGCAACGCTGGCCCGCGCCGAGTCGCCTTGGCTGGCCAGTTCGATGCCGCCAAAAGCGATTGCGTATGTCGAGCTCTCGGGATTGGAACCCGTGATCGCCGGCTTTCAGGACTCCGAGTACCTGAAAGTGTTCCTGACAAGTCAGCTGTACCAGAATCTTGAAAAATCCCCGCAATACCGCAAGGCGCATGCGGCGCGACAGGTTCTGGAAACCCATCTGGGAATCGACCTGTGGACCCTCGGCAAAAAGCTGTTGGGCGACCGGGTCGCGCTGGCCGTGTATCCCAAACCGGGAAACCAGCCCGATGTAGTGCTCGTTGTGCGAGCCGCCGATCCGCAGGTTCTGGCACGGTTGCGTGACCGGATCGAACCGGTGCTGGTGCTGGCCGAAGACCAAATCGAGACGTCCGAAACGAGTGAGGGAGTCCGGGTTATCGAGGTCGGCGACAATGCGTTTTTCGCATTGCATGAGAAATGGGTCGCGGCTGCGAACAACCGCGATCTGTTGACCAAGACGCAGGCGCTGTTGACGGGCAAAGTCGGAGGCTCGCTAGCCGACGACGAGACGTTCCAGGCCATGGCTCGACAGATGGGAGCCGATCATCTGGGGCGAGTCTTCGTTAATACGGGTGCTCTAGCCGAAGCGACCGACCAGCGATTGGGGATGCCCGAGAAACTGGATAATCCCCTCGGTTCGTTACTACTGAGCGGGATCATCGAACTGATCGCGAACAGCCCGTATGCCGGGATGACTTTGGATGTCGAGGCCACGCAATTCACGCTCACGGCAGGAGTGGCCGGCAATCCGCAATCACTGGGTGAATCGTATGCGCCGTTCTTTGCCAGTTTTCCGCAATCGGGCACGCGGCCCATTCCACAGCCGCCGAAGTTGATCGGCGGCTTTACGCTCTACCGTGATTTCGGCGATTGGTACGCGCGCCGCGAAGAATTATTGCAGCCGCAAGTGCTGCCCGGCTTCGACCAGTTTGAGTCGGGATTGGGTAACCTGCTTCCGGGCAAGGACGTCAGCGAAGACGTGATGCCGTTGATCGGGAAAAACTTTACGATGGTGGCGGCTCGACAGGATTACAGCCACCTGGACGGCCAACCGGGCATCAAGTTGCCCGGCTTTGCGGCGATTGTCGACTTGGCCAAGCCCCAGGAAGGTGCGGAAGTCTTTCGGCTGTTCTTCCAGACGTTTTCCTCGATTCTGAACATTCAAGCCGGCCAACAAGGCCGGCAACCGTGGATTCTGGAGTCGGAATCGTACAAGGACGTGAAAATCACCTTCGGCAAGTATCTGCAAAAGCCGTCGGGTGAGCGGTTGCCTTTGGTGTTCAATTTTCGGCCGGCGTCCGCGCGCGTCGAGGACAAGTTCATCGTCAGCTCTTCGCTCGGTCTATGTCGACAGTTGATCGACGAGCTGCAGCAGCCGGAAAACAACAAAACTGCCAACAAGAACCTCAACTTGGAATTCCATTTCGGGCCGTTCGCCGACATTCTTGACGCGAATCGCGAGTTCTTCCAGGCCCAACGCATCCAGCAGGGACGCAATCCTCAGCAGGCCAAGCAGGATGTCGCGGATGCCCTCGAGCTGGTGCGGTACTTCAGATCACTTGGACTCAGCACGGCTGCGACGAACGGTGGGTTCCAGGCGCAATTACAAGGGAGTTGGAAGTGAGCGACTCCAGACCGGCCGGCCAAGCACTTTCACCGTACGAATCGAAGACGGACGGTTGGACCCGCCGCGACGCCACCCATCTGCTGTGGCGAACCCAGTACGGGGCGTCGTTCGCAGAGATCGAACAGGCTGCTGAGGCAGGACTCGAAGGAACGCTGGAGCGGCTGCTCACGCCGCAAGACGAGTCGCGCGATTTCGAGTCTTCCGATCGGTTGCTGCGGCAAATCGCCATCGACACGGGCAATATCGACAACCTGAAGGCGTGGTGGCTGTTCCGCATGCTGGATTCGGCCAACCCGCTGCTCGAGAAGATGTCGCTGTTCTGGCACAACCATTTTGCCACTGCGGCTGCCAAGGTGCAGTCGGTCGTGCACATGGTGGCGCAGAACGACCTGATTCGCCGCGAGGCGCTGGGCAGCTTTCGCAAACTGCTATTCGGCATGACCCGCGATGTGGCCATGCTGATCTGGCTGGATGGCAATGCCAACCGCAAACGCCATGCGAACGAGAACTTCGCACGGGAAGTCATGGAGCTATTCAGCCTGGGTGTAGGCAACTACACCGAGCAGGATATCGCCGAGGCGGCGCGGGCCTTCACCGGCTGGCACGTTCGCGACGACAAATACTGGTTCAACAAGCGGCAACACGATTTCGAGAACAAAACCGTCTTGGGGCGGACAGGCAACTTCGACGGCAACGACTTGATCAACATTTGCCTGGCCCAAACCGCCTGCCCCCAATTCCTGGCCGGTAAGCTGCTCACGACGTTCGTGATGCCGAACCCCGACCAGGCTCTCATTGCTCAACTGGCCAGCCGCATTCGCACTCACGACTTTCAGCTGAAGCCCGTGCTGTTCGAGCTGTTCGGTTCGCGGCTGTTTTTCAGTCCTCAAGTTCGCCATGCGATCATCAAGGGTCCATTGGACCTGGTGTTAGGCGCGTATCGAGCCCTGGGAAACCGGCCGAATTTGCAAAACACGGTCCGGCTGCTGGCCGACTTGGGCCAGGACGTATTCGAACCCCCGACCGTCAAGGGCTGGGAGGGCGGCCGGCTCTGGATCAACTCAGCCACAATGTTGCAACGAGCCAACTTCGCCGCCGAGTTGACCGGCGGAACGAGTTTGGGAGCCATCGACGATCCGGAGACTACCGCAACAACCCACCGTTTGAACGCTCCCGAGGACGTCGTGCGCCGTTACCACGACTTGTTGCTGGCGCAAGATATTTCTGCACAGTCGCAAGAACAATTGGCCGGCTATCTGCGGGACGCCCAAGCCGGCCGCGGTGCGCGGATTCGTGGCTTGATCCACCTCATGCTGTCCATGCCGGAGTACCAGCTCGTATAAGGCGCTGCTTGGAAATAACTTACCGATTTAGCGGAACGGCGCAAGCCGTCCGGTGTCGAAAAACCGGAGGGCTCGCGCCCTGCCGCTACTTTTTGATTCGGTAGTTTATTTTCGTGCGCGCCCCAATCATGTGGGTGTGTTCACCTGAGAGGATGCCTGTTAGGAGACAATCAACGGTGTGCAACTGGCTTTGCCAGTGTTTCGCCAGTATTCGGTAGATAAGGCGAAGGACCAGCCATCTCGAGGATGTGAATTTCCAGAACGATCCAGCCACGGGCCAAATGGAATCGGAGCCAAGCCATGTTGACGACGCGACGCAGGTTTTTGAAGCACATGGGGGCTGCGGGAATCGTGTCGATCGGGGCCACTCCGCCCCAGTTCCTCACGCGCGCGGCCTGGGCGGCAGAGGCGAACGACCACGAGTCGCCGGAGAGGCGGATTCTGGTCCTGGTCCAACTGGCTGGCGGCAACGACGGGCTGAATACCGTCATTCCCCACGGCGATCCGGAGTACGCCAAGGCCCGGCCGGCCATCGCCATCCCGCGGCAAGCCGTGCTCAAAATCGACGATCATCTCGGCCTGCACAATCAGATGACGGGGTTTAAGGAACTCTATGACGAAGGAGCACTGGCCATCGTCCAGGGAGTCGGTTATCCGAATCCCGATCGCTCGCACTTTCGTTCCACGGACATCTGGCACTCGGCGCGTCCGGATGCGGACAACATCGAGAACGGCTGGTTAGGCCGGGCGTTGGATCTGACCGCCGATCAACACGCGGGGAAAGTGCCGGCATTGGCGTACGGCACGGATCGGCTGCCGCTGGCGTTGGTCAGTACCAAGCTCACCGTGCCGACCGTCCGCAGCCTGGCGGACTATCAACTGCGGCTGGGTGCCGGGCCGGAGTCCGACAAGAAGCTACGCCGCCGGCTCATCCACGATCTGGCCGATCACGCCAGTCCCCCCGGAACGGAACTCGACTTCCTGCGCAAGACCACACTGACCGCCGTCTCCACCGCCGAGCGGCTGAAAGAAGTCACCGCGGCGTACAAACCAGCGGCCGAGTATCCCGCCAATGGACTGGCCCGCAAGCTCAAAACCGTAGCCCAGCTCATCGCCGGCGATTTGGGAACTCGCATCTTTTTTGTATCGCTAGGTGGCTTCGATACGCATGCCGATCAAGCGGGAGCGCACCAGGGACTGCTGGCCGAACTCTCCTCGGCTGTGCGGGCCTTCTACTTGGACTTGAAGGGGCACCGGCTAGAAGATCGGGTGCTGCTGGCCACGTACTCGGAATTTGGCAGGCGGGTGACGGAAAACGGCAGCCTGGGAACAGACCATGGAGCCGCCTCGCAGATGTTTGTGGTGACCCCCACCGGCAAGGGCGGCCTGTACGGCAAGCATCCCAGCCTGACCGACCTCGTCCAGGGAGACCTCAAGTTCCACACCGACTTCCGCTCGGTCTACGCGACAATTCTAGATCGGTGGCTCAAGCTTCCCGGCAAGGCCGTCCTCGGCGGCGAGTTCCCAGCGGTGGATTTCGTTTAGTGCAAATCCTTTATCCCAGAGCGGCCGTTGGCCGCTGCCAAAGGCAAAAATTGCCCGCAGAACACGCAGATACACGCAAATGAAATTCTCGATGTTGTCAGCTGCGTCAATCTGCGGGCTTCCTTTTTGAAGTGCGACTGATTTCCTAGACGCTTTTTTTCTCGTTCAGGCTTCGATACCGAGCAACTTGCAGGCATCTTCGTAACCGGCGGCGCGGAAACCGTGTTGGTCTTCGCGATTGAACCCGTAAGCGCTGGAGGTCACCCGTGCGAGAGCCACGATTTGGCGCCACCGGAAGGCCGGACGGGTTGTGCGGTATTCCTCGCGGACGGTGTGGTAGAACTTTTCACCGTGCAGACGACCATCCTCGCTTACCGCGTATTTGAGCATCAAATCGAACACCGGGGCGACCTCGTAACCGCGCTCACCGTAAATCTGGATGGCGGCAGTCGCGCGTCCTTGGTCGTTGTTGCGGATGGCGTCTTCCGTTTCCGCCAGCAGCCCCGCTCCGTTGGACGTCTTGACGAGAGCGCGATGCTCGTCGATTGGATAGGCGGGCGTCTGGAAGGGAGCGGACTGGATACCCGCGTGGTAGGCCGCCACGATCAAACCCGAGACCGCGTGCCCGGATTCGGCTACACGAGCCATATTCCGCCAGGCGTTGGTCGCGTCGGACGAATGGACACCCGCAGAATCGCCGTGGGTACGCCACTTATCAGAGCCCTGCCGGAGTACGTACAGGTTCGATGCTAACGAAATCGCCTCACCCACGATCTCGGGATCGAACCCTTCCGCCAGCGCGGCGGCCGCGACCTCCGCGGCCCGGTCGCGCGGGCCGTAATAGATCGCTTGGCTGAGTTCATCAACCGCGCCATCGCCCGGATCGCGTTTGCCAAGTTTCTTGCCGACGAGTTTGTATTGGTCGAGTAACTTCGGCACAACTGTGCGAATCGGGGATTCGGGTTGCTTGTGGTCAATGCGCATCTGCTCGTGATTCGCGCAGAACCGCACACATTGGCGCAGCAGCGAATAGGCGTATTCCTTACCCAACAGACTAACCAGCCCGTAGGTTCGATGCGCGAAGACAAAGCGGTGGACATTGAGATCGTCCTGCATCGCCGGCTGCAATGCGTTAAAGGCATCAAGCGGGGAATCGCCAACCTTGGCCAGCAGATTCTCGCCCAGTGCGACGTCGACGTTGCGGCAGGCATCGCGGATCAGCACGCCGACGTCCCCTTCCGAAGCGTGCTCGGCAGCGTCCAGCGCCTGGAGTGTGGTCTGCGAGGCACCCCCGACGTTCTGAATCTGTTGCGCGTTGCGATACAGGACCTTTAACACGGGCAGCAGCTGACGGTTGGTGGCGAGCTGGCGGCTCATTTCCAGGGCGGGAAGCATGGCCATCGCCGTGTGAAAGCCAACATAGTCACATCCACCGAATGTCACGGCATTGGCCAAAGCACCTGCGGCGATGAGTTGCTTCAGGTCGGTCTCACCTTTAAGGATCTTCGCGGCAAGCAGAGGTTGCAGCTTCGCGGCGGGAGTGTTCCGCATCAGTTCCACCAAGGCGGTGTACTCACCCAGAGGAATCGAATCGGAACCCTGTTCGGCAAAGGCTGTCGAGAACCCGAGGTCGTTGGCCAAAGAGCCGCCCAACCCGGCGGCCAGCATGCCACGGCCGACATCCGAAAGAAACGCGCGACGGTTCGTGTGAGTCATGTCATTCTCCGTTGAGTGAGGCTGAAGCAGGTGATACAACGGCATCGCCCGAAGTGGCTCGATGGAGCAGATTTACTCTCCAGAATAGAACGCAGCCGCGTTACACGGAGATGGTTCGTCCAGCGCAGCAAGTACTCGGGCGACTCTTTAGCTTTGACGCTCTCGCATTGTAACGGTCGACGGCTACACGTAGATAACAAATTGCACAAGGAGAACGCAGGCGCGGCAGGAAATGACCAATGACGAAATACCCAATGACCGACATTACGCGGCCGCGCCGAGGGGTGACGGTGAGGAACTGGACTTTCCCGGGGACGAAAGAATGACGAGCACGAATGACAAAGGAGCTGATCCCCTAGGTAGGTAGTTGCGCAAAGGCGTCATTCGGATTAAGACCAAGTTTTCAACACCCCAGAGCCCGGCTGGAACGGATTTCCTGCGTCCCCACTCCTGGGGTTCATTCCCGCTCTTGCTTGTCGACTTCGTATTGCACCGACAGGACGCACGCTGAGGCGCTGTTGCGATCAAAGTTGGTGACGCCCAGCGACCAGTAATTGTCGCCAATGCTCTTCAGATCGTCCGTGGTGATCTCACAGACAATCGTCAGCGGTTCGCCGTTCTTGGCGTCCATTCTGGTCCCATGGAGCCCGCCTGTCTGGCCCCTAAAGATCATCATCATATTTTTCGAACCGATGTGTACGAGCGTGGCCGAGATTCTGGTCGGCTTGGTGAATTGAAAGTAGAACTTCTTGTCGAAAAGTTCCTTCGTCGAGCCCCCTTTCCCTAAGCTGAAGTCACGAGTACCAGGTTCGAGCACCAGGAACTGGGCCGTCGCAAACGGTTGTTTTGCTTGCTTCAGCACGGTCAAGGCGACATCACGCACAAGTGCCCGATAGTTGTCGGACCATGACCGGGGACCGGCCGAGAGTCCGATCATGACGTAGTTATTCTGCCGAACAATTGGAGCGTAGTTTTCGGAGCCCGTGGAGCGCGCGATCACGTCAACAAACTGGCGCATTTCGCTATGCGACGGGATGAACATTCCAAAGTTATCGCTCGGCGGTGATCCGTTGTAGGGTGTGATGGCCCTGGTCTCCCACTTCTTTCCCAACAGCAAGCTTTTTTGAACTTGAATGCTCGGCACATTGTTTCTGAAGTGGGCACATGCGCCTCCGTTGATCTCCAATGCAAGGTGGCCAAAAATCTGCGCCGCACCGCAGCCAATTCCAATCACTTTTTTCTGCTTAAGCCCTTGGACAATATCTTCGGGATACGTTGTGCCAGTTAGCGGCATGACGAGGATCAAGACTTTGGCGTCCGAGTTTACTGCGTCCTTGAGCGAACTGAAGGTCGCGGTTGCATGCTTTGTCTCGCCGCCATTAAGGACCTCGTTCAGTGTTTTAGCGACCTGGTGATCACCTGCAGCGGAAAAAACACCGAAAGCCGGCTTAGGTTCGTCGCCGTGTACGGTCGAGACACCGCCGGCGACGCTTAGACACCAGAACAAGCCGAGCAACGTTGCGGCGATAATCGACGGTTGGTTCGTGGATCGCATCTCGATTCCTCCCATTTGGTTCGCTGGGCAGCAGAACGACTCGTCGGTCCCTCATTGAATCTCAGCCTTGTTCTGCACTTTCCTCCCACAAGCTGGGACCAGGAGGTGACTGATTCATTTCTTTCTGGGCAGCAAAGATGCAGCACCGGCTACACCAGGTAAGTCGAGCCGATAGACGCGCCCCGGCGAATTGCTGCGATGCCCGCTGCTGCCGGTGACGTACAGCCGGTCCATCCGTGGACCACCAAAGACCAGATTGCTCGCGTCGTAATTCCCTGCCGCGAGCGTGAGAAGAAGGTTGGCGTCGGGGCTGAGGATCTGTACGGAGGACATGCCAAGATGAGCAACGTACAGGTTACCGCGGGTATCCACCGCCAAGCCGTCGGGTTCAGCTTGCGCGCCGGGTTTAGACGGAAGGCGTGCGAATACATTAATTTCTCCTAGCATGCCGCCCGGTTTGACGTCAAACCAAAGTATGCGATTAGGGACCGTTTCCGCCACGTACAACTTTCGGCCGTCCAGACCGTTGGGTACCCACAATCCGTTGGCGGCCAGCTGGGTGTTCCATTTGGTGTCGACGTAGTGGATCGTTCCGATGGGAGCCGTGCGAGATCCGCCCGGGTCGGTGAAGTAGAAGCCGCCGCGCGGCGACAACGTGATGTCGTTCGGTGCGCGTAACTCCGCGCCGTTACATTGCGTCGAAGCTCTGCGAAGAATGCTGGCGTCTGCGGCCAGGTGGAGCACGGCGTCTCGGATGCATAACAGGTGCGTGCCGTCTGGCAGCACCTTGTGCCCGTTCGGGTTTTCCGCCTCCAACCACCGCGTTACTCGGCCAGCGGGAGTGATCTTCGCCACAGACGACTTGCCGTGGCTGACAAAGAGATTGCCGTCGTAGTCAAAAACCGGGCCTTCGCAGTACTCGTCGAATCGCGCGTGCTCGATCGGCCGAGGCTCATCCGCCCTGGCAAACGAAAAAACAGGAATCGTCGAGAACAACAACAGCCAGCAGCGCGGCGGGTTTCTAATTTGAGTATTCATCGTTAACCGCAAGTCACGAATGGGACAGCACGCTCACGTCGATTCCAAACGCCTCGGCGCACTCCACCAGCCCTTTGTGGGTAATCGCATCCAGCGGAATGCCCGTCTGTTTGTGCCGTTGCTCGGTCTCCGCTTCGAGCCCGCCCGGTGCGAAGATCTTGTCGACACCTTCGGCTCGCTCGGAGTCGTGAATCTGTCTGATAATCTTGTCGACACGTCGCTTGAAGCGTTCCGGATCTTCGAACGCCGACACATTGATGGCCATGAGAAAATGTCCGTCTCCGCCGGGCTGCGGACCGTCGACCATGTTTCCCAGTTGTGTTCCGTAGCAGGCGCCGGACAGGACCGAGGCCAGAATGCCCATGATCATCGCCAGCCCCGTACCCTTATAGCCGCCAATCGGTTGCAGCAAACCGTCGATCGCCTCGGCAGCATTCGTAGTGGGACGACCGCTCCCATCAAACGCCCACCCTGCAGGAATGGGAAGTCCCTTCTGGTGATACACACGGATCTTGCCGTGTGAAGATCCGCTGAATGAAGTATCAAGCACGACAGGATGTTCGCGGCCAGTGGGAATGGCCACGGCCAACGGATTGATTCCCACGATTTTCTCGCGCCCGCCCCATGGCGCCATGGTCGGCAGCGAGTTCGTAGTCGCCACGCCGATCATGTTGTGTTCTAGAGGCATCATGGCGAAATAAGCCATCGCGCCGCAATGGTTGCTGCCACGAACGCTGGAGATCGCCACGCCACTCTGCTGAGCGCGCTCGATAGCCTGGCGCATGGCGTAGACGCAACCGATCTGGCCCATCGAGTTACGACCGTCGATCACCAGCGCAGCGCCCTGGTCCGCGACAACCGCAGGTGCGGCTTTGGGATCGACACCGTCCACCGTCAACTTCTTGACATACTCAGGCACACGCAAAACGCCATGGGAATGGCAACCGCGCAGATCGGCCGTAACCAGTGTATCCGACAGCAGCAGGGCGTCGCCCGCTGACATGCCGCAGTATTGAAAGATCGACTGCACAAGCGACCGTAGTGCTGCCGGACCAACCGTTTGATCGTCTTCGCTTTCAGGATAAACAGGCATCGTGAGCCATGATTCGATGTCTCTCGCGGTAGCCCTTCGTCATTCAGCCGGCGCGATGCGTCTCAAACAAACCACTCGCCTTATGGTAGCGGGTGTGCTCGAACTTCCCAACGATGCAGTTTGAGCAGCTTGTCTCACGACCGTTGTTGTCTCTGATTGCATTCAATTAAACGCAGAGCACCCAGAGGCCCAGCGCGGCCGTTTGCCGCAACCAAAGTACGACGGACATCCTTGTCCGTCGCCGAGTTCGTTTCGACGGACAAGGATGTCCGTCGTTCGGAAGAATTTGCGGACTCTTCTTGATTGTCAGCGGTGTGCTGTCGCTCGTCTGCAACGAGTTCACAGTGCAAGTCCGCCGAGTGTGGCCCTGGAGGCGGGATGACTCAAACACGAGTATTACCGTCTATCCGTTTACGTTGGGTCCGTCGGCTCTGTTGAACTCGGACAGTGGATTGCGCAGCTCAGTGCCGGACACTGGCTGTTTCGCGTGTTGGCTTACGCGGTATTCGGCGGATGGCTACTTTGGCAACGTCCCGCGCTCCGCAGCAAGCAGTTTTGGATGGATCTTGCTGACTTCGACTAGCACTCAGGACCACCCGCCGGAGGGGCAGGTCAAGAATTCCAAACACGGTGTTGTTTTGACGCCTCTCACGCTCCACGGGCCTTGGATCGCCGCCACTGGCCAGGTGTCGGCTATAATCGTTGGCGTGAGCAAACGTGTCCCGCGAGCCGTGCCTGCAAAACGTATGGTTGCTCCGCTCGGTCGCGGACGTGGAGCCAAATCGGAAGAGGAGATCACGCGATGCAAACACTCTACTCCCCCAAACATATGATGATTAGCGCCGCATGTCTGGTGTGCCTGTGGAGTGCGCCGGCGGGCGCCGAGGAATTTGAGATCGAAGACGGCTTCGTTCCGATGTTCAATGGCAAAGACTTCTCCGGATGGCAGTTCGACCAGAACTACTCCCTGCCGGACAAGCCGCCGGAAAACTGGAAGGTCGAGGATGGCGTCATCAAGCTGTCGGGCGGCGGACGGCCGTATTTAGGCTCGCAGTGGGACTACGACGACTTCGACATGCGATTCCAATGGCGCGCTATGCGAGAAGAATACAACAGCGGGTTCTTCATTCGTAGCAATCGCAAAGTCGGTAACAACCAGATCAACCTCGCGAAAGGCGGCGAAGGCCGTTTCTTAGGCGGCAAGATGCAGGGCGGCAAACCGGTGCCTGAATTGCAAAAACCGGCCACCGAATGGAATGACTGGCGCGTGCTGGTCGTCGGCGGCACGGTCAGCTTCTGGTGCAACGGCGAGTTGGCTTGGGAAGGTACCGAATTTGAATCGAAGCAAGGACACAACGGCCTGCAAGCGGAAGGCGCGCCAATGGAGTTTCGCCATCTGCGGATTGAAGAGCTCGGCTGGGAGTCGCTGAGCGATCGTCAGAAATGGCCTCGGACCACAGACGATCATTGGCAGGCCGGTGGATACGGGCTGGTTTTCGCACCCACGGGAATCGCGCGGGTCAAGCCAGAGCAAGACTATGAGGACTACATCGTGCGGCTTGAATGGAGTGCGCAAGAGCCGGTCCCCGGAGACATCGGCATCATCAACGGTAACAAGCTGACGATGGTTCACCTCGCGGACCCGAACGGATTGGTTGTCGACGGGGCCCATCCGGGTGCAACCACCGACAATCCGCCCGGACAATGGAACTACTTGCAACTGACGTTCAAGGACGACAAGCTCACCGTCTGGCAGAACGGCAGCGAATTGGTCAAGGGCTTCGACACGACCAGTGGGTTGGGAGTCGACGGTGGCTTCCTCATCGTCCGGGCAAACAAGGCGGGATTGCAAATGCGCAATATGCGAATCAAGGCGGTCCAACCTTGAATCAAGATCGTTGCGATCGAGCCACTAGCCGGCGCGTCCTGCTGATCTCGTATTATCAACGACGACATGCAAGACCATGAGAAATCCCTACTCACCGCCTCAGGGGGGTACCGTCGGCTAATCCGTCGTTCGCGAGAGTGGCGGCATCTAACATCAAATCGCAGAAACGGAACCCCTGAGTCGAGTAGAGAAGTGGCTCGTGACCCAGAACCTTGAAACGCTCGACTGCCTCGACTCGATGGAGCATGTTAGTCGCCAGAACGCACTTGCGTTTCACCGAGATGGTTCGCCGGTCCACCGAAGCAAGTTCTCAGACGACTCTCTATTTTGACGCTCTCGCATTGTAACGGCGGACGGCTAGTCGTGGTAGCGCGGCGCCAAGGTACGGGTGGCACGTCCCTGAGCCCGTGGTGAAACTGCGTCACCGTTCACAGAGCAGTGACCATCAAACGGGCAGATTCTGATTCGCAAACAGTTGTCCAAGTGCAAGCGAAGCATGTAAGCGAAGCATGTATTTGTTTGGCGGGAGAGAGCCGTCTACGGACGTCAAACATCTGGTAGAATAAGATTGTCGGCCGCCGTTTCGAGTTACTAGGGTTCTTGGCGCTGCTCGGAATGGCTGGTTGGCGAAACCGATCGAGAATCTTGGTCGCATCTCGGCAAGTAAAACGGGGATAAAGAATGACCCCTCGCCTAGGCTTCATCGCAGAGCCGGTGCGATGGCTTACAAAGGCCGTTGCAAACGGTTGCGAATCACACTTCGACAGTCTTGGCAGGCCACCGTGCCAGCTCGGATTATCGAGACCGAGCCTCGCTTACCGACGTCGCGCCCGCCTAATGCGGGCGTTCGCACTGGTTGCGATCGCCTTCTTCTCTTGCACTTTCGCGGTGCGCTCTTGCGACGCCCAGGAAAGCCCCCAGGGACGGCTGGAATTGGATATCGAGTCGGACTACTCTCACATCCGGATTCGCAAGAGAAACAGCATTCGCACGATGATCTTTGTGCGGGATTCCGGGGAAGAGCTTTTGGAAACGCAGATGGATCTTCGTAAGCCGCATGAATTGCGTTTCGCCTATACCCAGTTCATGTTTCTGAGTTACATCTTCCGCCCGCAGCAAGATAAGGTCCTGCTGGTGGGTCTCGGTGGAGGTTCCATGGTCCATTTTCTAAAGCACTATGATCCGGGAGTAAAGGTCGACGCGGTCGAGATCGACCCAGCCGTCGTCAAGATCGCTGACGAATACTTTGGCATTCGCAGCGAGGGTAACGTGAACGTTGTGACCGCGGATGGCTTCGAGTACCTGACGAATGCGAAGACGCAGTACGATGTCATCTATATGGACGCTTTTTTGAAGTCATCGAACGACACGGACAGCACCGGCGCGCCCCTGCGACTGCGGACGCTCCAGTTCTACGAGGCTGTCAGCAAGAAGCTCAAACCAGGTGGACTCGTGGTATTCAATCTGAATCCTCATCGTACCGTAAAGAGTGATGTGGACACCATTCGCGATGCGTTTCCACAGATCTACGTGTTTCCATTGTCCAAATCGGAAGGATTGGTCGTGGTGGCGTCGACGGCTCGCGAACGAATGCGAAACTCCACCATGGCCAGACAGGCCCGGGGCTTAGACCAGCGATTCGGGACGAGTTTTTCGTTCCGGCCCATGGTGCGCAGAGTCCGGCGCTAGAAACTCATTCCCGTCGCACGCCGTGAAACGGTACTCGGTCACGTGGTGCCGGACCTGTTTGGTTGCCGCCCTCGAACCGCGTTAGTTGCGTTTCTGTGAGTAGAAGACAAGATTGATAATCCGCCACTCTCCCTCGTGTTTAATGAGCGTAAAGTGGTCGTACCCAAAGTCTGTCGTGGGGCCCGCTGTCAGCTTCCAGTGGACGACGGCGCGAGCCAGTTTCGACTCGAAACGGATATCAATGGACTCAGCAACCTCGGTCATACGATGGCGAGCTGTGCGGTGGTATTTCCGTTGACTTGCAACGAACTGAGCTCGGGTGTACGTCGATAGTTGCCCTTCGGAATCAATGAACTGAATACTGGCTTTAGGCAAGAAACATGCGTCGTATCCTTCGGTGTCTCGGTTCGACCAGGTACGAAAATACGTACGAACGAATCTCTCTACCTGTTGATGTCGCGGGTCCTCGGATTTTCTTGGGATCTGCTCGGCCGACGGTAGGTTTCCTGTTAGTTGATCTTCTTCATTCGCGCGACCCATGCCACTGAACGATAATGTCAGCAGTATAGGCAGACTGCAGAGCAACCGCTTGACGCGATGGGACTGACCGTCTGAAGAGTTCGCTGTCAGCACGTTCAATGATCTCATGGTTCCATCGCTCCGGTCATCAGAAGTGTTGGTGACCTCGAAGGCAAAACGCAGCCGGCTCAGGGGCGCGCACCCCAAAGTTTCCTTCAATATACCATGAGACAGTCGCTCTGGCCCCGAGCCGTACGCTGGCGATGTTCAACATCGCGGGGTGCCGCATCGGTAAGAGGCAACACAGGCCAGCCATTGAGCTCCGAAATCACACCTCTCGCGTACCGATCCTGTTGTGACAGGGAGCAGGCGACACGGGTCGTACCGCTTTCGGCAAGGCACGTTCGGACGCGGCGGAGTCGAAGAACCTGCCAGGTGCAGGACCTCGGCGGGCTTCGCATCTGTGGGCAGACGTAAGCTCGCAAGTGTTCGGGACTTGCCGCGTCGCCTGAAGCGTTGCCACTTCGGGTGCATTCCACTTTTTCGCTGTGACAATGCCTGCGCTTAGACAGCCTCCGGTTGATTGAGAAAGTCGATCAGCTGTCGCAGGCGGCCGTGATTGCGGCGGTTGAACTGGAAGGACAAACGAGGCTTTTCCGAAAGATGGGTCTCGTCCCGTTCCGCGGGTAACGCCGCACTTTGAGTGAACCGTCCCTCCAGAATAATGTCGGTAAACTGCTCATTGATCGCGTCGAGCCTGTCGCTGTTGAGCTCGCGGTTGAGGCGGATTACGAGCTGGTTTTTGACGTATCGCATGCTGTGGTAAACGTCATAGAACCTCAAGATCTCGTTGGCGGCATCTTGGCAAGAGTCGGTGATCCTATAGAGGTTGAGGTCCTCCACCGAAATCATGCCGCCGTGTAATAGTTGCTCGACGATAAACTGATGCAACGACTGCCAGTAGGTGCCACCCGGAGCATCCAAGAGCACGACGGGCATGGCATCGTGCTTGCCGGTTTGCAGCAGTGTCAGTACTTCCAGTGCTTCGTCCAGCGTACCGAATCCACCGGGCAGACAGACTACGGCGTCGCACTCTTTGACGAACATGAGCTTGCGCGTGAAGAAGTATTTCATGTGGACCAGCTTGTCATCGCCCGCGATGACGTCGTTAGCGGACTGCTCGAAGGGCAGCATGATATTCAGACCCATGGAGTGCGTGCGTCCAGCGCCTCGATGGCCCGCTTCCATAATGCCGCTCGCGGCACCCGTAATGATCATCCATTCGCGTTGGGCCATCGTGCTGCCGAATTGGATCGCTTGTTGGTAGGCGGGATCCTCCGGCATCGTACGCGCGGAGCCAAAGACCGTCACCTTGCGCCGGTTGCGAAAGGGAGCGAACACCTTGAAAGCGTAGCGCAGCTCGCGCAAGGTGCGGCTAATGATTTTGAGATCGCCGCGGGTGGAGCCATCGCGAGCCAGCTTGTCCGCGGACTCTCGAATCGTTTCGATGAGGTCCTGCGTGTGTCGTCGCGGCACAGGCGAGTCATCGCCCGAGTATGCGGTCCCGTTGCCCTGAGCACTATCGATGATGTTGCCTTCTTCGATCACGACGTAACCTTGTGGTAGCTTGTATAGGTGATTCGAGACTTTTGTTTTCGTAAGGGCTCTGGCCTGATCCGGCGGGCTGTTCCAAAGCCGGAAGGCGTTTGATCACCGGCAGGACTGGCCCGGTCATTACTATGAGCCGTTTTTCCGCCCGGCTGAATTATACGTCGCAAGTCGATTGGGGTAGTTGCATTGGAGCCCACGCCCCATGCCGTGCCCCCTTTGCCTCGGGGCGCGGAGTCTAACCACTGCGACCTGAAGAACCTGAACCGGTGAGCCCGTAATCGACGCGGCAGCAGGCTCGGAAATCGATCAGGAGAGCCAGGGCACAGGTCCCCTCGATCTCGCGTTTGGACGCCAAACCGGGTCAACGGTAAATATTCGCCGAACCCGTTCGGAGTAACCCGATTCATCGGGTCTAACAGCGCAAGCGCCGGCAAAAACCGCGTCAATGCGGTCACTACAACCGATTCTACCACCGGTTCGGCGAATACTTACGGTCAACGGAATCAGAGCCTAGGACACCTAGGAACCGCCAATGAATACGTGTCGCGTGTAAAGCCCGTTGTACGACAGCTTTTTTTTGACCAATCCTGAAACAAAGAAACCCACCTGCCGCGGTGGGTGGTACCAAGCGAAGTGGTCGTACCAAGTGGAGTGGCAGTCAGAGGGGATCGCTGCGTACTCATTCCGCAGCGGCTACGCCGAAGGCCGGCGGTAGTGCTGATACGCGAGAATGACCTCGTAGAGGTCGCTGGGGATCGTGATCTCTTCGTCTTCGAAGTCGCTTAGCCAGGTTCGCTGATTGCGGACCGCATCGGCCAACAAAGGGAACACTTCACCCAGAGGTAAAGTGACTGCGTCGCGGGCCGGTTTATTCGATCTGACGACAGACCCCTCTTGCTGTGGGCCGCAGTAGATTCGCAACTTGGGTTGATGCATGCTGTGCTACCTTCCTTGTCTCCCCCTCAGTGCTCGGCTCCGAACCACACCTCGACACCGGGGCGCACCTCGATTCATCTTTTGGCACTTGTTGTATCGGCAGTCAGCCTTGTAGAGGTTTGACGTTTTTTGACGCAAAAAACGATTTTGTTCGTTTTGTGTCATTCACCCATCCTGCTTCACACCTTTCGATCCTTGACAAACGGCCGTACGGACGGCTAGATTTCCCGGTTGGTAAATGCAAGACACATAGAACCTTACGACGAAACTTGAGTGCGAACGCGAGAATCATGGCCGCAAGTGCGATTGAGTTAGGTAAGCTAGCTGCGGAGGTTCAATTACCTCAGGAGAAGACGCGACGTGCACTTCATTTGCTCGACGCGGGCAACACGATCGCCTTCATCGCCCGGTTTCGAAGGGATCAAACGGGAGGACTGGACGAAGAGCAGGTCCGCTGTATTCAACAGACCGCGGCGAGACAGCGGTTGCTGGCGGCGCGCCGGGCAGTGATTCGAAAGTCAATCGACGCGCGCGGCATGCTGACTTCCGAACTAGCCAATGAGATCGAGTCGCTTGACTCGATAAAGGCCCTCGAGGATTGGTACCTTCCGTACAGGCTCAATAGGCACACGCTCGCCACAATCGCGCGCCGGCAGGGCCTGGAACCCTTCGCACGTGGGATTCTGGCTGGAACCCCGGAGGCCGCCAACCTCGATCAACAGGCGACCGAATTCGTTTCCGCCGGCTGTGGCCTCGAGGCAGCGGCCGACGTCCTATCGGGAGCAGGACATATTGTCGCAGAGTGTTTTGGCGAGCGCGCCGACTTGCGTGCTAGGCTGCGACAACTGCTGCTTGAAACCGGACACTTAGATTGCACTCAGGTCAGTTCGCCGAATCGAATCACCAAAACGGATCGACAGACTGCCGAGCCCGATCGCCGGAAACTGAAAACGGCATTTCAAGATTACTTTGATTTTCGCGAGCCCTTGACTCGCATTCCACATCATCGCGTGCTGGCCATCAACCGTGGCGACCGAGCCAAGATCCTGCAGGTCCGTATCGAAGGTGACTGCGATTCGATGAATCGCGTTGCGAGCCAAATGCTGATGATCGAAGATCATCCACATCACGAGTTCTTGCGAGCGTGTCTGCGAAATGCGCTCAAGCGGTTTGTGTTGCCAAGCCTGGACCGCGAGATTCGCCGGGAGATGACGGAGAAGGCGGAAGAGCACGCGGTCCGTGTTTTCGTCCGCAATCTCCGCAAGCTCTTACTGCAACCACCGATACGCGGACGCAGGTTGCTGGCCATTGATCCCGGGTTTCGAAGCGGCTGCAAGCTCGCTGCAATCGATGCGTGCGGCCAGTTGCTGGAGCACGACGTGCTTTTCATACTGGGCCCCGAAGACGTGCAACAGGCGGCACGAGCAACCTTAGTGGACATGATTCAGCGACATGATTTGTCCCTGGTGGCGATCGGCAACGGCACCGCCGTCCGCGAGACAGAACAACTGGTGGCCGACGTGATTAATCTCGAGTTGAACGATCGACAAGTCGCCTACGTCATCGTGAACGAAGCGGGAACCAGCGTGTATTCGACCAGCGCGGTAGGGCGGGAGGAACTCCCCGAGGTGGATTCCACCGTCCGCGGCACGGTTTCGATTGGCCGTCGGTTGCTGGATCCCCTTTCGGAATTCGTGAAGATCGACGCGGCTAACCTTGGCGTGGGGGTGTACCAGCACGATATCAAGGCACAGCACTTGCGTGCCTCTCTAGACGAAGTCGTCGCGTCGTGTGTGAATTCTGTCGGCGTCGATGTCAATACGGCCAGTCCGGCGCTGCTGAGTCACGTTTCGGGCTTGAATCAACTTACCGCGCGGCGTCTCTACGAGCACCGCGTGGCGCACGGTCCCTTCCGCAGTCGCGAGCAAATCAAAGAGGTTCCGGGCATTGGAGAAGCTACGTTCGCCCAATCTGCGGGATTTCTCAGGATCACCGATGGCGACAATCCGTT
>Ga0310121_10002098_pt1 | contig 19404 bp, 16 predicted proteins | sample CB27_Tmax_986_MG_FD_203504 | JGI IMG/M metagenome (GOLD analysis project Ga0310121, IMG submission 203504) | Marine microbial communities from Western Arctic Ocean, Canada - CB27_Tmax_986 | ecosystem: Environmental > Aquatic > Marine > Oceanic | place: Canada: Western Arctic Ocean | collected...
ATCTTCAAGAGTGTACGGCGATCAACAGTCCCCTTCATTTCGATCATGATGTACCTCACTCACCTGCGTGCTTTTCTTACCGGTGACCCCTCTCTGGGAAAATTCACATTCGCTTGCGGGCGCCGTACTCGCAAGAGGGCTGCTGCGGGAGTGTCCTTTCAAGACCTCAGAAAACTTCCTGGGCGACTTTGAGACCGTCCATTCCTGGAAGGAGTATCGTCCCCCATCGCCAGCGCGAATTGGGAAGAAACGAGGCTCACTTAGCGGGCATGATTTTGACCACTTCATGATTTGAAAGTGATAGCGTGATTGTTGGTTCTTTCACGCCAAGGGCGGGGGCTGCAATGGGGCTGTCTGGCCCTCTCTGTCTCTCCTACGTTGCCATCCACGCAGCAGGTCCGCTTTAGAAACTGCAGAAGGTTTGCAGTACAATTATGAGTTAGACCGCCTGGTCATACCTCTAGATTTCGGACACAGATGACGATGCTATCCACAATCCGACTGAAGGCGACGGGCGAGATGTAGTGCGCAAGCGGCATGGCCCCCGTATAATGGTGAGGCCGAGATTAGGGGGCATAGATGAGCGAAGGACGCACCGACCACCTGGAAGCCGCGATCGACGGTAAGTATCGCATAGAACGCGAGCTCGGTGAGGGTGGGATGGCCACGGTATACGAAAGAGGACATACGTGATGCGGGTCCGATGCTTGTCCGGGCTGTCGCTTCCGGCGGCGCTGCTCGTGGCCAGCCTTGCGGGTGGCCGTCTTGGAGCGGCTGGACAAGAGGCACCGCTCGCCGACGCGGTGCAGCGCGGCGACGGGGCGGCCATGCTGTCGCTGCTCCGGCAGCAGGTGGATGTCAACGCGGCTCAGGGCGATGGTGCGACCGCGCTGCACTGGGCCGTATATCTGGACGATGCGGAGGCGGCCGCGTCATTGATCCGCGCCGGTGCCCACGTGAACGTGCCGAACCACTACGGTGTGACGCCGCTTGCGCTCGCGTCGACGAACGGCAATGCGGCGATCATCGAGCAGTTGGTGCGCTCCGGTGCCGATCCGCAGGATCCGCTCCACGCAGTGAATTCCGGAGAGACGCCGCTGATGCTCGCGGCGCGCTCCGGACAGGTCGATGCGGTGACGGTGCTGCTGAATGTCGGCGCTGACGTCAATGCGACGGAAGCCTGGAACGGACAATCGGCGCTCATGTGGGCGGCGGCCGAAGGGCACGTCCCCATCGTGCAGACGCTGATTGATCACGGCGCCGACATCCACGCGCGCTCCAACAGCGGCGCGACGCCGTTATTGTTCGCCGCGCGCAAGGGAAGCATGGACGCCGTCCGCAGATTGCTCACGGCCGGTTCCGACGTGAACGAGAAGCGGCCTGACGGGGCGACCCCATTGCTAGTGGCGGTCATCAACGGGCACGAGGATCTCGTCGACCTGCTGCTCGACAAAGGATCCGACCCGAACGTCGAGGGCGGGTCGACGCGGCTGACGGTCCAGGGTATGCGGGCTGAGCCGATGCCGCTCGAGTTCAGGACGCTGGGCTACAGCGAGCGCGAGTCCGAGGGCGTGGCGAGGGGCAATATCTTCGGCAGGCCGCTACAGGCGGCCGTGCATGTGGCGAACTGGCACATCAGCGATCAGATCATCGTGGTGAACCTGGACCGGCTGCGCGTCATCGAGTCGCTGCTGGCGCACGGGGCCGAGGTCAACGGCCTGAACACGATGGAGGAGCCCCGATGGTCGGGCGCGCGGTATCGGAGGCATCTGACGGGCGCCACCGCGTTTCTCTTTGCGGCTAAGGTCGCCGATGTCGAGGTGATGCGTCTGCTGCTCGAGCACGGCGCCGACCCGACGATCAACAGCGTGGACAACATCACACCGCTGATGGCGGCGGCGGGCATCGCTTGGGCGTCGAATCAGGAACGCGCCAGCGAAGCGGAGGTGCTCGAGGCTGTCACGCTGCTCGTCGAAGAGCTGGATGCCGATGTCAACTTCGTCAGTGACCTCGGAGAAACGGCGATGCATGCGGCGGCGTATCGCGGTGCCAACAGCGTCGTCCAGTACCTGTTCGACAAGGGCGCAGAGCTCGACGTGGTGGCTGTGGACGGGCGAACGCCGTTGAGGGTCGCCGACGGCGTCGAGTACGGCAACTCGTTTGCGGCGCAGCCGCACACGGCAGAGTTGCTGCGGAAGCTGGGCTCCAGGGACATCGCGTGTCCGGCTCCATGCGCGGCGGCGATCCCCGAGGAGGCTTTCAGGCGATGACCCATCGTCGCCTGGCGCGGGCTGTCGGCATGTCGTGTGTCGTCGTCGCAGTAGCTTTTTTCGTGCAAGCGAGCGGTGCAGCGGCGCAGGTCGCCGCGGTTGCGGCTGCCGACGAGGGGGCGCCGCCCCGCGCTGTGCTACAGGAGTACTGCTTCGGCTGCCACAACGAACGCCGTATGGTGGGTGACCTTGCACTCGACGTCTTGGATATGGCTTCTGTGGCCGAGCGCGCCGACGTGTGGGAACAGGTCGTACGCAAGCTACGCACGGGTGCCATGCCGCCCGCCGGACGGCCGCAGCCCGGCAAGGCTGTGTCGAATGACGTTGCGACCTGGCTCGAGGGGGAGCTCGACCGCGCGGCGCTGGAGAATCCGGACCCCGGTCGCCCCACGCTCCATCGGCTGAACCGTTCGGAGTATCGCAACGCCGTGCGCGATCTACTGGCGGTCGACATCGACGCGTCGTTGCTGCCCGCCGACAACGCGGCATATGGGTTCGACAACAACGCCGATGCCCTCACGCTGTCGTCGTCGCTGACGGCGCGGTATCTGGGAGCGGCCGCGAAGATCAGTCAGATGGCTCTCGCCCGGCCGCGGGGCATTCCGGCTCCGGAGACCTTCTTCGTGCCGACCGATCGCGACCAGGGCACCCGCTTCAGCGACGATCTGCCGTTCGGGTCGCGCGGCGGAACGGCGTTCCGCTACCACTTTCCTACCGATGGCGAGTACCTCTTCGAAATACGGCCGAAGGAGGGTGGCGTTTCCGGTGGATTCGTGGGCGTCACTGATGAGCCACACCAGCTCGACGTGAGCCTCGACGGCGTCAGGGTCTGGACCGGGACGGTGCAGAGACCCGAAGCCGAGGGGCTGCCGAGAGACGAGCTGAACGCGAGGATCTTGGAGAGCATGCAGTTCCGCGCCCCGGTGAAGGCCGGCTCACATCTGGTGCAGGTGTACTTCGCCGCCAAGACCTCGGCCTACGTCGAAGATCTGTTCGACCCCTACCTGCGTCGGACTCCATATAAAGCCGCCCGCGGCGAGTCGGCGGTTTCCACGGTGACGATTACCGGCCCTCAACCCGACACCGGCGTTGGTACTGACGGGTCCGGCGACTCACCGAGCCGCCGCCGGCTGTTGGTCTGTACGCCCGCATCGGATGCGGTTGAGGAAGCGGCGGTTTGCGCGAAGACGATCCTCTCGACGCTCACCCGGCGTGCTTATCGGCGTCCCGTGACCGACGCCGATCTCGAGGTCCCCCTGGCCCTGTATCGCGAGGGCGCGAGCACTGGCGGTTTCGAGTCGGGCATCGAGCTGGCGGTGCGAGGTATCCTCGTCAACCCGAACTTCTTGTTCCGGTTCGAGGATCAGCCGTCGTCGGTCGCGCCCAACACCCCGTATCGCATCTCGGCCCTCGAGCTGGCCTCACGCCTCTCGTTCTTCCTGTGGAGCAACATTCCGGATGACGAGCTGGTGGACGTGGCCGTACAGGGGACGCTGTACGATCCGGAGGTGCTGCGGGAGCAGGTGCGGCGCATGCTCGCCGACCCGCGCTCGCAATCGCTGGTCGACAACTTCGCCGGCCAGTGGCTGCACATCCGGAACGTGGAAGGGTTCCGGCCGAGTCCGGAGCTGCTGTTCCACTTCGACGACAATCTGCGCGTGGCCTTCGAGCGCGAGACGAAGATGTTCTTCGAGAGCATCATCCGCGAGAACCGCAGTGTTCTCGACCTGCTGGATGCCGACTATACGTTCCTGAATGAGCGACTAGCCAAACACTACGGCATTCCTGGCGTGTACGGAGAGCGATTCAGACGCGTGGTGCTCCCGGCCAACAGCGTGCGCCGCGGGCTGCTGGGCCAGGGATCGATTCTGACGGGCACCTCGCGTCCGAATCGCACGTCGCCGGTCATCCGTGGCAAATGGATCCTGGACAACCTTCTGGGGGCGCCGCCGCCACCGCCGCCGCCTAATGTGCCCGACCTCGAAGAGGAGAGGGACCCGCGGAAGGTGCTTCCGATACGCGAACGGATGGCGGCGCACCGGGCCAACCCGGTCTGTGCGAGCTGCCATGCCCAGATGGATCAGCTGGGTTTCGCGCTCGAGAACTTCGACGCGATCGGCGAATGGAGAGAGATCTATGCCTCCGGCCTGCCGATCGACGCGTCGGCAGAGTTTCCCGACGGAACGAAGTTCGACGGCCCGGCGGAGCTCCGCCAGCTGTTGTTGGGCCAGTCGGAGTCCTTCTTGACGACGGTGACCGACAGGCTGTTGACGTACGCCCTGGGGAGAGGGCTGGAAGCGACCGATGCGCCTGCCGTGCGTCAGATCAAGCGAGAGGCCGCAAGCGAGAACTATTCCATCGCCTCTCTGATCCAGGGCATCGTCACGAGCACGTCGTTTCAAATGCGGATGGCGCAATGAGCGCGCGAACTGATCGCAGAATTACTTGATATGTGGGAGACCGTTCAATGTGGATTAAGAAAGTAGCTCTACCCAGGCGGACGTTCCTTCGCAGCATGGGCGCCACCCTGGCGTTGCCGTTCCTCGACGCGATGGTGCCCGCGATGTCGGCCAGGGCCCCCGGAGCACCTCGGTTCACGGCCATTTATGTTGGGAACGGCGCGAATATGTTAGACTGGACGCCGCCCACCGAGGGCGTCGGGTTCGAGTTCTCGCCTATCCTGAAACCGCTCGAGCCGTTCCGGCGTCGGACGCTCGTCTTCACCGGGCTCGATAACTTCCCAGCGACCGACCAGGGCGACTCCGGTGGCCAGCATCCCCGCGCCGCTCCGGCGTTCATGAGCTGCGTGCACCCGAAGCAGACCGAAGGCGCGGATGTGCAGGCCGGCACGACGATCGATCAGATGATCGCTGAGCGCATCAGCCGCGACTCGAGGCTCTCGTCACTGGAAGTCTCCGTAGATCGCAACGACGTCGTCGGTGCCTGCGACCACGGCTACGCCTGCGCCTACTTGAACTCGATGTCGTGGAAGACGCCGACGATGCCGCTACCTGCGGAGACGAATCCGCGCTTCGTGTTCGAGCGACTGTTCGGCAGCGGGGGCACCGCCGAAGAGCGGCGGGCTCGAGTCCAGGAAGACCGCAGCATTCTCGACGGCCTGACCCGCGAGATCTCGAAGCTCTCGACAACCCTCGGCGGACAGGACCGGGCCAAGCTCGGTGAATATCTCGGTGCGATTCGGGACGTGGAACAGCGCATTGCGATGTCGGAGTCGTCCAACGTCGATCTCGAGGTTCCTGAGCGTCCGGTCGGAGTGCCCGAGACCTTCAAGGAATACGCCGAGCTGATGCTCGACCTGCAGGTGCTCGCGTTCCAGGCCGATGTCACGCGGGTCACGTCGTTCATGATGGCGCGAGAAACCATCAATCGTTCGTACACCGAGATTGGACTGCCCGAGGTGCACCACTCGATGTCGCACCACGGCAATGACCCGGACAGGATGAAGGACTTCTCGAAGCTGAACACCTATCATGTGGAGACTCTTGCGTACTACCTTCGCAAGCTGGAGTCGATTTCCGACGGTGACGGGACGCTGCTGGACAATACGGCGGTGCTCTACGGCAGCGGAATCAGCGATGGCAACACACACAACAATTACAGCGTACCGGTCGTCGTCATTGGCGGGCGTGAGAACGGGCTCGAGGGGAATCGCCACCTCGTGTATCCGGACGGCACCCCGCTGGCGAACCTGTCATTGAGCCTGCTGGAGAAGTTCGGGGTGGACGTGGAGGCGTTTGGCGACAGCACGGGGCATCTGCCGCTCTTGTCTGGCGTGTAAGGGCTGCGGTTTCGAAGGCTATCTCAGCTCGAGGCAATTCATCGCATTCTTTGAGGACGGCGACATCTGGGTGTTGCCGACAGAGGGGAGCCCGGTACGCTTCGGCTCCGCGGAACTCCCAATCGAGCCAAAGTGCAGGAATCTCACTCCCGCCAACACCCACGCATTGCCGCTCTGAGTACTCGGCCTTACGTTTTCTAACCCGCCTGTACCCTTACAGATGGAGGTGCGGAATGGCTCTCGGGAAAGCCGTGAAGTTCGGGGTGGGCGCCGCAGCGCTCACCCTTGTCGGGATCGCGGGTGTCGGGTTCGCTCCTGCGTTGACTCAGCTTCCTACCGTCACGGTGCACCACAACCCTACCTGAGGCTGCTGCAGCCGGTGGGTGGGTCACCTACGAGACAACGGTTTTGAAGTAACGCTCATCGAGGTCGATGATATCACCGTGGTACAGGAGGAGCGCGGAGTCCCCTCCGAGTTCAGAGGGTGCCACACGGCCCAGGTCGGCGGTTATATGGTCGAGGGCCACGTTCCGGCGGATTTACTCATGCGCTTCTTGGAGGAGGATGCGGGTCTGGCAGGCATCACGGTGCCCGGCATGCCCCTCGGTCCACCGGGGATGGAGGGCCCGGGGCCGTCGCCCTATGACGTTCTTACGTTCGACCGGGAAGGCAAGAGCACGATCTACGAGTCGCGCCGATAACTTAGCTGGGTCTTCAGGCGACGTGGGTCGCGATCGTGGCTTCCCGGCTGTCAGGTCTGGAGGTAGGGCATGAGAATTCGGATTCCCGGTGGAGCGGTGGTGCTGGTGGGTCTGGTCGCGGCGGGCGCGGCGACCGCATGCGGCATCTCCGTCCGATCGGTCGGCGCTCCACAGGCCACCGAGGGAGCCAACGCGGTCTTGCCCTGGGCCTTCGTACTCAACGACCCCGTCCCCGATGATGCCGAGGCGCCCGACCCCAACGAAGTGGTCACCGTGCCCGGCTCCGATGTGTCGATGCTGCGCTCCGACATCAACATCAGCAACGGGCCGCCCGACTGGCATCCGGACGGCCATCCACCCATGCCTGAACTGGTGGCACGTGGCGGCGGCGAGGGGGTTGTGGCGTGCGGCTACTGCCATCTGCCGAACGGGCAGGGTAAGCCCGAGAACGCGGGGCTGGCGGGGCAACCGTTCGAGTACATCGTCCAGCAGATGGAGGACTACCGGAACGGACTGCGGCGGACTGGCGAGCCGCGTATGGGTCCGCCCGCGTTTATGATGCGCATCGGCGCCGCGGCCACTGAAGAACAGGCCCGTGTGGCGGCCGAGTACTTCTCGGCCATCGATTTCAAGCCATGGATCCGCGTGGTCGAGACCGACATGGTGCCCGTGACACGGTTTTCGGGTGCGATCCACAAAGTGGTGGAAGGCGGCGGCATGGAGCCGATTGGAGTTCGGGTAGTGGAAACGCCCGAGGACCTGCACCGGACCGAATTGCGCGATGATGCGTCGAGTTTTATCGCTTACGTTCCTCTAGGCGCCAAGGCGCGGGGGGCCGAGCTGGTGAACACAGGCGACGGCGGTCGCACCGTGGCGTGCACCATCTGCCACGGCCTCGACCTGCGCGGCATCGGTCCTGTGCCCGCGTTGGCCGGCCGCTCTCCCAGCTACATGGCGCGTCAGCTCTATGACCTACAGCAGGGGAACCGCGACGGCGCCTGGTCTGATCTGATGGACCGCGCAGTGATCAACCTCACCGTGGAGGACATCGTCTATATTGTGGCCTACACGGCGAGCCTGGACCCGTAGGGCGACGGGCGGCCCTGTACTGGAAAATTCTCTGCCCATGGAGGAGCCCGATGCGGTCAGTTGAGCGGGTCTACTGCTGTGTCCTTTGCTGTGTCCTTCTTTCTCTCCAGACCCTCTTCGCTCCTCTTGGCCCCTCTCCCATTAGGGCGCAAGATCTGCCGGCGGGAGCAGAGGACGTCGTCGAACGGCTGAGCAACTCGCCGCGCCATGGGGAGTGGCTGACGGTGCCCACGGGCGGCGGAGACGAAGTTCGCGCCTGGATCGTCTACCCGGAGCGATCGGATGCCGCTCCTGTGGTTCTCGTGATCCAAGAGATCTTCGGCATGACGGACTGGATCCGTGCGGTGGCGGATCAGCTCGCCGCAGATGGGTTCATTGCGATCGCACCCGACCTGCTCAGCGGTAAGGGTCCCGGGGGAGGAGACTCCGATTCGGTGGACCAACAGGGTGCCGTGGCATTGGTGCGGGAGTTGGACAGAAGCGAGGTCAACCGTCGGCTCCAGGCCACGGCAGAGTACGCGACTGCTCTGCCAGCTTCGTCAGGTGTGGTGGCGTCGATTGGCTTCTGCTGGGGTGGCGGTGTCAGCTTCACCTTGGCAACGGCCTGGAGCGAGCTCGCCGCCGCAGTCGTCTACTACGGGACTTCTCCCGGCGACGACGATGTCGCTCGGGTCAGGGTGCCGATCTTGGGCCTCTACGGAGGAGACGACGCCCGCGTGAATGCGACGATTGAACCCGCTCAAGCCGTACTCGCGGGCCTCGGAGGCCGCTACGAAGTGGAGATCTACGAGGGGGCCGGACATGGGTTCCTACGCCAGCAGGACGGTCGAGACGGAGCCAACCTCAGAGCCAGCGAAGGTGCCTGGTCCCGCACGGTGGCGTTCTTGCAGGAGGTGCTGGAGTAGCTGGAGTAGCTTGCCGGCTTGCCCGCCATGAGCGACCCGACTGCCCCCCCTGAACGCCGCCCTCGAGGGCCGTGTTTAGGCGGGTGACCACATTGGACTTGGCTAGCGCCGGTCTTTTTCGGACTGCCCGTCTTGGTAACGTGCGCCGCGCAGGATGTTCGAGAGAGCGTAGTTGCCCTCGTGACATGCATACTCGTAGAGCACGTCGTCGAACTTCCTGAAGTCCATCTCGCCCCCCCACGGCTCGGTGTACGTGGTGGGATCTTCGACCGTGAATTCGTAGTTGATGGTTTCCTCGTCGACGCGGGTGAAGCGCTCGATCACCTTCAGATCGTCCGTGGGGTAGATCCCACGGAGTGTGTGAAGGGGATGAAAATTGGTGGTCTCGACCACGAGTGTATTGCCCTCCCAGCGACCCCAGGAATAGCCCATCCACTGACGCACGTGATCGGGCGGCGGTCTTTTCTCTAGCGGGATGATCCGTGCGTCGTGGACCACCTCGGCATAGATCAACACGTAGTTCGTGGTCTGGATGATCGTGTAGTTGTTGTTGTAGCCGGCGTTCGGTAGCATGGGCGGCCCGGCGTTCTGGTCGAACAACAGGCATCGCTCGATCAGCGGTCGAAGCTCGGGGTGGTCGAACTGCCCGAACTGGCTCCTGAATTCGGTGTGCTCCTGCTCCCGCCAGCGCCCTTCAGCGCTTAGCTCCGGCCTGAGGCCGTTCGGCGGAACCGTGATGATGGAGCTTCTGGGCTCGCCGTTGATGACCACCACCTGGCCACCCCGATCGTAGTAGATCTCGTTGTAGCTTCGGCCGATTCGGCCGGTTATTGGCGGTGGGGGCCGGTTCGGGTCGCTCGGCGCGGAGCCCACCCTGACCCGTTCCGCGAACCTGCCCTCGATCGTCTCGACCTCGTCTGGGGTCAACACCTCGCCCTGACCTGCGGGTCGCTCCATGGGGGTGAGCGTCCCGTTGGTCCAGTTGCCCTCCAGGTCTGGATGACCATCCGGCGTCCGGGCTACGACCCACCGCTGGGCCGCGGCGGGAGAGAGAATCCCTGCTACCGCGGTGGCAAGGCAAAGCCCAAGAAGCGAGGTTGAGTATCGCATGCCCATTTCTCGTCCCTCCAGGCGCGGGGATTCCTACGCGGGATGCTCGTTCATGAACTCGTCCACAATACCATGTGGAACGAGACTTCGCTCGTCGTGTCCGCGAGTGGATCATGTATCCGAGCGCCAGCCCCGGCCTGTGCGACGTCGGGATCGGCGACCGGATTCCACTCGCTCCATGACGTCGGCCAGCTTCAGCGACATTCACCCTCCCACTGGCGTTGTCCCGGCGGACGCGGATGTGTATCGTCTGACCCGTTCCACGGGCACCCATTCGCTTCACGCTCCCCCGAGACCTCAGCCATGCGCATAAGAACTCTATTCGTCGCCGCTGCGTTGACGCTCTGCGCGTCCGTGCTAATCGTCCGCAGCGGAATCGCTGCGGTGAAGCCGGCGACCGCCACACGGGTTCAGGAAGCCCAGGACGATCCGACTCAAGTTCTGGTCAGCCGCCTTACGCTCGACCACTACAAGGCCACGCTGAAGGGATTGACCCAGTTCGGTGACCGCCGCCAAGGAACCCAGCGTAACCGCGACGCGGTTGACTGGATCGAGGCTCAGCTCCAGGCGGTCGGCTGCACCAACACTGAGCGAATCACCTTTGAATACGTTGCGGTGCCCCGGAATATCGGTGGCCCACCGCGTAGCGGTTCCATAACGAGACCTGACTTGAGGACATCCACGGGCGGCCTGGTTGGCCGTAACGGTAGCGGTCCCGGGGGCAGCTCCATCTACGGGTACCGTGTGCGTACCGGCGTCAACCGCGACCTCGACGCCCAACCCGACGAGCGCATTCGCGAACTCAATCGCGAAGAGCCCGTGAACGGCGAGCGCACCGAGGTCTACTGCACCAAGATTGGCACGACGCGGCCCGACGAGATGTACCTCGTCGGCGGCCACATGGACGGCCACGGTGTCAACGAAGCGGTCAACGATGACGGCTCGGGTACCGCTCTGGTCATGGAGTTGGCACGCATCTTCAACGCTCCTGACGTGCAGACTGAGGTGTCGATCCGTTTCGCGCTGTGGAACAATGAGGAAACGGGCTTGAACGGCTCCAGCGCCTACGTCGCCCAGAGGCAAGAGCTCCAGGGCATCGAGAGCCCGGCAGGATCCGGCCAGTATCCTGAACCCAGGTGGCTCGGCATGATCCAGCACGACATGATGCTTTGGGATCACGGCGCGCCGCGTGCCGACGGCACAGTGAGTCACACTCAGCGTCCTGAAGCGGACGTCAACATCGAATTCCAGTCGAATTCCGAACTGGCTGAGGCATCGATGAAACTCGCCTTTGTCTTCAAGGCAGCTGCCGACGCATACAACACCGACTACCCGGCTACGGTCGGCCCTCATATGACCAACACAGATTCAACCCCGTTCATGAATATCGTCCCGTCGATCAGCATGAGGGAGAACGAGCGCGGCGCCCAGACCGGGGGCGGCTGGAATCCGACCTGGCACACGCCACTCGACGTGTGGACGACATTTACCGATGATGACTTCCGGCTTGGACTGAATGCCGCCCAGACGACCTTGTCGGCCCTCTCGCAGCTAACCGGAGCGACGGTCGACGGACGTTAGGAGCTGAGGTAAGATGGCGTGCAGGAGTTCGTTATCGCCGGACGCTGCCTCTGGCTTAAACGGTCATTGCGGCCAGACGCCGCTCGGCCGTGAAGGCTGGGGAAGTCTACACGCTGTAGGGGGTCGAGAAGGATCTCGGGCTTCGATCTCGGGCTCCTTGCGTACCTGAGCAACGCGGGAGGTCGGGCTGTTGGGACGTCCTGGCGGTTTGTTTCCGGCGGGGCCAGGTTGGGAGCGTGCCCCAACCCCGTTGACCGACCGACTGGCAGTCTAACGCCATCGTCATCTGTGACCAGGCTCGGGAAACGGATCGCGCGCTTTGTCGGTCGCGCTAGCGGTCCGCTAGCGCACGCGCGACCGTGAGGTGATAGACCGTCTGCTGTCGTTCGTAGATCACCAGTGCCAGTCCTTCGGCTTGGGACTCCCGGAGCACCTGGCTGAAGATGGCTCCCAACTCGCGCGACTTGCGGGCCGAGACCGACTCGAGCGCCAGGTCTACGATCCGCTCCAGATGCGGAGCGAATTCCGTGGGAACGCTCGTGAGGATCTCTCCGGGAGGGTCGGCGGGGGGGGCGAAGGCCGCGTAGGAGAGGTCTACGGTCGTGCCGAACTCGTGCGAGCTCACCCCGGCGGCCGCGTTGGCGTTGGATCGCCGCAGTTGTTCCTGACGCTCGGAGGTACGTAAGGCGCTGGTGACCTCGAGACGATAGGGCGGAAGCCCCAACCCTGCGAGCCGCTCCTGGAAGCGCGTTGCGAGCACCTCGATCAGGGCGCGCACATGGGGCACGACATAGGCGGGGGAGGCACCTCTCCGGACGATCCAGTGACGGGTGCTGTCTTCGAGCTGGATGAGGTGTCGCGTGGCAAGAAGCGAATCTGAGGCCGCCTCGTTGACCACGCGGACACCGAGCGCGCGGGCACGAGCCAGATGCGCGGCGTTCAGGAAGCGGCGCAGTGCGTCCTCCTCGGCCAGCGTCATGACCGGGAGCGGCCGCAGAATCCGGTCGGCCGAACCCGCGAGCCGGTCCGCTCGCTGGATCGCCTCCGACAGCAGACGTTCGATCTGGATGACGGTAGCTGCTCGTGCGGCCTCCACGGCCGCCTCCCGTTTCCGCTCCGCCTGCCCGCACGAGGAGACCAGAAGGACCAGGAGAAGCAAGAACGTGCGCATAGTGGCTCCGGGGTGTGTGGTCGAAAACGAACTCTCATCATGATCTTGGGCGCGCTTGCCGTCCAGCCGGGACCCCCTTGCGATGACGTGCACCTGTTCCATACAGGTGCGATTGTTGTCCGCCCGGCTAGGCGTGAGTGTATCACGGTGATTGCTACATCAAACTGCAGGGCCAGATTGCCACCGGCTACCGCCCGTCGTACGCTATCGACCCGAACAGGAGGATGGTCATGAAGCAGTCCCCGCCCCGACAGTTCCTCATCTCAGTTGCCCTTCTTGGGTTGCTCGTGTGCGCTGGCCTCGAGGGTCAAACCGAGGCCAGCTCCGACAATGGCCGTGCAGCTCTTGTCGCACGAGGTGCGTCGCTAGAACTGGACACTGACTACGTTCCACCTCCCGGCCTTGCGTTGCACCACTATACATCCGGCTTCGCGAAGACTCTGTGCTCGGCCGTGTTCATCACGGGTCTCGATCCAAAGGATGCCGCAGCAAACGTGGGCGGCTTCACGAGTCCGTTCGACGAACGGCGACATGTGGTAGACACGGTGGTGGATTTCCAGCGTCAACAAGTGAGTCTGACCTTACCGGACGGTGTCACTCGCACGGCGAAGAAGTACAAGAACCAGGGATGCGTGACGCACGCCATCGGCGAGGATTCCGTGCACTTCACACCGACGGATGTGGCGCGGAGACTTCCGCCTGCCGCGTCTACGCCGTGGCCCATGGGAGATGTACTGAGCAGTGATCCGTGGCCCGAAGAGGTGGATATGACCAAGGTCGAGGAAGCGCTCGACGTGGGATTCGGTCCACCGGAAGCACGATCTCTCGCCCTAGTCGTCACGTACAAAGGAAGGATCCTCGGCGAACGTTATGGGCCCGAGGTCGACATGCATTCGCCTCTCGAGGGTTGGTCCATGGCGAAGAGCCTGACGGGCGCGCTCATGGGGGTGCTCATCGAGCAGGGTGCATACGAGCTCTGGCAGCCGGCGCCCATTCCCGAGTGGCAGGCGGCTGGAGACCCCCGCCAGTCTATCCGCATCGGCGACATCATGCGGATGTCGAGTGGGATCCGGATCCGTGCTCCCCAGGACCCCGACTTCGATCCGTCGATCGGGTACCCAGACCATCTCTATCTCTACACGGGCGGCGTGAACTCATTCGAGTGGGCGGCGAGTCGGCCCCAGGAATGGGAGCCGAATACCGTTGGCAGGTACCGAAACAGCGATCCAGTCCTTGGCAACTATCTCATCCGACTGGCCGTGGAAGGGAGAGGCGAGGACTACCACTCGTTCCCGCAGAGGAACCTGTTCGACAAGATCGGGATACGCGACGCGATTATCGAGACCGACCCGTACGGAAATTTCTTGGCTCAGGGGTACGAATTCCTTCCCGCGCGAGATTGGGCGAGGCTGGGAAATCTCTATCTCCAAGATGGTGTGTGGACCGGAGAGCGGATTCTGCCCGAGAGGTACGTCGAATATGCGACGACACTCGCACCAGCCTGGGTCGCCGATGAGCGCCCTCAGTACGGCGGCGCCTTCATTTGGGTGAACGGCGACGGCGGCTGGCCACTTCCTGAAAGCGCGTACGGCATGCGAGGGGCGGGAGGGCAGAGCACCACCATGATCCCGACGCATCAACTCGTGGTGGTGAGAATGGGTAAGTACACGGGCGCACGAGCTGGTGGCCGGGCGCTGAACCGAGCATTCGAGTTGCTACTGGAGGCCGTGCCCCCCGTCGAACACTGAAGCAGTCGCACACTGAGCGCTGCCAAACCACCACCATCCTGAGGTACTCCGCGAAGCCGCCGACGGTGGCTTCAAGCAGGTTTGCTCCGAACGCGGAGGCCGGCTGAGCCTCACGCCTGAACGTGGTCGAGAACACCAGCCCGGCGAAAAAGATGTGGAGCGGAACAGCGAGTAACGTCCACTGACACGTGCCGGATGGCCGGGCATAGTAGGCACCCATCGGGTGGGGTGGAGCCTAGTAAGTGCTAGTCGTCATGCGACTCCTCGTACTCCTGCCGCTCGATCATCCGATCCGACGCTTGGGCCTTATCACGCTTCTTCGCGGCCCTCATGCTCATGGACCGCGTAGATGTTGTGCGGACTGTAGGCAGGGAGAGCAGTCGCTTGAGGTCCTGGTTCTGGCATGAGGGGCACTCGGGCGCTGTCTTCCCCAGGACCAACGTCTCGAACTCATGCCCGCACGCTTCGCAGCGGTATTCGAAGATTGGCATTCATTTCTCCGTTTTGACCCCGCAATATTCCACAAAGGACGGTGATCGGGCAAGCTCAGGCCCCGCTGGCCACATGGGAAATCCGATGGCACTCTGTCTGGATCGACGTCTCTCATCCGCTCGGTGGAGACTACGTCAGTCTCGAAGAAATCGGCCACGATGTCTGGGCCGTCTACTTCGGATCCGTCTCGCTCGCCTGGCTCCACATCAGAATAGGAGCCATCCTCGATCACGATGGCTCCCATTCTCGTAACCCAAAACTGTAACCTATCAAGGTTCAGTTTTTGTTACCCGTCAGGGTTGGGGCTCAGGCGTGCAGTGGAGTTGACCCCTAGTTAGGCCCGGATACCGCTACCGATCACCGTAGGGCCAGGGCCTCATTCCGGTCACGGTCTGTCGGAGGCTCCCCACACCCTCGACGGACACCTCGACGACGTCCCCGACGCGCATGTTCCGCCGAACGCCTGGATTGGGGGCCATGGCCCCCGTGTAGATGAGGTCGCCGGGCTTGAGCGTCATGTACCGGCTGACGTAGCTGATCAGCCGGGCCGGGTTGTTGATCATCGTGCTCGTCCGTCCCTGGACGAGTTGCTCCCCGTTCACCTGAACGTTGATCTCTAGATCACTGAAGTCGAGGCCGCGCACGATCGCTGTGCCGAGGCCGGCCCAGGTGTCGTTGGCCTTGCTCAGGTACTTCTGCGGAGCGACTACTCCTCGGGGACTGTACCAGGAGAACTCCGTCCAGTCATTGCCGGCAGCCACCCCGAACACGTAGTCGAGCGCCTCGTTCGTCGGAATGTGCCGCCCCTCTCGTCCGATGACCAAGACCAGCTCTCCCTCGGGGATCATCGTTTCCGCCTCGGGGGGCAGCTCGACCTCGCCACCGTCGGGGCTGAGTGACGTGTCGAGCTTGAAGAAGTACCGCGGATGTGGCACCTGACGCGGTGGTCCGTTCCTCGGATGGTAGTTCGCCGCGATGCCCAGGACTTTCCGACCTGGCTTGTCCAGATCCACGGGCAGCCCGAGCTCGACGTCTTCGACGTCGAAGGTGCGGCCAGTGCGGATCGCGCCTCCCTCGACAGGGTCGCCGTCGAGCTCGTGGACCTCATCGTCCTCCAGGATGCCAAACGAGTATCCGCCGCCGTGGCGGATCCTGACGTACGTCGTGACGCCGGTGGCCTCGGGGAGTGCCGGACCGGAAATCGTCTGCCGTGTAGCCGGCACGAGCCGGTTCGTGACCGTGCCGATGTTCTCGATCTCCACTTCGAGCACGTCGTCCTGCCACAGTTGACGCCGGATGCCGGGCAGCACGGGCGCGGTCAGGTTCCCGGCGTAGATGATGTCGCCCCTCTTCAGTGTGACGTTATGGCTGAGCTTGGCGATAATCGCGGCGGGTCCATTCCGGAACTGTGCGGTGGAGCCCCGCGCCGCGAGCTCGCCATTCAAACGCACGGTGAGCTCAAGATCGCTCAGGTCGAGCCCGCTGACCACCTGATCGCCGAGCGGAGCGAACGTGTCGCCCGCCTTGCAAAAGACCATCGTCGGCTCCTCGATCTCCCGCCTTTCGATACACCAGTCGTTTTCGCTGAAATCATTGCCGACCGCCACGCCGAACACGTGGTCCATCGCCTGCGATTCGGGGATGTAGCGCCCTCCCCTTCCGAGGATCATCACCATCTCACCCTCGAAGTTGAAGTTTGTGGCCCCGAACGGAACCTCGACCGGACCCCCGTTGCGCTGGAGCGCCGTGGGAGCCTTGCCGAACAAGATCGGGTGCTCGACTTCGACCGGATCGGTGTTGGGGCTGTTCGCGTTGAGCGCGACGCCGAAGACTCTCGGCACCCGCTCCGGGTCCGTAGGGATCTCCAGGGTCACGGCACTCAGGGATACTGTCCGGCCAGTCGGACTGGCGTCCTCGAAGATAGGATCCGCGTCGAGGACACGGATGGTTTGCCCCTCGAGAATACCGCTGTGCGTGCCCGAGTCGTCCGAAAAGCGTACGTAACGGGTTACGCCCTGCTGAGCGACGGCCTGGATGGGGGCGAGGGCAGTCGCCAGCGCCAACACCAGGGTGGCAACGGGTGTTCCCGATGGGCGAGCGGATATCCTCATTGTTTTGATCCTCCGATAGTTTTCCAGCGATCGGGCAGCCGAGATTATAACGCTTCGTCCAACTTGATTACGCCCCCGCGCCGCCGCCCCCGCGCTGATAGCGTAAGTCGAATTCCAGGCGCACGACACCGGGTATCGCGCGGACGACGGCTCCCAGACTCTGCTGCACCGTTCCGAAACCGCCGGGCGTGCGGCTACCCCCACACCCCTCACAGACGACCGAACCGGAGAGGGTCACGACGCCACCGCTCACCTCCACAGTGATCGAGTCCGCGGGAACGTCGGACGCGCTCGCCAACGCCGCTTCGACCCGCGCCTGGAGCGCTCGATCCGCCGAACTCTGGGCGGCCGTCGAGGCGGGGGCGCCGAGACTCGCGATGGCGGCGGCGCAAATCACGATCGCGAACCGGAACGTGAGTGTTCTCTTGCTCACAGCCTCACACGATCTCGGTCTCATAGTCTCAGGCTCCCCAGGGTGTCTCAGGCGGACGTAGCGAGAGCTGAGACGGTGCGTTCCACAACACCCCGGGTCAGCGGGACCTTGTAGGCGTTCTTCGAGAGCGGCCTCGCCCCCGCCACGGCCGCGGCTCCGACCTCGCGCGCGAGCTCCGGAGTTACACGCTGTCCGGCCAGCAGGCTTTCGGCTTCCGGGACTCGCCACGGAACGGGCGCCACTCCTCCGAGCACGATCCGCGCCTCCCGACACACGTCCCCGTTCATGTCGAGCACGACGGCAGCGCTTACCAAGGCGTGGGTCCATGCATCGCGGTCCATGATCTTGTGATACGCACTCCGCACTCCGTCACCGGGCGCTACAAGCGCCACCGACGCCAGCACCTCATCGTCCGCCAAGACGTTCTCGTGCTCTGCGTCCTCGCGTGGAAGTACGAAGAAGTCCGACCCCGGTAGGGTCCGCTCACCCTCGGGCCCCACGATCCGGAACGTCGCGTCGAGGGCGACGAGCGCGGGCGCGAGGTCAGAAGGATGAGCAATGTAGCTTGGGCCACCACCGAAAATTGCATGGAGCTGGTTCTCACCCGCGATAGAGAAGCACTGGTTGCCCCCGGCCTTGTAGCAAGCGAAGCCGTTGCGATAGTACCAGCACCAGGGCCGCTGAACGACGTTGCCAGCCAGGGTACCGGTGTTGCGGATCTGGGGCGCAGCGACACTCTCAGCGGCCTCGGCGAGCACCGTGAACTGGTCACGGATGACGGGATGTTCGCTGAGCGCGCCGACGGTGATCAGCCCACCGACGGTCACGCCGTCCCGCCCCCTCGACGTTACGCCGTCGAGCCCCTCCACGGTCTTGAGGTTCACAAGGACGTCCGGCTGACCGGACCCGGGCCGATTCACCACCCTGTCCTTCATCAGCTGAAGGAGATCAGTACCTCCCCCGACGAACGAGACCGACCGACCGTCGCGGAGCGCTGCCTGCGCGAGCCCCACCGCTTCATCCAGTGTACGAGCATTCTGGTTCTCAAAGGCTTTCATGCGAGCGCCTCCAGAATCTTTTCCCGCGTGATGGGCAGGTCCTTCATGCGAACCCCTATCGTGTTGAAGATCGCGTTGGCCACCGCGGCCGGACCCAAAATGATGCCCGCCTCTCCGACTGTCTTCGCGCCGTAGGGCCCGTAGCCGTCGTCGGTTTCGATGAAGGTCACCTCGATTTCGGGCACATCCACATGAGTCAGATGTCGCGCCCCGTAGTATCCGGCCGTGAGCGGATGTCCGTTGCGGGGGTCATACAGGAGATCCTCGTGGAGGGCCTGTCCTATGCCCTGTATCGCCGCACCCCGGATCTGGTCCCTGGCCGGCAGCGGATTGAGGATGCGACCCGACTCGTGGACGGCCACGTACTTGGTGATCCGCACGTGGCCGAGCTGAACGTCGGCCTCCATTTCGACGAAGTGCGCGCCGAAGCACATGCGGCGCCTTCCCTGTGTGCTGGGATTGGGGGTCGCCGAGGCGATCAGCACGTCATCTCCCCGCGGCATTCCCTTCGCGGCGATCTGGCCCTTGAGGTCGAGGGCGGCCTGGACGACCGCGTAGCCCGTCATCGTGGTGGTCCGGCTTCCGGACTCGCCCACCGAGTACGGGCACCGATCGGTATCACCCCACACGACTTCCACTTGCGACAACGGTAGGCCCAACTCCTCTGCGGCGATCATGGCCATCGTCGTCTTGGCGCCGGGTCCGACGTCGGTTACGCCCACGAACAGCGTGTACTGCCCATCGCCATCCACCCGGAGAATCGCGCTGCTCGGGCCGACCCCAGATCGGAACATCATGAAGGCCATGCCGGCGCCGCGCTTGATCGGTCCGGGGTCCGATCCTGGCTCAGGACGCCAGCGGCTCTCCCAGTCGAAGAGCTCTCGACCCTGTGTTATGCACTCCTCGAGCGAGTAGTTTGTGAACGGCACCTCCTCG
>Ga0310121_10002099_pt1 | contig 19403 bp, 13 predicted proteins | sample CB27_Tmax_986_MG_FD_203504 | JGI IMG/M metagenome (GOLD analysis project Ga0310121, IMG submission 203504) | Marine microbial communities from Western Arctic Ocean, Canada - CB27_Tmax_986 | ecosystem: Environmental > Aquatic > Marine > Oceanic | place: Canada: Western Arctic Ocean | collected...
CAAAATTGACCTGTGCCTGACCCGGGATTTTTTCTGGGACTTGCCCCCTGGGGGATTCGACATACTGTTTCTCGTGCCACGGCGCGACCGGAACCCCGACTTCTTCCTCAAGGCCCAATTGTTGGCCCAACTGCGCGGGACACGACTGGCTTCGCTGAGTTTCGAAACCCCCAACTGGTTCAACGAGCTGGCCCCCCGCGCCCATGATCTGGAGCTGTGGAAGCATTGGAAACTGTGTTGCCGCAAGGCCGATCTGGTGCTCTCGTTCACTGCGGAGGGGGTCAAGTACGCCCGCAAGTACTTTAACCATGAAGAGGACCAGGCTCGTCACACGTTCTGCTACCCGCCGATCAACTCGATCGTCGCCGACGCGATTGGCGATCTCCCCAGGGAGAAGCGAATCGTCTTGTTCGCCCGCTTCGGGAACACCGAACACAAGGGGACCAACCAATTTCACGAGTTGTTTTGCGAGCAGATGCGCGGCTACACACTGGGAATGGTGACGGGCGGGGTCCGGGCGACGGATGAAATCATGGGGGCCATCGAAGAGCGGGCCCGGTGCTACGGCGTGAAGATCGAACTACTCCAGCGACTCACGGACGAAGAGAAATTCCGTTATATCAAGCGAAGTCGCCTGCTGCTCTTCCCCTCTTTTTTTGAGGGATTCGGCCTACCCCCGGTCGAGGCCCAGTATTGCAACGTCCCGTGCATCGCCTTCGACCTGCCGGTCCTGCGCGAGGTCAACGGGGACGGGATCGCTTACGTAAAACCGGGCAATTGGGGTGCGTTCCGCCAGATAATCGGCCAAGTGCTGTCGTCGGGCCGGTCCCACGATCACCTGCGTGAGGGGATTGCCCATGTCGCTCGGTTCGAAGCTTATGTGGAACGAATGAACCGGGTCGCGCTCGACCTGGTCTCGGCGAGGGGCCTTGTCACCGTCTGAGGCGTGAGCCAGTTTTTTGGGAGGGGAAAGCCTGATTAAAAAGATAAAAAGGTCTTGATATAGCCTCTTTGGCGGTTGACAGGATTTTGCACGTAATGTAAATAATCTCAAGTATGTAGGTGGTCTTTCGCCTTGGGACATCCTAGATTATTTGACCTCCTCTTTTTGCCCGGGAAGCAACGGTTGTGGCCCCCATCATCATTGTCGAAAACGTTTCCAAGAAATATTCGCGCAAGGCCAACGAGCACCTTGCCTATGGCATTTCGGACCTGCTGGCCGAAATCCTGAGCCGACCCTCCCGCCGCGACCTGCGCAAGGACGAGTTCTGGGCGGTCAAAGACGTTTCGTTTCACCTGGAGCGGGGCGAGACCTTTGGCCTGCTGGGCCGCAACGGATCGGGCAAAACAACCGTTCTCCAAATGATGAACGGCCTGATCAAACCGGACGCCGGCGCCATTCTCATGGACGGCTCGGCTCAGGCCTTGATCAACCTGGGAGCCGGATTCAACACCGCGCTGTCGGGCCGAGAGAACATCTTCAACGCGGCCGCGTTGCACGGTTTCAACCGCAAGCAGACCCGTTCGATTCTGGACCAGATCATCGATTTTTCGGGGATCGAGGAGTTTATCGACAGCCCCGTCCAGACCTACAGCAAGGGCATGTACGCGCGCCTGGGCTTCGCGGTGGCCGTCCATCTGCGGCCCGACATCCTGCTGGTGGACGAGATCCTATCGGTGGGCGATTACGCTTTTCAGAACAAATGTAATATCAAGATGCACCAGCTCAAAAAAGAAGGGGTCACCATCGTTCTGGTCTCGCACAGTCATACGTATGTCGCGCAAATTTGTGAAAAAGCGTTGTGGCTCCATAAGGGCCGGATGATGAAGCTGGGGCCGGCCAAGGAGGTCACTCAGGCTTACATCGATTTCCTCGATCAGAAGGAGCTGGAGGACCTGCGGCGAGCAAAGGAATTGAAAGGCCAAGACGCGGACGCCGCAAGAATTCGCCAGGAGAACCGGAAGGCCGCAAAGCAGAACATCTATGGAGTGATCTACGACGAGGAAGACACCGTGGGTGGGGTTGAAGTCAACTTCCTGGTCAACGGCCGGCAAGCCGACGAGCTCAGGGTCCACGATGAACTGGTCGTCCGCTACCAGTTCGATCTGAAAGTTGACGTGACCGACCTGAACGTCTCCCTGGTATTCTTCCGCAGGGACGGCTTGAAACTTACAACGATTTCGACGCTCAATGGGGACCTGCTCAAACATGTTCACCGCGGCCGGGTCCGCTGCGAAGTGCGGATTCCCGACCTTCACTTCACGCCGGGCCTCTATGGCTTGGTCATGCCCATCCATGAAGGGAAGAGTTACCTATGGCGCAACGTCGTCAAGGAATTCGTCGTCATGGGCAACGGACGGCTCACCTGGCAGTTAACGGACTTCGACTATGAATACGAGGTATTGAAGTCTTAAGGATACCGATGATGACGTTTCTGGCAAAGATGCGTAAATGCGTCGCCGGCCTGGTCCTTTCCAACCGGTTCATCAAAAAAATATTCATACGCCTGGCGTTCGACGAGCGGGTTCTGGAGCAGATCGCGACTGACGTCACGCTGCTCCATCGGCTGCAAACCAGCGAGAAGCTTCAACTGGTGTTCAAGATTCTCCTGATGCAGGACCGGGTCGCCGACAAGATTCTTCTCGATGACCAGGTGCTTGACCGGCTTTTCCTCGAAAAGAAGCTGATCAACAAGATTCTGAACTCGCCCAGGATGATGGATGGCCTGATCAGCAGCAATCGGTTCCTCGTCCGGCTCGAGTCCAAGCCCGAGGTGTTGGACCGCCTAGCCTCTCATGGAGGCTTCATTCAGAAGTTACTCGAAAGCGATAAGTTCTTCAACCAAATTGGACGCCGTCCGGCCCTGATCGAGCGCCTCCTGACCACGGAGGAGGCATTTCAAGTCATCGTTCATAATGAGAACATCCTGCGGCGCCTCCTATTCGAGGAAACGTTCTACCAATGTATTGTCTCCGACGAGAATCTACTGCGCCGCCTATTGTTGGAGGAGCACTCGTTTCAATTCTTTTTGAATCAGGAGACCTGGCTCAAGCGTCTGTTGCGCGAGGAACGCGTCTATCAGCATGTCCTTGCCGATGATGAACTTCTGCATCGACTCCTCTCGGAGGAACGGACGTATCGACGACTCCTCGGCCAGGAGAACCTGCTCAGCCGTCTGCTCACTGAAGATCGCTCGCGCGCCTTGCTGGCCGGACACGAGGAGTCCATCGACCGATTGCTCACCGATACCCGTGTCTATCGACGGATCTTAGCCAACGAAGAACTTTTTCACCGGGTCTTGGAAGAGGACCGGGCTTTTGAGTGGCTGGTTGCACAGAACAGGTGGCTGGATCGAATCCTCTGCGACCAACACACCTATATGCGGATTCTCGGTCATGAAGATCTTCTCCACCGTCTCCTTTCCGAAGATCGCGTCCTCACGCTGGTGGCCGGTCGCGAGGAATGCCTGGACCGTTTGCTCCGGGACAGCCGTCTTTACCGGGCAATCCTCGCCAACCAAGAACTCCTTGGCCGGCTCCTGGCGGAGGAGCGGTCTTTTGAGTGGTTGATGGATCAAGACCCCTGGCTGGACCGCATACTTGGCGATCCACGCACATACCCGCGAATCCTCGGCCATGAAGAGCTTGTGGAACGTCTGCTTTGCGAAGGTCACGTGCTTGCCGCGCTGGCGAGCCGCGAAGAGCTGCTGAACCGGCTGCTCGGGGACAGCCGTCTTTATCAAGCAATCCTCGCCAACCAAGAACTCCTTGGCCGGCTTCTGGCGGAGGAGCGGTCTTTTGAGTGGTTGATGGACCAAGGCCCCTGGCAGGACCGAGTGCTTGGCGATCCACGTACAACCACTCGAATACTCGGCCATGAAGAGATGCTGGGGCGTCTGCTTTGCGAAGATCGCGTGTTTGCCATGTTGGCCGGCCGCGAGGAACTGCTGGACCGGCTGCTCGGCGACCCGCGCTGCTACAAACGGATCCTGGGCAATGATCAGCTTCTGTCACGGCTCGCGTCCGAGGAGCGCTCGCTTGATTTACTGGCGGCAAGCGAGCGGTGCGTGGACCGCTTGGTCGATGATGACCGCGTATATCCCCGAGTACTCGCCAATGAGAAACTCCTCCACCTGCTGCTAAGCGAGGACCGGTCTTATGAGTGGCTGATGGGTCAAAATGATTGGCTGGACAGAGTCCTCGGCGACGAGCGGATGTACCATGGGATCTTCGGAAATGGCAAGCTTCTCACGCGGATCGTTTCCGATGATCGGTCGCTCGCGTTGCTGGCCCGTCACGACAAGTGCATCGAGGGGATCCTGCTCGACAACCGCTTGCTCGATCGAATCCTACACAATCCGAGGGCGCTCGGAAGAATCCTTACCGACGAACAACTGATTTTGAAAGTCCTGTCCAACCCCAGGGCGATCACCCGCCTGACGACTGATGGGGCCCTCCTCGATGTCGTGCTCAACGATGCTCGGACGATCAACCATTGCCTTTCCAGTCCCGAGTTCCTGACCCCAATCCTGATGAGCGATCAAGCCTTCGAGGCATCTCTCTCCAACCACGGCTTGCTCGACCGTCTGATCCGGCAGGACCGCCTGCTCGATCGAATCCTGGACAGCGAGAAGGTGACGGACAGCGTTTTGCTCGATCCAAGGGCCTTTGACCGGATGTTGGCCCAAAAGCGCCTGCTTAGCCGTCTAATCACCAGCAACGCCGTTTTGGAAATGATCGTGAAGGATCCGACCTTGCTCGAGCATTTGCTCAGCACGAACGAGGCGCGTGACTTTTGTCTGAGACATCCGATTTTTCTCAATAAAATGATTCATAGCGATGTGACGATCGAGGCGATTCTCACGGATGATGAACTGGTCGGCAAACTGCTCGATAATGATCAAGTGTGTAAGCGGTTGCTGGGCGGCAACCGGGGCATCGATCGGATGGTCGCCGACAAGGCCCTCGCTCAGCGATTGCTAACGGATAAGCGGTTCCACGAGAAAATCCTGCAGGACGACGCCCTGTGCGCCTCGGTCATCCTTAATCGGTTGATGAGGGATGACCAATTGCTCGAGCGGCTCGCCGCGGACGAGCGCCTGCTTAAAATGCTAAGAGCGAACGAAAAAGCGGTTGAGGGGGTGCTGCTTGATGGCGGCCTGACGGGCATGCGATCCATTTATGATCGGTTGAATGCGCGCATCGACCTGCGGAAGACCTGGCGCGTGATCGTCCCGATGGTCCGAGTCGACGAAGCCAAGATCGAAGATCAACTGCGCCAGGCGGAGAAGGGCCTGACCAATGCCGGGGAGGTGCGCGACGCCGTTCTCGGGTTGATTTCTCGCGACCATGAGGTCTTCTTGGCGGAGGCCGTCTTGACGTTCAGCGACCAACATGCTTTGTGGACCCAACTAAACGAGATTCTCATCTTCGAGGAGTATTACTTCGAGACCGAGCTTGAACACCCCTTGGTCCTGGATTGCGGAGCCAATTTCGGGATGGCGACATACTATTTCAAAAAGCTTTACCCCAAGGCCCGGATCATCGCGTTCGAGCCGTATCCTGAAATGTTCGAGCTGGCCAAGTTGAACTTCGCGCGCAACCATTTTGAAGACGTCGAACTGCTGCCCTTCGCGTTAGCCGAAGAAGACCGGACCTCCAAGTTTTACGTCTCCAAATCCTACTCGATGGCCGGCTCGCTGACCGAGCGACGACGCCAATTTGATGACGAGGTCCATGAGATCAACGTCGAATGCCGGCGACTGAGTCATTACCTGCGCGAGCCCGTTCACTTCCTGAAACTGGACATCGAAGGGAACGAAGAGTTGGTCATTGAGGAGGCCCGTCCGTATCTATCCAACGTCCAAAGTGCCTTCATCGAATACCATCACGGCGCGGGCCTGCAAGCCAACCGATTGGAAAACATCCTGCACGTGCTCGACCAATGCGGCTTTGATGTGCACGTGTCCAAATCGTTTAATTATCAACGAACGACGGGTAAGCGGCCTCTCAGTTACGTCAGAGACCCCTATTCGGTCAATATCTGGGCGCGCAATCGCGACTGGAAGGCCGCCCCCGAGCCCAATCCCAATCCCTCCACAAAAAGGGTGAAACGCAAGTCGACCGCTCGCGGGACCGCGAAAAAGGCCACGCGGGCGATCAAGCCGCCAAAGCCGATTGCCACGACCGTCACTCCGAAAGAGTCAAAGAGTCCCCTAAAACAGAGCGGCTGACATCATCCCCCCGATCATCGTGGATGAAATGAACGCGACGGCGGTCGAGTCGGCGGGCGCGTTGGAATGAATTACCTCGACGGTTTAATCCGACTCGGCTTGGAGAGACTGCCCGAACCCGCGGCCCGGTCCGAGCCATCGTGGGTTTATAAAATGCTCATTGTTCATGGTGGCCGACGTGGACCTTTGGCGCGTCCGCGAAATCACGCCACACGCGTTCTGCATCCTCGGCCGCCACCTCACCGTCATGGATGTAAAACCGATAGCGGAGAACGACGTCTTCTTGCGGGGCGATCTCCCAATCTCCCAAGAATGCCGCCACGAAACAGAAATACGGGATCGTTTCGTTTGCGCGGATCGGTTCGGGGTGCCGGAAATTCTTTGGGTGGCTCATGACCGTGAGACCCGACCACACATCAGCGGTCGATCCGGACATATCGCACCAACGGACGCGCGTGTGATTGGCCTCGCTCCGCGTTTTGCCCTCCGATGTTAAGAACCGGCATTTGTCGCCATACCATTCGGGTGCCCCCCGGATCGCCATCCCGCCCCAGGTCGTCTCGCGAACCAATACGGGACTGGCCGTCGCGCAGCGGAGCGTGGTGGTGACATCCCAAACCCAGTATCCCGCCTCCGGACCGCCGACGTTCCACGCGCGAACATCCCAGAACTCCTTGAGCGCAACTTTCTCCCCCTCGGGCGCGGCCAGATCGATATGGTCCTGAATCACGCGAAAACCCCCGAAGACCGGGCCGCTCGTCTTCTCCTCCAGGCCCCCGAATTGGACGGTCGCCTTCCCATTGAGCAGGTCCCAGAAGTTCGGAGCGCGACCTTCGAACGTGATTTGAGTGAAGGCGAGCCAGATGCCGAGTTGGTGGAGATAATCCTTGGCGCGATCGGTCACCACCTGACCCGAAGGCGACCAGGCCGGGTTGATGTAACCGCTTCGCTTGTATTTCGGATCGGCGTCGGGCGGAAGGGGCGTGATCGCGGTGTTGTAGCGCAAGACCTTTACGTCGCCCCGTCTGATCTCGAGTGCTTCTTCGGTCTGAACGACTTCCATGTTCGAGGCTTCTTCGCCCGGCCCTTCCTGTATCTCATAGGTTCGCTTCCCGCCGGCCGGGGTCTCACCCTGCAATATCCACCAGAGGCGCGAGGGCTTGCCCGATTCAAGCTGAGAGGGAACCGGCGTCCGCTCGCCGTCCTTGATTTCCACGACCCGCACTGACGCGACCTGGTCATCCAGCCAGCCCAAGGAAATCGAAACAGGCGTGTCCAATCGCGCGTGCTCTCCCGCCTCGGCAATAACCTCCATCGGCGGAGTTGTCGCGCTCCGAGCCTGCTCGGCACTGATCGCACATGCCACAAGGACCGCAAGACTTCCCACGCCGAACACGTTCATGACCGCTTTTCCCGTGAAGACTCTCAGCATTGATTGACCTCCGTCTCGAGCAACTCCAACATCCCTATTCCGGCTTGGGCCAGTCGAGATGTTTATGAATGAAATCGAACGTTCCCTGCTTTTGCATCGTGTGTCCGCCATTATGATACTCGATGGCGGTCCTGTCGGCCAAACCCAACTGATCGTACATCCAGCGGACCTTCGAGTATTCGAACGCGACCCACGAATCGTCGGAGACGGTGTCGTGGTGGCCGCGCTCGACCATGAACGGCCGCGGGATCATGAGATACGCCATTTCGGCGTGGCTGAACGTGCTGCCCATGTTGAAATAAAATACTTCCCATTCACCGTGAAAAATAAAACTGTAGCGATCGTGGCAGGTCGCGACCTTGCGCGTCCAGTCATTGAAGTCGGCCGAACAAATCGAAAAGCTGTAGCCTTCCAGAATGGGCGGTACGTGGACGGCCGTCTCGCCGCCGAAACTGAGGCCGTAGAAACCGATCCGCTCGGCGTCGACGAACGGCAACGTCGCCAGCCAATTCAGAATCTGCTCATGCTGCGGTAGGATAAATGAATAGAGCGTCGCCTTCATCAATTGCGCCTTGCGAGTAAGCATGCGAAAGCGCTTCCCGTCGCGATAAAGGTTGTGCGGCGAGAACACGATGAACCCACGATCGGCCAGGTCGCTTCCGGCCCCTTGATAGGCCCCGTAGGCCGGGTTTTCCGGATCGGTATCGAGAAGGTGCTCGGGCAATCCTTCGTTTCCGTGTTGCACAACCACCACCGGTCGCTTTTCGCCCGGTTTCAAGTCCTTGGGCACGGCGAGGATACCCCAAGCGATCAAGTCCGGGAACACGTCCAGCACGACGTCGTAACCGATCCACTTCTCCCTGTCGTAAATCTTGCGCGAGCGCGGGTTCGGCGGCAACGCGGCATCATGAAACTTACCCAGCACTTCCTCCCAAAAGTAATCTCGCAACGGCCCGCTTTCCCGCGCGAACTTCTCGGGCGGATAGATTTCCGCCTCGGGCGCGCCCGCCCAGCGACTCGCTTGGTTCTCGCCGAACAATTTGTCGATCCCCGGATGGAGTTCGCGGCAGAAGCGGTTGCGCACCTGGTCGGAATTGGGGATCAGCCACTGTACGTGTTGTTCCAGTTCCTCGACCTGTCGCTTTTGCCGCGCGTCGGGGTCGAATAACTCGCGCCTATCGGAGGGCGGTGGACTTCCGCTCGCAAGCGTTGACTCGACGCCCAGCAACCGGGCGAACCCGCCCAACGCTTCCGGCGACGCGGGACCGACCGGCCCCATGTCGTCCCCATGGACAAGGAATTTCGCTTGAAACCCAGGCTGGACGAGCGTGTCGATACGGTCGAATTCAGCCTGAACGTTCTCCAGAGGCGGAGTCTCGAGCCGGCCGGGCGCCGCCGTATTGCCCGGTCCGCTCGGAGGACCGTCCACCTTGGGTTCCTCGCTGTATTCGACGATCAAGCCGCGGGGGGCGACCAAAGAAGCGATCTCGGCGTCGCCAAACTCGTGCAACAAGGCCCACACGCTGCGGTAGAGGGGTTCCTCCCACGTCCGCTGGCGCGATTTGAAGTAGCCGCTCACCAGCGTCGCGTCGATCCGCGGATCCACCGCCGCGGCGTAAAACCCGATGAGCCCACCTTCTCCATAACCGGCCACGCCCACCTTCACCTCTCCGCCGGCACTCTGTTGCATCCAGTCGATCGCGGCCTGCACCTTCGCAACCTCGTAACCAATGACATGGCGGCCCATCACGAAGGCCATCCGGTGAATCCATTCACGATGGGTCTGGTTCGTGAAGTGGGGACTGGGTTCGGAGCCTTTACTGGATATGAAATCGCCGGACCAGCGCGCCGTGCGATCGAGCAGCACCGGGACGATGACCTGGAACCCGTTCTCGGCAAGGATGCGCGCGAATTGAGATTCAGCCGGCACGCCTTCGGCCAATCCGACGATTTGCTCCGGAGTCTGGTCCGCATCCGGAATCGCGACCACGTGGCCGATCGGAATGTCCTTGGGCTGGAGCAGCAAGCCTTCGCCCCATATCCCTTCAAACACCGACCAACGCACCTGCTCGACCCGATATGTATCCGTTTCCGCAACCACCGAAGGGTCATTCACGTCACCCATGCGTTCCATCTTGACCGACGCCCGCTCGTCCACCATGCCGATGTATTTCATGAAACGCCGCCGATTCGGTTCGACGGACTTCTCATAGGCCTCCGGCGAGGAAAAGTCGCGGTTCCAGAATTCCCGGCGCGTCTCGATCGACTCGTCGATCTTGCGATCCATATACCGCTCGGCCCCATCCATCAGTTTGACGTCCAGCTTTTCGGTCCACGTCAGCGGCTCCGTCCCCGGCAGCGTAACGATATCCTGGGCCCTTGCGCCGGTCGTCGCCCACGTAGCCGTCAGGAACACGACGTAAACCAAACGCCTCATCATCTTCACACCTTTCACCTCACCTTTCGATCCTGGCAAAACGCCTCGACTTCCCCCGGATAACCACATCAATTCAACAGGGATACTCGCTCAATTCGATCCCGATTGCAAGCGCATGGAATTGCCGCGCGCGTTCCTTCCGTTCGCCTGGAATTCGTTCTGGCGCCCTCTCCCCTACCCTGTATCAATAATTGGACATCTGTAAGGCAGCCCCCAGCCATGCGCCGAAGAGCGAGAGTGCAGACGGATTTAAGACTTAACGGTGCGGGTTCACGCGAGTGTTCCGGCACATTGAATCATGCGAAAGGATCGATCCATGCTAAGCAAAGCATCATCGGAACGGCGTCTGGGATCCCGCCTGCCGGTCAGACTCGAAGTGGACGCTATCCAAGTCGGCGCGTCCGCGAATGAGGGCGTCATCCCCGGTCTGACGCGGGACATCAGTCCCAGCGGGCTTTTCATCAGTTCTTCGAGACCTCTGGAGATCGGTTCCGAATGCCACCGCATGCTTTACCCCGAGGATTTTCCCTCGGAGACCGCGGTTCGCATGGAGGGATTGGTGGTCAGGCGCGAGGACATGGGGAACGGCATCCACTTCACCGGGCTTGATGATACCAGTTCAACGATGCCGGGCCAACCTCGGCCCCCGCTGGACGCCGACAGCTCGCCGGAATCGTGGAGCACCGCCTTTCATCGCCGGCGCTATCTCGAGTGGTGTGATAAGAGTCAAACCGTCGAATCAGCCTGGAGTAAACTGAAATCCTACTTATGCGTCTGGTAAGCCATGCTCAATTATATGAACCAATTATACTTCCTAAGTCGCTCCCATGAGCAGACAGACCAGCGGCCGCGACAACCCCTCTCCCGGCCGGTTCCAAGCCGTGGACGCTCGGCTTCCCCTTTCGAGGACGGCCACGGGCAAGAACTGAAAGCCCCTCCAGTGGATAACCAACCGGGTGGACGTCGCCGCGAAAAAGCCACGGTTTAGGCGCTATCTCGAGACATTCAGTTTTCGCGCCGGCCCCTAATCCTCCGATGGATTCTTGTCGTTGAGATTCTAGGCCCCCTCGGGTTCATCGTGTTGCGCGATGGGAATCTGGGGCCGGCGACGCGCATCGGACGGGCCGTCCGTTCAGGTTCCGCTCGCGTGTTGATGCTCGGATTGAGATACCTACGCTTATGAGCCCAGGTGATGCCCGCCAGACCATTTTTATCCGGTTGCTGCTCATTCTCGCGGTGGCTTACACGGCGTGGTCCTATATGAACCGCGGGGGCGTGGGGGAAGGTCATGCCGCCCCTGAAATCGAACTGAGTCAATTGCTCCAGGCCCCCCAAAATCTGAAACGGAGTTTGCGCTCGATTAGGGACAAATACGTCGTCCTAGACTTTTGGGCCACCTGGTGCGGGCCATGCGTTCAGTCGATTCCCCACCTCAATCAGTTGGCCGGAGCCTTCGAGGACCAGCCGGTCCAGTTTATCGCGATCACCGAGGAGAACGAGGCGACCGTCACCCCCTTTCTGGACCGGTATCCGATCAACGCCTGGGTGGGGCTAGACCACGACGGCCAGACGTTCCGGGCGTTCGGAGTCAAGAGTATCCCCACGACATTCGTCATCGGTCCCGACGGACGCATCCTGCGCCGGTCCCACCCCATGGAGCTGACCGAAGCCAAACTGGCCGGCCTGATCGGCGCCGACTGATCCCCGCGACTCCTTGCTCGCCATAAGGGCCCGCTCGGTCCCCCCCGCTTTCGGACTGGACGATTCCCTCCGTTTCGTGTTTTTTTTGGTCCGACGTATTCGGCCCACACGCGGAAGGGACGAGATGAAGGACAAATCGCGACGCTCAGCTCCCAAGACCAAAAAATCCGCCGCGAAATCCGCCCACCAGCCACGCACGTTGGCGGCCTGTCGGCGCAGGATTGACGAAATCGACGGCCGGCTCATCGATCTGCTCGACCAGCGCGCGCGCGTCGCCCGGCGCATCGGCGAGATAAAGCAGCGTTCGGGCCGCTCGAAATTCGATGCGGGGCGTCATATCGAGAAGCTGCGCAAGATCGCGACGCGCGGGAGCGGGGATTTCCCGATTGACGGCCTGCGATTGGTCTTCGGCGAAATCCTCTCGGCCTCCCTGGCGCTCCAGGCACCGCAGACCATCGGCTATCTCGGCCCCAAGGCCACCTTCTCACACATCGCCGCCACCCGCGCGTTCGGCAGTTCGGTCACATACGAACCTTATTCCTCGATTCCCGAGATTTTTCAGGCGGTCGAGAAGAGGCGGATCGACTTCGGCATCGTCCCGGTCGAAAACTCGACCGGCGGCGTCATCCACACCACGCTCGATATGTTGATGCACTCCTCGTTGTCGATCTGCGCCGAGATCCATATTCCCGTCCATCATCACGTCATGTGCAAGGGAGAGCTGGAGAAGATCAAAAAGGTCTGCACGCATCCCCAGATCCTGAGTCAATGCCGCGAGTGGCTGCAAGCGAACCTGCCGCGGGCCCGGCGCCAGGAAACGGCCTCCTCGGGCGTGGGGGCCGAGATGGCCGTCAAGGACCCCACCGTCGCCGCCATCGGCCCGGAGCTGGCCGCCAAGGACTACGGCCTGCCGATCCTGGTGCGCCACGTCGAGGACCGTCATGACAACGTCACGCGGTTCATCATCATCGGGCGTCAAAGCCCCATGCCTTCGGGCAACGATAAGACCTCGATCATGTTCTCGGTCAAGGACGAACCGGGCGCGTTGCGGCGGCTGCTCGATCCCTTCTCCAACCGCGGGCTGAACCTGACCAAGATCGAGTCGCGGCCCTCGCGCCGCCGCGCCTGGGACTACCTCTTCTTTGTCGATATTCACGGCCACATGAACAACCGGCCCATCGCCGAGGCGCTTGAAGAGCTGAAACCCTTCACCACCTACCTGCGGGTGCTGGGTTCATATCCGATCGACCCATATGGCGACACACAAGATTGATGCGCATTCCAACCTTGAGACACCGACCGTCGAGCGAATTCAAGCCCATCCGGTGCCTCGTTGCGATCTGCGCGCTGGTGTTGACCTCGAGCTGGCCCGGCCGCGCCTGGGCCCAGGGCGCCGATGGGGGATCGGGGGGAGAAGAGCCCCCGCTGCTCATCGTCGGCATGGCCGCCGCCATCCTCGTCCTGGTCGCCGTCATCGTGCTGCTGGCGCTCCAGATTGGGAAGCTGCGCTCGCCCCGGGGTAAGTGCTCCGCGGAAGACGCCCAGTCCGGCGGCGAGAGAGCGGGACCGACCTCCGCCGAAACCTCCAAGACCGAGGAGCAGGCCCAAACAATCGAGTCGAGCAAAAAGGTCATTCAGGACCTGCTCGTCAACCTCTCGGAGATGGTCAACGACCTGATCGAGCAGCAATCGTCGTACAGCGGCCGAATGGAAGACCACAAATCCGAAATCCAAAAAATCACGACCGTGGCCAAGTTGTAGGAGACGGTGAAGATCATCGTCAGGGAACTGGACGAGATTCACGCGGCGGGTGAAAGATATCGCGACCAGCTCAATGAGGCCCACGACAAGGTCCAGAGCCAGAAAGAACTGATGGAAGAGATCCAAACCGCCGCCAAGATCGATTTCCTCACAAAAATCGCCAATCGGCGGGCGTTCGATGAGCGACTGGCCGAGGAGTTTGCCCGCGGCAAGCGTTATGATCACCCGTTTGCGCTCGTCCTACTCGACATCGATCACTTCAAGGCGATTAACGACAAGCACGGGCACGTGGCGGGCGACAAGATGCTGCAACTGGTCGCCATGAGAATGGAACAGCAGGTGCGACTGACCGATTTTGTCGCGCGCTACGGCGGCGAGGAGTTCGCCATCCTCTTGCCCGAGTCCTCCGCCGAGCAAGCGTTGGTCGTCGCCCAGAAGGTGCGCGAGGCCGTCGAGCAGGCACGGCTGCGACACGACCGCGAGACGCTCCGAGTCACGATCAGCGCGGGTGTCGGCGAAATGAATCCCAAACGGGACACCCCCGAGATGCTCACCAAACGGGTCGACGCCGCCCTCTACCGGGCCAAGCAATCGGGACGCAACCGCGTGGAAAAGGCCGAGCCGCCGCCGTTGTTCCGGGGGGGGGTAATGGGAACGCGTCGGATCGAACCGGTGAGCGGTGCCGTACTCCATCTTCATCCCGCCAATGGTGGTCCGTCTTTAGGGCCATAGGGTGTGATTCCGAAATGGGAGTGCGGAAGACAACGGGATTGGGGGTAGAGGCAAGGCCGACATCTCCACAAAGGCTTCGAACCCCACGAAGTCTACTCGATGGGGTTGACACCCGCCGCGCCCTTTTGGATCGGCTCTCGGCTCCCGTCCCTCGTCCTCGTAATCGACTTCATCCACGCCTCCCACCTCGATTGCGGCCCGAGAAAAAGACCGATTACGAGAACGAGGGACGGGAGCCGAGAGCCGAACACCAACCAAACCGGGAACCCTTCATCGAAGCGGCGCCTACTCCCAAAACTGAATCTCACCCAGGGCATGATTCCGCACGGTGTTCACCTTGACATTCAAAAGACCGCATCCGTGAGCGACCCGCAAAACCTGCTGTTCACGATCAATCTGTTCGGCTATACCTTGTCCATCACCACATGGACCGTGTTTGGTCTGGTCGGCAACGTCCTGTTTACCGCCCGCGTGCTGGTCCAGTGGGTCGCCAGCGAGCGGGCGGGCCGGTCGGTCACGCCCGTGGCCTTCTGGTGGCTGAGTCTGGCGGCGGCCGTGATCATGATCACCTACGCCTTCGGCCGCGGGGAAATCCCTTTCATCTTGGGCTTGGGCGTCACGCTGGCACCCTATACGCGCAACCTTGTGATCCATTATCGACCCGGCCGCCCCCCGCGACCGCTGGGGGTGATTCTGACCGCCGCGGTCGTGCTGGCTTGCGTCCCCGTGCTCATCTATTGGAAGAAGGCCGCGGAGCTTGACGGCTGGTTTTACTTCGGCCTGGTCGCGACCGCGATTTTTTATAGCCGCTTCTTCGTGCAGTGGATCCACGGCGAATCCACCCGCACCACTCAATTGCCGCTTACCTTCTGGGTCCTTAGCCTGGCGGGGTCGGTGATGCTGTTGGCCTACAGCATCGTACGCGAGGACGCCCCGTTTATTCTGGGGTTCCTCTTCAACGCGATTCCCTACGTGCGCAACATCATCCTGATCCGTCGGCCGAACCCACCGGGCCCGGATACGGCCGCCTCCGCGCCAACTCGAGAGGACCGGACTTGAATCCAAAGCATCAGCCGGATCAGCTCGATAAGCCCAAGCAGCACTGACCCGCGCTAATCGATTGATCAACCCACAACGAACCAGAATCCAGTTGATCCCCCATGGGGCGGCCCTTATAACAAGGCTCCCATGGGCCAGGCGCATCCCCCACGCAAACTCAAGATCCTCCACGTCAACATGCACCATCACTGGGGCGGGCAGCCCAATCGCATCCTGACCGAAAGCCTGGGCCTGCGTGAGTTGGGGCATGAGGCGTGGGTGGCCGGCCCACGCGGGTGCGTGCTCGTCGAGCGCGCGCGCCAGGCCGGGCTGCCGACGTTCGACGCGCTCGAATTGCGTCGCGGGTTCCGTCCGCTCTCGTTCCGGCGCGACTATCTGGCGTTGCGCCGCTTGCTGTGGCGCGAGCGCTTCGATGTCCTCCATTCGCACGGCTCGCAGGATACCTGGATCGCGACGTGCGTGGCCCGCACCGTCTCGCCCCGGCCCGTCCTGGTTCGCTCGCGGCACAACACCTTCCCCATCGCCGGCCACCCGCTCAACCGCTGGCTCTATAAACAGTTCGACTGGGTCATCACGATCAGCCCGCAGGTCAACGCAGGGGTGACGCGCGCGGTGGGCTACCCCCCCGAGCGGATCACGGCGATCTACTCGGCGCCCGATCCCGAGCATTTTCATCCGCGGCCGCCCGACCCGACGCTACGCGCCGCATTGGGCATCCCCGACGGAGCCCCCGTGGTGGGGATGGTCGGGCGGCTCGCTCCCGAGAAGGGCCATCACTTGCTCCTGGGCGCGGCGGCGCGCGTGCTGGCCGAGTTCCCCCAGACGCGGCTGCTCTGCGTCGGCAAAGGCCGCTCGCGCCCCGCCATCGAGCGACTTGCGCGCGAGCTGGGCATCGAGAAGAGCGTCATCCTGACCGGTTTCCGCACCGACGTGCCCGATCTGGTCGCCCTGTTTGACGTTTTCGCCCTCACGCCGACATCCGGCGAGTCGCTCGGCACGTCGATCCTCGAAGCCTTCTGCATGGAGAAACCGGCGATCGCCACCGAGGTCGGCGGCACCGGCGAATCGGTCCGCGACGGCCAGACCGGATACCTCATCAAAAAAGCCCCCGAGCCGATCCAGATTGGACAACTGGCCGAAGCCATCCTCAAACTCCTCCGCGACCCCGAACTCCAAAAAAAAATGGGCCAGGCCGGCCGTCGACTTGTCGACGAACGGTTCCATCCACGGATTTTGGCGGAACAAACGGCGGCGCTGTATTTACGACTGGTTCGAGAGAAGGGAAAAGGATAGTATTCACGAGGACGTCTATAACGAATTGAGACGCTTTTTCGATGAAAAACCTTCAACATCGTCCTTGGCTGTATCCTGTTGGTCATCCTGCTGTTGGCTGGGGCGTATTTTGGCGTGCTGTGGTGGTTCAAGCGCCAGACCCTGACCGGCCTGACGCCTCAGGAGCAGGCGGCGTTTACTCAATGGCGGACGGCTCCGATCAAGTTGCCTCCCGAGGCGTTGGACGTCGAGCCCTGGCGACCGGAGACGATTGAGGCGGCCGGAAGCGTTCCGCCGGACGTGGATCGAGCATCAAGCGTCCGTCAATCAACCCGCGCAGCCCGAGGCGGAACCCATCGCGTCGGATGGCGCCGAGAAGGAGGACGCGTTGATCGAAGCCTTTCGCCGGCTGGTCGGGCAGCCTGATTACGAAATGGCCGCCATCATCGCGACCGCCCACCCGTTCGCGATCAACATGTACGGCGTCAGGGCCTTCGGGCCGGCCCAAAGCGTAAGCGTCATTTTAAAAAACTGCGCCAATTCACTCGCGAACGGGGGGCGGTTTGAAGAAGCCCTGTCGGCGGCCGAGTTGGTGGTCCGTGGGGGCTTGGCCAACCCTTACCCCCTTTAAACCGAATCAACCTCCAACCGCTCAATCCGGGCTTCCATAATGATCGCTTGGTACGCCAGCAGGACCGTCCTCCGGGCACTGGGCCAAGGTTCCGCGCGTCTTGAGGTCGTCAGCTGTTCGATACTTGCTTCCTCAACCGCGGCCCGTTCAGGAGCCGCCCGATCCACGTGTAGCGTACCACCACTTGGTAACACGCCAGCAGGACCCCGGTCGAAGCCGCGATGAGGACCGCGAACTTCACGATCGCCGGCAGGTTGACGCCGCGCAGCAGCGCCTGTCCCACGATTATCAGCGGCAGGTGCACGAGGTACAGCCAGTATGAGGCGTCGGATACGTAGCGCACGCGCGGGCGTTCTCGGCTGAGTACCGTCTCAAACAGACCTATGAGCCCGAAGATCATCAGCCACGCGTAGAGCACCTGGCCGAGGTTGGCCAGCGAGCGACGCGTGCCCTCGTCGCCGGCCAGTTGTTTCCCCCAGGATGTGTGGAGTGCCAGGGCCAGGGCCACCGGCAGCAGCAGTAACGCGAGCGGTAGCTGGATCCACCAGCCACGGCCGAGCCGGTCCGCCGCTCCCGGCGTCCCGTATATGAGCGCTCCGAAGCCGAAGAAGATCGCGAAGTGGGCCAGGACGTGGGGTATCGGAATCAGGCCCGCCGATGTGTCTGGACCGAAGCCGGGCATGGCACCGCCAAAGTGCGTGAACGACTGTGTGAGCATCGTGAGCGGCAGCAGCCAGAGCAGGCACAGCGGCGATGCGATGAGAACCGCAGGGACAGGCACACGCGGAAAGAGGCCCGACACGACAACCACGAGCACGAAGCCGGCCACCAGCCAGCACAGGAACCAGAGGAACCAGAGGTGGTGGAAGAAGGGAAAGACCATGAGCCCCCGAACCAGGGCACCGAGCAGGTCCGGCCCGCCTTTCTTCTTCTCGCGGCCGGGCGCGTCCGCCTCGAGTGGTTCCCCGTCCGGGTCCTCCGCGAGTCCCGAAATCGCCGCGCGGCTCTCGATCATCTCCCGGATCCGGTCACGGCCGGCAACGACGGCATCGAAGTCCACCGGCACCTTCAGGAGGCCTGCGATGAACTCCGTCGTGCGCTGGTCGTGTCGCATGGCATCGAGCGGCGTTTCGTCGCGGATATTACGCGCATCGATCTCGGCTCCCGCGTCAAGAAGCAGAGAGGCAGCGTCGGCCCGGCCAAAGAAGGCTGCGGTGTGCAGTGCGGTGTTGCGATCACGGTAACGGGCGTCGGGATCGGCGCCGGCCTCGAGCAGGTAGTTGACGACGTTTCGCCGGTCACCGATCACCGCCCACGCCAGCGGACTTTGGCCGAAGATCGGCTCCTCGCCGTCTATGGAGACACCGCGCTTGAAGTGGCCACGAACTGCTTCCAGGTTGCCGTAAGCTGCGGCGGTCCAGATGTCCTTCCCGGTGTCGGCAGCGTCGTAGGTCGTGTTACCCGATCCTGCCCAGATCACGATGCCCCACATCGCGGGGACGATCGTCACGCAGCCGAGAGCGAGAGGCAGCGCAATCCGCTTGGCTCGCTGGCGCAGTAGTCCGCCGAGCCCACGCTTTCGCCAAAGCATCGCGGTGAAGAATCCACTGAGCAGAAAGAACAGCGGCATGCGGAAGCCGTGGATCGCCGAGGCGAGGAGCCCAAACCCTGGCGAACGGAACCGGTCTTGCACCACCCAGGGCAACTCGACGAAGGACAGTGCCGCGTGCAAAGCGATGCCCAGCAGCATGGCAAAAGCACGAAGGGCGTCGAGATCGTGGCGGCGAGTGTCCATGATGTTAGGGTAGCAAGACTCCACAGTAATCGCCTGATTTGGCCGGAATCAAAGGGGGATACGCTCCTGAAGTAGTAAGCGAACGCAGCTACACCACGAGCGGGCGATTGTCAACGGCCGAGGAGTAGGCCTGTGTCCCTCGATCATTAGGCGAAGCTGACCTACCCGACATTTCCCATTTCGCTAACCAAACCGTTCGATCCTCAAAATCTTTAAGTGGATTATCCCACCGTGCCTGGCCAAAGGCAAGGGATTTGACCATGGATTCTGGCCGAAGAAGCTCTTTTGAGTTCTCACGGCCGGAAATTTCAACATTCACCCCCATGGATCACCTCCTTCTCTGACGGCAA
>Ga0310121_10002100_pt1 | contig 19401 bp, 15 predicted proteins | sample CB27_Tmax_986_MG_FD_203504 | JGI IMG/M metagenome (GOLD analysis project Ga0310121, IMG submission 203504) | Marine microbial communities from Western Arctic Ocean, Canada - CB27_Tmax_986 | ecosystem: Environmental > Aquatic > Marine > Oceanic | place: Canada: Western Arctic Ocean | collected...
CAGACCAGTGGGGCGAAGTGGCAAAACTGACAATTCCCGGAATCGACAGCGGCGCGAATATGGGCGCCCAGGTCGACTTGAGCGGCTTCGTGTTGATGGCAAGCGCCCCGGAGGAGCATTTTGACCGGGGCGAGGTGTATGTATTCGTACAAACCGGCGCGGTGACGAATTGGGTGTTTCTAAAAACCATCGTGCCGGGGGACCCGGGGACAAATGACCGCTTCGGGACCGGGTTGTCTCTATCGGGCGACACGCTTGTGGTCGGGTCACCGTTCAACGAATCGCTTGCCGCAGGCTCTGCCTATGTATTCCTCAAGAATCAGGGCGGACCGAGCAACTGGGGACAGGTCAAGAAACTGACGCCGACCGATCCATCCTCCGGTGCCCGGTTCGGTTCTTCCATATTCCTCGATGGTTCGCGCGTAGTCATCGGCGCGCCGGAGAAAGATGAGGGCCCGAGTCAGGCAGGTGCAGCGTATCTTTTTGACGCGAACCAGGGAGGATCCGGCAATTGGGGACAGGTCGCAAAATTATCCGCCGACGATCCATCAGCGAATGACCACTTTGGAAGTAGTGTCGGGTTGAGCGGCGACACCGCAATCGTAGGGGCGCCGGATGACAATGCACCCAATATCGATTCCGGTTCCGCTTACCTGTTTGACGAGGACCTCGGCGGATCGGGTCAATGGGGCCAGGTAACCAAGTTCGCCGCATTCGACGGAACGTCGAACGACGAGTTCGGCAGATCCATGGTCATCCGGGGCACGGACATGATTGTCGGCGCACCGTTTGATCGGGTAAACAAAGGTGCCGCTTACTTCTTCAACTTCGGCACCAACACCCCGCCAAACATCGCAGATCAAAACTTTGATGTTCCCGAAAACAGTTCGATTTTTACGGTGGTTGGCGATGTTGTGGCCACGGAACTCGACGGCGGGCAGTTTCTCACCTACGCGATCACCGGCGGCAGTGGCGAAACCGCATTCAGTATCGGTTCCCTCACCGGAAAAATTCGTGTCAGCGATCCGGCACAGCTGGATTTCGAGACCGTTGAAGAACTCGAAGTCATCGTTCAAGTCACCGACAGCTTGGTGGCCTTTCCGCTCTCCAGCACCGCAACGGTCACGGTCGCGATCACGGATGTGACTGAGCAGTCGGACCTCGCCATGATCAAAACAGCGCCGATCCTGGTCTCGGCGGGCATTCCTTTCACCTACACCCTGATTGTCACCAACAACGGCCCTGACGCGGCCTTCAATGTTTCGGTTGTGGATCAGATGCCGCCGGGACTCACTCCGGCGGGCCATCAGGTATTTCCGCTGGGCACGATTGCCGTCGGTTCCTCTAAGACCGTCATGTTCGAAGCGACGGCGGGCGTGTCGGCCCTCGGCCTCATCACCAACCTGGCGGTTGCCTCCTCAACCAATGAAGGGGACCCTAATCCGGCAAATAACACGAATACCGCCATCTCCGCCGTCACCCAGTTGGGCGACATTTCAATTCTGAAATCCGCAACACCGGAACTGGATATTTCGGATCAAATCGACTTCGTGCTGGTCGTATCCAATGCGGGTCCCTGGACTGCCCAGAATGTTTCGCTGGTGGACAACCCTCCCAGCTACCTGGAGATTAACGTCGCGTCGCTTCCGGCCTCGTGCTTTGTTTTCGACGGCACGATCAACTGCGCCTTGGGAGAACTGGCTGCCGGCGCCGTGACCCAAGTTCTTTTCTCGGCCACCGTGGCGCCGACGGCTCCCGATACCGTGCTCAATACCGGCAAGGTTTCCGCGAACAACGACGTAGAGACCAATAACAACGTGTCTACCAGCATGACCACTTTGCTCGACAATGATGGGGACGGTTCATGGAACTTTGCCGATCCCGACGATGACAACGACAGCATGCTCGATGATTGGGAACTACAATACGGACTGAATCCCTCCAACGCCGCCGATGCCGCGGAAAACAACGACAGCGATGTGCCGACCAACGCCGAGGAACACGCCGCCGACACGAATCCGAACGACAGTAACGCATTTTTCCGGATCTCCGGTGTATTCCCTAGTGTCGTCGTCGAGTACCAGTCCTCCTCAAACCGGCTCTATTCCCTGGAGCGCTCGGAAGATTTGCCGGCCACGAACTGGAATCCTGTTGCCGGCCAGACGCTCATTCCCGGATCGGGCGGCATCGATTCGCTCACCGACACCGGAACGGCACCCACCCGCTCCCACCGAGTCCGGGTTTCCACCCCCCCGCCGTAAGCGCCGTGCCACTGGATTTTCAATTAAACCGAAGTGGCGAAATCCAGGTACGAGCGTTCTGCATAGCCGAACCATTTTGTGGACTCCTTGCGGAAGGAATCCCACTGCTCGTAGATTTCCGCGAATTGCTTGTCCTCGGCGCGGTGTTCCGCGAGGAGTTCGTTGAAGGCCTCGTGCGATGCATCGAGTACATCGTTCGGAAAGGGCTTGATATCGATTCCAGCCTCGATCAGCCGCTTCAATGCCGCCGGATTCTTGGCGTCGTACTTGGTCAACATGGTCAGGCCTGCCTCGTGCGAGGCGGCTTCGAAAGCAGACTTGTAGTCCGCGGGCAGAGCGTCCCACGCGGGTTGGTTGACGAGGAAGGAAAGTGACGGCCCGGGCTCCCACCAGCCGGGATAGAGGTAGTGGTTCGCGACCTTGTGAAATCCGAGTTTTTCATCGTCGTACGGACCCACCCACTCCGTGGCATCGATGGCGCCACGCTCGAGCGCAGGATAGATCTCCGGTGCCGCGATTACCTGCACCGTAACACCCAGCCGGCTCATCACGTCCCCGCCCAGGCCCGGAATCCTCATTTTCAAACCATGGAGGTCGTCGAGAGACTTGATGTCCCGTCGAAACCAACCTCCCATCTGGGTACCGGTGTTCCCGCCCGGAAAAGAGACTATGTTAAAGTCCGAGTACACTTTGTTGATGAGCTCCCGCCCGCCTCCTTCATAAAGCCAGGCAAGCTGCTGGCGCGCGGTAAGGCCGAAAGGAAGCGCGGTGTCGAAGACCAGGGAAAGATTCTTCCCCTTGTAATAATACGAGGCCGTATGGCCGACCTGCACCGACCCGCGCTCGACTGCATCCATAACCTGAAGCCCGGGAACAAATTCGCCCGCCGCGCCAACCTGGATCTTGAAATTTCCGTGAGTGAGCGCCTCGACGCGGCTGGAAAGCACCCCCGCGGCGCCGAAAATCGTGTCGAGGGCCGGCGAAAAACTCGATGCCAGCCTCCAAAACACTTTTTTGCCTGTTCCGGAGGGCGCGTTGCCTTTGGGGACCGATTCCGGACTGCAACCTGTCAACACGCCCGCCGCGGCGGCCCCCGCCGCTCCCCGGGTCAGAAATTCGCGTCGCTTCATAATACGGGTCCTCGCGCTGCCTGTAACTGAGTGATACGGCAGGGTAATCATGGTGTTCAGCAGGATTCAAGGAATATTGCGCTTCGCAGACAGAACCCCTTTGTGGTTGGATCACGCCTTCAGACATCCGGGAGAATTTTTGTGGATTATGTTCAACGCGCCCGTGAGGTGATCAATATCGAGATGGAGGGTCTTGCGCAGGTGCGCGACAGCCTCGGCGACTCCTTCACCCACGCAGTGGAAAAAATACTCTCTTCTCTGTCTCAGGGCGGAAAGATCGTCGTTACCGGCGTTGGGAAAAGTCTCCACATCGGTTCCAAGATCGCTGCGACTCTGACCAGCACCGGCTCTCCGGCGGTGGTCCTTCACCCGTCGGAAGCCATGCATGGTGATGTGGGCATCTTGGGAAGCAACGATGTCGTTCTCGCGCTCAGCTATAGCGGCAGCACCGAGGAGGTGGTCCGGCTCATCCCCATGATCCGGAGCCGCGAGGCATACTTGATTGCCATCTCCGGCGTAGAGGACTGCCCGCTGGTGCGAGAAAGCGATACGGTCATTTCCATCACGGTGGATCGCGAAGCGTGCCCCTTTAACATGGCGCCGACCGCCAGCACCGTGGCCATGCTGGCGGTCGGCGACGCGTTGGCAATGACTCTCCTCGGAGCCAGGGGATTCACCCAGGACGACTATGCAAAGCTGCATCCCGGGGGAGCCATCGGCCGGACCCTCCTTCTCCGGGTGAGGGACGTCATGCGCAAAGGAAATCGACTGGCAACGATTCCCTCCGGGGCGACCGTGCACGATGCAATCATTTCCATGACCGGCTGCAAGTCAGGAGCTGTGGCCGTCCTCACCTCGGAAGGTACGCTGACCGGCATTTTTACCGACGGCGATTTGCGGCGACTCCTGGGAAAAACCGATCAGGTCAGCGATTTCCCCATCGACGAAGCCATGACGCCGAATCCCATCACCGTTCGTGATACTGAACTCGCGGTGGATATCCTTAATGTCCTCCGTACACGAAAGATCAACGATTTGATTGTGCTGGATGAAAGCGATCAGGTCGTCGGGCACATCGACATTCAGGATCTTCCGAAACTGAAGATTCTCTAAGTTTAATCGCATGCCGCGCTCTGACAGACTCAAAAAGATTCTCATTGTCTCTGCCCTTTCTCTGCCAATCCTGTTCGGCGGGTCCTGCACTCCTCAGAGCGATGACACCGATCCTTCGCAAATGAGCATCGGCCAGGCTGCGGTGCTCGGGGTGGTCGAAGGATTCACCGAGTACTTGCCGGTCAGCTCAACGGGTCACCTGATCCTTGCCCAGCGGGCGATGGGGATCGGCACGACTGAAGAGACCAAAGAAGCGGCGGACGCGTACGCCATTTGCATCCAGGCCGGAGCAATTCTTGCCGTGATTGGATTGTACTGGGGAGATATTCGCAGGATGTTTCGCGGGCTTGCCGGTCGCGATCGAGAAGGATTTCTTCTGTTCATAAACCTGGGTGTTGCGTTCGCGCCTGCCGCTGCCGTTGGCCTCCTGGGAGGCGGTGCGATTAAGGAGCTTCTATTTGGTTTACACTGGGTGGTTGCGGCGTGGTTCATCGGCGGGGTAGCGATCCTGGCGGTTTCCCGGTACCGTGAGGAATCTCCACCGGAAAAGGGAACTGACCTGTACGCAATATCCTGGAGATGCGCACTGGTGATCGGCCTGGTTCAGTGTCTTGCGGTGTGGCCGGGAACCAGTCGAAGCCTCGTGACCATCGTGGCGGGAATCATGGTTGGATTGTCCCTTCGCTCCGCGGTCGTCTTCAGTTTTCTGCTGGGCGCGGTGACCCTCTCTGCATCTACTGTTTACGATTGGACGTCCTATGGCTCGGTAATCCTCGAATCATACGGATGGCACAGCATACTCACGGGATTCATCGTGGCATTTGTCTCGGCGGTCATTGCCGTACGGTGGATGGTCGAATATCTCAAGCAGCACGGCCTCACAATCTTCGGATATTATCGGATTGGCCTGGCAATCGTAGTTGCCATCCTGATGGCCATTGGTGTGCTGAACGGGCACCATTCCACTACGTAGATGAGGGCAGATTGGGACGCAGAAGGCGTGGATCAAATGCCGAATGACGAAATACCCAATACCCAATGAAATCCGAATTCCCAATTGAGATTCACGCTATCGGGCCGGAATCCGTGTTTTGTTCGAATCCGATCGCCGCTTGAATCCGGGTGATGCAGCGGGACACCCTGCCGATATTCTTGACCAACGCCCTCCGTATCGCTACTTTCTCCCAGTTTGGGCCACTTTTGCCAGTTATGAGGGACTTGCGATGACGATGTTGATCACAAAATTTCAACGGCTGATTCAGAATAAGATTCTGTGGGTCGTGTTTATGCTCCTGGTTATCATATCCTTTGTTTTCTGGGGGACACAAACTCCGGACCCGGATGATTTTGCCTCGCAAACCTCCCCTGGCGAGCTTTACGGAAAACCGGTCCCCGTCGAAGAGTTCTTTCTCGCTCGGTTCTCCGTCTACGTGGGCCTTGTCCTGCAATCGGGACAAGCCATTTCGCTGTCGAGGGACATCCTTACTGAAGTGGATAAAATCGCCTGGAAACGTCTGATTTCCCTCCGGAAAACCAGGGAATTGGGAATCACCGTCGGGGAGGACGAGATTAGAGAAGCTCTCGAGCAGAATTTTTCTACAGATGGGGAATTCGATTACCAAGCCTATACCGCCTTTGTCACCCGGGATCTGTCCTCGGCAACGCTCTCTCAACTTGGCGTTCAAATGACCCGAAAGAGGTTCGAGCACCATCTCGCCGAAGAGATCGCCCTGTCCAAACTACGGCAAATGATCAGCCAGACTACGCTCATCTCACCCTACGAGGTAGAACGGGAATTCAACGGTTCGTTTGATGAGTTCAATATCGGGTATGCGCTCCTGCGCCCCGGCGATGCCGGTGACGATTTAGATGTTACCGAGGAAGACGCTCGTGATTTCTTTGCCGCCAACAAGGAACAGTTCAAGTTAGCGGAACAAGTCAGCGTAAAATACGTAAAATTTCCTGTAGATGATTATCTCGACCCGGATGCCGTCACCCCGGAACACATCCAGTCATATTACGACACCAATCTTGACCAGTTCTCGGTGATTAACTCGAACAGCCTGGCCGGCACCTTTGTCGCTGCCACAAACACGCCGGCCACCGCCGCCGACCCGGTAACCTATCGAGATCTAGACGAAGTCAGCGATGAAATTCGAGAAAAGTTGGCATTGGAGGCAGCCGCCTTCAAAGCACTCGAAAAAGCCAACAATCTGGTCTACCTGCTGCCAACCGATCGGGATGGGAATGCGCCCGAATTCGAAGAGGCCGCGAAGTCAATGAACATGAAATCTCAATCGACCGGATTGTTCTCTGAATCGCTTGATCTTCCCGAAATCGTCTACGGCTTCAACGAGTTTTTCGACACTGCCTCGCAACTTTTTCCGAATGATGACGAATACTTCAGCAACCCGGTTCCTGCCGAGGATGGCGTCTACGTGCTGGCCCTCGAGAAGAGAGTCGAACCCCGGATTCCGACCTTTATTGAAGTTCAGGACGAGGTCATGCCCCTGGCACGTATCGAAGCCCAGCGAAAAGCTTTGCGCGATCGAGCCGCCGAGCTTTCCGCCGCTCTCAATGAAGTCTCTTCGACAAATGAAGTGGCTGACATATTTTCGGAGTTTGGCCTGACCGTCACCGATACCGGTCCCTTCACGGTGGGAGCCGGCCTGACCAACGAAGTGTTCGCACAGGCCATCACACGCGCCGTTTACGACCGAAACAAGGGAGAAGCCGCCGAGCCGATCGAAACGCAGGATGGAATACTGGTGTCCTTCGTTTTGGACCGCAAGCCCGCGGACCCGAGTGAGCTGCTCGCGGTCGAAGCGGATATTACGCGTTTGCTGGGTACCCAGATCTCTACGCGCCTATTTTCGGACTGGCAGACGCAGCTTCTAGCTGACGCCAATTTCAGGACACAGGAGGAAATTTTCAATGCCACGGACACGGAGCAGGAATCCTCGGAGGATGGCGCCGATGAATCGGATACGAATAGCGAAGGTACCGAAAGCGAGCCGGAGGCGACCTAGCCCCCTGACCGGAATGTCGCCGACGTAAGGGCTCGTCATGATCAATTCATTCTCGGGACCGGCGGGGACCGCCGTCTCCAGAGATTCGACAACATCCTGAAAAGCACGAAAATACGAATTTGATACGGCGGTCCCCGCCGTATTGAGAATGAATGGGTCATGAAAGGACCATATTGGAGCGACAGCGTAAGTCTGCGACATCCCCCCCTGGCCGTGATCGGCATTCTTGAAAGTCATTCTCATTGTTCTCGATTCGGTTGGCATTGGCCAGGCCCCCGACGCCGCCCTCTACGATGACGAGGGCGCAGCAACTCTCCAGATGACTGCCCGAGCCGTGGATGGTCTGCGGTTGCCTCAGTTAACACGACTCGGCCTGGGGAATATTCCGCCCCTCCTGCCCTCCACACCCCCGATCGCCGGCGTCCCACCGATTGCCACCCCGGAAGCGTCCTTCGGCGCGATGCGGGAGATCTCGGAAGGAAAAGACACCATTACCGGGCATTGGGAGATTGCGGGTCTGGAAATGATTCCAGGCTTTACGATTTTTCCTTCAGGACCGCCCTCCTTTGCACCTGGGCTGATCGCTGAATTCGAAAAGCGCTCCGGTTTTCGCGTCATTGGCAACTATGCGGCGAGCGGCACGCAGATTATTCAGGACCTCGGAGTCCAGGCGCTCGAGGAGCGGCGGCTCATCGTCTACACCAGCGGCGATTCCGTGTTTCAGATTGCCGCACACACGGACGCAATGACCCTGGACGAACTTTATCGCGCGTGCAGGATCGCGCGCGAGCTGTGCGATCCTCTCCGGATCGGCCGCGTAATCGCCCGCCCATTTATCGGCTCAGCCCCCAACTTTGAACGAACCGGAGATCGAATAGATTTTTCGTACGAAACTGATGAACAGACGATTCTGCAGGCATTGTGCAAGGCTGATCATCAGGTTTTTGCCGTCGGAAAGATTGAAGATATCTTCAACGGAAAAGGAATCACGGAGTCGGATCATACGCCCGATAATCGAAGTTCGCAGAAAGCAGTTGAACGATTCTGCCGCGAGAAGAAGGACGGCCTAATTTTCGCCAACTTCATCGATTTCGACATGCTGTACGGACATCGCCGGAACCCAAAAGGGTACGCGGAAGCGCTCGAACAGACGGACGCCTGGCTTGCGGACTTTCTCCCTTCCATGGATTCATCAGACATACTTATCATCACCGCAGATCATGGAAACGATCCGACATTCAAAGGGACCGGGCACACCCGGGAATACGTCCCGCTCCTGGTATACCAACCGGGCACAACCGGGGAATCACTGGGGATTCGCAAGGGCTTCTACGATATCGCACAATCGCTGGCAGCTTGGTTTTCTATCGATCCGATGCCGCGCGGCAAAGCGTTTCACCCGTAGCGCGGCGATTGAGTCTTGGACTCCGTTCGGGATTTGACCAGGCGTCAAAACTTTTTTGCTTCACGAAACGATCTCCGGCAGAGAAGAATGGCACTCTGACTTAAGGCCTAATCATGATCAATTCATTCTCGCGAACGGCGGTCCCCGCCGTGTTCAGAATGGCTGGGTCATGAAAGGACTACATCGAAACGACAGATTAAGCCATTCCCGCCAGAGGAGTGATCGCAGCCACGTCATGAGGAGGAGTATTGCTCCACCTGTGATGGCAAGTATCGCGGCCCCGAATGATAGGGCAAGAAGTGCGAAGCGTAGGAGGAATCCTTGCCGATCGACCAGATCCTGACAAGGATTCGGATGCCTCATCACTCCCGCCCAACGGGGACGATCTGGTGTCACACGTACTGAAAAAACGTGGGCCACGGGCAGGATGCCCATGGCACGGTCAGACATTGCATATCGCGAACGTGTCGCGAAGCGCTTGTTCAAGATCAGCTTTCGGAACCAACTCATGCCCGACATAGCCATTGTAGGACAATTCTGCGATCGCCGCGCATATTCCCCGGTAGTTCAATTCCTGGGTGTCGTCCATATCCGCACGCCCGGGATTACCGGCGGTGTGGAAATGACCGATCCATTCGATGTTCTCCCGAATCGTCCGAATCACATCCCCCTCCATGATCTGCATGTGATAGATATCGTACAACAACTTGACCCTGGGGCTGGAGACCCGCTCGCAAACGGCCACGCCCCAGGACGTGTGGTCACATTGGTATCCCGGGTGATCGACTTTCGAGTTGAGCAGCTCCAGGTTCAGGTTGATCTTTTTTTCTTCCGCATAGGGCGCGACCCTTCGCAGCCCATCCGCGACCGCAATGATTCCGTCCTCCTCGTTCAGTCCATCCCGGCGGTTTCCGCTAAGACATATCACCCCGGGTATTCCGAATTCGGCGGCAATTTCGATCGACAACTTCAGCTCGCTCTCGATCCGGTCATGGTTCGACGGCTCGTTCAAACCGTCCTCAAGCGACTGGTGCCCACACATGCTCGCCACCGCAAGCGAGTACCGACGGGCCGTCTCCACGATCTCACCGAATTCGTCATCCCGGTTCCATAGCTCAACGGCGGAATAGCCAATCGCCGAAATTTCACGGAATAAAGATTCCAATGACATTCCCGGCGTTCTGAAAATAGGGAAACAGACCGATTGTTTAATTTTCATAGCCTTGAATAAACCCGTCCAGGCACCCGGAAGTCAAGTTTCGAACGACATCGAACTCTTGGCCACATGCAGGTGGGGCTTCCCTGGCCATCCGGAGCAAGAAGAAACCATGATTGGCGAATGGGAAGAGCACGCGCCAACCATTCCCTCCGCATGGTCATCTCTTGCACTGCCCAGGCCTGGAAGCTCAATCTACTCGCGGTCCGGCAGGTCCTTGAGCCGTAGTTTTCCCATTGCGTTTCGAGGAAGCCGATCCAGAAAGACAATCCGCTCCGGAACCTTGAACCGGGCAAGGTGTGCGCCGCAATATCTCCTCAGTTCCTCCTCCGTAGTCTCATCACCGGAGGCGACGACATATGCTTTTGGAATCTCTCCCTTCACAGCGTCCGGCACGCCGATGACGGCAGCCTCTTCTACTGCATGGTGCTCGGACAGGCAGTTAATGAGCTCCTGCGGATATACGTTGAATCCGTTGCAGATAATCAGCTCCTTCAAGCGACCGCAAATGACCAGGTTTTCATCGGCATCGAACCTCCCCAGGTCGCCCGTCCGAAACCAACCGTCTTGAAACGACTCCCGGGTCTTTCCCGGCTGCTTCCAGTACGCCTTCAGCACGTTGGGGCCGCGAACCTGGATTTCCCCGGTCTCCGCCGCCGGAACAGGGTTCCCGCTATCATCGGCGATTCGAACGCGAACGCCCGGCAACGGTTTCCCGACCGCTCCCTGAACCCGTGGCCCATCATACGGGTTGGATGTGATCATCGCGGTTTCGGACATCCCGTATCTCTCCAGGATCTCGTGCCCGAATGCATCACGAAACCGCGAGAAGGTGTCCGGCGACAACGGAGCCGAGCCCGAAACATACAAGCGCATCTGCCCGGGAATTGGACTCCCGGCCAGTACCGCTTCCAGAAGGCGCTCGTACATCGTGGGGACGCCGAAAAAGAGCGTGCCCCTTTCCTGGTCAAGCGTCTTGAGCACCTGGTCCGCGCGATAGCGGGAATGCAGAAATGTCGTGCACCCGGTGGCCAACGCGCCATGCAGCCCATTGCACAGACCGTGAATATGAAACATCGGAAGCGTGAGCAGAAACCGGTCTTCCTCAGTCCATCGCCAGCAATCCACCAGGGCGACAATATTGGAAACAAGATTTCCATGCGTAAGTACTGCTCCCTTTGATCGCCCGGTCGTTCCCGACGTGTAGAGCATCAACGCGGGATCCGCCTCGCGCACCTTGCAAGCAGGCCCGGTTGACGAACCCATCAAGTCCTGAAACCTCAGCGTGCCACCGGTTTTCGTCTCGGCGGTAACCACGATTTCATGAACACGGGGGAACTTTTCCCGGAGGGGTTGAAACTCGGAGTACCGGGACTCGTCACACAAAATCACTTTGGGCGCGGAATCCTGAATGAGATGCGTCAACTCGCGGTCACGGTAGAGAACATTCATCGGCACCACGATGGCGCCCAGTTTGAGCCCGGCCAGGTAATACGCGATCAACTCCGGACTGTTCCCCAGGTACATTGCAATTCGATCGCCGTGTCGAACTCCGCAGCGCCCGGCAAGACCCGAGGCAACCTCGTCGGACATTCGGTTCAATTCACCGAACGTATACCAGCGGTCCGCGAACCGGACCGCCCGTTTCTGTGCGCGCCCATGCAGGCTCGGCTCAAATAGATCAATTAGATTCATCTTCTGCATCTCTACGGAACCCCGGCCGTACCACAGGGATCCGACCCGTGTAGCGGAGACTCAAGCACGAAGCCAACGCGGTGGCATGGGCTTCCAGCCCGTGTTGCGGAGCCCAAAGCAGTGGCACGGCTACGAGAGTTCCCCCTTCGTCGTGAACTTTGTCGCCAGCTTTGTCGAACTTCAACTTCCGCCGATTAGGCTCGCGAGTATGCTCACGGGCAAGGATTAACCTAGTCGCGAGCCGACTCGTGAGCTAAATCGAACCACCAACGCCGATACCCGAACCCGCTTATCCCACACACACTCCCCAATCCGTTACCGACCAGAATCCAGTGGTCATTCACTCTCTTCCCTATCCTGTGGCTCCGGCGGTGGGCTCCGCTACACGGGTCGGATACCCGTGGTACCGGGCTTCTCCCGCGTTTCTCCTCCCTTGATTCCATAGACTGTTCCAACTACAGTGCCCTCTCGCAGTGACCACATCCCGAAAAACCGAAACCCCTGCCTTCCCCGACCTGAGCACCGTGCCGCGGGTCGACCGGGTTGGCGTGGAGGAACGGTGCGCCCGATTTCAGACTCGAAGCATCAAAAAAGAGTCCAAGCTCTACGCACTCAACCTAGTGCTGAGTATGATCGATCTCACTACGCTGGAAGGGCAGGACACCCCGGGGAAAGTGAGTCAGCTTTGTTACAAGGCCCGGCATCTTCATGATGCGAATCCAGGTCTCCCGCATGTGGCGGCCGTTTGTGTGTATCCCACCCTGGTCCGCACGGCGCGCAAGGCACTGGGCGACTCCGGCATTCACGTGGCATCCGTAGCGACGGCTTTTCCCAGTGGCCTTGCGTCCCGGGAAGTCAAACTACGCGAGACCCGGTTTGCGGTCGACGAGGGCGCGGATGAAATCGACATGGTGATTTCCCGGGGCCATTTTCTCGCGGGAGATTATTCCTATGTCTTCGATGAGATCGCGGCCGTCAAACAGGCCTGCGGCGAGTCTCACCTCAAGGTTATCCTGGAAACCGGGGAACTCAGCACGTTCGACAACGTCCGCAGGGCCAGCGTTCTTGCAATGCATGCGGGAGCGAACTTCATCAAAACCTCCACCGGAAAAGTTCAGCCGGCGGCGACACTCCCCGTCACCTTCGTTATGCTGCAGGCCATCCGTGACTACTACTGCAAGACAGGGCGAATGGTCGGGATGAAGCCCGCGGGCGGGATTTCAAAAGCGAAGCTCTCCATCCAATACCTGGTTATGCTTCGGGAAACGCTGGGAAAGGACTGGATGAGCCCGGACTGGTTCCGGTTTGGCGCAAGCAGCCTGGCCAACGACGTCCTGATGCAAATCATGAAACAGCAAACCGGGGCTTACCAATCCCTGGATTATTTTTCCAAGGATTGAACCATGAGTACCTCGTCCGGATCCAAAATCAGTTTCGACACGGAGTGGGAATACTCGCCTGCGCCGGAGAGTACCTCTCACGTCACGATTGAGCCGCAGTACGAACTTTTTATTAACGGTGAGTTCGTTGCGCCCCAAGACGGCACTTACTTCGAAACCATCAACCCGGCGACGGAAACCGCGATCACGAAAGTTGCTGCCGCGGGGGACGGAGATGTAGACCTCGCCATCCGGGCAGCGCGGGCCGCCTACGAGGATTCATGGTCGAAAATTTCCGCCTCCGAACGGGGCAAGTACATGTACCGGATTGCCAGGGTGATCCAGGAGCGGGCTCGCGAATTCGCGGTCGTCGAATCGCTCGACGGCGGCAAACCCATCCGCGAGTCGCGGGATGTGGATGTTCCACTTGCAGCAGCCCACTTCTTTTACTATGCGGGATGGGCGGACAAACTCGAGTACGCTTTCCCGGGCAAGGCGCCGGCCTCCCTGGGGGTCGCGGGCCAGATCATTCCCTGGAACTTTCCCCTGCTCATGGCCGCTTGGAAGATTGCCCCGGCGCTCGCCACCGGAAATACGGTGGTACTGAAACCGGCGGAGACAACCCCTCTCACCGCGCTGCTCCTCGCGGAAGTTATTCGGGATGCCGGAGTTCCAGCGGGCGTGGTTAACATTGTGACCGGGGAGGGGTCGACCGGCGCCGCAATTGTCGACCATCCCGGCATCGACAAGATCGCATTCACCGGCTCGACGGAAGTCGGAAAGATCATTCAGAGGGCCGTGGCCGGCTCTCCGAAAAAGTACACCCTGGAACTGGGAGGCAAGGCCGCCAACATCGTATTCGAGGATGCTGCGATCGATCAGGCGGTTGAAGGAATCGTCAACGGAATCTTTTTCAACCAGGGTCATGTATGTTGTGCCGGCTCACGCCTCTTCGTGCAGGAGTCCGTCGCGGAAACCGTGATTGATAAATTGAAAGATCGAATCGAAAAACTTATCGTGGGCGATCCACTCGACAAGAATACCGACATCGGCGCGATCAATTCGAAACCTCAGCTCGAGAAAATAGAAGAGTATATCCGAATCGGTGAGGCCGAAGGCGCGGAGCTTTACCAATCTGGCTGCGCGGTTCCCACGCAAGGATTCTGGTGCCGCCCCACCCTGTTTCTCAACACCTCTCAATCGCACCGGATCGTGCAGGAAGAAATTTTTGGGCCGGTGCTCGCGGTGCAGACCTTCCGCACGGTTTCAGAGGGCATTGAGAAAGCGAACAACACGCCGTATGGGCTTTCCGGCGGCGTTTGGACCGACAAGGGTGCAAAGATATTTCACATGACCAGTAAGATCAGGGCCGGAGTTTTGTGGGCCAACACCTTCAACAAGTTCGACCCCTCCTCCCCCTTCGGTGGCTACAAGGAAAGCGGCCTCGGGCGGGAGGGCGGCCTGCACGGCCTGATGCCGTACGTGCGCATGGAGTAAGGGGATCATGATAGAGAAGGCCAAATCTACATCTCAACGTCTGCCCGTCGCGAAAACGTACAAGATTTACGTGAACGGAAAATTTCCCAGAACGGAATCGGGGCGGACCTACCCTCTGCCCGGATCAAGGGAAGATCCCGCCGCAAATATTTGTCTCTGCTCACGGAAGGACTTCCGCGACGCCGTGGTAGCGGCACGAGCAGCGGTATCAGGCTGGTCGGGTAGCAGTGCCTATCTACGCGGGCAAATCCTGTATCGCATTGCCGAGATGCTGGAAGGACGCAAGGATCAGTTCGTGTCTGAGCTTGTCCGAACCGGCCTAACCAAACGCGTCGCGGCAAAGGAAGTGGCCGGCTCGATCGATCGCCTGGTTTACTATGCAGGGTGGTCCGACAAGGTCCAGCAGGTCTTCAGCTCCGTAAACCCGGTCAGTTCTTCTCACTTCAATTTCTCGATGCTGGAGCCGACTGGAGTTGTCTCCGTCATCGCTCCGGAGGAGTCCGCACTGTTAGGCCTGGTCTCCGCGGTGGCGCCGGTCATCGTAGGCGGGAACACCTGCGTTGTGTTGTCATCCTATACCAAGCCAACTTCCGCGATCTCGTTTGGCGAAGTTTTGCACGCCTCGGACATCCCCGCGGGGGTCGTAAACCTGCTCACAGGGCAGCGGAAAGAACTGCTGGAACATTTCGCCTCGCATATGGACGTGAACGCCGCGGTATATTACGGTGAGGACTCGGACGAAATTCAATCCTTACAGGAGCATGCCGCCTTAAACGTGAAACGGGTAGCGATCCGGTCTCACTCGGATTTTCAAAAAGCATCTTCCCAAGGGCCATATCATATTCTGGACACCCAGGAAGTGAAGACCACCTGGCACCCCGTGGGAATTTAGATTTTGAATTTTGGATTGGAAACATCGACCCCAGCGATCACAATCAAAAACCAAAAATCCCCCATGCTTCCCCACTGGCTTATTGAGAAAAAACGCAACGGCGAGGCGTTGAGTGGGCAGGAAATTCGATTTTTCATCGACGGATTTTCGAGCGGCGCTATTCCCGACTACCAGATGTCGGCCATGGCAATGGCAATATTTTTTCGGGAAATGACCGGCGAAGAGACGCTGGCACTCACCGAAGCGATGATGAATTCCGGGGATGTGGTGGATACTTCCTCCATTCAGGCGCCGAAAGCCGACAAGCATTCCACCGGCGGTATCGGGGACAAAGTATCCCTTATCCTGGCGCCACTGGTAGCCTGCTTCGACATTGCGGTTCCCATGATTTCCGGACGAGGCCTCGGCATCACCGGCGGGACACTGGATAAGTTGGAGTCGATTCCCGGGTATCGAACGGACCTCGTTGAGAAAGAATTCATCTCCGTCCTCAATCGATGCGGCTGTTCCATCATCGGCCAGACGTCGAGCCTGGCTCCCGCCGACAAGAAGCTCTACGCCTTGCGGGATGTGACGGCGACCGTGCCGTCGATTCCGCTGATCGTGGCAAGTATCATGTCAAAGAAACTTGCCGAAGGAATCGACTCACTTGTGATGGATGTCAAATGCGGCCGTGGCGCGTTCATGCAGTCACGAGAAGACGCCCGGCAACTTGCCCGGAACCTGGTGGATGTAGGCCTGGGGATGAACAAGAACATGGCGGCGATCATTACCGACATGAACCAACCGTTGGGACGCACTGCGGGGAACGCCCTGGAAGTCGCGGAATCCGCCGAATGCCTTCGGGGAGAAGGCGCGGAAGATCTGATGGAAGTGACCTATGCGCTTTGCGCCAGAATGCTCCTGCTTTCAGGAAAAGCGATGGAAAAGGAAGAAGCAATTGAAAAATTACGAGAGAAGATCGACAACGGAGAAGCCTTCGAGAAATTTCTGGAGATGGTGAGAGCACAGGGAGGCGACGAGGGCGCGATCGAAGACACCGGGCGACTGCCGGCGGCGGACATTCGCGAGCCCTATCCCTCGACGGAATCCGGATTTATCAGCGATGTAAACGCTGAGCTGATTGGGCGGGCCTGTATCGTGCTCGGCGCGGGCCGGCAAAAGACAACCGATTTGATTGATCCTGCAGTAGGCGTATCGGGGATACCGAAAATCGGGGAACCCGTCACCGCAGGCGAACCGCTGCTGATCATACATGCGAATGAACCCGAAAAACTGGACGCTGCGAGACAGTATCTCAAGGATGCTTTTGAAATCTCTGACCGTCCCGTATCTTCACCACTACTGATTCTGGAAGAGATCATTCCAAAACCACCGCAGCGCGCCAGTGGACCATAATTTGGAGTGCGGTGGCAGAGCGCATCGGCGACACCGCTTTGGCTCCACGCGGAGCGTGCTCCGGAGCCGTGGCACAACCCCGGCAGCTTCGGTCCCGGCTTAGGTTCAGGCCCCCCCTCCGGGGGTAGCCAAAGTCGAAGATCCCGGGCCACGTGCCGGGGCGCCGTCGCCGCTGCGCTCTGCCGGCGCACTCCAAAATTGGCTCTTGGAAACGGATGAAGTAATCATTCAACAAAAGTTTTTAACTATGATAGATTCTGATATACGAAGCATCCGGAAGGCATCCTTATGAATCACGAAATCATGGAAGAGGCGGCGGCTTTTGTGCAGTCACGCTGGAGTGATCTATCACCGGCGGCGGGGATGATCCTGGGATCCGGATGGGGCGATGTCGTGGGCGCCTTTACCATTGAGGACGAGATCTTGTACGAAGAGATCCCGGGGCTCGGAAGGCCGGGCGTAGCGGGACATGCGGGCCGCCTGGTTCGCGCTACTGCGGCGGGTCGTGAAGCGCTGATCTTTCAGGGACGACGGCACTTTTATGAAGGGGAAGGTTGGACGGCAATCGCTTTGCCCGTTTTCGTCCTCAAAGCGTGCGGGGCGCCTATCGTGGTGCTGACCAACGCCGCGGGAGGCATTCGGGACGAGTTCTCGCCTGGTGACCTTATGATTATCGAGGATCACATCAATCACATGCATTCGAATCCTCTGATCGGTGAACATGACCCGACCTGGGGTGTTCGATTTCCGGACCAGTCCAATATCTATGACACCGAACTGCGGAGCGCTCTGAAACGTGCCGCCGATGCCGCAGGTGTTCCAATTCAGCGCGGCGTTTACCTCGCCGCCTCGGGACCTTACTACGAAACGCCGACGGAGATTCGATCCTACCGAACCCTGGGCGCGGATGCCGTCGGCATGTCCACTGTTCCCGAAGCGGCGCTGGCGAACGCCGCGGGTTTGCGCGTTGTGGCGCTTTCCTGCATTTCGAATCTAGCGGCAGGAATCAGCAAGAGCCCATTGACCCACGAAGAAGTAACCGAAACAACTCAGGCCGCCATGCAGCGGATGACCTCGGTCCTGGCCGCGTTTTGGAAAGAGGTGGCCCGTCATGGATGATCATGCACGAAAGTTGATCGAGGCAGCGGTCTCCGCCATGGCAAACGCTCACGCACCGTATTCAAAGTTCCGGGTTGGCGCCGCTCTCCTCGACAGTGATGGGGCCATTCACACCGGCTGCAACGTGGAGAATGCTTCATACGGATTGACAAACTGCGCGGAAAGAACGGCCGTGTTCAAGGCGGTCAGCACAGGCAACATATCCTTCGAGGGCATAGCGGTGGTGTGTGATCAGGATGATCTCCCCTACCCCTGTGGCGCGTGCCGCCAGGTACTTACTGAATTCTGTGATGCGAAGACGCCGGTGTATGTGGCGTCGGCAAGGAATTCTGAACAGTATGAACGCTTTCAGCTCGGCGAGTTGCTGCCGAAATCCTTTCGAAAGCTCCCATAGAGCCTTCTATTTATACCCGGACTGAATTCGGTAAAAACGCTGTGTCTGCTCACCGTCGGGCGAAATGACGAATGCACCATTGCCCTGCAGAGGGCCGTCCGCCTATGACTGCCCGGGTCGAAACCGTCTGGCCGTCGAAGCGTGCGCGGCGATACCGCCCCATCGGGGTTCAATGCCGGAGTGTTCACAAAGGTTGGTGTTGACGTATAGCGGTCGCCTTGCGTTCGCGTCAGGGTTCGGCAACACTTGGACCAGCATACCGGTCGTACCATTCATCACCAGTGCGCCGAACACCTGAATGTTGGCGGTGTCCGGCATCAAAAGTTTTACCCCGGCCCGATTTTCTACGGAGAGTACTCCGTTCGATGAATTGTATGCCGGGGGAAACGGATTCGAAGGCGGAGTTCCGCTGATTTCAAAGACGAAGCCTGAAGATCAAGACTAGAACGGAAGTCGCTGGCACATGAACGTTCTGAATGCAGAAGTGGACCCGGATAAATACGCGGATGCGTGCACGGTGGAAGAGCTGGATTTGAAAGACTTCGATTCCACGGACATGTATTTCGAGTACCCGCTTTTGCCCCGGCATGGTGGCCAACGCTAAGCACGATCGCTTTGCCTAATGTTTCATTTGCTAGTAGGCGGCAACGGTAATTTCGTTCGTTGCCGCCTACCACCAAAACTTTCTCCCAACAGATCGGAACTCGGACAAGTGCGGATTAACCCGCAAATTTCATGAAAATTGCGGGTTAGTCCCGGGACATGAAGATGCGTAGTACGTAATAGAACATCAGCGCTACGGAGGCAAAAAGCTCAAGCGATGCACCGACATAACGGTCTTCCGGATAGTGATGAAGTATGTTGGAGGTGTCG
>Ga0310121_10002101_pt1 | contig 19400 bp, 19 predicted proteins | sample CB27_Tmax_986_MG_FD_203504 | JGI IMG/M metagenome (GOLD analysis project Ga0310121, IMG submission 203504) | Marine microbial communities from Western Arctic Ocean, Canada - CB27_Tmax_986 | ecosystem: Environmental > Aquatic > Marine > Oceanic | place: Canada: Western Arctic Ocean | collected...
ATCCAGTGTATCGCGCCAGCACTGCCAGATCGAGACCCGCGACGCCCGGATAACGGTGCGTGACCTCGGATCGAGCAACGGCACGTTCCTCAACAACGATCGCGTCCAGGAAGCGGCACTGTCGGCCGGCGATGAGTTGGTCATCGGACCGGTCGTGTTCACCGTTGTCGTCGACGGCAAGCCGTCTGAGATCGAACCCGTGCGATCCATGATCGGCAATGCCGGCAATGGCGCATCGATAGTCAGTGACAAGCGAGGCGCAGATTCGATGCCCGCCGACCTGACTGATGCCAGCAGTTCGTCGATCGACTTGGACCAGTCACTAGCTGCTCTCGAGGAACTTGAGGACAGCGCCGCATCGGACGACCTGCCCTTGCTCGCCGAGGACGAAGACGAGGCCAGGCCGGCCTGAGTATTTCTCGGGTCGCTCGTCATGGCCGTGGGGATCAGGGAGCCGCCGTCATGGCAAAACAGGACGAGCGACTGGAACCGGGCCAGCGTGTGCGGGTGACGCAGCAGATTCCACAGCGTGAAAAGGTATGGACGACTCAAATCGTCGGCACCATCCGCAGCATCGAGCAAAAGAAGACCGGATCGTGGTTCGCGCACGCAAAGGATGGCCGTCTTTGGCTCGACCGGCTCGTGCTCGTCAAAGACGACGGCGAGATCGTCATCTGTCATCTGGACCAATACACCCGCATCGATGCACTCGATCAACCGACCACGCCGGCGACCGCGGCCGACGAGTAATCTGATGTGTATGCGCCGTCGCAGCAGCAGCGGCTGGGCGAGCTGCAAAAGCCATCGCCTCAAGCCTTGGCATGGAAGCTGATGACCATTGAGTGACCGACAGATGCCACTGGGCGTGACGGCCGTCATGCTGCCGGAACTTGATTTCGGGCAGCAGATCGCGCTGTGCGTCGAGATTGGCATTACCCATTACTGCCTCAGGCCACGCGTCATTCCCCGGTCCGAGCGGGGCAAACCGTTTAGCAACTGGGGCAATCACAAGTTCGATCTAACGCCGGACCGCCTACTAGATGAGGCGAAACAGATCCGCGATCAACTCGATGACGCGGGACTTGTGCCGTACGCGACACTGCCGCAGGTTTGCACGGACGGCGACAACGACGAGTTCAAGCGGCACTTCGACGGCGCTGCGACAGTGGGCGTTCAATGCGTACGCGTCTCACCGAAGCCGTATCCCGAGGGTATTTTCGATTATCCAACAATGCTCAACGAGGTGGTGATGCAGTTCGGCCGCATTCTCGGGATGGCACGACCGTACGGATTGAAGATCGTGATTGAGACGCACAATCGCGGTCTTGCCTGCTCGCCGGCGCTGGCATGGAATATCTGCCGGCACTACGAACCGTCGGAGATCGGCGTGATCCTTGATCTGCCCAATTTCGCGATCGAAGGTGAGATCGCGCCCGCGTTGGGCGTCTCGGTACTGGCACCGTACATCGATCATTGCCACATCGGAGGCTGTCGGCGCGTGGACCGGGGCCGCAGTGATGATGGTTTGCGCCGAATTGAGCGCGATATGTGCCCCCTATCCGATTCTGACCTTCCCGTGGCCGATTGGCTTAGGATGCTGGTTGAGGCCGATCTGCACGTGCCACTGATCATCGAGGACTTCACGCCCGAATTGGCAGGGTCACAACGGCTTCGCGACACCGCCACGAAGCTTCGTAGACTATTGGAGGTTCGAAACCCTGGATAAAAGATCCGCTATCTGGGGCCGTCACCGATACTCGCCGCAGATTGCCGCGGTCGCGCCAGATTGGTTCAACGGATCGCCCCGGTTTGGCCGATCCGGCAGCGGGGCAGCAAAGTGAAGAATCCCATGGGCGCAACGGACTGGCACACGATTTACAACGACCGATTTGCCGGCTGTCGCGTGTTGGTGACGGGCGGCGCCGGTTTTATCGGATCACATCTAACCGAAGCACTGATAAGGCTGGGCGCACACGTGGTGGTGCTGGACAACCTGTCTGGTGGTCGGAAGTCCAATCTTCGCCCTGCACAACAGATCGACAATCGGTGCGTAGATTTTATCGAGGGCTCAATTCTCGACAGCGCAACGCTCGCACGGTGTGTCAAGCAATGCCGGTACGTGTTTCACCAGAGTGCACTGCCGTCCGTGCTGCGCAGCATCAAACATCCCATGCTGTACGAGCAGGTGAACGTAATGGGTACGCTGCACGTGCTGCAAGCAGCGCGTGAGGCCGGCGTCGAGCGTGTCATGTTTGCCGCCAGTTCGAGCGCTTACGGCGACACGCAGGTGCTTCCAAAGGTCGAGACGATGGCGCCGCTGCCGCGCAGCCCGTATGCGGCCACCAAGTTGGCCGGCGAGCACCTGATGCGTGCTTATGCATCGTGCTATCAACTCGACACCGTGTCGCTCCGATATTTCAACATCTTCGGACCCCGGCAGAACACCAACAGCGCCTATGCCGGCGTGATCGCCGCATTCGCCAAATCGCTTTTCAATGGCCGGCATCCGGTGATTCACGGTGACGGCGAGCAGTCTCGCGACTTCACGTTCGTCGATAATGCCGTACACGCCAATCTGCTGGCTGCATCGTGCAACGATCCGTTGGGTGGCGAGGTGATCAATATCGGCTGCGGTGAACGCGTGACAATCAACGAACTGGCGGTGCACATGGCACGACTCATCGATCGGGCGGATCTGGTTGCCACCCACGAGCCGGCCCGCGCCGGCGACGTGCGCCATTCGCTGGCCGACCTCGGTCGGGCCGTAGCCCTGATCGGTTATGAGCCAATAGTAGACTTCGAGCAGGGGCTGGGAGCCGCCACCGAATGGTATCGCCAAGCAAGGCCTTGGTCCGATGATGATAGCGATCAGCCCCGCGCCTGATGCAACGCCCAGGGTCTAACAACTGACCCTTTTAAGCAACGAGCAGACGACCAAGGGGGCGCATCGCCGCCCAACAGGTAATTCAGCGCCTTGCTGGATAACCGAGTCGATAACCGAATCGAGTTGGTGGATGTGTATAACGACCACGGGTCGCAACTGGCCCGGCTGAACGTCATCGATTCGACCGATCGATCGGGTTGCCCAGTCACCGGTGAAGTGGGATCATGCTCAATTCATGGGCGCATTGGCCACCGATCACGTCACATCACACGAACTGCACGAGCAGGACGGCCGGACGTCGCCACGGCATTCACAAGACCCGGTGTTCGGGTTGATCCTGATGGGCGGGTCGGTTTCGGGCGCATTGATTCGTGACGTCCGCTTGGCCAACGAGCTGGCCGACCGCGGGTTCAGCGTATACATCTGGTGGGCGATGGACCGCCAGCGGCAAATGCAGATTGACGAGCGGATCAGCCAGCACTGGCTGTTTCATGGCATGCGCTATCGCTGGCCAATCGGAGCCGGCATGTTCGACGCCATCGGCCGGATGATGGCGCGGTTTTTCGATGACAAGAAGCGGGCGCACGCTCTTCAGCAGCGGCCGGACATGCTCAATCGACTTATGCAGGGGTTGCTCAGCCGGGTATATCGCGGCGTGGAGCACGACACGACAGTGCTCAAGCGGTTCGCCCGAGAGATCGCCGACGCGGGCGTAACGCACGTGCTGCCGATGCTGGGCGTGTTGTGCCCGTGGGCGTTGGCGCTGCGAGGCGTGATGGATAATCCGCCGCGTTACCTCGTGACCTTTCAAGGCTACGAACTGTACTCTAACTATGCCCGTTCGGCAGGTACCGAGCAGCAGTTACTGGCGCGGTTTCGCGAGGTAACCGAGCAGAGCGTCTACCAGGCGATCTGTGTCAGCAAGGACTACGTGTCGCGGGTCACCGAGGACATCGGCATCGATTCGGATCGTTTGGCTGCGATCCCGCCGGGAGTTCCGATCAGCCCGCTGATGGATCGCAACGTGGCAGGCGATCTGGTGCGGCGTGGGCTCAAAAAGTACGACCCGGCCTTGCCGCTGGTGACGTTCCTGGGACGGCGAGATTCCGAAAAAGGCATCGACCTGTTGTTGTACGCAGCCAAGATTCTGGCACAGCGGGGGCTGAAGTTTCAGTTGGCGGTGTGCGGCCCGACGCTGTTCGGCAGCGATTACGGCCTGCTGTGCAAACAGATCGCCCAGAACCTGCGCCTGCCCGTATTGTGGCGCAAGCAGGTGACCGATCGACTGCGCGATGCGTTGTTCACGGTCAGCCGGTGCGTGGTGTACCCGTCAATTCACCGCGAGCCGTTCGGCATGGTGCCGGTCGAAGCGTTGGCACGCGGCACGCCGGCGATCGTGCCGGATCACGGTGGCGTGGCGCACACGATCGAAGCCGACGATCACGTGGCGGGCCTGCGCTTTCGGGTCTGGGATTCGGGTGACTTGGCCAACCAGATCGAAAAGATGCTCACCGACGACGACCTGCACGCACGTTTCACCCGGGCCGCGCCGAAGGTGGCCCAGTATTACTCGGTGCAGAAGTTGGCCGACCGGGTGCTGGCACACATGGGGTTGGCCCCCACACCACAGCACCGTCAGATCAGCAGCGAGTGACCGGTCATTTCAGCAGGTGGGGCAAGGCCCATCAGTTTCAACGCGGTCGGCATCACGTCGGCCAAGCGGCCCCCGCTGCGCAGCGAGCCGCTGGGTTTGTCCACGTCGCCCGTCGCGTCGCCGGTGAATCGCGGGTCGACGATGATGCATTCGACATCGTAAGTAGTGTGCGCCGTGTGCGGGCTGTTTGTGTCAGGATCAAACATCTGCTCGGCGTTGCCATGGTCGGCGGTGACAATCAGCCTTCCGCCCTGCTCGACAACCACATCGACGATCTGACCGACACAGCGATCAACGGTTTCGACCGCATTGATTGCCGCTTGAATCTTGCCCGTGTGGCCGACCATGTCGCCGTTGGCAAAATTGACGAGAATAAAATCCTCACGGTCGTCGGCCTGCAATCGACTCTCCACAATGTCCGCAATGACGTGGGCGCTCATCTGCGGTTGCAGGTCATACGTCGCCACTTTCGGTGACTGCGCCATCTGTCGGCCCTCCCCGTCAAATGGCTGGTCGCGGTAATCGTTGAAAAAGAACGTCACGTGTGGAAACTTCTCCGTCTCCGCACAGCGAAACTGGCGCAGGCCCATGTCAGCCAACTGCTGGCCGGCGATGTTCTGCAACTTGGGCGGCTTGGGATACGCGACGTGCACGTACGGGGCCAATTCCGCTTCGTAAGCGGTCATCGTCACGTAATGCACGTCGAGTTTGGGACCACGATCGAAACCATGGCGGCCGCTGTCGGGTGACGGCTTAACCGCCGCCCACCGGTCGTCATCCAGCACGAAAGCGCGTGTGATTTCTCGAGGCCTGTCGCCACGATAGTTATAAAAAACGACGCTGTCGCCGCTACCGATACGCGTCTGCCGCCAGTCCTCACCGACAGTGCGCGGCGTGATGAACTCATCACCCTGCTGGCTGTCGTTTGTCGGATGATCGTAATAGTCCGCCACCGCCTCGACGGCGTCATCAAATCCAGGCGGGTGGCCGCCACCAGTAAACAACTGATACGCCCGGGCGACGCGTTCCCAACGGTTGTCCCGGTCCATCGCGTAATAGCGGCCGCAAATGCTGACGATTTTCCCCACGCCGATCCGGCGGCACTTGTCTTCGATCTGTTGGATAAACACTTTGCCGGTGCCAGGCCCGGTATCACGCCCGTCGGTGAACAGATGCAACGCGACCTTGTCGTGCTCGAGTTTCCTGCACAATTCGAGGCAGGCGTACAGGTGCCCAAGCCGCCCGTGCACGCCGGCATCGGAAGCGATGCCCAGCAGGTGAACGTATCGGTCGCCGCCCTTGGCGCGCCGTACCGCTTCGATGAGCACGCTGTTGTCGAAAAACCCACCTGCCAGAATCTCGTTGGTGATCCGCACCGATTCCTGATCGACAATACGTCCGGCGCCCAAGTTCTGATGGCCGACCTCGCTGTTGCCCATCGTACCGTCCGGCAACCCGACATCTTTTCCGCTGGTCTTGATCAACGTCCACGGATATTGCTTCAACAACCCGTCGCCCACGGGCGTGCGTGCCAGCTTGACGGCATTGAAAGCGTCGTGCTCATGGTGAGGGTTGCGTCCCCAGCCGTCGCGAACGATCAGAACCAGCGGCCCACCCTGTGTCACATCGTTTGGCATTTGCAAATCCCGCTGCGAGGTCGCGGCGATTCTAACGTCGATCGTGTGTGTGCTGGCCGCGACCACCCGCTACATGTACGAAAAGGCGATGGTTGACAGCATTCGTCGGCTTATCCGGAAACCTGACGAAAACACGGTGGTTAAGACCGGCCGACTTTTGGTTCTGTGCCATCAAACAAGCGCACCAAGTTACTGCGGTGGCGGACAATGACCAGCGCGGCCATGATGCAGGTCACCATCAGCATGGGCCACAGGGACTCGTGCGCACCATGCAAGCGGTGCAGGACGACCAGATAGACCGGGATCGAGACCGCGGCCACCATGCTCGCCAGGCTCGCATAACGCAGGCCCAGGATCATAGCGACCCAAGTCGCCCACGCCGCCAACCCCGGCACGGTGAGGATGGGCCAGAAGCCAAGCAGCACTCCCAGTCCCGTTGCCACACCCTTGCCCCCGCGAAACCTAAGCCAGAGCGGGTATACGTGGCCCAGCACCGCCGCCATCGCCACCGCCAACCACTGCCATGTCTGGCCCAACCCGAGCGACTCATCCCCGACCCATCCCATTATCAGCCCCGCGCCCAACACAGGCACGAAACCCTTGAGCATATCCATAAAAAAGCACGCAACGCCCCACCGTCGCCCCAGCACCCGCCCCACGTTCATCGTGCCCACATTGCCGCTGCCCTCCTTGCGAATATCCACGCCCTTGAGTTTGCCCAGCAGCAGCGCAAACGGCACCGATCCGCAAAGATAAGAGATTGCCAGCCACATCCACCACATGCCGTTATTGTACCACAGCCACCACCTTTATCTCGTGGTCCTGGCCAACTACCATGGCAAACTTATTTTACCGTGCGGGGTACCGGGTATGCACGATCAGAGGTTGCTCTATCTTTCGCGGCGGGACGTCGAGCACACCGGCGTAACCATGTCACAGGTCATCGCCGCGCTTGAACAAATGTTTGTGTGCAAGGGTCGCGGCGAGGTCGAGATGCCGCCCAAGCCGGGCATTCACACCCGGCCCGACGCTTTCATCCACGCCATGCCAGCCTATATCCCGGCGCTGAGGTCAGCCGGTATCAAGTGGGTCAGTGGTTATCCACAGAACTACAAACAGAACCTGCCGTATATCTCCGGCCTGATTATTCTCAACGACGATGAAACGGGCTTGCCCTACTGCGTGATGGACTGCACGTGGATCACAGCGATTCGCACCGGCGCCGCGACCGCCGTGGCCGCCGGTTGCTTCGCCCGGCCCGACTCCTCGACCGTCGGGATTATCGCCTGCGGCGTACAGGGCAGGGCCAACCTTGAAGCAATCGCCAGCAAGTTCAAGATAGAGAAAGTCCACGCCTACGACGCCGCGCCTGACAAGGCTCGACAATATGCGGCGCAATGCAGTGACAAGTTGGGCATCCACGTCGAGGCGGTCGACTCGCCACGGCAGGCGGTGCGCGACATGGACATCGTGGTAACCAGCGGCCCAATCCTCAAGAATCCGCATCAGGTCATCGAAGATGAGTGGTTTGCCCGCGGGGCCTTCGCCTCACCAGTGGATTTTGATTCGTATTGGCAGCCGCAGGCGTTGTGCAATGCCGACGTTTTCGCAACGGATGACATCGAGCAACTGTTCTACTACCAAGGCGAGGGTTTTTTTAAGAAGATTCCCCCGCGCCGACGGGTGATCGACCTGGGCGACGTCGCGGCCGGCAAAGCGCCACGGCGCGAAAACGACGAGCAGCGCATCATCTGCGTCAACCTCGGCCTGGCCCTCGACGATATAGCCACCGCGCCGCTGGTCTACCAAGCCGCCATGGACAAGGCGTTGGGTACTTGGCTGGAACTCTAAGGCACCTGTTGCAATGAAACATCACAGTCCCGTGCTCGTCCGGCACGTATCCCCCGCAAAGTGGCAGGGGATTGCATGCAGGGGTTGCATTGCCTGCGCCCACAACGTCACAGGTCATAAGCCAGGGAACCGTCCATAGCCAAAGGCTTTCTGACTTTCCGACTCACGCCCCGCTTGTCTGGCGATGACCATCCTTTACAATCCGTCGGAGAATGATCGAGCCATGAAACTCACAATCGCCACATGCCAGTTTCCGACGGGTAACGATATTGCCGGCAATCTTCGTTACGTGCTGAGGCAGATGCGTCACGCGAAGGAGGCGGGCGCGCACGTCGCACATTTCGCCGAGACCTGCCTCAGCGGATATGCGGGGCTCGAGGTGAAGTCATCGCGTGACTATGACTGGTCCGCCATCGATGCGGCGATGCAGCGGGTGGCCGACGAGTCACGCACGCTGGGGCTCTGGGCGATTGTCGGTAGCGCGCACCGCCTGACCGGCATCCACAAGCCGCACAACAGCCTGTACATCATCAACGGCCGCGGCAAACTCATCGACAGGTATGACAAGATGTTCTGCACTGGCAGTGACCTCCAGCAATATTCGCCGGGCAGTCACATGCCCGTGTTCACCATCAGAGGTGTACGATGTGGCGTGCAGATCTGCCACGATATGCGCTACCAGGAACTTTACCGCGAATACAAACGCAAGAACATCGAGTTGATATTCCATTCGTACTACAATGGCCGGATGAGTAAGACCCGCGTAAAACAGCAGCGTGAGTACATCGGGCATATATCACTGAACGGCTCGGACAACATCTGGGGTGTAATCGTCCCGCCGACGATGCAGACGTACGCGGCCAACAACTATTTTTACATCAGCGCCAACAACACGAGCACCGGCAGTGCCTGGCCCAGCTTCTTCGTCCGGCCTGACGGTGTCATCACGGGCAAACTGCGTCGCAGCGTCGCCGGTGTACTTGTCAGCAAGATCGACACCAGTGTCAAGTTTTATGACGCGAGCACCTTCCGCAACACCGCGATGAAAGGTACACTTCACTCTGGCAAACTGGTCAGGGACAGACGCACAAACGCCCGCACGACGCTTTAGACACCACTTGATTCTTCCAGCCATGACGGATTTAACGGAAAAAGCGCCAATGGTCGAAGTCAAAACACAATTGCAACGATGCCTGGACCGATTCCGTGCGGGTGAGTTGTGTGAAGAAGACCTCTAGACGGCCTTTGACCTCATAGACCGCCCCAAAAAACAGAGCATCCTTTACATACAGGCGGGCACGACATTGTGATCGGGATGAGTATCTTCGAAAAAGGCAAAGACTTCGAAGGTGTCGATGAGAACGGCAAGTTTCTCTACGAGACAATCAATGAGGCTATCGAGGATGGCTGGTGTAATGCAATTTCGTCGTCAGCAAACACGTTGTCGAGCACTTAGCAGACCTTTTTACCACTGATTTCGCAGGCCGGACATGCCATGTGTGCATGCATGGCGTGTGTGAACCCTACGCGCGTCACGACAGACATTACAAACCATTGGCAGCCCGCAGGATCCCGTGGTATTGATCGGTTGTTAGGACAGTTCGATGCGTGGATCGACCCAGACATAGGCAACGTCGACGATCAGATTAAAAAGCACGAGCATGACCGAATACACCAGCACGACGCCAAGGATGAGAAACTGATCCTTGTTGAGCACGGCATTGACAAAATGCTCACCGAGGCCGGGGATAGCGAAGACCTTTTCGACAACAAACGATCCGGTCATCACCGCGGCGGCGGCGGGCCCGAGGAAACTGAGCACCGGCAAAAACGCGACCTTCAGCGCATGGCTAAACAGGGCCCTCCGCATCGACAGCCCCTTGGCGCGGGCAGTGCGAACGTAGTCGCTGCTCATCACGTCGGCCAGTCCAAGCCGAATCAGCCGAGCGATGTACGCCGCGGGCATGACCCCGAGCGTGATCGCCGGCAGCACCAGATGCCGCGGCGTGCCCCAACCGCCCACCGGCGCCAGGTGCAACAGCCCGGCAAACACGACCAGCAATACCGACCCGGTGACAAATGCTGGCAGGCTTACGCCGATCAACGCCATCGCCAGGCTTGACATATCCACCGCTGAACCCGGCCGAAGCGCGCCGAGCACCCCGGCGGCCAATCCCAGGTGCAACGCAACGATCAACGCCGCCACGCCCAGCAACGCGCTGACCGGCAGCCCCGAGGCGATGATGTCGTTGACCCTTTGGTCGCGAAACTTGAGACTCGGACCGAAGTCGCACCGCGTCACGACCTTCTTGACGTACGCGCCGAGAAACGACCACGGGCTGTCAAGATTGTATTCGCGGCGCATCGCCTGCTGCACCTCCTGCGGTGGCCGTTGCGCCTCGGGCCGGGCAAGCGGATCCCCCGGGATCATCCACGCACACGCAAACGTGATCATAAAGATCGCCGCGACAATCACGGGCAGTTGAATCAATCTGACGACGATCAGTCTTGTCATGCCGTTGCGTTCCGTATTTTTCCCAAATGCTCGATCTTGCCGATCGACGGCTCATCGCTCAACGCGCACCAACTCGAGCCTCCTAAAATGCCAAGGATTCGGATTCAGGTTCTTCACACGACCCTCATCGTAAACATTAAGCTCGACGTACTGGTAGATCGGGGCTATCGGTTGATCATGCAGCATGATCACCTCGGCGCGCCGCAATAGTTTCATCCGCTTGGCCTGATCGAGTTCGGCGGCGGCCTGCTTCAGCAATTGATCGTATTCGGCGTTGCTGTACGCCGCGTCGTTGTTGTTGTTGCTGGACTCGAACTTATCTAGGAACGTGGTCGGGTCGACATAATCACCGAACCACCCGGCGCGCGAGATGATGAAATTATGGTTATCCAGCCGGTCGCCGAACACCGATTTCTCCTGGCCGTTAAGCGTCACGTCGATGTTCAGATGCTTCTTCCACGTGCGCGTAATCTGCTGAGCGATCAATTCGTGCCCGAAGCCGGTGTTGTAGAGGATGGACAATCCCTCGAGATGGTTGCCGCCCTGTTGCGGGTCGTAACCGGCCGCGGCCAGAAGCTTTCGAGCCGCCTCGGGGTCGAATCGAGCCCCGGCCTCGACCGGTGGGTCGTAACCCGGCACGGCCCCGACAGGCGTAAAAGTGTACGCCGGCGGCTGGCCGAGCCGACCGAGCGTCTTGACTATTATCTCGCGATCAATGGTCATCGACAACGCACGGCGCACGCGTGGATCGACCAGCGGGTTGACCGCACCGTCGGGCAGCGTCGCCTGACAATTGAAGTTGTAAAAGTACGTGCCCGCGCCCGGCACGACGTGAACATCGCGCCGCCCGGCGCTTACCAGATCGGCTGCGAGTTGGCTCGTCGACGGGATGTCCGGCAGCCAATCGACCTCGCCCGATTCGTAGAGCATCAGCGCAATCGACGGATTGGTCACGATCCGCTCGAGGATACTGCGGTTGCCCATCGCCGCACGATTCCAGTAATTCGGATTGGCCGTGAGCAGCAGATCCCGCCGAAACCGCCGCCGCGCCAGCAGGTACGGCCCGTTGCAGATCAGCCGATCGGGCCGCGTCCAGTACGGATCCTGCACCAGCCGACCGCTGTCGATGCTCAACGATGCTTGTGGTTCGACGCTGGCGCGATGAACCGGCATGTACGTTGCAAAGGCGCACAATTGCAGGAAGTATGGGATCGGTCTCGCCAACCGAACGACCAGCGTTCGATCATCCGGCGCCGACAGCCCGACGGTCTTGCCAAAACGCTCGATCGCTTCATCAAGCAGGCGCTGCGCTTCGGCGAGATTGTTTTTTTCATCTTTGGCATAGGCCTGAAGTTGTGCCTGCCGCCACTTGAAGAATTCTTCGCCACCGTCGATCAGCCAGAGCAGGTTCGAGTACCCCGCGGCCGAGTCCGGCATCAGGGCGCGCCGCCAGGCGAAGATAAAGTCCGATGAAGTGACCGGATCGCCGTTGCTCCAACGCGCCGTCGGACGGAGTTGAAACGTGTAGGTCAGGCCGTCAGCGTCGACACTGTAGCTTTCCGCGGCGGCCGGCTCGATCACCATTTCAGGGAGCTTGATGCGCACCAGCGGCTCGAACAGGCACTCAGTAATCCGGATGTCATCCAGCCAGGTGACCAACTGCGGATCAAGGAACTTGTGCCCACCGCCGCTGACGAATACCAAGTCAGCCCGCTGGGCTTCGCCCACGTTGAACACCAGGGCACCGGCCAGTACCAGGTCCAGCACCAGAATTGCTATCAGCCAACGCATTTGTACCCATCAATCTTGTCAAGCCCGGCCCGAGGGATATGGGTCGTTGCGGACGCCCATCGCCACATCAGGCGCCAAATTATCAGTAGAGTGTGTGCGTATCAAATGGCCGCACGGGCCTATAGGATATTTGTGATGGGACTATTGATACTGCTGTCGGCGGCGGCGGGGCTGATCGTGGTCGTCGGCACGTGGTCGCTGATTTGGGTGATGACGCACCCGCCGCGTCGCACATACGGCTGGGCGGTCGCGCGACAGTTGCCGGCTTCACCCGCCGAGGCCGGCTTACGCGCTGACGAAATGACCTTCAACTTTCGCAACGGCGCCCACGCGCCCGCATGGCTGATCGACGGTGCGCGGCCGCTAGGGCCGGTGTTCATCGTCGTGCACGGATGGAGCAGCAGTCGGTATCAGGTTCTGGGGCGTGTGCCGCTGCTGGCACGGTTTGCGTCACGGGTTGTCGTGTACGATCTGCGTGGTCACGGCGACTCGTCAGCTCGCAACACACGGATGGGCACGCTTGAAGTCCAGGACCTGATCGCGGTTATCGATCAGACGCCAACCGATGATCGGCCGATCGTGCTGTTCGGCCCGTCGATGGGCGCAGGCATCTGCATCGCCGCGGCGACCAACAATCAGGCGGGGCGGGTCGCCGGCGTCATTGCGGAGAGCACCTATCGTCACCTAGTCGAACCAATCGCCGCGCACCTGCGTTGTCGCGGGTTGCCGACCCAGCCTTTTTCCGCACTGGCGGCGTTGTATGTCGAGGCGGTACTCGGCGGGCTGCGTCCGTTTGATCGGGCCCACTACGCTGCAAAGCTGCGCTGCCCGCTGCTGGTGATCCACGGCAGCGAAGATATCGTCTGCGCGCAGGCACCGGCCCGCCAGATTGCCGACGCCGCACCGCACGGCCGGTTCCTGCTGATCCAAGGCGCCGGCCACGCCAACCCGGCGGAGACCGATGAGACTGGATACCTTGGCGCAATCGAAACCTTCGTCAATGAAATCACAGAGCGGGCCAACAGCCAGCCCGCGCCGACGCGATTGCCGCACAACGGACACATCGCGCAGCAGGAATTGTCGATATGACCCTGGCCTCGCGGATCGATCACACTCTGCTCAAGCCCGAAGCGACCGGCCGTGACATCCACCGGCTGGTCGCCGAGGCCACCGAGCACGCCTTCGCCGCCGTGTGTGTCAACGGCGCGTTCGTCGCGCCGGTCGCCAAGCAACTGCGCGGCACGGCCGTCAGGACCTGTGGCGTCGTCAGTTTCCCGCTCGGGGCCGGCAAGCCGACGATCAAGGCGATTGAGGCGACCGCAGCCGTCAAAGACGGCGCCGATGAAATCGACGTGGTCGCCCACTTGCCGGCATTGCTGCGCGCCGATCACGGTGCCACCAAAGCCGAGTTGATCGAAATTGTCCGCGCCGCACGCGCGACCAATCCCCGCGTTGTGATCAAGGCGATCATCGAGTCTGCGTTGCTGTTGGCGGACGTGCCCGCCGCCGAGGGCGAGCGCCGCATCGAAGCCGCCTGTCGCGCCGCACGCGAAAGCGGGTGCGACTTCGTCAAGACCTCCACCGGCTTCCATCCCGCCGGCGGCGCGACCATCAAAGCCGTGCAACTGTTGAAAAAACACAGCGGCGGGCTGTACGTCAAAGCCGCAGGCGGCATCCGCAGCTACGACGATGCCAGAAGCATGATCGATGCCGGCGCAGACCGGCTCGGTTGCTCGGCCAGCGTCGCGATTGTGGCCGCCGAACGCACGGCGGGCCATCGCCGGTAAACTAGACGGTCATGCTGGCACGCTCGGTACAAATTGGACCCATTTCAATCGGTGCGGACGAGCCGCTGACGGTTATCGCCGGACCGTGCGCCATCGAGTCACTCGATGAATGCCTTCGGATTGGAGAAGCGATTCGCGATCGATGTGCAACGCTCGGCCTAGGCTGCATCTTCAAGGCCAGTTACGACAAGGCCAATCGCAGTTCGATCACCAGCCGGCGTGGCCCGGGGCTGGACGAGGGCTTGCGGATTCTCGACCAGGTGCGACAGAAACTGGCATTGCCGGTCACCACCGACATCCACGAACCGGCTCACGCCGACGCCGCGGCACAAGCGGTCAACCTTCTGCAGATCCCCGCGTTTCTCTGCCGCCAGACCGACCTGCTGCTGGCCGCGGCCAAGACGGGCAAGCCGGTCAACGTCAAGAAGGGCCAGTTCGTCTCGCCCGGCGAAATGCGCCACGTGGTCGATAAGTTGACCGAAGGCGGTGCTGCAGCCGGAGGTTCCGAGGGTTCCGGAGGCATCGTGCTGACCGAGCGGGGCACATTTTTTGGTTATCACCGACTGGTCAATGACTTCGTAGGCTTGGGAGATCTGATGGACCTGGGCTGGCCGGTCTGTTTCGACGTAACACATTCCACGCAATTGCCCGGCCAGACGACGATGACCGGTGGCCGACCCGAGCGGGCTCCGCTGCTGGCCCGCTGTGCCGTGGCCGCGGGCGTCGCGGCAGTGTTCATCGAAACCCACTTCCAACCGGATGAGGCGGCCTCCGACGCCGCAACCATGCTGCCGCTGGACGTCACGCTGAATCTGCTGGACAGCTTGGCCCGCCTCCACCAGGCGACACACGAGCCCTGATCTACGCGGCCGCTCCTTTGCGATACACTGGCCAACATGGCCAAGCACGTGATGACGTATGACGATGCCGGGGTCGATATCAACGCTGGCCAAGAGGTCGTCGACCGGATCAAGAGCCACATGCGTGGCACCTACGGCCCCCGTGTGTTGGACCGACATGGCGGCTTCGCCGGTTGCTTCCGACTCGATTACAACGAAAAACTGTTCAAGCGAAACTTCCGCGATCCCGTGCTGGTCAGCTGCACCGATAGCGTCGGCTCGAAGGTGTTGCTCGCATCGCAGATGGGCGTGTTCGACACCATAGGCCAGGATGTCGTGGCGATGAACGTCAACGACCTGATCGTGCAGGGTGCCGATCCGCTTTTTTTTCTGGACTACATCGGCATCCACAAGATCGAGCCGGTCGTGGCCGAGCAAATCGTCCGGGGCGTGGCCGACGGGTGCAACCTGGCCGACTGCGCACTGCTGGGCGGTGAGACGGCGGAGTTGCCCGACCTTTACAAACCCGGCGAGTTCGATCTGGCAGGTTTTGCCGTCGGCGTCTGTGAGCTAAGTCGCATGATTCACGGTGAGCGCGCTGAGGCAGGCGACGTGATCCTCGCTCTCGCGTCGAGCGGAATTCACTCGAACGGCTACGCTCTCGTTCGCGCCATCGTCCGCGACGCGAAACTCCACCTGGACAAGAAATATCCCGAGCTTGACGATAGTCGCAGCCTCGGCCAGGTACTGCTGACCCCGACACGAATCTACGCACGCTCGATTGTCAAGGTGCTGCGGCGATACCGCGTCAAAAAGCCGGTTGCAGCGATGAGCCACATCACCGGTGGGGGGCTGCCCGGCAACCTGCCTCGCACCCTCGACAGCAACCTTGATGCCCGGATCGACCCTAAAAGCTGGCAGGTTCCACCCGTATTCCAGTTCCTTCAGCAACGTGGCAACGTGGCGGATGAGGAGATGCTGAAAGTGTTCAATATGGGCATCGGGTACGTGATGGTGGTCCGCCCACATTTCGCTGACTCGATTGCCAGTCAGTTGCGGCAGGCTGGTGAGCAAGTGTTCATCCTGGGCCAAGTCGTCCGCGGGTCGGGAAAAGTGGTGTTGTCTTGACCCGACAAATATTGTAAACCATTTATTATAAGATACTTGTGACGATTCAGGCTTGCCCCAACGGCTGTGTGTGTCGCGTCAATCCGACATCCCGCTTTGATCGGAACAGGCTGCCACGCGCCCGGCGAGCCCGTGGCTCGTATATAAATGATGTAAAATACGGAGTTTATGAATTGACGCGGCGATTTTTCGCCCGTCGGGACCATGCTGGCAGCCCAGTTGTGGTACATTCGGCGTCACACCATTAGGCAGGGGGGAGAACAGCAAGATGGATGAAACGAAATTCCAAGCGAAGCTGGCCGAGTTGATGAACGAGATCTCAACGCTGCCCAAGGTCGAGCGTGAGAAACTCACCGCTCTGGCCACCAAGACCCAGGAACGCCACCTCAAGCTGCGCAAAACGGTCCACGACCTCCAGGAGAGCTTGGACTACCTGCGACTCGCAATCAAGTACCTGGTATTCGACCTCGAGGCGACCCGCCGCGAAAACTCGTACCTACGCAGGATGCTTGAGCAGAATCGCGCCGGCGGCGGCAGCGACGACAGTGAATTCGGCACAGAATACGACGGCAATACTTGAGGAATCATCCTCACACCGTCGCCGCGACAGCCGGTTGAGACTCTGCTACGCCGCTTCTATCGTGGTGTTTTTCCCACGCGACCGTGGCGGCTGTAACACCCGCCCCACGCCAGCACCTGCCTGCTTGCTCACCAAAGCAACCCGATTACCACACGCCCCGCTATGCCGCTAGAATGCGGATCGTGCATCCATCGGCGTCACGCAGTATCAGGTGAGTGTCAACATGAGCAGCCTGCCCTTTGATCCGTCCGTCCCGCAACCCCGCCACCCCGAGGATATCGCTCGCCCATTGGGCGCGGCCGATCCCCGCCTCGCCGTCGCGCCACCCTATCAGCGCTACCGCGAGATGACGATCGACGAGTTGCTGCTGGAAAATCGTGTCATCTTCCTCGTCGGTGATATCAACTATCAGTCAGCCACTGGTGTGATCATGCGCCTGCTCCACCTTCAGAACCTGAAGAAGGACATGGACATCAACCTGTACATCAACTCCCACGGCGGGACGGTTGACGACACGCTGGCGATCTACGACACGGTTCAATACCTCAGCTGTGACGTGGCCACCTATTGCATCGGCCGGGCGCAGTCCGGCGGCGCCATCGTGCTGGCCTCCGGTACCAAGGGCAAGCGATACATCCTGCCCCACGCGCGGGTCATGATCCATCAGCCGTTCGGCGGCGTGACCGGCCAGGCAACCGACGTGCAGATCCAGGCCGAAGAAATCCTCAAGACCAAAGAACAGCTCAACGAGATCCTTTCCCGTCATACCGGTAAGGACGTCAAGAAGATAGAGGAAGACTCCGAACGCGATCGTTACTTTTCCGCTGATGAAGCCAAGGAGTACGGCCTCGTCGACGAGGTGCTCGGCCAACCCGCAGCAACGGAAGAAAACAAACCCCAACCATAACGCTCGCCGCCCAATGTAATCTCATAAAGGATCGACCATGTCGTTTTCCCGGCGCCATGATGGGTACTATGGGTTTACGCTTGTCGAAATACTGATCGTGATCTCGATCATCGCGATGCTGATCGCGCTGTTACTGCCGGCGATCAAGAAGGCGAAGCGCAAAACGCGCTACCTCTCTTGCGCCTATCAGCAGCGTCAGATCCTCATGGCTCTCCAGCAATACGCGTTCGAACAGAAACAACATTTTCCATATGGATTGTGGGCCTCGCCGACCATCATCGGTGCGGGTCAAGACATCATTGAAAAAATACAAGGTTCGAGATTGATTGACACGAACCTGCGCGACGGCACCGGTGATATGGCTCTATCGGTCTTGAACTGTCCGAGTTGGAAGAAGGTCGGCCTTTACGACGGTGTGCACTGGAATGGGCCACCATATTGGGGCTGGTGGGGGCACAGCGATATGGGCACGAGCCTGGGTGCTGTGCATACCACGTACCTTTATATCGGCGGCATTGGATACGGTATGGGACAGGATTCACCGCCCGCGCACGGGAACGGAAGCGGTTGGTGGCACGGCTGGATAGGCTACGACAGCGCCACCTGGAGTAGATACGACGATCCGTACGATGCCGGCCCCGTACCTTCCATGGGGCACCGCCTGCGTCATTCTGAGGCGGCGCTCGTCACTGACCGCATGTGGATTTCAGATTACGCACACCACGGTAAAGTGAGCCATCCGTACCGGGTGAGTGACGCCTCCGGTTGGGCAATTGCACCGAATCACCGGAATGGACAAGATGAGACTGAAGGTGGCAACATCGCATTCCTCGATGGGCACATCGAATTGCGCTATGAGACGGCTATCCAGGAACGTGTGCATGTTTATGGTTCTCAGCGTCCGTATGTGTGTTATTGACTGGACAAGGACAAGGTTGGAAATTTGAGGCTGCGCAAGTCGTCATACCGCTAGAATGCGGACCGTGCATCCATCAGCGTCACGCAGTATCAGGTGAGTGTCAACATGAGCAGCCTGCCCTTTGATCCGTCCGTTCCGCAGCCCCGCCACCCCGAGGATATCGCTCGCCCATTGGGCGCGGCCGATCCCCCCGGTAAGGACATCAAGCAGATAGAGGAAGACTCCGAACGCGATCGTTACTTTTCCGCTGCTGAAGCCAAGGAGTACGGCCTCGTCGACGAGGTGCTCGGCCAACCTGCAGCAACGGAAGAAAGCAAGCCCCAATCATAACGCTCGCCACCCAATGCAGTCTCATAAAGGATCGACCATGTCGTTTTTCCGGCGCCATGATGGATGCTATGGGTTTACACTTGTCGAAGTGCTGATCGTGATCTCGATCATCGCGATGCTGATCGCGCTGTTACTACCGGCAATCAAGAAGGCGAAGCGTCAAACGCGCTACCTCTCTTGCGCCTATCAGCAGCGTCAGATCCTCATGGCTCTCCAGCAATACGCGTTCGAACAGAAGCAGCAGTTTCCACATGGATTGTGGTCCTCGCCGACCATCATCGGTGCGGCCCAAGACATCATTGAAAAAATACAAGGTTCGAGATTGATTGACACGGACCTGCGCGACGGCACCGGTGATATGGCTCTATCGGTCTTGAGTTGTCCAAGTTGGAAGAAGGTCGGCCTTCACGACGGTGTGCACTGGAATGGGCCACCATATGGGGGCTGGGGGGCACCGAGTAGCGATATGGGCACGAGCCTGGGCGCTGTGCATACCACGTACCTTTATATCGGCGGCATTGGATACGGTATGGGACAGGATTCACCGCCCGCGCACGGGAACGGAAGCGGTTGGTGGC
>Ga0310121_10002104_pt1 | contig 19396 bp, 18 predicted proteins | sample CB27_Tmax_986_MG_FD_203504 | JGI IMG/M metagenome (GOLD analysis project Ga0310121, IMG submission 203504) | Marine microbial communities from Western Arctic Ocean, Canada - CB27_Tmax_986 | ecosystem: Environmental > Aquatic > Marine > Oceanic | place: Canada: Western Arctic Ocean | collected...
CCCCTAGAGGCATGGCGCCCATCGGCGCCTCGCCTCTAGCTCGAATACCAGCCCCCCGACCACCCCTGGCGAAGGTCCTTCAAATCACCCGCCAGGACAAATCCACTGAACACTTAGGGGTGACATATTGACTGGACAACGACAGCGGCCACCCTCACGAAAACGGTGGCTGTCCAAGCCGTACCACTTCCTCATCCGGGACGGGCCGAACGTTCGTTGGCGAGAACATCGAGGAACTCATCGTAGCTCGAAACCCTAGATATGACGTCCAGGAAGGTCTTGAGGTCGGGCATCATGCCTCGAAGCGCCGCCAACTGGCCGCCGATCGGACTCGACGACTGCGGCGTCGTTGCGTAGGTCCCGTGGTAGGCAAAGTAAGCCTGGTTCAGCTTGCGAATGTAGAACCCGTTCTCGACGAACAGCTTCCTCCGTTCCTCCATGTAGGCTTCGGCCGCTTCGACATCACCCCCGGACAGCAGCACGTCCACTCGCTCGCGGGTCGTCCGCATCTCTATCACATAGTCGAACTCGTCCTCAGGAGACTCAACCGCGGGAACGTCAGTCGCGGGCTCCGGGCTTCTTTCGATGACGCCTAGCCTTTCGAACGCGCGATCTCCGATCTCACGGCCCGCGATTTCGGCGACGGTCTCATTCAACGTTTGCATTTCAGGACTGGTAAAGATGAGCCTGCCAAAGGGCCGTCCCGGCGGCAGAAGCGTGAGGTACTGGTGCAGCCATTCGTGGGCGGCCGTGCCGAGCGTCCATTTCAAGGGCAGGCTGTCATCGATCACGGTCGGGTACGTCGCCAGGCCGCCGATGGAGGTTACCAGTCCAGCCAGGTCCCACTCGTCGAACAGGGCGTCCTCCATAGACTCGCTCGCAGTTACGCTGACATTTGGATCGACGAGGGCATGGTGGAGCTGCTCGATCCGGTCCCTAGGAGACGCGATCAGGGCCATCGGAGGCTGGCCCAGCCGTATGTCGACAGGAGGGATGCTCAGCCCGGCCCAAGTGGTTATCTCCTCATCGGCGATCACTGCGGCGATCGTGGCCTCGAGTGTCTCTTCCACGTCGTTCCTGAGACGGGCTCGTACCAACTTTGTTTCGGCCAGTTCCGCCTCGAGAGCCGCGAGAGCCGCGAGCTGAGATTCGTCGCCCAGGGCCGCAGCCCGCTCGATCTCCGAGCCCAGCCTCGATACTTGTTCGCCGAGCTGTAGATACTCGGGGACCTGCGCCCGCCTCTCGTCCTCCGAAGCCCAGTTCCATGGGAAAGCCGAGACAACGCGGTGGGCCCATTTGCTGGGTAGATTTGCGACCTCCCATCCGACCAGGCTGTGCTGGTATCGAAGGGCGACCAGCGCGGCTGGACCGAGCCGGACGACGTCGTGCCCCACGGAAAGGAGGACGGCCATCAAGAGCCAAAGGGCCCAGAGCCGGAACGTTCCGGGGATCATTTTGACGACGAATCGGGCCAACACTTGTCCTTAAAGGCGCTCGTCCGGATGGACGAATGTTCCAGGGCGATGCGCGTGTACAGACGTAGGCATAGCGTCCCTACGTCTGTACACGCGACAACCCTGCCGCAACGAGTTAGTACGCGTAACGCTGACTCGCTGGTCGGTGGGTCAAGCCGGTCTCATAGTTTACAACGTCAGAGCTGCTAGCCAGGTTCCCATGTAACGTTCGAGCGGGCCTCGCGCGCATTTGTCTCTCCCCCTCTGACGTTGGGCGCTGCTATCGCAGCAGTTGATTGTAGACAGAGTCGGTTTCAGGTGACGGACCGGTTCCCAACTCTTCCTGTAGCAGCTCCCGAAGCCGGCGGTAAACGCGCAGCCCGCGGGCACTGTTCCCAGCGGCGCCGTACGCTCTCATAAGGAACTGATAGCTCGCCTCCCGGAATGGGTCCAACTCAATCGCCTCTGTCGCCGCTTCGACCGCCAGTTGGGGCTCATTCCCTGCAAGCCACATCTGGGAGATGCAGTCGAGCGCACGCAGCCGGACTCGCTCTTGGCGCCGTCTCTGCGACTCCACCCAGTCGCCCTCGATACCGGCCAGGAAGGGTCTCCGGGCGACGTTGACGGCCGCGGTCGCGGGGCCCAAGCAGCCGCATCGGGTCGCCGGCCCGCAGAGCGCCCTATGCCTCGTCGATGGCGGTAGCGCCCGCTTCAAAATCCAACCAGGTGTCCGCCGGCAGCAATAGCCTTTATGCCCAAATCCACGGGAGAGCGAGACACCTCGCTGTACCAGCGGTGGAGTGCCTAGCAGGCCTCGGATGCCGCTGATCAAAGCGCTCAGTGACATCTCCCATGTGTGCGGCGTCTCGCCAGGCCACATGATCTTGGCCAGCTCCTCCCTGGGAACAGACCAGTCCCGCTCTGTCACCAGGTATACGAAGAGAAGGCGCCTTTGCCGTCTTCTAAACTGGCGCTCGTCAATGACGAGTTGCTCTTCAGCCTCTACGCAAATGCGCCCCGAAAGATAGACACGGATGCTCATTTAGACCAACAAGAAAACGCCAAGATTCCGCCAAAGGCGGTTGTTATTATAGGCGCAACCTTTCCGCGGAGGACATACATGACAAAGCTTGTGACGTGTCCATGCGGCAAGGAGATCCGAGGAGAAAATGACGACGAGCTCGTTAAGCTCGTAACGAAACACGGCAAGAAGGTCCATTCCAGGGAGAACCTCACACGAGACGATATCCTAGCGATGGCACAGCCCGTTTAGGCTGAGGCGCATTCCATTAAATACAACCTCGGCGGGCTGCAGGTACAAGGGCCGGGCTCCCTATTCCTGCAGCCCGTCCAGGCCGTAGAAGCCGTCCTCGTTCACACCGTCGACCTCTCCCGACGCGGCGACTCCGGCCTCCAGGTCGTTCGTCCAGCTCAATAGCCGTGGTGGGTCGATCTCGCCGACCCACCTGCGTTCGACGACGCCCTCCTTGCTTATGAAGAACGTCGTCGGTATTCCGATCACCCCGTAGTCGACCGAGATACGGCCGTCTTTATCTCGTCCGTTGGGGTACGTGATCCCAAACTCATCGACGTGAGTCCTACCCGCTTCGTCGGTGTCCTGTATGTCGATCCCCACGTACAGAACATCCTCGTCTCGGAAGCTTCTCCAGGCCTTTTCAAGGGCCGGGGCCTCTATGCGGCATGGGGCACACCATGACGCCCAGAAGTTGATGACGATGGGCCTGCCCTGCGCGGAGGCCAGCTCCAGCTCCTCACCGTCGAAAAGCTCAAGCGTAAAGGGCGGGGCAGGCTTTTGGAGACGCGTGATGCCGCTGAGACCGGTGACCGACGTTTTGTTGGAGAGGCCCCAGGCCATCAGGGCGACGAAGCCGATGATGACCAGGCTGAATAGCCCGAACAGCACCGTACGAAAGACGGCGTTCATAGAGTAACCATCGTCATGGGGCCAGCAGCAGTCTGGCGCGAGCCCATGGGTGGCCGGACGACACCTGGGCTGTCCGCCGGCGTCCTATCGTTCAGGAACTCACGAACCCTACCAGAGCCGCCGTGACGAGCAGCCTCTTGTCGTAGTGAAAGCGAGGATAGCAGGTGACGAGAGTAATATCTCGATTGCCGGAGTCGGTGATTACGAGGTCTCCCTGTTCCACCCAGTTCGATTTGTAGGCCTGGTAAACGTATCTGCCGTCGGGCCCATCGAGGATGATCTCAACGGTCTTGCCCGCCCGCAGCAGCTTTGCGATCTCTGGCAGCTTGCTGAAGACGTTACCTTCCCCTAGAATCGGGCTCTCGAGGTGGCCAAAGTACCACCCCTCGCCTTCGTCTCCTGGTCGAGCCGTCGTGGGGATGTGGCCAACGACCCGTTTCGGCGTCTCCCATGTCCGTCCATCCGCCGTGAGGTCGATCCCCAAGTCCTGGACCTTCGAATCGACTCCGATGGCGGCGATGATCATGTGGACAGCCGGGGCGGGCTCCTCTGCGATGGGCATGCCCTCCGGAGCGAAATACCTGCTTCCGCGCTGCGCAAGCAATTCATATTGCAGTGACTCGGGGATGGGGCGTATGAACGCGAACCGCTCAGCCTTGAGAGCAGCCTCGTCGTCTGAGCCTGAAACACCAGGCGTGGCGAATTCGTCGACGGCCGGATCTTCAGCGGCGGCGGTGTAAGACTGAGGCTCGACCACAACAGGCGGCTGCACTTCAGCGGACGTCAGAGGCGTTTGTTGTGAGACCGATTCGTCCTCGACGTCGATCGATACGCTGACGTCGGGCTTGTCATCCGCGTCGGCACCGGTCGGTGCGGTCGATTCCGGCGCTCCAGTCGCTACCACATGTGCCACGAGCTCCTGAGTTCCGACACCGGGGCCCTCGGAATCCTCGCCTCCCTGGGCACTCAGAGACGCCGTGTTGGCCTTGGAGCTATCTTCTACGGCGCTCTGAGGGATCACCATGGCCCCGGGAAGATCGGTTAGGCCCACGTCCTCCACCCGGACGGCTTCGGAGACTCGGGAGGCCGATCCTGGAAATGCGCTCGGCTCATCAGGCTGCGCGGCAGGCGCAGTGGACACCGCAGGTACGTCGGGTTCGTTCTCAGGGTAACTGGAACCAACGAACGTTGGCCGCTCCGATTCGAACGTAAGCTCGTCCAGTCCCGCGTTGGCGACGACTCCGTAGGCGTAATAACCGCCGGACAGCGCGAGGAGGACAAGGCCTGCAGCCAGTAACGTTAAACCCGTTATGCGTTGGACACTAGGCATTCGTATATCTTAATTCGCCGGCTTCAGGGGCACTGTCGCTCCGAGGAACAACTCGAAGTCGGGCTCCGATAACCGCACATATTATAACGCCTCAATTGGCCAGGTAGTTTGAGCCGTCGAGCGCCATAGCGCTCTGCCTGGGTCACCGAGGCTCTAGTTACCTTCGGACCTGTTGATCCGTGTTTGTGGACTTCCCGGCGGTTGGAAGAGCGGGCGCATGCAATGCGCCCCTACTGAATACGGCGTCGTGGCGCCACGCGACGATTCGCAGAGTTGGGATGCATTTCACAGATCCTTGTACCAGAGAACCTGCACTTCGTCGGGCAATTCCGGGTACGCGCCGGGATGGATCGTCCTGAGCTCGCATCCCTGACGTGCATAGAAGCGTCAGGTGGGCACATTGATGTTCTGCGTTTCGACCTTGAGGTGACGGCAACCTTTGGCACGTACCCATTCAGTAACCGCGGCGAATAGTTCGAAACCAATTCCGACGCGACGGTATTCCGGGTCGATTCGGATGTCCCATAAACAGGCCAAGTCGTCACGACCCTCCAGCATGTTGACACCGGCCGTATTCCAGGCAACCACTGCTCCGCCGAGACGAGTGGAGCCCTGGAACGCGGAGAAGACGCTCCAGTTGCTTGTGTCCCGACTCAGCCATCGGGCCGGTCCCTCCTCTTTGTTCGCGTCGTAGTCCTTCAGATAAGGGGGTTCTACTATTTCCTCGACAAGGCTCCAGCCTTTCAGTCCGTTGTCTAAGGGCTGAACCCGCAGCTGAGACTCCACCATGAACGCGATGGACACGCGGCCGTACTCGGCCATAACAGAGGTGGTTTCCTCACGTATCTCGACGTTCATGATCGGCCGACACCCGAAGCCTTGACCTTGACCAGCCGTCCGGTCTTCGAAGACTCCAGCGCCGCCTCGATCACGTCGAGGACGTGGACGGCGTCTTCGACAGTGGCCGGCGCGGGGCTACCCATCCGGGCCGCTGCGAGAAAGGCTTCGACGAATTCCTCGCCGGTGACCCCGCCGTAGGCTGGTGATTGGGCCGGCTCGTACCGGTGCTCTTGCATGCCACCGGACGCCCAACCGGGCGCAATGCTGAAAAGGCTGTAGCCGCTTCCGCTGGAAAGCGGTATTCTCACGTGCCCGTCCGTCCCTCGGAGCGCCACGAACGTGTCATAGGCAGCGCCGGTGTAGCCCGATTGGCTACCGCTGAGATGGTAGCCGGCGTTGAGAGTGCCCAGCGCTCCTCCGGCAAAGCGGAACGCGAGGCAGGCCGTGTCTTCGACTTCGATGGCCTCGGAGTTTTGTGTGGCCGTGATGGCCGTGACCTCGGCAATTCTGTCGTCCATCAGGTAGCAGAGCAGGTCGATGTAATGACACGCCAGCCAGGAAAGGATCCCGCTTCCGGCGGTCTTCTTGCCGAATAGCCAGTGGGATGGGTCTCTGTACCGCACCTGCGATGAGACCATGCGCGCCTCAACCGCCATCACGCTCCCTAGCGCTCCCTTCTGGCGGGCATCCCGCACCGCCGCCATGATAGGGTTCCCACGGTTCTGGTACATGGCGCCCAGCGTGATGCCGCTCGTCCGAGCCCTGTCCGCCACCTGTCTCAGGTCTGCGGCCCGTATCGCGCCGGGCTTCTCGAAGAGGACGGGCAGGCCCGCATCCACGGCAGCCTCGAGGACCGCTGGGCACAGGTCATTGCGAACACACACCATGAGGGCGTCGAGATCGTCGTGGGCGAGCAGGTCCTGCAAGCAGGCGGTCGTGGACTTCGTCTTGGCAGTCTCGGCCGCAATCGATTCGATGTCCTCGCCCTCGATTCCGCAGAAGCGTACCGCCTCGATCTCGGGCAGCGCGTCGAGGGTCTTTACATGCAGCGGACCGTGCGGATGCGGCGAGGAAACGTATCCGATTACGTAGGATTGACCGTCCACAACGGTGCTCATGAAGCGTCGCTCACTTTAGCTCGGGTTGCAGCGTGTGCCATTCCGTGGCCTGTTCGTAGGCGTGCGCTGCTCTCAAGAGGGTCGGCTCTCGCAGGTGGCCGGCCATTATCTGAAGCCCTATCGGCAGGCCCTGGGCCATCCCGCACGGGAGGGAAATGCCCGGGACTCCCGCGATGTTGGCAGGCTGGGTAAAGACGTCGTTGAGGTACATCTGGATCGGGTCATCCATCTTCTCGCCCAGCTTGAAGGCGACTGACGGTGAGGTCGGCGTCACGAGGACGTCGAACCTTTGGAACGCCTCGTCCATTTCGCGGCGGATCAGCGTCCTCACCTTCTGCGCTTTCAGGTAGTAGGCATCGTAGTATCCCGCCGAAAGGGCGTACGTCCCGAGCATGATGCGCCGTTTGACTTCCGGGCCGAAGCCCTCCTGTCTCGTCTTTTCGAGCGCGTCCCACATGCTGCCAACGCCCCCGGCCGAGTATCCATACTTCACGCCGTCGTATCGAGCCAGGTTGGCCGAAGCCTCGGATGGGGCGATGATGTAGTAGACCGCCAGAGCGTATGGCGTATGCGGCAAAGAGGTCTCCTCGACTGTTGCGCCCAGGCCCTCCATCACCTTGAGGACTTCGCGAACGGCGGCCTCGACGGCCGGGTCCATTCCTTCGATAAAATACTCTTTCGGGACGCCGACGCGCAGGCCTTTAATGTCTCCAGTGAGGGACGCACCGTAGTCTGGAACGTCATGATCGATCGACGTGGAGTCTTTGGGGTCGTAGCCAGCGATGCCGTTCAGGACGAGAGCAGCATCCGTCACGTCGTGGGTCAGCGGCCCTATCTGGTCTAATGAACTTGCGAATGCGATGAGCCCGTAACGGCTCACCAGGCCGTACGTTGGCTTGAGTCCGACGACCCCGCAGAGAGCCGCCGGCTGGCGGATGCTCCCTCCGGTGTCGGAGCCCAAGGCGTAGATACCTTCCGATGCGGCGATGGCGGCCGCCGGGCCGCCGCTGCTCCCGCCCGGCACCCGGTCTGGGTCCCAGGGATTACAGGTTTTCTTGAACGCCGAGTTCTCGGTCGATGAGCCCATGGCGAACTCGTCGAGATTTCCCTTCCCTACAAGGACAGCCCCCCGGTCGTAAAGCCGGTGGGCTACGGTAGCGTCGTAGGTGGGAACGAAGCCCTCGAGCATCCTGGAGGAGCATGTCGTCGGGACGCCTCGAGTGCAGAGGTTGTCCTTGAGCACCATCGGGATCCCGGTAAGCGGCCCGCCATCTCCGCGGGAGAGGTCAGCGTCGGCCCTTTCCGCTTGCTGAAGAGCAAGCTCCTCAGAGATGGTGACGAAGGCATTGACGCGGTTTTCGACGTGAGCGATTCGGTCCAGGACAGCTCTGGTCAGCTCGACGGACGAGACCTCGCGGCCGGCAAGCATGTCCCTCGCCCGGTGAGCCGTCAGGCCGATTACATCAGATGAGTCCAAGTTACGCGGCCGCCAAGGCACCGCTCGGGGCGGTCCGCAAGACCTGGGTCACTCCAGTACGGCCCTCACCCTGACGTAGTCGCCTTCCCGTCTTGGAGCGTTAGCGAGAGTATCTTCGGCAGGCTGCGAAGGTCCAATCCTGTCTTCTCGCATGACGGATTCCAGGTCTACGGAGTGCCCGGTTGGCTCCACGCCCTCGGTGTCCACTCTCTGAAGTACGTCGAAGTGGTTCAGTATGTTCGACAGCTGGTCTCGCATAGTCTCGACATCGTTGTCCGTCGTACCCAGCCTGGCGAGCAGAGCAATGTGGCGGACCTCATCAGCACTCAGTTTCAAGGCCGGAACTCCTCGGGAGGGGTCAGTGACAGTGTAGCAAAGGGCTGCTTCGGCTATCAAGGAATTTCAAGTTGACTGCCAGTTAGGTCGATGTTAGAGTCGAAATGCGGCACTCGAACCCGCGTTGGGTCCTTGACCACCGCCTTAGCCTCCGGACCCTTTCCGTTTGTTTGAGCATCCAAATCACTGGACCCAGGACAATCCCAATAAGGGTGTGTCGGATGACCTATAGATTGAAAACGGTCGTTATGCTGGTGGCTTTGACCGCTGTCGCGGCGGCCTGCGGTACGGAGGGCTCGGAAGAAACCCCGATTCCAACGCCGGTCATCGTAACCAGCCCCGCGCCGTTGCTGACGGCACGCCAGTTCCATTCAGCGACATTGCTCAACGACGGAAGGGTCCTGGTCGCCGGTGGGTTAAGCGAGAAATTCGATTCGTTGGATACGGCGGAGTTATACGATTCGGGAACTGGAAAGTGGTCAGCCTCCGGGCCGATGGTCCAGCCACACGCGGACCACACCGCCACGCTTCTCCAGGACGGCAGGGTGCTGGTTACCGGCGGCAGGGGGACGAACCTCGGCGCGTCAGCCGATTCCGAGATTTTCGATCCGGCAACAGGTACATGGTCGCGCACCGGAAACCTCGCTGCACCACGTCGGAACCATACGGCGACATCCTTGCAAGACGGCAGGGTCTTGATCGTCGGCGGCTACGGTCGTACAGCCGATGGGAGCCTGGCCTCGGCCGAGATATTCGACCCTGCGAACGGCATCTCCTCCCCAACGACGAGTATGCGTGGTGGACACGCGGATAATGGGGCCGTGTTGCTCAAGGACGGCAGGGTGCTGGTCGTAAGCGGCAGCGGAGAGGGACAGCCTTTATCGCCTTCGGAGATATTCAACCCGATAACCGAGGAATGGTCTACAACGAATCAAATGATCCGGCGGACATCGCACATGGCCGTCGAGGTCCTTGAAAACGATCGTGTGCTAGTAGTGGGCGGTCTTGGAATGGGCCTCGGTCCCACCCGGGTCCAGATATGGGACGCCCAGACCGATACCCAGAAGGGTACGTGGACCGAGACGGGCAGTATGGCCGAACCCCGGACGTTACACACAACGAACCTTCTTGTGGACGGGAGGGTACTGGTCCTCGGAGGCACGGGGGCCGCGGGAAACACCGGTTCGGTTGAGCTGTACGACCCGGCTACCGGAGTATGGTCACCCGCGGCCAAGATGTCCGTCAGCCGATCGGGCCACACCTCGACGCGACTTCAAGATGGCCGTGTTCTCGTAGTTGGCGGCGAAAGCTCGAATACCGAGATCTTCGACCCAATGACAGGTGCCTGGGAAACAAGCATCCCGTAGCGGCCAGCGCTCTCCCTTGCACGTTTGACGGGTCCGATGGCCGGTGCTACAATCTGCCAGCCATTCTGGCGTAACCTACTCGACAGGCTCCTCTCGCCATCCTCTTCCAGGCATTCCGACGTATCTCTTGTACAGACGTTTACTCTCCGCCGCTGTGCGTGCGCGTGACAGCGGCCTAGGAAGGTCAGGTCCAGCTAGGATGCGCGGGCACTACGTTCTTCTTGCGGTGATTGTGTACGCCGCCACATTCGCGTGCGGTGGTGATCCCGCACAACCAACAGCCACACCGGTACCTACCCTTCTTGAGACCACCGAATCCCCACGCATTTCCTTTCCGCCGGGAACGCCCGACACCAGCAACCGTCACATGAACGAGGCCCGTGACAGTCATCGCGCGGTCCTGTTGAGTGACGGGCGGCTCCTCGTGGTTGGCGGAATCGGCCGCTTCCAGTCCATCCTCGCAAGCGACCAGGACGACTTCGAAGCGACGGCCTCGGTGGAATTGTACGACCCGGAGACCGACACATGGACATCTCTGGCAGACACCTTACGCCCCCGGGCCGGACATTCCGCAACTCTGCTGGAGGGCGACAGGGTCATCGTCATCGGCGGGACCGGTAACAACAGAATCTTGAATTCAGCGGAGATCCACGATCCTGTCCTCGGAACGTGGTCTCCGGCCGGTCAACTGGCTCAAAACAGGGAGCAGCACACAGCCACGCTGCTTCCGGACGGCAGGGTGCTCGTCGTGGGAGGGCTCGGGATCAACAGTAACAGCCTTGCGACAGTGGAGGCGTACGACCCTGCGACCAACGCGTGGAGTGTGGCGCGTAGCATGGCGCAGGCCCGTTCGGCCCATACCGCGACGTTGTTGCCCGACGGACGGCTGCTCGTTGTAGGCGGACACGACGGCCGCGTAACGATCCGCCTGGCGGAGATCTACGATCCCGCGACCGACGAGTGGTCCTCCGTGGCCGGGATGATGATTCCCCGCGCCAACCACGTGGCCACTGTCCTTACCGACGGCAGCGTTCTCGTCACCGGCGGTAACGAGAACACGACCTCAACCGAAATATATGACCCGGCGGCCGACACCTGGGAGCCGTCGGCGCCGAACGAGGCCGTCCGCTTCGACCATACAGCTACGATGTTAACCGATGGTATCGTGCTGGCCGTTGGGAGCCGTCCGACGGAAGACAGCGTGATGGCGACCGCCGAGATGTTCGACCTTGAGAGCGGTACCTGGACTCCCGCCGGCGGTTTGGATCACGCGCGAGGTGGCCAATCTGCGACGCTACTCGCCAATGGCATGATACTTGTGGCTGGAGGTTCAGACCGAAACGGCCCATTGGACTCGGTCGAGCTTTATGACCCCGCCACCGGTCGGTGGGAGTCAATTTCGCAGGCCAGAGGAGAATGGGCGGATGTCGTGGAAACCGCCCAACCACGGGCCGGACATACGGCTACGCGGTTAACAGACGGCCGCGTCGTCATTGCCGGCGGCAGGGGCAGCAGCGAAGCAGACGACTTCCTCGATTCCGCGGAGATTTATGATCCGTCGGCCAACCGATGGTCGAACACGGGCAGTTTGAACCAGGCCCGCGACAGCCACATCGCTGTCCTGATGGACAACGGCACTGTCCTGGTCGCGGGCGGCCGAAGCGCGAGCTCGCCGGACCGTTCCGAGGCCACCGCATCGGCGGAAGTGTACGATCCTTCATCCGGCACGTGGACCACCGCCGGCGCCATGACGACGGCGCGATGGGACCATACGGCCACGGTTCTCTGGGACGGACGTCTGCTCGTTACAGGGGGTACCGCGAACGGCGAGGCGATTTCGTCGGCCGAGGTTTTCGATCCGGCAAGCGGAACCTGGAGTGTAACGGGTGAAATGGGAACGGGGCGCGCCGCCCATTCGGCCATCCTGCTCGGTTCCGGCAAGGTGATAGTAGCGGGCGGCGGCACCCGGTCAGTCGAGCTGTACGACCCATCGTCCGGAGAGTGGTCCACGGTCGCCGAGCTCAACAGCGGCGCTCTGGAGACGGAGGCGACGCTGCTGGGGGATGGCAGGCCGTTCATTCTGTCGGTGTCGAGCACCCCGGATTCACCGCCGGCGGCGGAACTTTACGACGCCGAGTCCGACTCCTGGGACCTCGTCGCGAACCTGGCCTACGACCGAAAGCGGACCACCGTTACCCTGTTGGAGAACGACTCTGTCCTGATCGTAGGCGGCAGCGCCGCCACGCTTTCGGTGCTGTACGAACCCGTCGAGAGTAAGTGGTTTTCAGCCGGGAAACTACGGGTCGCCCGCGTGGAACACGCGGCGACCGTGCTCGAGAACGGCACAGTACTCGTGGTTGGAGGCGTAGGGCGAGACGGGAAAGTCCTGTCGTCTGTGGAGCTCTACAAACCCGAGCAGCCCTAGATATCGCCGCGGCCGCCAAGGGCGAGGTACCTCAGTTGTAGCGGTTCATCGCCTCGGTCGTTCCCTTGGCAAGTATGCAGAACGCCGCCTCAGCGGCCCGCTCCACCGCTTCGTCCACGGACTTTCTCTCACCGGACCCCATTCGTCCCAGAACAAACTCGACGTTGCCGACGCCGTCCGGCGGGCGCCCGATGCCGATCCTGATTCGAGTGAACTCGTTCGTGCCGATGGCGCGAATGATGGATTTGATACCGTTGTGTCCGCCGGCGCTACCTCTTGGACGGATCCTCAGCTTGCCGAGAACCAGGTTCATGTCGTCGTATGCGATCAGGAGATCGGCGGGCGAAGCATCGTAGTGTCTCAGCAGCCACCTGACGGCCAGACCGCTTTCGTTGACGTACGTGTTGGGCTTGGCTAGCACGATTCCGACGCCTTCGAATACGCCTTCCCCGACGACAACCAGCCGATGATCGTGGGCGAAGCGTATCGACGCACGTTCGGCGATGCTGTCCACACACCAGAACCCGATGTTGTGACGGGTCGTGGCGTACTCGTTTCCGGGGTTGCCCAGCCCAACAATCAGCGTCGGAGAAGCCTTCTCGACCTCCGGTTCTGACAACACGCCGTCAGAACGCACGCGCTCTGAATCAGAACCTGGAGAGGTCATGGGCCCTTTCGATAGTTGTTCTCGCCGACGACTTCAAATGGGATTGATAAACCCTCGCAGGAAATCGAGAGCATCGTCGTCAAGCACGCCGGCGAGCCCGGCCAGGTCGCTGACTTGCACCAGGTTGATGAACTTATCCAGTTGCTGTTTGGAAGGATCGGAGAGTATGCGCCGGATTCCTTCCGAGCTGAAGCGACGGTTGTACTCGCGCATGGCGGCCTCCGCGTCCTCCAACGAACCGCGGACCGCGGACGCTCCCGGATCGTGGCTCGGTACGTAATGGGGTCTGGCCTCACGAATAGACTGAAGCTCGTGTCCAAGGCTCTCACGATCAGGGTCGGCAGCTCGGGGCACGGCCATCACTATCCGGCGGTCCTTGATGTGGCCGGCCGGAATCCTTCGGGGCACGGTGTAGAAGACGACGCGGAAGCGCAGGCCGCCCGAAAGAGGTTCACCCCACCGAGGATCGACGGCCTCCGCGAGAATCACCTCGCCTGGGTATTCGATTCCCCGGTTCTCGACTACCCAGGGCAGAGGCCGGCCCAGCAAGTCTCTGTCCAGGAGTAGTCCCCTAGACAACCCTGTGCTATAAACAACCCCCATTCGGTATCCTGTCTGTAGTTAGCTCTACGGATCCAAGCGGGTCATCCGAGCTACGACCCCGCGCGGTTCAGCCCTCCATTACAATGTCTCCGCTCTTGCCTCCGCTCTTCCTGACCAGCCTCACTCCATCGAGACGGATTCCTCGATCGACGCTTTTACACATGTCGTAGATGGTCAGGCCAGCCACCGCGACGGCAGTCATCGCTTCCATTTCGACCCCGGTCTTGGCTGTCGTCGTGGCGGAAGCCTTGATGTCCACGGCGCTCTTTTCTTCGTTGAGATCGAAGTCGACCGCGACATGGTCGAGCTGGAGAGGATGGCAGAGGGGTATAAGTTGCGACGTAGACTTCGCGCCCATTATTCCCGCGATCCGCGCCGTTCCGAAGACATCGCCCTTCGCGATGTTGTTCTCCCGAATCAGCCGCAGGGTTTCAGGCTGCATCGTCACCGAGCCGGCGGCCTCGGCGACACGTTCGGTGACAGACTTGTGCCCAACGTCGACCATGCTCGCGCCCCCAGATTCGTCGATATGACTTAGTGAAGCTTTGGGCCGCCGACCAGAGCCAAAGCCTGCCTCGCCGCTGGCCAGGACGTCTGCTTCCTCGTTCAAAGGGTTGCCGGCATGGCCGCGGACCCATTCCCACGCGACGTCACGCTTGGCCACCTCGGCGTCGAGCATCGCCCACAGGTCGCCGTTAGCACGCCGTTTCCAGTTGCGTGTCATCGTGTTGACGACGTACTGACTGTCGGAGAAAATCTTCACCGTCGACGAGGCGTCCGTCGCCTCCAGCCCCTTTATGACGCCCATCAACTCCATGCGGTTGTTCGTCGTTTCCGACTCTCGGCCATGGATGGCACGCTTGGACCTGTTCTCCAGGATTACCGCTGCCCATCCTCCTGGGCCTGGATTACCGGAACACGCACCATCGGTATAGATTTCGATCACGGTCGACCTCCGGCCATATTGTACTCTATGGGGGCGACGTAGCTTGAGCGATTTGTCGGTCGGATGGTGCCATACTATGATTTTTGTAACTCATACGGGATTGGAACAGGCGCAGATACCTATTCGCGACTCTTGTCTTCCTACTCTCGGTCGCCGCGTTGGCTTTCGGAAGCGGAGAGGAACCGGAGGAGCCCGGCGACGCGGCCCCAGCGGCCTCGGGGTCACATCGCCTGCAGCTTCCTCGCCGACTGCCGACGAGGGGTCTGAACCCAGCCCAACGCCCGAGCCAACCGAGACGCCGGAGCCGACCGCGACCCCCACGCCTGAGCCGAGCCCCGCGCCCGAGTTCACCTCCGCATCCCAGATCATCGAGGCGGCCACGGCCGCCATGAGGGGTGTCGACTCGTTTCACTTCAAGATGGACATGAAGATTAATGCCGACATTCAAGGGATGAACCTGGATGTGCCTATGACGTTCGAGGGCGACTACCAAGCGCCGGATCGCTTCGCAGGGGCGATGTCTATCTCACTAGGGTTCATCAGTATCACCACCGAGATGGTGAGCATACGTACACCAAGGACCCGGAGACCGGCGCGTGGACGGTCTCCGGGGGTGATGCGGCACTCTTCTCCGACCCGAATGATTTCATAAGTACCGATACCGAAGCTCTTGCGGCTATTCAGCTTGTAGGAGAGGAACCCTTTGACGGAGCAGCCGTATTCCGTCTGGAGAGGAGCGTCCCGATCGGTACCTTTGGAGACGCTGGGAGCGACTTCGAAGTAAGCTATCTGGTCGACGCTCAACAGGTCTTTCTCCGTCAGGTGACGGGCAAGGGCGAAATCGCGATGGGGAAAGACGATCCATTGTTCGGTGGCATAGGCGGCGGTGGCGACATCGAATTCACTATGTTGTTCTCGGCCTTCGGTGAGCCGGTCGAGATAGAGGCGCCGCCGATGGACCCGGAGGTGGTAAAGAACGCCGAGCTGGTTGGCCTTTAGACGGCCATGGACGCTATGATAGCCAACAAAGGTATCAGCAGCGTGACCGCAAACAGCGATTCGACTAACTCCTGGGCCAATAACCTGACGGGGACCGGCGCAGACCCTCTGAGCAACTACATCCCAATAGAGACGTCGAACTTCTTCTACTGCTGGGACGCTGCGGGAAGGATCACCCGCCAGGACGAGTCTTCCGCGGCGTGTTAGCGGCCTTTGCTGAGTCGCGGTGGCACGACACACAACGTCTCCGAGGCTTGAGAGCCCTCGACGCCGAAACGGCTTCGGCCATCGGACTCGTAACTCCGGTATGCGAAAGCCTAAGACACAACGGTGCTGAATAGGCGGGCCACGCTGCACCTGACCTTTCTACTGCTCGCGGTTTTGACGGCAGCTCTCGCCTGTCGGAGCGGAGAGACCGCAGTCGAATCGACGCTCGCGGCGGCCGTCCCCGGTTCGCCCGTCCTCTGCCCTGAGACCGAAACAGGACCTGCCTTCGCGTCATTCCCCCGGCGCCCCCTGGGAGACGAGGTCCTGGAGAAATCGGTCAAGGCGATGGAACAGGTCGGGTCTTCCCACATCGATATGGCGATGTGGCTGGACACAAACCCAACACCGATTACCCTAACCCTTGTCGGCGACTATGCCGCGCCACATTGCACGAAGCACGTGATCAGCGGCTTCCACGTCCGTGAGACGGAGGTGATTTCCTTCGGCGACATCCGGTACTTACGGCGCGCCAGAGGCGGTTGGACCCATAACGGCGCCGGCGCACCTTTTATCTTCGATCCGGTGAGGATCGTGGATGCGGTGCGGTCCGAGGTTGAAGGAATCGAGATCTCGGGAAGACAGACCCTCGACGGTCGAGACGTCTTCTATCTCGAGGGAACGCTTCCGTCCAAGGTACTGGGTGAAACGGGAGATGGCTTCGGGGTTGAATTATGGGTCGCCTTCCAAGACGCTCGGTTCAGACAGATCAAGCTAAGGGGAGAGGTTGATCTGGGCAAGGGCGTCGACCCGATTCTGTCCGGGATCGCCTCCGGTAAGGTCGAAGTTCGGTTGACCCTGAAATTGTGGGACTTCGGCAAAGAGGTATCGGTTGAGCCGCCGTGGCCGGCGGGGAACATGGTGCAGGCGCGGGGCTCGAGCCATACAGCGACCCTGCTGCCAGACGGCAGGGTACTGGTCGCCGGCGGGCTGCTGGTGGAGCGCGGCGCCGTCTCGTCGGCCGAAGCGTACGATCCCGCTGCCGGCGTTTGGACGCCCGTCGCGCCGATGAACGCTTCCCGGTCCAATCCGGCCGCGACAGCGATGGGCGATGGAAGGTTTCTCGTATGGGGCGGCCTGGCCTCCGACAGCTCAGCCGGAACGGCGGAGATATACGACCCGTCTCTGGATCTATGGACTTCGATATACACCTTGCCGCGGGAAAGAAGCAATCACACGGCGACACTTCTCGACGATGGGACGGTCCTGATTGCCGGCGGTTTCTGGCAAGGCGTCGCTCGGTAGAGGGCCGTTCTCGTCCCCCAATTGTACGATCCGTCAACCGGCAGAACGTCGATCACAAAGCCTATGGTTGGTAATCGCGCCTACCACCGTGCGACACGACTCACCGACGGCACGGTCCTCGTTGCCGGGGGCCTGACGTCTCCGGGTTCCGGGCGACCGATAGCCACGGCCGAGGTGTTCCTGCCGTCGCGAAACGAATGGACCGCCAGTGGGAACATGTTGGAACCCAGGTATAAACACAGCCAGACCCAACTCCCGGACGGCACGGTGCTGGTTGCGGGAGGCCGCACCACCGGTGCGCACGTACTCACTTCTGCCGAGATCTACGACCCCGGGACAGGCCGGTGGTCGGAAGCCGGCGAGATGACCGTGCCCCGCTACTCTCACACAGCAACGCCGCTACGAGACGGCAGAGTGCTGGTGGTTGGTGGACGGGACGCCGAAGACAATCACCTGTCGACCGTAGAGGTGTTCGATCCGGTATCGAGGACCTGGATTGCAACGGGCTCGTTGGCGGAGGCCCGTGCCGACCATGTCGCGGTATCCCTCAAAGACGGTGCGGTCCTCATCGCCGGCGGGAACGGACATCCAGATTCCGGAGAGGGGGTAACTATGCCGGTCAACCTGGCGACTGCCGAAATGTACGACCCTTCCAGCGGAAGCTGGTTCAAGGCTGCGCAGCAGTAGAACGTTGGATCGCTAGCCCCCGATGTGGTACATCTCGACCTTTTCGCTCAGCGGCTCGGTCATGGAAGCCCGCTCCTCGGAGTAGCGGTCGTCGCGGACGGCCCATCTGCCGGCTATCAAGGACTCGATTTCCGAGTCGGAGGCTCCTGCCCGAAGCGGTCCTCGAAAGTCTGTGCCAACCGTGCCAAACAGGCAGGTCACTAGCTTACCCTCGGGCGACAGCCTTAGACGCGTGCAGTCGCCACAGAAGGGCTTCGTCACCGACGCGATGACGCCGATCTCGCCGGAACCGTCGCGGTAGCGGTACCGCACAGCCACCTCGCCACGGTAGCGGCTCTCGACAGGCTCCAAAGGCATCTCCGCGTCGATCATAGAAACGATCTCGTCGGCCGATACGACCTGGTCCAGCTTCCAGCCGTTCAAGGTGCCGACATCCATGTACTCGACGAATCGCACGGTATGTCCACGGTCTTTGAAGTAGCGCGCCAGGTCGATGACGGTATGGTCGTTGACACCCTTCTGGACGACAGCGTTGATCTTGATCGGAGTCAGTCCCGCTCTCTCGGCAGCCGCGATCCCGTCGAGCACGCTTTCGGTGCCGAAGTTGCGGCCGTTCATCTCGCGAAAGACTTCGTCGTCGAGGCTGTCCAGGCTAATCGTGACCCGCTGAAGACCAGCACCTTTCAAGGCCTGGGCCTTTTGAGGCAGAAGGTACGCGTTGGTCGTCATCGTCAGGTCGCCGACTCCGTCCACTTCCGCAAGCTGCGATACCAGCGTTTCCACGTTCTTCCGCACGAGGGGCTCGCCTCCGGTCAGGCGGATCTTAGAGGCGCCAAGCGCAACTGCTACGCGTGTCAACCTCGTGATCTCCTCGAATGTGAGGAGCTGCGACTTTGGGAGGAAGCGGTAGCGCTCGCCGAATACCTCGGCAGGCATGCAGTAGGAACAGCGGAAGTTGCAGCGGTCGGTAACCGAGATCCTGAGGTCTCTAAAGGGTCTGTTTAACCTGTCGGTGATCACAGTAGTGTGGGCATTAGCTCGATGAAGCGCCGGACTCCTACGCCGCCATCCTCTCCAGCTCGGGGATTACCTTGCGCAGGGCCCGGCTTCGGTGGCTGACTCGTCCCTTTTCATCCCGAGATAGCTCGGCCATGGTCCGGTCACTTCCATCGAGCAGGAACACCGGATCGTACCCGAAACCATTGTCGCCTCTGGGAGACCTCGTGATCGTGCCCGGGCACTCTCCGGTGAAAAGCTCGGCTGGTCCTCGCGGTGGCGCGAGAGCGATGGCACACCTGAACCGGGCCTGTCGCCGGCCCTCAGGAATATTGTCCAGGTTCTGAAGCAGCAGCGCAATCCGCTGAGCGTCCGTTGCCCCTTCACCGGCATACCTCGATGAGTATACGCCCGGCTCGCCTCCCAGGGCCCTCACTTCGAGGCCGGAGTCGTCGGCAAGCGTCAGCAGTCCACTCCTTTCGAGGTAAGCCGTCGCCTTGATCTCGGCGTTCTTCTCAAACGTCGAACCTGTCTCAGGGACCTCGAAGTCTATCCCCACGTCCGATAGTGACAGCAAACGAAATGGGGTGTCGGACAGCAACTCAAAGAGCTCCGCAAGCTTGCCGTGGTTGTTGGTGGCGATCAGTAGGTCCAAGAGGCTCCCGTCCCGGCCGCGGCCGACGCTACACCGCAGAGA
>Ga0310121_10002105_pt1 | contig 19392 bp, 27 predicted proteins | sample CB27_Tmax_986_MG_FD_203504 | JGI IMG/M metagenome (GOLD analysis project Ga0310121, IMG submission 203504) | Marine microbial communities from Western Arctic Ocean, Canada - CB27_Tmax_986 | ecosystem: Environmental > Aquatic > Marine > Oceanic | place: Canada: Western Arctic Ocean | collected...
CATGCAAACGGACTGTTATCGCGCCTCGGGACTAGCCATCCGTTAGAACCGGAACCGAGACGTCACCGCAATTAAGCAGCGAGGGCGAATTCTTTCTCGCCTAATAGAGTTTTTGCCGCGGGATTAACGAGGTCACGACGCCTCGACACGCAAAACCGAACACGAAGGAGCGCTGTCGAGCCCTTTCGTCCCCTTGATGGATCAAGTGTAGGGGGTCGGCGGGTGGGGCCTTGTGACGCGAACGACGCTGTGTCGCGCGGCTCAGTTGCGCAGCGCGCGCTGCATCTGGCGATCGGCGTCACGTTTGGCGATCGAGTGGCGCTTTTCGTACTGTCGCTTGCCGCGGCCGATGCCGAAGCTGAGCTTGGCCAGTCCGCGCGAGTTGATGAACAACGCGAGCGGGACGAGGGTCAGCCCTCTTTGTTCGAAGGCGGCGGCGGCCTCATGGATCTCGCGTTTGTGGAGCAGCAGTTTGCGCTCGCGGGTGGGCTCGTGATTATCGTGGCTGGCGTTCTCGTATGGCTGGATGTTGGCGCCGGTCAGCAGCAGTTCGCCGTCTTGGGGGCGAATGTACGCCTCTGCGATGGTGCCACGGCCGAGGCGGAGCGACTTGATCTCGGTGCCGGTCAGGACGAGACCGGCCTCGAAGCGTTTGCTGATTTCGTAGTCGTACGTGGCGCGGCGATTGCGGGCGATCGTGATCGAGGCAGGGGGGGACTTCGCCGTGCCCTGGACACTGCTCTTGGCGTCATTCTGCCCACCATTGGTGGGCGTGGATTTGCGTTTTCCGCGTTTGGCCATGGGTCCAGTGTAGTTCGCGGAGAGGGCCGGATTACGGCACGGCGATGCCGGTAACGTCGCGAATGATGCGGCGCAGAGCCTTCTGCGACCTGCGGCTGGTCCAGGCGTAGCCCTCGGGGGCCCCGATCGCGATACGCGCAAGGGCCTGGAAGGCGCGCTGGACCCGGTAGTAGTCGACCAGCGCCGCGTCCAGCGGACGACGCGCACCGTAAACGGCGATGAGACGACGGGCCGCTAGACCCCAGATGGCGTTCAGCAGAAGACGCACCGGGCCGAACTGCTCAACGGGGCAGACCGTCATGATGAGATGCGCGATGGCTAGGTCGTACTCGGGCGGGGCGATCGTGGTGTCCGCCCAGTCGATCAGGGAGGGTGCGGAGCCGTCCCAGAGCACGTTGAGGGGGTGGAAGTCGCCGTGGCAGATCACTTCGCGCTCCTGGTCGGTCGGGAGGTGCTCGACCAGCCAAGCAGCGACGTCGCTGAGTGCGGCGCGGCTAGGCGTGGGGTTGGGAGCGTCGCTGAGTCGGCCGGCGAGCGAGTGGAGGCGGGCGGCGGGGCGGGCGAGGGTAGCGTCCATCGCTGTCTCGAAGGGAGCAGGGTCGAGCTCGTGCAGATCGGCGAGCAGGTTGGCGAGGATGGTGGGAGCGCGGAAGAGGAGCGTGGAGGGACCCAGTGCGGCGTCAAGGATGGGAACGCCGGGGAAGCGGTCCTTGATGAGGTAGGGACTGGGGGGCGCTTGTCCGTCCGCGAGGCCGGATTCAGAGCCGGGCGGCAGGAAGAGGTCGTCGCCGGAGACATAGACGGCGGGGCAGGGGAAGCCTTGGGAGCCGATGGCCTGGTGTGCGGCGAATTCGGAGCTGGCACGCTGGGAGGGGGATCCAGGAGGAAAGAGCCGCAGGATGAGCTGGGCGGGCCAGCCGTTGGGTGGCTGACGCAGGACGAATTCGTAGATCGTGGTGTCGAAGCTGCCAGTAAGTTGGCGCAGCGGGTCAGGGATGGACGCGCGCTCGCCACCGAGGCGGGACCGGATATGGGCCAGGAGGGCGTGGCGGATGTCAGAGTCGGGCATGGCGGGAGCGTAGCGGGATCACCGGGTACACGAACGGGATGTGCTGTGGCGCCCTCAGTTCGTCGAATCTTCGTGCCAAGAAGACTTCTGCCGGGAGGCCGGATGGTTAGCGCTCGCTTGGTTGGGCGGTGGGATTCCGCGGAAAGGGATGCTGGTGATCCACGGTCACCACGTACTGGTTGGGGAAATCGTCCGAAGGCGGGCTGCCGGCCGGGCCATCGGTGCGGAGCATGAAGCTGACCAGCGCCGAGCCTCGGCGAAGGCTCAGGAAGCCCGGCGGCTCCCGGTGAACCTCCCATGCGTCCGTCAACGCGTTCCGAAAGAACGAGAGGACGACGCCCCAGGCGGTGCCGGCGGGCATGCGATAAGTCATGCTCGTTCGATGGCCCTCGGCTGGGGAGAGCTGAGAGTCGCCGTAGTAGGTGCTCGTGCGAGTCTCGAGCAGGAGCGCATCCGGGAAGAGCGGCAGAGTGTCGTGGATCTCCTGGTTTCTGGCGATGTAGGCGCGCTTTTCGAAACCGAGCAGGTCCCAGTAGATCAGAACCGCGACGACGATCTCGATGACCAGCGCCAGCGGGACGAGGAAGAGGGGCGAGCGCCAGAATGGGCCGGCGCCCACCTCTGGCTGGGGAGCCAGCGCAGTCGACACAGCGTGCTAGCCAAGACCGCCTGAGGGCCCGCCGCTGCCGCGCAGATGCTCGATGGCGGCAAAGAGAGCGACGTCGCGCTGAGCGGCGAAGTCCTCGTCGCTCGGTTCCACGATGATGTCGGGGATCACGCCGATGCCCTCGATCAGCTCACCGTTGGGGGTCAGCCAGCGGGCGATGCTGACGTAGAGCACGCTGCCGTCGGAGAGGCCGCGCGGGATGCTGACGGTGCCCTTGCCCAAGGTCTGGCCACCGATGATGACGGCGCGTCCGTAGTCCTTGAGCGCTGCGGCCATCACCTCGGAGCCGGACGCGGAGCCGCCGTTGACAAGGATCGCGATCTCCATGTCAAGGCCCTGGCCGCCTCGCTTGGCTTCGAAGGCGCGGGTGCTGCCATCGCGGTTGACCTCGGTCAGGATTATGCCACCGTCGACGAACTCCCCCGTCGTGTCGACGGTGGCCGTGAGCAGCCCACCGGGGTTGCCGCGCAGGTCGATGATCAGCTTGTTGATCCCGGCGGCGCGCATGGCGTCGAGGAAGGGCAGCAGCTCCGCGCGGGTCTTGGCCGTGAACTGGGAGATCAGGATATAGGCGATGTCTGTGACCGGATTGCCGATGCGGTCGGCGATCTGCAACGACTGGACGCTGGGCACAATGATGTTGTCGCGCACGATGGTGATGTCTTCTTCGCTGTCGTCGCGATGAATCACGCTCAGCGTGACCGGAGTGCCACGCAGACCACGGACCTGGGAGACCGCGAACTGCAGGCTCCAGCCCTCGGTCGACTCGCCGTCCACGTGGGTGATGATGTCCCCGGGCTGGAGACCGGAAGCGGCGGCGGGGGAGCCGCGGAAGGTGCTGGTGACGGCGACGCGGCCGTCCTGCAGATTGACCGTGGCACCGATGCCCTGGAAAGAACCGGAGATGTCCTCGCTCGAGAGGCGGAATGTCTCCTCGTCGATGTAGGCGGAGTGAGGATCGTTGAGAGCAGAGACAATGCCGTTGATCGCGGCGGTGCGCAGGCGGTCGAGTTCGATCTGGTCCGGTTCGACGAATTCACGGTCGAGGATCGCGTAGACCTCATCCAGCAGGGCGAAACGCGAGCCGCGTGAGTCTTCGACGGCATCCGCGGCGGCCAGCGCGATTCCGGCCGAGGTGATGCCAGCGACGCGCGTGCCGCGCCCGGAAGCGGCGGCAGCGCCGTCGTCGTCCAGCAGCCCCATGACGCCGATGCCGAGTGCGAAGGCAGCACCGGCCATAACCAGGACGAGGCTGACCAGAAGGAAGCGATAGCGACGCTGACTGGGGCGATTGGGTTCAAGAGGACTCGTCATAACGCTCTCCAGTCCGATCTCGGGGCCCCGGCCGTCGACCGCGGTCCAGGAGCAATCGTACCCGTGCCCACCACTAGTACGTCCAGTCTATTTTCTTGGGTGCGCCGGCCGCGCCGGGTCCGAGTCAGCGCAGCGACCATTTGACCTGCCAGACGCCGGAGGCGGTCTCGCTGGTGTTGCGCATGAAGAAGCCGTACTCCTCGCGGCTAAATCCACCCTTGAAGGAGATGCTGCCGTCGAGGCCGGTGCGAATGTCATCCCGGCGCACGCCGGGACCGTCGGCCGCGGCCTCGATCTGCGGCTGCCCGTTCTCGCTCTCGAGCAGTGTCCAGGAGACCGTGGCGTTCTGTCCCGGGTTGACGAACTGCGTGACCGAATCCTCCGTGCCGGGCGCCAAGCGGAATTCGAACAGCTCCGAGCGGGTGGTGGACTCGAAGAGGAGGTTGCTGAGGACGATGACGAGGAAGAGGCCCAGCAAGAAGCTCAGCGGCCAGCGCCAACGACGTGGGACGGCGCGGTAACGCCGCCAGGTGTCTTTGGTCGCCTGCTTGATCGAAGCGCCGCTGATCGATGCGGGAGCGAGCATCGATCGAGCCTAAGCGAGGGCGGGAGGAGCCGCTAGGAAGCGCGTCGGGCGCGAATCGGCGGACGGCTTTCGGCGCGCGGCGCTCGGAGTGGGGTCTCCTCTATCATCGCGGTCGAGATCAGCGGGCCATGAGCCGCCAGACCATGCGTCGGCCCGAAAAGTGGGGCCAGCCCGAACGAAAGTGGGAACCGCCATGGCAGCTGCAGTCGCCGGATACAGCCACGTGGCCATCTGCGTTTCAGACGTGGAAACGTCGCGCTCGTTCTACACCGAGACCCTGGGCCTGCCGGAGGCGCCACGGCCGGACTTCGGTTTCCCGGGCATCTGGTACCAAGTAGGGCTCCTCCAGCTGCATCTGATGGAGCGCGAGGTGCAGGGCGAGGCGGGCCCAAGGACATTGGCCCGCACTTCGCGCTCTACGTGCCGACGGCCGAGTTCAAGGATTTCGTGGAGCAGGTGCGCGGCGCCGGTGGCGAGGTGATGGTTGAGCCGAATCAGCGCGAGAGCGATGGGGTCTGGGCGGCGTTCTGTAAGGACCCGGACGGCAACATCATTGAGCTGACCAACATGGGGCCGAAGGGCTAGCAAGGCTGATTGGGGCGGGCGAGAGCTTCCCGCCTGCCGGCCATCAGCGCGACTGATTGAGGCGAACATTTGTCAGGCGCTCTGGTGGTTAGGGTCGCTCGTGGAAAGCTCGCTCCGGGTGGCCGGGTCAGCGCAATTGATTGAGCCGGACGATCGTTGGGCGCTCATCGACGCTGGTACCGAAGCGCCGCACCAACCCGGCCATGGCATTCCCAGGGCCGATCACGGCGAAGCGGCGTACGCCCTGGCCGTACGCGGTCTGCAGCGCTGCAACCCAATGGATAGGCCGGGTGTACTGATCGCGAAGTTCGTCACGCAGCTCGGCCGCGGTCTCGATCAGCTGGCCACGCGCGTTGCCGATCAGCGGGGTGAATCCGTCGCGCAAGGGCAGCGCGTCGATCAACGGCAGGCTGAGTTCATCCGAGCGCGCGAAGAGTTCCGTGTGGAAGGCACCGTTGACGCGCAGGAGTACGGAGGCAATGTCGCGCCGGTCGGCCCAGTTCAGAGCCTCCTCGGCCACTGCACGGGGACCGCCCAGCACGAATTGGTTGGGCGCGTTGTAGTTGGCGATCTGGAGCTGCGTGGCGGCGGCCATTTCGTCGGCCAACGACTGATCGACGCCGGCCAGCGCCAGCAGCGCGCCCGGTTCCGTCTCGCAGCCGAGGTCGAGGTGCTTGCCGCGTTCGTGAGCGAAGCGGATGGCGTCGTCGAAGTCCAGCGCGCCGCTGAGCACGAGCGCGGTGTTCTGGCCGGACGAGTGGCCGAGCACGAAGTCGGCCTCGCCGGCCTCGGCAATGACGCCCTGGGCGGCGTCGAAGTCGGACATGCCCCAGGCCACCAGGAAGGGCTGCAACGTGGAGGGGCGCCCGAGTTGTTCCTGACTCCAGTCGAGCCCGGCCTGCCAAAGGTCGATGTCGATCAGCGCGGAGGCGCGGTCGAACCAGGCCTTCGCGACGGGCGGAAGGTCGACGAGGCCACCGGGGCGTTGGGAGCCCTGGCCGGGCGCGATCAGGGCGACTTTGCGGGCAGTCATGCTGGGACTGTAATTGGACGCCGACTTAGGGGCGGCGTCGTTCCGTCGCCGAGCAGGTTGCCCCGCTCAGCGCTCCATCCGCTCGACCACCGTGCGCTACACCGAGTCCGGCTGGAGTGCATTCTCCCGCAGGCAGGCTTCGCTGTACTTGATCGCGTGCTCGTCACCCGTGGCTAAAGCGCGGTCGATCAGGTCGTCGGCGCTGATCGGGTCAGCGTCCAGTTCGACGTCGAAGCTGCCCGACGGCGGGATGTCGACATCGGGGAAGGCAGCGTGGATGGCGGCGACCGTCTGCCAGGCATAGGGCAGCGCGGCGTTGACGCTGGAAGGTTGGAGATGCGGCGCGATCAGGCGCAGCACGCTGGGGCCGGTCAGGGTGTGGATGAACGCGATGTCGTGCCGGTTGCCTTGCGCGACGTTGGCCAGGTAGAGGAGGGTCATAGCCGCGGTCAGAGCGGAGAGGAACGCGCCGACGTCGGCCGGCGGCGCGAGCAGGTTGATCACGTGGGGGAAGGAGGGATCCTGACCGACCTCGCTCATCAGCCCGTCGATGCTGCCGCGGCGCTCGCGGAGCGGGACGCGACGCACGCGAGCCAGCGCGGCATCGACCGCCGACTCCGGCTCTAGCGGCGAGGACGCCGATGGCGCTGCTGTGGGTAGCGTCTCGTAGTGACCGGCCCAATTGCCCAGGCCGCGGGCCAACTCTTCGAGTCGAAGCGGCTCGACCTCGGCGTCGAGGCTGCGGGTGGCGTGCGCGACGCGGATCAGGCCGTGCGTGGCGACGGCACGCAGACCGGGGGCGAGGCGGGGGATCCAGCGCCCGAGCAGTTCGCCGTGGGACGCCTCTTCGAGTTCGCGAGCGAAGAATTGGAACCAATCGCCCGTACGGCTACGATCGCCGAGCGCGGAGGCCCAGCCGTCGGCCTCGATCGCCGCAGTCGTCGGAATGTCGTCTCCGAGGCGGCGCGCGTACGACTCGACCCAGGGCACAACGGCGCCCTCGCGGCCGAGCACGACGAGAGCCTCCGCCGCCATGGGTCCGTGATTCGCGAGGTGGAGGTCGCCGAACTCGGGTCCGTAACCGCGAAGAAGTTCGAGGGCCTCGTCGATGTTCGCGCTGATCAGTCGACTCCTGCCGGCGCTGCCGAGAGCGTTTCCGCAGCTTCTTGGGGTCGCATCGCGATCGTTTACGACAGCGTTCGCTAGCGAAATTAGTCATCATGCGCGAGGCCGTCTAGACTCTACATAACTAGAGATGGCTGGAATGGGTGATGGCCGCCGAGCGGGGCGGCGGCAGGCGCTGGGTCGGGGATGGGTGATTGCGAGTCGAGAGGATGGCGCTGTCAGGCTGGGTGGTCATCGTTGGGTGCGCGGATCGCGTGCCGGTTCTGGTCGGCGGCTGGCAGTTGGGGTCGAGACGGGTCGTTGAAGGGCCTGGAGGCTAGACCTAGGGGTTTTTCGGGGGCTACCAGATGGGTGCCGGGGTGGATTCAGGGGTTGCAATCGCACATAAGCTCTATAGGGCGATCATGCGGTTATCGGATTCCGACTCCAAGGAGGGGTTGCCTGGCCGGTCGCCGATGAGGAGGGGAGGGGAGAGGGGACGAAACGCGAACTACGAATTGACGTCGGTCTGGTCCGGGTTCTTGGCCAGGACGGTCCGGCTCCGAGTTCTGGGGTAGGCGGCGGAGAAGTCGACCGTGAGGGCTGGTCGATCTCGCCGTCGGGAGGGGCCGGAGCCTTTGGGGAATCGCGCAGCCCTCCGACGGGTGGCTGGCGTGTGCCGCGGGTGCGTTGGCGAAGAGGAGAAGGAGGCCGGCGAGCAGGATCGCCGGGAGGAGGAAGGGACGGGGCTGAGTCGGGGGAGGGTCATGTGGCGTTCCTGGCGAGGTGGGTGGGATCGTTGATTGGAGCGCTTGGCGTCGGGGGGGATGGTGGGGCTGGCCCTGGGGACGGAATCGAAGCAAGGCGTGCAAGACCCGAAGAGCAGCTCGAAATCTAAAGAGATTGGGTAGTTGGTAATCTACCTTCGTGTGATTGGGTGGTCCAAGAGTGGCGCAGAAGAGTTGGCCTTGGGATTGGCAGCCGGGCGGTCCCAAGCCGCCGTATGAAGCGCTGGGCGAAGTCACGGCCGCGTTCGCCGCGCTCAAATTGCGGACTAATGAGGTGGTGTGGCATCTCGCGAACCCGAAAAACCTCGAAGCGTCGGCGACGGTCACCGCTGGGTGCAGCGCACGCCAGGTCATCGAGCTCGGACTGGCACTACTGAAGACGGCGAGAATCAGCGCACTGGTTGCGCGCAGCGGGACGGCGCTCCTGACCGAGGCACGCGATCTCAACAAACGCCGAAACGAGGCTACACACTCGATGTGGTTCCTCGGTGATGTGGACGGGACGAAGGTATGGATGCGCTCGTCGGTCAACGACCACAAAACACTTGACGAGAATCGCATTTCGGACGGAGTAACCGAGGTCAGCCATACCGACTTGATATCCCTCCGAAATGAGATGCTTGATCTAGTGACGCGTCTCGTGGGCTTCTCAGAAACGATGTACTCAGACGCTCCCGCAGAGCCTCGCTCTTAGCCACCGGAGACGTCTGAGAACTCCCGTGGGCAGTAGTCCGGCGAGAGTGCGGTGTTGGCAGAGTTCCGAGCAGTTGGTCTACGCCTTGAGATGGCGACTGCAGAGTCGGGTGAACGCGACGCCACCCCCCTTTGACGAGCGCGAAGTCGAATGGGGTGGCAAGGCGAGCGATTAGCGACCGTCCCACCTTTCCTCAGGGGTGAACCGACGCTAGTCTGTGTTCCCGGAGGAGAACATGCGTTCTGGTGAGATGCCCGAGCCGCTGCGACGGCTGCCGCGCTCGAAAGAGGAGCAGCTGGCCCGACTGACGGTGCTGTACGACACGATTCGGCGTGGCTTCGACGTCTTGGGCTGGTCGGAGGGCTATCGCGGGTCAGGCGAGCGGGAGCAGTTCGAGATCCGGGTGACGGTGTCAGCGCGCCACTTCCGCGCGGCGCACGATCTGCTCTTTCCGGATGGCGCGTCGTCGTCTGAGCGAGCGGTGCCGGGTCGGGTGGGGCCGGGTCGTTCGGACCGGCCGCATCGAGGCGACAAGCGGGGCGGGCGCTAGGCCAAACGCGAGCCGAGCGCGCGCGATTGTGCGTTGCTGGGGCGGCCCGTACGGTGACGCACGATGGCTGCCAGCTTTCACGACGTTGAGGTGAACGGTCTGACCTTGCGCTACGCGCGCTGGCCGGGCATCGATCGCAACGGCGATCGCGGTCCGGGCGGGTCAAAGCCGCCGCTGCTGCTGTCGCATGCGACCGGCTTCTGCGCGATGGTCTGGCGCGTGGTGGCGGAATCACTCGTCGATCGTTATGACGTGTACGCCTTCGACCGACGGGGGCACGGCCAGAGCCCCGAGCCGTCGACGTCGAGTCCCTCTGGCTACTCGCTGGATTTCTACGCCGCCGACACCATGGCCGCACTGGACGAGTTGCAGCTGCGTGAGGTCTACGCGGTCGGCCACAGCGGGGGCGCGACGGAACTGCTGATCGCCGCGGCACGGCGCCCGGACGCGATTCGACGGGTCGTGGCGATCGAACCGATCATCGCCCCGCCGGCCGAGAACGCGGCCAACAGCACCAACGTGATGGCCGAGCGGGCAGGCCGTCGTCGCGATCGCTTCGCCAGTCGGGAGGCGGTCGTCGAGGCGTTCGGTCAGCGGCCACCGTTCGACTCCTGGCACCCTCAAGCCTTCGAAGATTATGTCGACTACGGCTTCGCGCCGCACGCCGAAGGCGGCCTGGTGCTGTGCTGTCCGCCGCGCGTGGAGGCGGCGCAGTTCGCGTCGGGCGGGGAGTTCCCCGTCCACACGGTGCTGGACCAAGTCAGCGCGCCGCTGCTGGTCTTGAGCGGCGAGACGTCCGGGCCGCAATTCGAGATGATGGCGGCACTTGCCGTGGAAGGCGTGCCGGACGGGCGGCGGGAGACGGTCGCGGGGACATCCCACTTCGTGCCGATGGAGCAGCCGGAGGCGGTCGTGCAGCACGTGCTGGAGTTTGACGCCTAGTCGGCCAGTGTGGTCGCATGCAGGAGGGCGTGATGGAGTCGGCCAGCGAGTTCGTCGAGGCGAACGGACAGCAACTGCGGGTGCTGCGCTGGGGCGATCCGGCCTCGGGGCGTCCGGCGGTCATGTGTATGAGCGGGTCGGGCTTCCCGGCGCTGACCTGGCGCGTCGTGGCCGAGCTGCTAGCCGACGACTACGTGGTCTACTCCTACGACCGGCGCGGCCACGGCCAGAGCTCGAAGCCGGTGCCGACGCCCGGCAGCGGCCAGAACTACGGCTTTGCGGATTTCGCGGATGATCTGGCCGGCCTGCTGGACGCAATGGAGCTGCGCGACGTCTACGCCGTCGCGCACAGCGCGGGCGCAACCGACGTGCTGCTCGTGGCGGGGCGGCGCCCCGACCTCTTTCGCCGCGTCTTCGCCTTCGAGCCGACGGTGGCGCATCCCAGCGTGGCTGAACCGGAGTTGCGGCCGCCGGATGAGGGTGGCAATGGACGGCAGCGACGCGGGCAGTTCGCTTCGCGCGAGGAGGCGTTCGCGCGCTACGGGTCGCGGCTGCCGTTCAACGGGTGGCGCGCGTCGGCGCTGTGGGACTACGTCGTGGCCGGGTTTGAAGCGTCGGATGAGGCGGAAGCGGAGGGCGCGGTGCGGCTGCTCTGCCGGCCCGAGTTGGAGGCGGAGATCAACTTCGTGATCTCATCGGCGATCGGCCGCAACCGGGTGCTGGAGGGGACCGTCGATCCGTTCCCCGCGATCGAGCAGATCCGTTGCCCGCTCTTGCTGACCTGGGGCGAGAAGTCGCAGCCGCAGTACCGGCGCATGACGGAGGGGGCCGCGCGCGCGATCCCGGGTGCGCAGCTGCAGATGGTGCCGCAGAGTAGCCATTTCCTACCGATGCAGCTGCCCGAAGTGTTGGTGGGCTTGGTGCGCGCGTTCGACGGCTTGGACTAATCGAGACGACTAGTCGGGCAAGTCGAGCGTCCCGATGTCGAAGTGGGCGTGCCCGAAGGAGTCCTGGCGGTAGTTGGTCAGCTCTCCCTCTGCGGCGAGATGGTTGAACATCGCGTAGATATCGAGACCGGCGACCGCGATCTCGGTCTGCTCGAGGAAGATCGAAAGCGAGAGGTTCGTGGATCGGCCAACGCGGTTCGCCTCGACGCGTAGCGCGCGGCGTAGCCGGTCGAGGTCGTCCAAGCTGGGGCCGATCTCGCGCTGCTCGGGAGGGATACCGGCGCGGTCCTGGACGGCGCGGCGGAATCGATCGAGGACACCCATCGTCGCCTCCTGCGCTTCACGTCGAGATTAGCCGCTCTGCTGGCGTCGACGCTGCCGCGCGAGCACTGTGCGCTCCAGGAGGAGGACGAGGCCGGGATCCGGGGCCGCCGCCTGGACCGCGTCGATCCGCTCTCGCACGACGCCGGCCAGCTCCCAGCTCGCGACCAGGAACTCAGCCCCGGTCTCGCGGTCGGCGCCCGTCTCGACCTCTTCGTCCGTGCTGAGCGGTAACTCACCCGCCGCCAGGTGAGCAGCGCGCAGGCCGGCGTTGGCGTCGGCGTCGCCGCCGAACTCTTCGAGAACGGAGGCGAATTCGTGGCGCGCAGCCTCGACTTCATGGAGGGCGAGGCGGATACGACCGTGGATAACGCGGCTGTCGACGTCGTAGGGCCGCGCGCGGGCAGCGGCGTAGGCGGGCGCCAGCGCTTCTTGGACCCGGCCTTGCAAGAGTAGTGCTTGGGCGAGGCGGAGCTGGAAGTGCTCGTGGTCGCGGTAGCCGTCGCGCTGAGCGCGCTCGAGCGCCGCGGCGGCTTCCGCGGCCGCTTGGCGCAGCGGGGCCGGATCGTCGCCGCGCAGTTGGCGGCGTTCGATGTCGGCCAGCGCGGCTTCCGTCTCCTGCAGGAGACGGGTCGCTTCGCGGCTCGCGGGGTTGGGGCGGAGTCGATCGAGCAGTCCGATCGCGGGGCTCCTTGTCTCGTCGAGACGGGGATCGTGCCGTCCTGTTCGCGGAGCGAACACCCGTTCTGAATCTGTTAGCTTTGGCGCATGGCTGCCCGCCCGCGCCGCAACATTATCCATGCCGACATGGACGCGTTCTACGCGTCGGTGGAACAACACGACAATCCGGAGCTGCGCGGCCAGCCCGTGCTCGTGGGCGGGTCGCCGCAGGCGCGTGGAGTCGTGGCGGCGGCCTCCTACGAGGCGCGGACGTTCGGCTGTCATTCCGCGATGCCGATGCGCACGGCCGTGCGGCTCTGTCCCCACTCCCAGATCATCTCCCCCCGTTTCTCACGCTACCGCGAGGTGAGCGAGCAAGTGATGGACATCTTCCACGGCGTGACGCCCCTGGTGGAACCGCTCTCGATGGACGAGGCCTTCCTCGATGTGACCCAGCGCGTCGACTCCGGCTCGACGGCGGAAGAGATCGCCAGCTTCATCCGTGCGCGCGTGCTGGCAGTGACCGGGCTGACCGTGTCCTGCGGCGTGGCGAGTTCCAAGTCGGTGGCGAAGATTGCGTCGGACATGGACAAGCCGGACGGGCTGACCGTCGTCCCGGCCGGGACCGAGCGCGCGTTTCTGGCGCCACTGCCGGTGCGCGACTTGCTCGGGGTGGGGCCGAAGACAGCGGAGCGACTGACCAAAGCCGGGGTGCAAACGATCGGCGAGCTGGCGGAGCGACCGCTGCCCTGGCTGATCGAGCGATTCGGCGTGCGCGGCGAATGGTTCCACCGCTTGGCGGCCGGCGAGGACGAGCGCGGTGTGGAGGTCAGCCGCGAGGCAAAGTCGATCTCCTCGGAGACGACGTTCGCGGCCGACATCGGCGACCTGGATGCCCTGGCGGAACCGGTCAAGGAACAATCGCGTAGCGTTGCGCGACGCTTGAAGCGCTCGTCGTTACGGGCTCGGACCGTCCAGATCAAGCTGCGGCTCTCTGACTTCACCACGTTCACCCGGCAGCGCACCCTGCTGGCGCCAACCGACGATGGGGATGTCGTGGAGACGGTGGCATTGGAGTTGCTCGGCGAGCAGGTCGGGGGTGGGCGGCGCTTCCGGCTCGTCGGCGTAGGCGTGTCCAACTTGGCGCCGCCGGAAACATTCGGCCAGCTAGGGCTGTTCGACCAGCCGGGTAGCGTCGAGACCAAAACGGCAACGGAATCAGCGGCCGCCGATCCGGCAGAACGGGACCTGGCGGTCGAGTTGGAGGGTGCTCTGCGGGGCGTCCGTGACCGCTTTGGGGAAGACGCCGTGCAGTGGGGCAACGACGCTCGATGAACGTCGTCGATCTGACGCGGGTCTACAGCTTCGACTGCTACGGCACGCTGATCGATTGGGAGTCGGGTATCCGCGCGGCGCTGACGCAGGTGCCCGAGCTGGCGGAGGTCGATCTTGACGACGCTTCGGCAGCCGGATTCGTTGCGCGGCGAGAAGCGATCGAGCTGCAGGTCGAGGGGGAGCAATACCGTTCCTACGACGAGGTGCTGGCGCTCAGCTTGACCCGCTGCGCGACCAAGTTCGGCCTGGTGGTGGGGGAGAGCGCTGCGAAACGCTTCGCGGCGTCGCTGGCCGACTGGGAACCGTTTCCCGATGCGCACCCGTTTCTGAAGCGGTTGCGCGCCGGTGGTCTGCCGCAGGCGATTCTCTCGAACGTGACCCGCGCCGGGCTGCGCGGATCGGTGCGCAAGCTAGGCGTCGCGTTCGATCTGCTGGTGACGGCTGAGGACGTGCGCAGCTACAAGCCCGCCCCTCAGCACTGGCTGGAGGCGCAAGCAACCTTGGGCATCGGACCGCGCGAGCAGCTGCACATCGCGGCGTCGCTCACTCACGATGTGATTCCGGCGGGCCGCCTTGGGGTGCCGTGTATCTGGGTCAACCGGCGCGATGAAAATCTTCCTCCGGGCGTGGCTCCGGTGATGGTGGTGCGAGATCTTGCGGAGTTGGGCGAGCGACTGGAGCTCCCGGGCTAAGACTGCTCCGCGAGGAAGAGCACGTCGCCGAGCGTGAGGTCATAGTCGCTGCCGAATTCGAGACCGGAGTTGGTCTTGACGAACGAAATCCATGCGTCAACGTTCCACTTCCAAAGGATCTGCCCGTTCTGAACGACTTCGGAGGCGGTCGAGTCGCGGCCAAGCCAGGCGTTGAAGCCGATCCGCAGCGAGGGCAGCGGGTCCGGCAGGGGGGCATCGACGACCGCGTAGGACAGCGTGAGCGCTGCGGCCGGAGTCAGTGTGGCCGTGGCGTCGACGGTGCCGAGGGCACCGGCGAAAACCGTAATGGCGGCGAGACCGTCATCGTCGGTCGGCACCGGAATCGCGTTGGACGGCGAGCCCGGGCCGCTGAAGCTGAATGTGACCTGCTGCGCGGGAAGCGGTCCCGCAGGACCAAAGACGTACGCGCCGAGTCGCACCGTACCGGTCTCCTCGGTCTCGCGCGGACTGAGCGTCAGCAACAGCGTGGTCGCGGCTGCCGGGTCGACGGCGGCCGCGTGGAGCTCCAGGTCGCTGAGCCTGTCGAAGCTGACGCTGCCGTTGGCCAGGGGGATCGGGAGCGAGCTGGCGGAGCCGTCCTCGAGCACGAGGAAGGCGGTGTCGTCGAAGTCGCTGGTATCGATCTCGAGCGACCAAGAACCGTCGGCGGCGATCGAGGCGCAGGTGGCGCCGGCGGTCGCGATCGATCCGGCGGTTGGCGTCAGACTATCGAGCGCGCAGATCGAGTCTCCCGCGACGGCCGGTGTACCAGCAATCGTGATCGCGCTGGGGGCGTCTGAGGTGGAGAAGCTGAACGGCGCAGCATGCGCCGATCCGGTCAGCGTCAGAGTAGCGGTGATCAGGACGGCAATGAAGAGTGGAGCAGCGCTAGTCATCTCGATCGTGCTGGGTGCGCGCGGACGCATCCGGTCAACTCCTCTCACCCCGTCCAATCTCAATGGGACGCGTAGCAGTGGCCGCGGTCAAGCAAGCACAGGACTGCTTATGTCCCGGTCGTCCGTACCGCACCTAGGATACGGCGCAAGCATCGAATCGATGGGGAACTCCGATGCATGTTACGCGTTTCTATACGACGCCGAACGGCGGCTCGGCGTTCGAAGAGTTCGATCTGCCGTTGGAGTCGAGCCGGACCGATGCGTGGGGCAACGAGTTGCGATTTAGTGAGCCGTTCGCCTCACCCGCCGTTCGCGTTTTCCAGGCGCCGGTTGGGACCTTTCAAGACTGGCACAACGCGCCCACGCGACAGCTCTGCCTTGTGCTGCAGGGAGTCTGGGAGATCGGGACGACGGACGGCGAGAAGCGTCGCTGGGGAGCGGGCGAAGTGTTTATGCCGGACACCGTGGAGGGACAAGGTCACACGAGTGAGGTGATCGGCGACGCGGCGGTGCTGATCGTGTTCGTGCCGGTGCCACCGGAGGTCGATGTCGCGGCCTGGGGGGTATCGGGTCCCTAGCCGGTCGTCGCTACGTGAGCCGTTGTTACGCTACAAGCGCCCAGGGAAGTGGCTCATACCCAGCGAGGCGGAGAACACGCGATGCACGTGACGCGGATGTACAAGGGCGCCGACGAGCTCTCGCACTTCGAAGATCTTGAGATCCCGCGGCGCGGGACGAAGGTGGGGACGCTGTCGGACTGGTTCGATGTCAGTGACGTGCTCTTCCGCGAGGTCGAGGAGGAGTTGTTCCTGGACTGGCACCACGCCGACGGCCGAGTACTGATCGTGATCCTGAGCGGACGGATCGAGGTGACGCTGGGCAGCGAGACGCGGCAGTTCGGACCCGGCTCCATAGTGTTGGCGGAGGACATCGACGGGCAGGGGCACCAGACGCACGACATCGAAACGCCGCGGCAGTCCATCATGATCCGGGTGCCGGACAGCTTTGATGTCGGCGCGTGGCAGGTGATCTAGCGGCGGCGGCTAGCCCTTGGCTAAGGCCCGTTTCATGCGACGCTGGAAACGCCCCGTGACCCGCGTCTCACCAGCCCGGTTGGTCTCAACCATCGCCTTCTTGCGCAGATCGCCCAGCGTGGGAGCGACCTGCTGCAACGCGGCGAAGTAAGTCTTCAGCTTGGCGCCCTGCCCCGATGCGGTCCCGGGGTTGCTGCGCAGCCATTCTCGTGCGTGTCCCTTCGTACAGAAGAGGTTGTTGCGTCCTCACGTGCCACCCCCAAGGAGATAGGCGGCCCGCGGCTGCACGAGCGCCACCGTTCCGGCGCGGCACGTGACGGCGATCGGAGCAGCGCAAAACGCACAGCTGTCGTCGACGGTGAGGTTGGTATCCTGGTAGGTGCTGTTGACCAACAGCAGGAAGTCGACCGCTCAAGGTACGTTGAACGCGGGTTCACCTTCCACACGGACCGTGTGCGACTGCAGTCCGAGACTGCCGAGCAAGCGGTCGGCGTCCGCCACGATGCGCCCTCGACGCATGAGACCGACGGCGGCCAGGGCACGTCGGGCAGCGCGAATGTCCGACGCGTTCATGTCGAGCTCCGACGCGGCGGCCGCCGCCGTCTCTCCCGCGGAGAGCTTGCGCGCGAAGCGCTTCTCCAGTTCAGCCAGGGTGACCGTGAGCGGCGTGGCGCAGCAGGCCTTGATCGCCTTCCAGAGCCGGGGGTCCGCCGTGAGCGTCTTGTGGATCCGGAGTCGCTGACTGAAGTTCGCGGGCAGGTTGAGCGCCGACTGGGCCTGGCCGACCGTTGTGATGTCGAGCGCCGCTTTCCAGCGCCGCCGGAGCTGATCGAGCAGGATTTGGTCAGTGTTCAAGGGTTCGTTTCCCTCTTCGCCGCGGCGATCGCATCGACGAGCCACTGCCGCTCCGGTAGTTCTTGCAGACCAGTATGCGTGGCGTAGACGCGACAGCGTAGCGAGAAGTCTTCGTTGGGCCCGCCCGCTGGGTCGATGTCGCGGCCGGCGACTCGAATCGAGGGCGACCCGGCGAAGTCGACGACGCGCCCCATCGTTTCGCCGCTGACCTCGATCGACTCGATCCGCGCGTCCACGCCGAGCTCGGCGATCGTGCCCTCGATCATGGCGCGGGCGCCATCGTGGCTCGGGCAGCCGTCGAACCAGAGCAGTTCGATCGAGATCGGTTCAGCCATCGTTGGATGTCCTTTCCGAGAGGATGCGCTCAGCGCTGTCGATGGGAGTGAAAAGGACGCAGCCAACCTCATCGTCGCGCCGCAGGAGCCAGTTCGAGACGGCGAGGACCTCGCAGCCCGCGTAGCCGCGAACAGCGGCGACGCTCAGCGAGACCGCGATGAAGAGCGCGAAGGCATCAGGCGTGACTGAAAAGAGGGCGAAACCGATCGCGAAGTTGAGGCAGGACGCCAGCGTGTTCGATTCCCGCAACGGGGTTCGCGTGAAGCGAAGTCACGCGGCCGCGAGGGCCAGGAGCGAGGCGGGAAAGACGACCAATCCGAGAATGCCATCGCTGGGCGAGACGCCGTTGGACAGCACGCCACTCGCCGCGAGGGAAACGAGGGCAATGCTGAGGCCGAAGCGGCTCAGCGTGCCGAGCGGGCCGATCGCCCGGCCGGTCTGCGTGCTAGCAGTGACGGACATTGCGAGTCTCCTTGCGTGACCAACGACTCGACGCTAAACCTTGGAGTGAGTCGAAGATCAATATCACGGAGGGCACGATGCAAATCGGCGAGGCGGCGCAGGCAAGCGGGCTGAGCGCGGACACGATCCGCTTTTACGAGAGCGAGGGCGTGCTGCCCGCGCCGGCACGGGCGTCGAGCGGGTATCGCAGCTACAGAGCCGAGCACGTGCGTCGCTTGCGGCTGGCCCGCAGTCTGCGCGACCTCGGGCTGGCCTTGGATGAGGTGGGCGAGATCGTGGCGGTGGCGCACGACGGCACCTGCGGCGACCTGCGCGTCGCGTTGCGCTCGCGACTGGGTGGGGCGCTGGAAACAATCGACACCCGTATCGCGGAACTGGAGGAGACGCGTCGGGAGGTCTCGCGGATCACGCGGGGGCTGAGCCGGATGCGGGCAGGCGAGGAGGATGTGCCGGGCCTCACGGCCTGCAACTGTGTGACGATCATGGCCGCTACAGACTGAGCCTCCGTTGCTAGCCTCGCTGCCGCGAAGCAGGCTGCTAGCCTCGCCGCCGCGACGAAGGAGTTAAGCCATGCACATCGTTCGGATCTACACCGGCGACGACGAGCAATCGCACCTGGAAGAGTTCGATGTACCGATGGAGCCCGGTCGCTACGGGAGCCTGTCGACGCAGTTCGACGCGCTGGGTGTGATCTTCCGCGAGACGCCGCCGGGGGGCGAGCTGGACTTTCACAACGCGCCGCGGCGGCAATTCGTCGTGACGTTGGAGGGGCTGGCGGAGGTGGAGTGCGGGGACGGGTCGAAGGCCCAACTCGGCGCGGGTGACATCTTGCTGGCCGACGACATCACGGGCCAGGGCCACATCACGCGCGACATCGAGGGCCCGCGACGCTCTCTCTTCATCCCCTTGCCGGAGGACTTCGACGTCGACGGCTTACGCAGCTAGATCCCACAACCGCGGCCGTTAGATCAGCTTGTGGCCGAGGTGCTGGCGGTAGAAGTGGAAGGCGGCGATCGTGAGCGCGTGGGCGATCTCCCCGCTGGTGAAGAGCGCTTCGACGTCGGCCAGCGGCACGCGGACGACATCGATCGCTTCGCTGCCCTCGGTCTCACGATCGCCGATCTCTTCGACATCCTCCACGAGGAAGGTCCAACAGCGGTTCTCTTGCAAGGCCGGGTTGGGATTCACCCAACCAAGTTCGATCGCGTCGCGGCCGCGAAACCCGGTCTCCTCCTGGAGCTCGCGTAGCGCGGCTTGCTCCGGACTTTCGCCCGGATCGACGGTGCCGCCGGGGATCTCGCAGGTGACCTCGCGCGTGCCATGCCGAAATTGGCGGATGAAGAGGACCTCGCGCCGCGGGGTCAGCGGGATGATGTTGACCCAGTGGGGGAACTCGAAGATGAAGAAATTGAACTCGCGGCCGTGGCGAGGATGGCGGTTCGTGTCCTGCCGCAGTTGGAAGAAGCGGTAGTCGGCGAGTTGCTTGCTGGCTACGCGTTCCCAGGGGTCGCCCATGGCGGGGAGTTTATCCCGTTGGCGGGCCTGGTTGCCTGGATCGAGGCGCTCCCGACCCCGTATCGGTGGCTATGATCTGTGGTAGTGACTAGCGCTGCTGACCCCCTGCTGCGAGCGTCGTCGTGAATCGAGCGAGCGACGCCTCCCTCGTGACCGGCCCGTCGGTGGCGGGTATTCCCTATCGCTACCTGGCGTTGGCGACGGTC
>Ga0310121_10002106_pt1 | contig 19390 bp, 17 predicted proteins | sample CB27_Tmax_986_MG_FD_203504 | JGI IMG/M metagenome (GOLD analysis project Ga0310121, IMG submission 203504) | Marine microbial communities from Western Arctic Ocean, Canada - CB27_Tmax_986 | ecosystem: Environmental > Aquatic > Marine > Oceanic | place: Canada: Western Arctic Ocean | collected...
CGTTGTGCGGGCAGTTGAACGAGTTGTCGCCGAGCCTGCCCGAAACGAGCCACAAGCTCCGGTTCTTCGTCAAACCCCGCCCTGTTGGAGAATGATAAAAAGGACAAAAAGCCGATGGGTACGCCAGGATATCTGGAGCCGGGCGGGAACGATCTCCCGGTCGACATCCCGGTAGCCGAGGATGCCGTCGTCGTCATCGCGCTCGGGACCATCGAATCGGCGCGGCTGGCGATGCTGTCGTTCCCAAATGTGCCGACACGGACACTGATGGGCCAGAATCTCATGGCCCACCTCCGCTCGAACATTGTGATGCGCATACCACGCTCGTCGCTGCCTACCGGCCTCGCCCGGGAGCTGCAGGCATCGGTACTCTTGCTGAAGGGGATCCATGACTACAGCGACGACAGCAGGCGCGGCTATTTCCATCTGCAGATCACTTCGGCTGGACTTAATGACCGCGGCAAGGACGATCACGACGAGTTGTTCATCACCGTACCGGACATTGACGAACTAGATCATTTTATCGAAGCCGACGACGACCACGTTGTCATTACCATACGTGGCATTGGCGAGATGACACCCCATAACCCAGCGAGTCACGTGGTTCTGAATAACAGGTCGTCATTCGGCGTGCAGCAGGCCCGGGTGGCGATTGAACCGTCGGACCTTGACAACGAGCTGTGGAAAGCGATGGACAACTGCTCAAACTACGTCGCCCGCGCACTGGCAGCCAACAAGGATTTTGAAATCCGGCGCGCAGACGGAACGTGGATTCCTGTCACCGCGACTGACGATATGTCCACCAACGAGCGGCTTCCGTACAGGGCCAAGGATGAAAAGGAGAAACCAGGCCGCCGCGACCGGTTGGGTACGACGCACCACGAAGCCGGCACGCTACGTTTGGGAAGCAGTTCAAGTGATTCCGTGTGCAATCTTGATGCCCGGTTTCATGATGTGGACAACGCCTACGCACTCGGTCCCGCGTTGTTTCCAACGATTGGTTCTCCGAATCCAATGTTGACCGGGACCGCTTTTTCGCGGCGATTGGCGGACCACCTGGTCGAAACCATGCCGAAGCACGTGCCTCAGGCGGACTCCGGCTTTACGTTACTGTTCGACGGCAAGTCTTTCGGTCACTGGAAGCAATCCCGGATTCACAATCGTGACGGGCAAGAAGACGGCAAGGACAACCCGGGACGGTTCATCATCGTTGACGGATCGCCCGAATCGACCCGCGGGACGGGTCTGGGGATGTTGTGGTACTCGAACACCGATGTCCTGTCGCGGGATTTTGTGCTCAAGTTGGAATGGCGGAGATGGCGTGATACGGATAATTCCGGCGTCCTACTGCGGTTTCCTGATCCCCGCAAGCAACAGTACCGTAACGAAGCCTACGTTCCCGATACGTTTGGGTTCGAGGTGCAGATCGACGAGCACGACGCCGACCTTCGCAAGCGGACAGGTGCCATTTACGGCATGGACGGCCAGACACTGACGCTTCAGCCGGCCTTGCCCGCCGGCCGTTGGAATCAATTCGAGATTCGTGTCCAGCAGCACGAATATACCGTGTTCCTCAACGGCGACCAGGTTACGCACTTCGTCAACCCGAACGGCAACGCACGCGGGCGACTGGATTATCCGTTCATTGGCTTACAGTCACATTTCAATTCGCGTGTCGCATTTCGGAACATCCAGTATCGGGCACTTTGACGCGGTTCGGCTCGTATGATCAAGCTCCATGAAGTCGGTGCGAATGTATCGCGGGACGCCCAGGGTGACTGGCAGGCCCGGTTCGGAATCTATCTGCCGGGAATTACCTTCGCCAAAGGCTACCGGTTAAAGGTCCGCATCATTCACCGGCGTGACCAGTTCGTGGCGGGTCTCGAACCGATTGACTTTTTCATGTTCTGCCACGACGGGCATCCACTCGACCTGTGGGACACGACCGTCCGCATCGCCGATCACGCCGGTCACGGACACTTCGGCGATGAAGGCGACTACCTATACCGCTTTCACTTGCTCCGCGGAAACGATGTGATTGTCACGTGGTTCAGTGATCCGTTCGCGCGGACCAGCGCTCCTGGCACGCACTCGGCCTTCACGCTCAATTCAGCCGCCGCGCCTTTTACCTGGAACGATGCCGCTTGGCGAACACCTGAAGTTGATGACATGGTTGTGTACGAACTGCACGTTGACGAGTTCAATCACACCTTTGACGGCGTCGTCGAACGGCTGGATTATCTGACGGGACTCGGCGTCAACGTGCTGGAACTGATGCCCGTTAGTAATGTGAAAGAAGACGTCGAATGGGGTTACACGCCGCTTGGCTTTTTCGCACCCGACGATCGCCACGGCGGCCCGGACGCGATGCGGCGGATGGTCGATGCCTGCCATCAGCAGGGCGTGGCCGTGATTCTCGATGCGGTTTATGCCCACGCGCACGCCGAGTTTCCTTATACGCTCGTGTACGATGCCGCCGGCGAACCGAATCCGATGATGGGACGGTTTCAGGGCGAGTTCTTTTCGCGGCCCGGCACCGACTACTCCAAAGCGTTTACGCGTGACTTCTTCTTTGAAGTGAACCGCTACTGGCTGGACGAGTACCACGTGGACGGCTTCCGCTACGACTACGTGCCGGGTATGTACGACGGTCCGGTCGGCCAAGGCTATGCACAACTGGTGCATCGCACGTACGAATCATCGAAACAGACGCCGCGGGTCCAGACGTCCGCCGGATCGGCCGCCCGCAGCCGCATTATCCAGTGCGCCGAACACCTGCCCGATCCGCGGGGCATCCTTCGTAACACGTTTTCGAACACGTGCTGGCAGAATGGGCTCCTCGGCAAAGCCGAAGACATGGGGCGGCACCAGTACGTCGATGACGCGTTTGCCCACCTGCTCGATCCGAGTTTCATCGGATATCCCGAACAATTCGTTCATCCGGCGACGGGCGAGTCATTTCCCGTCGCTCCGTTCCAATACGTCGAGACGCACGACCACAGCCACTTTCTATCGCGCATCGCACCGACAGCCGTCCGGGATGTTCTGGGGCAACCGTACGGCGACCGCGGCCGGTTTTACTTGATGCAACCGTTTGTGATCGCGCTTTACACGGCCAAGGGCATCCCGATGCTCTGGCAAGGTCAGGAGTTCGCCGAGAACTGGGGGGTGCCCGGTTCGGGCGGGGGCCGCGTGCTGTTCCGTCGCGACGTGCACTGGGAACACTTCTACGACGGGCCAGGCAAGGCGTTATTACGGCTGCACCGCCGCCTGGGCGCGTTGCGGCGGGAAAGTCCGGCACTCGGTAGCCGAGGATTCTTCCACTACTACAATGACCCGCTGCAACTGGCGCGTGGCGTCGTTTGTTTCCGCCGCGAGGCGGCATCGGTAGCCGGACAACCGGGTGAGTCGGTGCTGGTCTTTCTCAACTTCTCGAGTACTGAGCAGGACGGTTGGGCTCCGTATCCGTACGCGGGCGCTTGGGAGGAACAACTGGACAAGGACAGCGCCTCGTCCGCGCCGTCCATTCGGGTCACGGCATCCGACGGCTGGCACTGTGTTCGGCTGCCCTCGCATTACGGAGCAGTGTACACACATTCGTTGCCCTGACCGTCGCAACGCCGTGCGGTACAGCATCTACGAATGAACGTCAAAGCAGGTGTTCATTTCTTTCCAGTCAACGGGGCAATCGCATAAATTGAGTAACTTCTGATCGTTATCCGTCGTGGGCAACCGTGGGGCCGCGGCGCGGACGCAGCGCGGACTCCAGGCCGAGCGCCGCCGCGCTGCTTTGCACCCAATTGTCGTTCCCGTCAGCGCTGCCGCGCAGGATGCGGCCAATGGCTTTCACCTCCGCTTCGGTCTGGGGCGGATGGACGCTCCGCCCCCCGTTCCGCGGTTCCGACAGCGACCTGTCGGCCAGCAACGGCACGCGGACCCTGGGAATGCGCCGCCAGGAAATTCCCCAACGCAACGAATCCGCGGCAGATGCGCCGACTGAGTTGCGCGCTCATGACTAAACGTCAGAGTGATTGTGATTTTGCAATTAAATCTGGGTTGAATTCACGTTGTTGACGGGAATCGTGAACATGTTATACAGTGCTTGATCTTGGAACAGACAATTCACACGGGAGGCAAACCATGAGATCGCACGTCGCTTACGCTTACGCTGCGCTCGTCACGGTTCTTCTCACCTTTCTTTCCTCTTTTGAGGCCGCCAGCAGACACCGCTCTCCCGAGCGCCGTGAAGGCGAGCGTTTGGTCCATGAGGCGCTGGAAACCGAAGTGCAAGGAAACCCCGCGCTCCGCGACCAGCTCCTTGAAAGGGCACTGGACATCGATTCCCAGTATGAATTGGCTAAGTGGCACACAGGTCATGTCAAGCTCAACGGCAAGTGGCAGACTTTGGAAGAGCTTGTGCGGAAAGAGAGTGTATTCAGACAAAGCGGAACTTGTGAGACTTTCGACGCTACTCGGTAAGGCCGAAATCCATGGGCTCTTCGGCTACGGAAATGCATCAGGGCGCCAGAAGCAACCGTCCGGGCGCCTCGAGAAAATCGATCACATCGTTGAGGAATCTCGCGGCAATTGCTCCGTCCACCAGTCGGTGGTCGTAGGAGAGGCTCAAGGGCATCATCAGGCGCACGACCACTTCATCGTCAACGACCACGGGGAGTTTGCGCGAGCGGCCGACCAACAAGATGGCCACTTCGGGAACGTTCACGATTGGCGTGGAATAGGTGCCACCGATCGAGCCAAGATTGCTGATCGTGAATGTGCCCCCCTGGATATCCTTCATCTCAAAGGAGCCGCCGCGGACCGTCTCCGCGACGGCGGCCAACTGCTTGGCGGTGTCGGCAATGCTAAGGTCATCGGTATCCTTGAGGACAGGAACGACCAATCCGCGATCCGTATCGACCGCCATGCCTACATTGACGTACTGCTTGTAAACGATCTCGCCGGCGGCTTCGTCAAAGGTGGCGTTGATCGACGGATGTTGCCTGAGCGCCATCGCCACGGACTTGATGAGAAACGGCATGGAAGTCAGCTTGATTCCCTTGGCCGCGTAGTCTTGTTTGCTAGATTGGCGAATCTTTTCCAACTCCGTGACGTCCGCGTCGTCGAAATTCGTCACTCGAGGCACGGTCGACCACGATTGGTGCATATTTCTGGCAATCGTCCGCCGAATTCTGCTGGCCGATTCAATGCTCACTGGTCCAAATTTGTCGCGAGACGGCGTACCGGGAAGAACCCGATTGCCCAGAGCCTCGGCATCCCTTGCATCTTGGTTGGTCTGGCGCACGACCTTCAATACATCGTCGCGGGAAATCCTGCCGCCGGGTCCGCTCCCTTGAACCGTACTCAGATCGACCCCTACTTCGCGAGCAAACCGACGGATAGCCGGGCCCGCCGCCACGTGCGCATCCGTCGGTTGGCCGGTGGGCGCGGGTTGACTGGAAACCGGCGATGGCGTCGCGGGCGACTCTGGAGTCGCAATTTCCTCGAGATCCACGGTTTCAGCCGTGGGTACGGCGGGAGGGGCATCTGGAGTCACGGCCGCTGGTGGGTTCGGCGCCGGGGTAGCCACCGGCTGGCTCGCGGCGGGTGGAGGCAATATCACCTCGGGTTGAGCCGCTGGAGATGCGGCCGGAGCGCTGGACGACTCGGCTTCCAATGTCGCGATCACGCCACCAATCTTGAGGCTGGTACCGGACGTCACGTGCAGCTTTGTGATTCGGCCAGCGGCTGGAGAGGGCACTTCGACGGTGGCTTTATCGGTTTCGACCTCCACAATCCCCTGGTCTTTTTCGACAACGTCTCCTTCGTTCACCAGGACATCGAGGATGTCACCGGCGTCAATTCCGTCGCCCAGTTCCGGAAGCACGACTTCTATGGCCATCGTTTGGACCTTCCTTTCCCTTGGTTTAGGCCTTGAGAGGGTTGATCTTATTTGGATCGACCCCCAAGTCCCGAATGGCATTGGCGACATCTTCGGCCGCCATCTCACCTTTTCGATGGAGTTGATAGAGAGCACCAATAACGATCGACTCCGCGTCGACTTCGAAATATCTTCTGAGTGCTGTGCGCGTCTCACTTCGCCCCATGCCGTCGGTACCCAAAGCCAAGAGCCCGCCGGGAATCCAGGGATCAATCTGTTCCACGTAAGCCTGGACATAGTCCGTCGCCGCCACGAACGTCCCACGATGTCCTTCCAGTGTCTGGTCCAGATAGGATTTTCGCGCCGGTTCGGTGGGATGGAGCATATTCCAACGCTGACAATCCCACGCATCGCGGCGCAGTTCGGTAAAACTGGTCACGCTCCATACGTTGGTGGAAACCTTATAGCGCTCGACAAGAATGCGTTGCGCTTCGATCGCTGACGGAAGAATGGCACCACTCGACAAGAGCTGGACCTGACACACTGAATCTTTGACGGTTTGCTGCTGCAACAGGTAGATGCCACGGATGATCCCCTCTTCGATGCCCGCTGGCATGGCCGGCATGACATAGTTCTCGTTCTCCACGGTCAGATAGTAGATCGCCGTCTCACCATCTTCGTAGAGTCGTTTGAGGCCATCCAAGACGATCACCGTGGACTCATAGGTGTAGGCTGGATCATAGGCCCGGACCGTGGGAAAGGCGATAGCGTTAAGGAGACTATGTCCGTCCTGGTGTTGTAAGCCTTCGCCGTTGAGGGTTGTTCGTCCGGCGGTCCCGCCGATCAGAAAACCTTTGGCCCGCATATCGGCGGCGGCCCAGATCAGATCTCCGATGCGCTGAAATCCAAACATCGAATAATAGACAAAGAAAGGAATCATGTTGATTCCGTGTTGGCTGTAGGCGGTCCCGGCAGCCATAAATGAGGCCATGGAGCCGGCCTCGGTAATTCCTTCCTCCAAAATCTGGCCGTTTTCCGCTTCCTTGTAGTACATCAACTGGTCCGAGTCGACCGGCTCGTACAATTGACCAGCATGCGCATAGATACCGATTTGGCGGAACATTCCCTCCATACCGAAGGTGCGAGATTCGTCCGGCACGATCGGCACAATCTGTTTGCCGATCGACTTGTCCCGGCACAGTTTGGAAAGCAAGCGTACAAACCCCATCGTCGTCGACATGGGCTTGTCACCACTGCCCGCCAACAAATCCGTGAATTGATCGAGCCTCGGCACGACACTACGTGGCGCCTCCAGCGGTCGGGCGGGCACGCAACCTCCCAAGGCCTCTCGTCGTTCACGAAGATATTTCATCTCCGTGCTGTCCGGAGGCGGCATATAGAAGGGCGCCGAAGCAACATCTTCGTCCGAGATGGGGATCCCAAATCGGCTACGGAATTCGCGTAGCTCCTCTTCGTTCGCTTTCTTTACATTGTGGGCGATATTCTTTCCCTCGCCGACCTCCCCGAGACCGTAGCCCTTGATCGTTTTGGCCAGGATCACGGTGGGCCGAGAATTCTGGATGGAAGTCGCCCGCTGGTAGGCAGCGTAGACCTTCTCTGGATCATGTCCGCCACGCCGCATGCGTTCCAGCTTCTCGTCCGAGTAGTTCCGCACTAACTCCAACAGCTCCGGGTATTTACCAAAGAAATGTTCGCGAATATAGGAGCCAGGCATGGAGACATATTTTTGGTATTGGCCATCCACCACCTCACCCATCCGTTGGACCAACATCCGGGCATGTTCTTCCTCCAGCAACGGATCCCAGTCGTCTCCCCAAACCACCTTGATGACGTTCCAACCTGCCCCACGAAAAGCACCTTCCAACTCCTGGATGATTTTCCCGTTACCCCGGACCGGACCGTCAAGCCGCTGCAGGTTGCAGTTGATGACAAAGATCAGGTTATCCAACTGCTCGCGGGCGGCCAACGTGATCGCGCCCAGTGATTCCGGCTCATCGCACTCTCCATCGCCCAGAAATGCCCACACACGGGCGTGGTCGGTTGTTTTTTGTCCTCGATCTTGCAAATAACGATTGAAACGCGCCTGGTAGATCGCCATGATCGGCGCCAGCCCCATCGAGACGGTGGGGAATTCCCAAAACTCCGGCATCAGCCAGGGATGCGGATAGGAGGACAGACCTTGCACGGGTTGTAGCTCGCGTCGAAAACACTCTAGGTTATCTTCATTCAACCGTCCTTCCAGGAAAGCGCGGGCGTAGATGCCGGGAGATGCGTGACCCTGAAAATAGATCTGATCGCCGCTGTAGCCGTCTTCGCCACGACCTTGGAAAAAGTGGTTGAAGCCGACTTCATACAGCGTGGCGGCGGAAGCGAACGTGGAAATGTGCCCACCAATTCCGTCGTACTGTTTGTTGGCTCGCACCACCATCGCCATGGCATTCCAACGAATCATGCTCTTGATTCGCCGTTCGATTTCCCGGTTGCCAGGATAAGGTGGTTGTTCGTCGCGATGAATCGTATTGACGTAGGGAGTGGTCAAACGGACCGGCAGTTTGACGCCGTCCAGGCGGGCTTTATTATCCAGCGTCCGCAAGAGAAAAGCGGCCCGCTCCGGACCCTTGCTTTCGATGACGTAGTTGAGCGAATCGAGCCATTCTTGCGTTTCGACCGGATCAATATCGGCGGAACTAGTGGCGTCGGGTCGTTCGGCAAGCGTATGGCCATCACTCTCGCCATCGCTCATCGTGCGGGTTTCGCTCATGACGTCTGCTCCCTGAGGCTCACTCCAGCGGTTCCATCATCCACGGTGTCTTGGCTTGTAGATCTCCGTGGCAGTTCCGAGGAACAGTTCGCCGGCATTCATGAGAGTCTCGCTCAATGTAGGGTGAGGATGAATGGAATCGGTGATGTCATGAACCTCACATCCCATTTCAATTGCCAACACCGCCTCGGAAATCAGCTCACCGGCACCGGGCCCACACAAACCGCAACCCAACACGCGCTGAGTTTTTGGATCAACCAGCCATTTCGTCAGTCCTTCGACCCGTCCCAGCGCCTGCGCCCGGCCGCTGGCCACCCAGGGATATACGGCTGCTTCATACTCGACGCCCTCGGCTTTGGCTTCCTCTTCGGTAAGGCCAGCCCAAGCAATCTCGGGATCGGTAAAGACGACCGCGGGAATAGCCGACGGCTTAAACTCAGCCGGCTCGCCCAACACGGACTCCACCGCCACGCGGGCCTCGTGCGACGCCTTGTGGGCCAACATGGGTTCACCCGCCACATCGCCAATCGCCAGGATGTGCGGATCGCTCGTTCGCTGCGCGGAGTCGCACTCCACGAACCCACGCTCGTCCACGCGAACCTGTGTGTGCTCCAGGCCGATGCCTCGACTGTTGGGTCGGCGACCAACCGAAACCAAGACGCGGTCATACAGCTCAACACCAAAGCGATCCGGACCTTCGAATGCCACTTCAACCTTCTCGTCCCGAAGACCAACCGATCCGACTTTCGTGTTAAGGAAAACCCGATCACCAAATAGCGATCGGACTTTTTTCTCTAACGGTTTGACCAAGTCGCGGTCCGCACCCGGCAGGAGGCCGTCGGTCAGTTCGACCATGGACACCTGGCTACCCAGATTGGCGTAGACCGTTCCCATTTCCAGGCCGATGTAACCACCACCGATCACCAACAGCGACTGGGGAATGTCTCTCAGCGCCAGCGCGCCAGTGGAATCCATCACCCGGTCCGAATCGACCGCCAAGCTGCCGGGCATGGCGGGCGTGCTTCCGGTTGCCACAATCAAATGATCAAACGTTAGCTGGGCATCGTCCGGGATCGAATCATGTTCACCCTCCAGCGCCAACGTCGTGGGACTGGTCAAACAGCCGCGCGCCTGGATGACCGTGACCTTGCGACGCTTGGCCAGCTGCTTGAGTCCCGTGGACAGGTTGGCGATGACTTTTTCTTTACGCCCACGTACCCGGTCAATATCGATTTGGGGCGCGGGGTACTGGACGCCCCAATCGTGCCGCAGCTCGTCTACCTCGCCGATGACGCGAGCAACATGTAACAGTGCCTTGGACGGGATGCATCCCCGCAACAGGCAGGTGCCGCCCAACTGTGATTCAGATTCGACGAGCGCCACCTTGAGGCCGCGATCAGCCGCGTAGAATGCGGCCGCGTAACCACCTGGACCGCCTCCGAGAACAACAAGCGGTATGTGCATCTATCGCGATAAAAACTCGACAACGATATTGACATCAACCGGCAAACTGACGTCACTTGGTCCAGGCAACCCTTGCACGGTGGCGCGGAGCGTTTCCGCGTCAAACGTGACCCAATCCAATGAATCGGCGCCGATCTCCTCGGCAAGGGAGCGATATACCTGCTGCAGTTTTTTATTGGTTCTGACGGTGATCACGTCGCCGGGGCGGACCATGAAGGAAGGCTTATTAACCGTCATGCCGTTAACCTGAAAATGGCCGTGCGCGATACCCTGTCGAGATTGGGGGCGCGTCTTCGTGTAGCCAGCTCGGCGAATCACGTTGTCCAGTCGGCGCTCACAAGTCATCAACAACTGTTCGCCCGTGTTGCCCTTCATGCGACCGGCTTTTTCGAAATAACGCCTGAGCTGTCGTTCGCCAAGCCCGTAGTAGTGCTTGATCTTCTGCTTTTCCATCAGTGCCAGCCCATAGTTGGACGGGCGGCGACCGCGAGTGTGCATCCCCGGCGGGTGGTCCCGGCGACCGAAGGCTCGCGCTGCGCCCGCATTTTCATAGATGAGCATACCCAGCCGTCGATTTACGCGGGCCTTGGGGCCGGTGTAATGGGCCATCGGTTATTTCTACTCCTGGTAACTCCGCCGTTGATCAATTAAGGCACCCGACCGCTCCGAAGCCAGAGACCGCCATGGACCATTTTTCGGGCCCTGTGCGCCTAAGAGGAGCCCACGCTCCAAATCGCAACCCACGATTTTCGTCGAAATAGTCTTTAGACACAAGAGGGCCTGCTGGGAAATCCGGCGAACGTCCGCAACTCATGCCGCCGGCGGACCCACAAACTGGCTGGCGGACCCACAAACTGGCTGGCGGACCCACAAACTGGCTGGCGGACCCACAAACTGGCTGGCGCTAGTCTCGGTTAGCCAACACTGGTCGCGACCACTCAGCCAGGCGAATGTCGACCAACTCTTCCGGATCGCGAAAAAAGTGCCACAATTCTCGTGGGATCTGCCGAAACGCGCGACGAATGCGGGCATGGGAAACGTTTTTCCCGGGCATTGTCCGAATAAAGATTCCCGCAATTTGACCTGGTCGTTTGCGGGCGATCGAACCGTAAATCTCTGGGTCTTTTTCCACTGAATCTCCCACCAATAGGAAGCGGCGAAACGGAAAGGTCCTCATTAAGGCGCGAATCGATTTTTTTTTGGTCCGCTTGCGACCGCCCGTCAGTGACATGACCGCTGGGTCGCGAAGGCGGAGCGGGCGAAGGTGAAAAGAACCCTCCGGGAAACCTACATCACCGAAAAACTCTTGCAGCGGCCGATAGAGCTGCCACGGGCTAGACGAGATGTAATGAAACGCAGTGCCACATTGTTGCCAGGATTGGTACAGGTCCTGCATTCCCTCCACTGCCTTAAACGGCCGCAAAAACGTGTTTCGCAAAAGCTCCTTCCGATGATCCACCCACGTCTCTTTAATCGTATCGTCGATATCCGTAATCACCGACAGTCCCACCGGATGAATCAACTGGATGTGTCCGTCAGAAACCATTTCCGGCGACCCCAATGGACTGGCACGGTAAACGAGCCAATCCTTGCCTTCACCGGCCTGGTCGACCGCCAATTGCATGCCGCGGGCCGATAGCTGGATTTCACCGCTGAATAAACCACTCCGTCTGCTCTTGGCCGGCAAAACGTGGCGGGAACTCCCCAGTTGTACCACCAACTGCTGGCTGGCAACCGTTTTGCGCAGGAAATCGCTGACTCGGTCTTGAAACAGCGACGTCCGAGTTTCTTCCTCGCGCACCTTAAGAGCTTGGCGCAACAACCCCAACACGACCTGGCGACGCAGCGATTGGATTTGTGATACGGTCACTCGTCCTTTGATCTGCAACGTCCAATCATCATCTCGCGAATGCCGATACGCATAGCTGGTGAAAAGCTGGACCGCCGGACGATGGGTCGGTGCGACTACATTGACGACGGCACTTGACGAAATAACCATCCCTCGTCACCCTCCCTCGCCCGTCTCGATGGTGATGGTTCCGGTGGAGACCCCCGCCAGTTGAAACCATTGGGTATTGGCTTGGATGTCGTCGGGGCAACGCCAGGCAGTTATCACGTGCTTCGTATCGGTCGAGTAAAGATAGACATCAAACCTCCCCGCGGCGTCCACCGGTTTTGCATCTTGATACGGCATGGCCTTGTCGAATGTCTGCTCTCCGGTAACCGAAATGTGTTTGCAGCTGATCGACGACCGATCAGGCGTGTCCAACTCCACTTGATCCCATATCGCTGGTACGTTCTGGAATTGGTTAGAAAGGGTGACGCTAATCTTATTCATGATCTCGGTATCTTGCATGGCATCGGCGTTGACCACCCCGATGTAGAGGTGGACGGGTGACGTGCCTGATCGGACGTCGCCCAAGTTGACGTCCTTTACATAAGAAAACTGCAGGCCAGGCAGCTGCACGAAGGGAGGTTGATCGGTACCGGCCCGCGCGCTACCGTCAATGAGAAGCGGAAACCGAATCGACACGCCCGTATCATTGACCACCTGGGGACTGGGGTGGAGTTTGGCATGGAATTTCGAACCGTAACGCAGCAAGTCGCCCGACTTCTCCAGCCGGCGCTCGTATTCGGCCGTGCCGCACCCGGCCAAAATTGAAATAGACAATCCAAGGATGGCGGCGCCACATATGTGGTCCATGGCGTACGAGCGGTAAACTGAACTGACCCGAATCAACCGATTCCTACTCTTCCTCAACTCCGATCAACAGACAATTCCTGGCCGCAAACCCGCTGGCCAACCTTCCCGCCATGCCGCCGTTGATTGGGCACGTCCTATTTTTACAAAAACGCCGAGGATCGCGGCTAACAGTGGCGAGCTTCAGAGACACCTAGGCCCGGGTCCAACGACCCCCGTCGGCCAATTCTCGTTTGGTTCGGTCGGGTTTGTCAATGAAGGGTCGCCGATTGCAGCCACTGTCGCTGGCCCGCCAATCGAATCTCAACCGCCGCTAAGTGCCGTTTTTTAGAGCTCTTCAAGCAGCGCCCGCGCGGCATCGGCAACCTCATCGGAGTTCGCACGCTCCAACGCCAACCGGGCGTACGTCGTGGCCGTTTGTGGATGCCGGCGCTTGTAAAATTCGGCTAATTCAAGGTATTCGCCAGCGGCCGATGGGGATGACCGTGTCGCGGCCAATTGGGCCACTTCGGTCGTTTGGGAGAGATTTACGGACCGAATGTCGACCGCCGCGGCCAATTTCACCGTGGGGTTGGCTCCGGGAGCACGGCGGGCAATCGCCTCGAGCCTCTGCGTTGCGTAATCCCGCGCCGTATCGTCACCACCCGTATCGACGATGCGCTGGTAGCTCGCCCGGGCTTGATCCCATTTCTCATACGCCTCGAACAATTGCCCGCGAACTGTATCCTTTGCCTGTCTCAACACCAACTGAGTGGCAGGGTCACGTTCGTACTTGGCGATCAATTCGCCCAACGGCTCTCTGAGGGCACGATCTCCCCGCGATGCGACGAATAGGCTTGTGATCGCGACGGCGGACTGAAACTTGTGTCCCGGAGAACGAATGCCTGAATCAAGCGAAGGCAGATTCCGTAGCACGTCAGAACCAATCCGTTGTCGGAGCTGGTCGGCCGCGACAATAGACGTCGCGTAACTGGGAACTGCACTGACCGCCGCCGCATGACGGTAAGCATTGACGATGTCACCGGAGTCATACAGCTCTTGAGCCTTATCCAACCGTCGAGACATTTCATGAGCTTCCGACTCGTTGAGTCGACGGCCGGATGCCTTGACCCCGGCCCTCAACAGTCGCTGGAGCGTGTCGGACGACAACCCGCCGCTCTGGGCGTACAAAACCTTACCATCCGGTCTCAACATGAAGACCATCGGTATCATGTTCAGGTGGTGCGGCACACGACGGGAAAACTCTTCGAACTCATAGCTGTTCACATCGAGCTGTAAGACAACGTATCGCTCCAACAATTCCTGAACCTGTTGGTCCGTACGCATGACATGCTTGAGGGCGCGACACGGGGGACAGCTTTGACTTGTCGCCACCACCAACACCGGCATACCGAGATCACCAGACTCAACGAAACTTGTTTCTACGTTGGCGGAGATGTCACCTGTGATTCCCAGCAACGTGAGAGGAACGATCGAACGACAAACCAGTCGCCACGCCATCGGATAGATGCGAATCATGTGGAAAGGTCTTCCTTTGATCTCTTGTTGCGAATGACCGGCGCGACACGTTCCACGGAAGTGTGGGCAACCGCCCGCGGCGTACCGGCATGGGGTTGGCGCGAGCATCGGCCCCCGTCTCCCCCGCGTCTTTTATCGTCTCCAGCCCGCGTGGGCTCGTACGGCAGTGCACAATAGGGTAGCTTCTGATGGCTCCTTTTGAATAACCCCCGACTAGAGAATCTTTTTTTTGGCCAAGAAACGAGCCACGAAATCGAGAAACCCCTTGTTTCATGGCCGTATGAACGGTGGTTGTGCCAGCAACGTGCCATCTTGTACAACCATGGCGCGATGGCTAGGATGGACCGCCAATTGGCAGTGTGGTTGGCCCTAGGTTGCACTAGACGTTTTCCGCCTGCTCGCCTAAACATGAATATTCCTATCCTATTGCGATCCCGCCAGGTTGTGCTGTGAGCCCATCAGATAGTGAGCGAGTGACGGAGCGCCACCGCTAAGCCCAGCGAACCAACGTTGGGGCGACATTCTTTTTACGGAGGAAGAAAAACAATGAACGTCATGTGGACGTATCTACTGGCCGTTGGCACGATGCTTGGAAGCGCGCCAACTGACACTCAATGGCCAAAAGACTACCGTCAAGCTTTGGACGCCGCGCGTTCCAACCAGCGGCCAATGTTGGTCGTGTTGGAAGACCATTCGGCCGAGGAAGGGAAGTTGACGACGTTGGCTGAGCCAGCTTCTCCTGCATTGCGAGAGCTATTGGCCAGCTACGAAGTTTGTTCGATTGATGTCAACACGGAACGTGGAGCGAGTGTCGCCAGGGCTTTTAGGGCCGAAAGATATCCATATTCGGCCATCACGGACTCCAGTTGCGAGTTCGTGGTGTTTCGTGGAGTTGGCCAGTTCAGCGAATCGGCATGGGCCAACATGTTAGCCGACTACAAGGACGGCGCCCGTGTCGAAAAGATCACCGTCAATAAACCGCTTCTCAACGCCGTTCCACGCAAGCTTTTTGCCCATGCTGACATTGGCTCGGCACTGGCCGCGGCGCGCGACGTCGACCGGCCCATATTCGCCTACGTCACGATGCCAGGCTGCTACTTTTGCGAAAAAATGAAAGCCGAAACATTGGAAGATCCGATGGTCAATCAGACGTTAACCGAAAACTTCGAATCGGTCATCATCGACCAACAGACCGATCCGGCGTGGATTGCCGAGCAGGGCGTCCGCGTGTTTCCGGCGACGATCATTTTGGGACAAGATGGTCGCGTCATCGATCGGCTGGAGGGTTTCGTCTCGTCCCAGACTCTATTGGACCGGCTCCGGACAAGCGAGAGGGAAATGCTCGGAGTGAACTAATCCTCCTGCCAGGGTGCCTTGACGTTTGCCAAGGGCAATTCACAAAAAACGAACGAGCGTGGCTCACATCGATGGGCCGCGCTCGTCTTATTGAATCAACCGACCGGTGCTAGCCCGGATTTCTCACTCGCGACGAAGTGTGTGAGAAATTCGGGCAGGTATCCGGGCTAAGATTTCGGCTTTTTATCAAAGACGCCCTTGGGGCTTCGAAGTTTGGTGGGCGTGAAATCCGCTTTCTCCACCACCTCCCACAGCTCCCGTGGGGATGGCTGGCGGGACTTTTGTGGAATAACCAGCACCGTTCCCTTTTTCACGTTCGTCTTTACATCGACAACACCAGGCACTGTAAAAAGTTTACTGGCCAATTTCTTCGCACAGTGCGCGCAGTGCAGGTCCGACACCCAAATGATCGTCGTGTCGAGCTTTTCCGCTAGCGACGGTGTCACCAACAATGCCCAACAGACCACGGCCATCGAGCCAGCGATTTTCTTGCGGATCACTTTTCACTCCCCTGTTTGACGTCTTCGGCTTCTTCGTGAAACCAGGTCCACCTCGTTCGTCTATTCGACCGCACGTCGAAAAGACTTAAGGATTTCCGCGCCATAGGGTAGCGATAAAGGCGTTGCTAGCTGTGGTCCACGCTCCACTAAACGGGTTTGTTTTTGTCCGACGTGAACTGGCCTGCGTCATCATTGAGAATATCCACGCGTCGGCTGCCGCCGCTTGAACTTCCTCCTCGGGCCAATCCAGCCCGTTCAAGGAGCGACTTTTCAAGAAGATCCGTGGGAGCGTCTTCGCTGGGCGGTGGCCCAATAGCTCCCAGATCAATGGGTGAATAGTCCACTCGATACCCGTGCTTGGCGACCGCCAGCTCGTCACCGGGATTCAGCCGTTTTTCCATAACGCGACCACCGTTGACCTTCGTGCCGTTACGGCTGTTGAGGTCGCGAACGTACCAGTAGCCGCCGTGACACTCAAGCTGGCAGTGGTGCGCGGAAACATTTGCAAAACGCAGCACGATGTCGCAGCTTTCGCGGCGACCAACCAATAGGTTTTCCTTGAGTAAGGGGACCGGATCACCACCGCCCGACGGAATCAGTTGTCCAAACATGAATTTGCCTCTCTCAGCCCTACAACGTGATCCCGAAGTGTGGCGGTTGTGGGCCACGATGTGGACTCACTACATTATGACGATAAATAAAAGGAAATAGAACGAATGCCACACTCTCTTCAATTTACGTAGGCCGCCAAATGACGTCAACGAAGTCCCAGGGAACTCCACCGGCCTCTCCAGCCTGGAAAAGCGAGGGGCTCTCCTATTTTTCCTATAATTTCCACCTCCGGCGAAAATTTGGCCATCGGGTGCAGAAAGTTAGTATTGATGCCGGTTTTACCTGCCCCAACGTGGACGGCACGGTCACAACCGGTGGGTGCACTTTTTGCGACAATCGCAGTTTTAGCCCCAGTCGCCGCGTGCGGCGTGATCTCATCGCCGGCCAAATCGACGAAGGCATACGAAGGTTGAAAATGCGGTACCAGTGCGATCATTTTCTGGCCTATTTCCAGCCCGCGACCAACACTTATGCACCGGTGGACCGACTGCGAAAACTTTATCTAGAAGCCCTTTCACATGAAAAAATCGTCGGTTTGGCCATCGGAACCCGGCCTGACTGTGTACCCGATGACGTGTTGGACCTGCTGGGCAGGTTGGCCCAGGACACCTACCTAACGTTGGAGCTGGGTATCCAAACCATTCACGAACAGTCCCTCGCGGAGATGAACCGCGGACACGGATATGCGGTTTTTCCCGATGCAGTTCACCGTTGTCGCGGCCGTGGCTTTGAGGTCAGCACGCATGTGATCTTGGGGCTGCCGGGTGAAACCAAGCAGGAGATGTTGCAGACCGCCCGCGCGATGTCGGATTTGCAATTGGATTCCATCAAGATCCACAACCTGTATGTCGTCAAGAATACTCCACTGGCGGACCAACTCAAACGAGGAGAGCTGGTTCTGCTCGAACGAGACGAGTACGTGGACGTGTTGGTCGACTTTCTAGAGCGACTTCCTCCCGACATGGTCGTGGAAAGGATCAGCGGCGACGCGCCAGGTGATTATTTTTTGGGACCGTCCTGGTGCTTGGACAAACCTGCCGTGCTGCGTGCGGTGGAAGCTGAATTCTCCAGGCGCGGCACTTGCCAAGCCAGCCGCTGGGAACCAGCGAAAAAAAATAAACTCTCCGAGCGAGGCTATAAGCCGGGTTCTGTACCGCGCGAACGGCGGTGATCATTTCTCTAGGGCATCGATTACTCGATGCCTCGAGCAGCCGACCCGGAATCATGCGGACCGGACCAGTCCGAGCGGCGCTGCGTGCAGCGCAACTGATTCCTGCTTGGCCTTGCTCCGGGCGGGGTTTACCTAGCCGAGCGAGTCACCCCGCCCGCTGGTGAGCTCTTACCTCACCGTTTCACCCTTACCCCTCGACGAATTTGGGGCGGTTTGCTTTCTGCTGCACTATTCCCTAGCCTTACGGCCGGTCGGAGTTACCGACCACCCTGTCCCATGGAGCCCGGACTTTCCTCTCGCCCACCGATAATAAATATCGGCAGACCAGCGATCACCCACCTCGCTTGGAGAGCTCTCTCATTCTAACCATGGATTGAGACAGAAAACGAGCCAATGGTTCACCCCCCCGAAGAAAAACCGTTGGTAGTGGAATCACCACCAACGGCCTTTGAGCAAAAACTTGCGAGCGAAATCCCGTGGCCAGCACACCATCCCTCAGTCGTGCGGAATAAGCTCTCCGTCGACCACCTGAAGCAGCTTCGAGATGCAAAGCTTGTTCATACTGGTTCGCTTCTCGTGCGCCTCGGTACGCAGCGACTCGTGCAGGCTCTTGGGCAGTCGCACGGTGATCACGCGCGTCGGTTCACTGCCATCGGGAGGAGTCTTGCCTCGTTCACGCAGCTTAGCCAGCATGAGCTGGATGTCATCGAATTCCTTACTCTGTTCCAAAGACAACATTTCGCCGGGCGAGGGAAACAGGCGGCGAGCCACCCCTTCCACACCTAAAACCTTGCGGAAAAAGGTGACCCAGTCGGATTGTTGGCGATACAATTCGGCGGCGTACCGGTACACTTCCTGTGCCTTGGTACCTGAGACCTGCGGCTGAGGCTCAGCTGTAAGTTGGTGAGTCGTTTCCATCTATATCGGCTCCTTCCTTCGGGATATTCTGCCAGCCATACGGCTGGCCGCGACGACCGTTCATAATGGTGGGAGATAACGAATTATCCGCATGCAAGTCAAGGCCAGCACCGATGTCAGTGCTCTAAATGACGTTGACGCTAGCTGAATCATATCGTTCAAGCGACAAACTGGGAGGACCCGTGGCTTCGGGGTATCTCCGACAGCTGCTATTGTTCCCCCAACCTAAGTGTCCAACAAGTAAATTGAGGCAAGAGAAGCTCAACAGGAACTTTGGGTCGAGTTTACCGAACGCAATGGACCCACCGCGAACCAACGGACGTCAAATTGGTCCCTCAAGGACTGGATTTATCGCGATTTCGGGTATCCTCTCAACCGCAAGCGGCAGCAGATTGCGCTGCAATCCGGATGGATTGTGCGAGCGAGGGCATTTCAAGGGCGCCGCTGAGGCGGTCGCGGAGATAGGCGAAGGCGCTTATGCCCAGCTTCT
>Ga0310121_10002107_pt1 | contig 19388 bp, 17 predicted proteins | sample CB27_Tmax_986_MG_FD_203504 | JGI IMG/M metagenome (GOLD analysis project Ga0310121, IMG submission 203504) | Marine microbial communities from Western Arctic Ocean, Canada - CB27_Tmax_986 | ecosystem: Environmental > Aquatic > Marine > Oceanic | place: Canada: Western Arctic Ocean | collected...
CTCTACTCCCCCGCTCCGCGGGGGAAGCTTTCCTCTCCCCGGAGATAGGGAGAGCTTGAATACCTCATCACTCACCCGTCCAAAGGAATCGGGGCAGGTCCAAACCGACGTAAGTCGTTGGCCCTACTACAGTGCCGAGGGCGGGAGTCGAACCCGCAAGGGCTTGCGCCCGGGGGATTTTGAGTCCCCTGCGTCTGCCAGTTCCGCCACCCCGGCGAGGAACGTTCATTCTACTTCCCTTCCATGCGTGATCGGAAGGGTGTGAGAGTCGGTCGTCCTCCGCCTCGGCAGCTTCACACCAGGGTGAAGAGGAAGCGCGCTGCCGTCCACAGGTTGGATCTTCTCCCGGGTCACGCTCTCGCGTTCGCCGCGGAGGTGCACGCGGTAGGCCTCGCATGCGGGAAAACGCTCCTTCAAGTAGCGAAGAGCCGGATCCACTCCCTCGCTGGAAAGCTTCGCCCCACCATCGGGACCGGCTGGCGCCATTCAACGACCACGAAGTCCGCCTCGGGGACGCTGGCTCGGGGGCGCGAAGGACCGCCGCAGCACGTCGCCGGAGGACGCCGTCTGCTGGGGTCGGCCTCAGCGCCTTGGCCCGATCCCGGGTGCCGGCTGTACGTTGGCTCCGTATCGCTCGCGCTCCAAGCCACAGACGTCGTGCATCGCTACCGCGGCGCGGTGGCGCTCGACGGCGTGTCGCTCGACGTGCCGGCCGGAACGATGGTCGCTCTCGTGGGCGAGAGCGGCTCAGGCAAGACCACGCTCCTCCGCTCCTTCAACCGCCTCGTCGAGCCCGACTCCGGCACGCTGCGGGTCGGCGGCGACGACGTGCGGCATACAAACCCCATCGCCCTCCGCCGGCGCGTCGGGTACGTCCCGCAGCACGGGGGCATGCTCCCCCACTGGACGATCCTCCGCAACGTTGCGCTCGTCCCCAGGCTCACCGGCAACGCGGATCCCGAGACCGCCGCCGCCGCCGCCCTCGCGCGGATGGGGCTCGAGCCTGACCGCTTCGGCCGCCGGCTGCCGCGCGAGCTGTCGGGCGGGCAGCGCCAGCGAGCCGCCATCGCCCGGGCGCTCGCAGCCCGTCAGGAGGCAGTACTCATCGATGAGCCCTTCAGCGCACTCGACGCCATATCGCGCGGCGAGACCCACGAGGCGTTCGCGCGCGTCCGCCGCGAGATCGGGTTCGCCGCGCTGCTCGTCACCCACGACCTGGCCGAGGCCGCTCAGCTCGCCGACAGGGTTGCGGTGATGCGCGCGGGCCGTGTCGAGCAAGCGGGCCCATCGCTGACATCCGTCGCACACCGGCTTCGGAATACGTGCGAACGCTGTTCGCTCGAGCCGATGCGGCGGCGGCGGCCCTGGAATCGGCGTGAGGTCGATGGTCCGGGCGCTGCTCGTGCTTTCCCTGACGTTCACGATCGCCTCGGAGACGCGGGCGCAGGCCCCGCCGGAGCCCGTCGTGGTGGCGTCCAAACCGTTCGGCGAGTCGTACTTCCTTGCCGAGCTGTTCGCGCAGGTGCTCGAGTCGCACGGGATCGCAGTCGACCGTCGCCCGGGGCTGGGCGCCACCCAGATCGCCTTCGGTGCACTGCGCACGAATGCCATCGACGTCTACCCGGAGTACACTGGCACGGGCCTCCTGGTGATCCTGCGCGACTCGCTCACCACCGAGATGCGCATCGACCCACGCGCCACCTTCGCGCACGTGCTGCGTGAATCCGCACGCCGCTTCGGTGTGCGCTGGCTCCCTCCGCTCGGATTCCAGAACGGCTATGCGATCGCCGTGCGCAGGGAGACCGCGACGCAGTTCGGGCTGCGCACGCTGTCGGACCTCGCCCGCAGCGGCGATGCCCTAGTCGCGGGGCTCACGTCCGACTTCCTCGGGCGCCCGGACGTGGTGGCGGCGCTCTCGCTGCTCAGCGGTCGGCTCGACGAGCGCCGGATGCGTGAATACAACCGCCGGATCGAGGTGGACGGCGAGCCGATCCCAGCGGTGGCGGCGGCCGCCTTGCACGATCTCGGACTCGCTCAGCCAGACGTCGCCACCGCGGGAGAGCCGGACGTGCTTCGCCGCTCCCGTGTCGGAAATACCGGGAGACCTGCGGGGGATGGGCTGCTCGCCTTCCTATGGTCGCGACGCGCCGAGACCCTGCGCCTCGCTCTACGCCACCTCCACCTGGTAGGGGTCGCCCTGCTCGCGGCCACGCTGGTTGCCATCCCGCTCGGCGTCGGGCTGGAGCGCACGCGGCAGAGCGCCGAATGGATCGTGGGCGCGCTCGGTATGCTCCAGACGATCCCGAGCATCGCCCTGCTCGCGTTCATAATCCCACTCCTCGGAGTCGGCGTGACCCCTGCCCTCGTCGCGCTCTGGCTGTACGCGCTCTATCCGATCGCGCGCAACACGTACACGGGCGTGCGCGACGCCGACCCCGAGGCGGTGGAGGCATGCGAGGCGATGGGCGCAACCGGCTGGCAGCGCCTCGGCTGGGTGCGACTTCCGCTCGCCGCACCGGTGATTCTCGCGGGCCTCCGCACGGCCGCGGTCATCTCGGTCGGCGCGGCGACGCTCGCCGCGTTCATCGGCGCGGGCGGCCTCGGCGACCCGATCGTGACCGGCCTAGCGCTCGCCGATTCGCGGCTCGTGCTCTCGGGCACCATCCCCGCCGCCTTGCTCGCGATCGTCGTGGACCGCGTCCTGGTCTTCGTGGAGCGGGTGGTCACGCCCGCGCATCTGCGCGCCGCCGGATTGCGCGGCTGACGTCGATCGCCGGAGAGAATCCTAATCGATCGTCGTGCGTATCGTCCTCAACGCGAGGGGTTTCAACCATGTGGCATGACCTGGGCCCGGTCGAACGCTTCACCCTGACTCCGTTGACCACCGCGAGGGTCGGGAAGCTCAGGGTCGTGGTGACCTACCAGGCCGGGCAGTTCGGTGTGCTCTCCGGCGTGTGCAACCACGCGCGTGTGCAACCACGCCGGCGGGCCGCTCGCGGACGGCCGCCTCGACGGCAAGTACGTCGTCTGTCCCTGGCACAACTGAAAGTACCACTGTCGCACCGGACTCGGTGAGCCAGGCTTCGAGGCGGACGGGGTGCCGCGCTACGAGGTGAAGGTAGAGAACGGCCACCTATTCGCGTCCCACCGGCCGGTGACGAAACGCACGCGCGGAGTGCACCTCCCACATCCACTCGCGCGCAAGGTAGAGCGCCTCCCAGGACCGATCCGGGTCGTGGGCATCTCGACCACCAACATCGACGTCGCCAACCCGCGCTACTCGACCAGCGATGCGCTGCTCGAGATCGCGCTGCAGCATGCCACCCAGCTCGGCACCGAGGTGCGGACGATCAACCTTGCCGAGCTGAGCTTCCGTGCCTGCGAGGGCTACTACTCCAAGAGCGCCCACGCCTGCACCTGGCCCTGCTCGATCACGCAGATGGATCCAGACGACCAGATGGAGCGAGTCTATGAGGCACTGGTCCACTGGGCCGACATCGCGGTGGTGGCGACACCGATTCAATGGGGCAACGCGGCATCCCTGTACTACCGGATGGCCGAGCGGCGCAACTGCGTGCAGAACCAGGTGACCATCGCGAACCGCGTGCTCATCCGGAACAAGGTCGCCGCGTTCATCATCACCGGCGGGCAGGACAACGTCCAGGCGGTGGCCGACCAGATACTCGGGTTTTTCAGCGAGCTCGGGTTCAGCATGCCGCAGTTCCCCTACATCGCGCACTCACGCGGTTGGACGGCCGAGGACATGGAGCGGAACGTCGAGGTCGTCAAGCACAGCGATGAGCTGCGTGTGGGAGCGCGATCTCTCGTGGCGCGGGCGATCGATCACGCACAGCTGCTCCTCGACCACCAGGACGCATCCCTCAGCACGGAGCGGGGCGGGCGCAAAGCGCACCGGCTGGTGCTCGAGGAGCTCGGCTCCGACACGGGAGCGGTCAAGCACAACCCGGCGGAACAGGAAAGCTAGCCGCGCCCGAGCGCCCGACAGGCCTCCAGCGCCGAATCGAGGAACGCTCGCACCTGCGCCTCCTGGGCCGCCGCATCCCCCGTGACATACGAGCCCGGTCGCACCGCGCCGATCCACTCCTGGGTGTGCCATCGCCCGCCCCCCGCGAGGCTGGCGGTGAGTCGGTCGGTGCCGGGGCACGGATAGACGTTCAGGGGCGTCAGGTACGAGATGCCGAGCGCGGTCCCGAACTGGGCGGCGTAGTGCGCGTGCAGACGCGCTTCGGAGAGCGATGATGCGCGAATGGGGTCGGTCGCCCGCCACCTCGACGAGCTGGAGTCGGTTATCGACGTCTCTTCTAGACCTCGTCAGCTTCTTCTGCAAGCGTGCGTCGTCCCCGTAGATCTGCTGGATCAAGGCCGGCACGAGCCCCATCGAGCGGGCGTACGTGGCCAGCTGCCCCCGGTGGTAGTCCTCGTGCGACGCGGCGTAGAACACGTACGTGATGCGCGACCAGGTACCACCGTCGAAACAGCGGATGTTGGATGCCATGTGCTGCTCGCCGGCTGCGCGCACCCTGTTCACGTTGGCGGCGTGCGTGCGTTCCAGAGCCTCGCGCAGCTCGGCGGGTGACATCGCTTCGGGAAGCTCGCCCGCGTGCTCCCGCACGTGCGCCGCCGGAGGGCGGCGCTGGAAGTCCCCCTCCGCGGCAGCCGCCTCACCGACGATCATCGCCGCGACTTCGATCATGTGTCTCACGAGCTCGGCGACGCTCCGGGCCTGTGGGGTGGGGGCGGTAGTCCCAACGGTCGTCCGGAATGTTGCGCGCCTCGGCGATCGTGTCTTTCCGGGAATAGTCGAGGCACTCGATCGCCTCCTCGAAGATCGACGTTCCCCCGCTCATCGGCGTGTCTCCTGAGGTGAGTCGCTGCATCCGGGAGACCGAGCATGCCTCCCGCACCCAGCCGAGGGCAACGAGCGTCGGCGGGACCGGGGTTGGCGGCGTTACCTTCACGCGAAACCCTCCGCTCAAAACGGGGTTCAGAGGGCCGCGTAGCGTTTCCCCGTTCTCAGAATGCATTCGCACGACCGAGCCGAGCAGAGGTATTCCACGTGGCCGTCAGCAAGAGCGACACTTTCGGCGCCCTCCAGTCCTTCGATCTGTCCGAGGGGAAGACCTGCTTCTACTCGCTGGCCGCGCTGGAGAAGGCGGGGCTGGCCGAGCTGAACCGGCTCCCCTTCTCCATCCGCGTCTTACTCGAGAACGCGCTCCGCCACATGGGTGGCGGCTACGTGACCGAGGAGCACGTGCGGGCGGTCGCCGGCTGGAGTCCCACCAACGCAGGCGCCGACTTCCCGTTCATGCCCTCCCGCGTGGTGCTCCAGGACTTCACGGGCGTCCCCACCGTGGTGGACCTCGCCGTCATGCGCGATAGCCTCGCGGACATGGGCGGCGATCCCGCGCGCATCAACCCGGTGGTTCCCGCGGACCTGGTGATCGACCACTCGGTCCAAGTGGATTTCTTCGGAACGCATCAGGCGTATCGGCAGAACGTCGAGCTCGAGTACGAGCGGAATCGCGAGCGCTACGCGCTGTTCCGTTGGGCGCAGGAGGCCTTCGACAGCTTCTCGGTGCTGCCGCCGGGTACCGGAATCGTGCACCAGGTGAACCTCGAGTATCTGGCCTCGGTGATCCATCGCAGGGAGCACGATGGCAGGTGGCTCGCCTATCCCGACACTCTCGTCGGCACCGACTCGCACACGACGATGATCAACGGGCTGGGCGTGTTGGGCTGGGGCGTGGGCGGGATCGAGGCCGAGGCGGTGATGCTCGGCCAGCCGTACTACATGCTGCTCCCGGAGGTGGTGGGGATGAAGCTCACCGGGTCGCTCCCCGAGGGCGCGACTGCGACCGATCTCGTGCTGCGGGTGACCGAGATGCTCCGGAAGCACGGCGTGGTCGACAAGTTCGTCGAGTACTACGGTCCGGGACTAGGCAATCTCTCCCTGCCCGACAAGGCGACGCTGGCGAACATGGCGCCCGAGTACGGCGCCACGACCGGTTTCTTCCCGGTCGACGAGGAGGCGCTCAAGTACCTGCACCGCTCCGGCCGCACCCCGGAGCACGTGGAGCGGGTCGAGCGGACCAGCAAGGAGCTGGGGATCTTCCGCACCGACACGACCCCGGATCCGGAATTCACATCCCGCCTGGAGCTGGACCTCGGGACCGTCGAGCCGAGTCTGGCCGGCCCGAAGCGGCCCCAGGACCGCGTGCGGCTCGCTGACCTCCGCAAGAACTTCGAGCAGGAGCTGCCCAAGCTGGTGCCGGCCGGCTTCTCGCCAAAGGAGGAGGCGAAGCGGGACCTCGAGATCTACAACTTCCGCCGTACCGCGGAGCAATGGGCGGGCGAGGGGGGCAACGAGCCGGAGCCAGCCTCGGCGGGCACACGATCCGTGCACGAGGGCGGGACCGCCGGCCGGACGGGGGCGGCCGTGGCCGCCCGGGAGACGCGCCGGCCGAGCCGCTCGGTCGTCTCCGAGCTGAAGAGTGGGACCGAGGCGAAGATCGGAGACGGCACGGTCGTGATCGCGGCGATCACCTCGTGCACAAATACGTCGAATCCCTCCGTGATGGTGGGGGCTGGGCTGGTGGCGAAGAAGGCGGTCGAGAAGGGTTTGCGAGTACAGCCCTGGGTGAAGACCAGCCTGGCGCCTGGCTCGCGCGTGGTCACCGACTACCTGACCAATTCCGGGGTGCTCGGTCCGCTGGAGCAGCTCGGCTTCTACGTGGTCGGCTACGGCTGCACGACCTGTATCGGCAACAGCGGCCCGCTGCCCGAGCCGATCAGCCAGGCGATCCAGGAGCACGGCCTGGTCGTCGCCTCGGTCCTGTCTGGGAATCGTAACTTCGAAGCACGTATCCACCCGCAGGTGCGCGCGAACTACCTGGCCTCGCCGATGCTCGTGGTCGCCTTCGCGCTCGCGGGCCGGGTCGATCTCGACCTCTATAACGAGCCGCTCGGACACGGGAAGGACGGCAAGCCGGTGTTCCTGGCAGACGTCTGGCCTACGCAGCAGGAGATTCGGGATACGGTCTCACGTGCGCTCAAGCCGGAGATGTTCCGCGAACGCTACAGCGAGGTGTTCAAGGGCGACGATCTATGGCAGTCCCTGCCGCTGCCCGAGGAGGGAAGCCGCTACGACTGGGACCCGGAGTCGACCTACATCGCAAAGCCGCCCTTCTTCGACGGAATCACGACCGAGGTGCTGCCGCTGCCGGACATCCGCGACGCCCGCGTGCTGGCGATGCTGGGCGACTCGGTCACCACCGATCACATCTCACCCGCCGGCGCCATCCCCAAGAAGGAGCCGGCAGGCCGCTGGCTGATCGAGCGGGGAGTGGAGCCGGCCGACTTCAACACCTTCGGCTCGCGGCGTGGGAACCACAAGGTGATGATGCGCGGCACGTTCGGCAACGTGCGCATCCGCAACCTCCTGCTCACGGACAAGGAGGGCGGGTACACGACCCACTTCCCCACCGGCGAGCAGATCTCGATCTACGACGCGTCCACGCGCTACCAGGAGGCGGGGACGCCACTGGTGATCCTGGCCGGAAAGGAGTACGGGACCGGCTCCTCACGCGACTGGGCCGCCAAGGGCACCATGCTGCTCGGGGTCAAGGCGGTGATCGCGGAGAGCTACGAGCGCATCCACCGCTCCAATCTGGTCGGGATGGGGGTGCTCCCCCTCCAGTACCAGCGGGGCGAGCGCGCCGAGACGCTGGGGCTCACCGGGGAGGAGACGTTCACGATCGTGGGCATCGAGAAGGCACTCCGCCCCGCCGCAACGCTGGACGTCGCGGCGCGCCGCGAGGACGGAAGCGAGGTGCGCTTCCGCACGACCGCGCGGCTCGATTCCGAAGTAGATGTCGACTACTACCGGAACGGGGGAATCCTGCACACGGTGCTGCGGCGCATGGCGCGCGGCAACGGGTAAGGGGCCGCGCGGGCGGCTCCCCCCTTACTGGAGCGGGACTCCGAGCAGCTGGCAGGCGTAGTAGGCGCGCTGGATGGCGATGCCGAACTCGGCCTCGGCGACGGCGTCCCACGCGCCGTACAGGAGCCGCTCCGCACGCTGGATCGCAAGTGGATCGGCGGGGCTCCCGGCCCATTCCATCCCCGCCTCCGCGCGCGCGATGAGCGTGCGCGCCACCCCCTCCGGCCCCACGCCCCGCAGCAGATCCGCACCGTGGAGCGTCGCACGCACGCCCACCTGAAGCGCGCCCCGATCGAGCGCGCTGCGGGCCGTGTCCGCTTCCTGGCGGGCGTCGGCGACGCGCTGCGCCACCGCCTTGGGCAGCGCATGCGGATCGAGCCGGCCGGCGCCGGCAAGGGCCACCTCGAGCCGGCGGAATGCCTCCGCCACTCCCTCCGCACCCAGCGCCTCCGCCAGCGGACCGGAGGCCGCCGCGTACGCGGCGGACCGGCGCGTGTCCCCTTGCTCCGCCGGCAGCCCCCAGGAACCGATCCAGGCATCGATCGCGCCTGGAATCCGCCCCTCGACCGCGCCGCGCCCGGCGAGACCCGGGAGCGAGGGGAGCTCGGCCGCGAGCTGGACCGCGGGATGCGCGTCCTCCCCCATCAGCAGCGCGGTCGGATCGCTGGCGTCCTGGCACGCGGTGACGCCGAGCGCGATCGCGGCTCCGAGGGAGAAACGGATGAGGAGGAGATGCAAGTGAATCACGGGCAGGAGGTTAGGTGCTCGCCAAAAAAAATCGTCTACGACATCTGAAAAACAATTCGCTTGCCCTGTCGGGAAGGCCCGAGAGCGTCGATACTAGTCCGGTCATGAGCGGGGAGCGCCTGAACGAGCTGCGCGCCGCCAGCGAGGTGGTGGACGCGGAGGTGGTGCGCCTGATCGGCGAGCGCCGCGTGCTCGTGCTCTAGGTGGGACGAGTGAAGGCCGCGACGAGGAGCTGGTGCGCGATCTCCTCTGGCGGATCATCGCCTCTGCCCGCGACCAGCAAGAGGGGCGGAGCCGGTGGGGCCCGCCGCCCGCCGAGACGCCTCCCTGACTAGTCCGCCATCTGCCCAGCCGGCCGGCCGCCCAGCGCCGCGATCACCGTCGCCGTGCTCCCCATCGGCACCCGTAGCCCGTACGGACCTCCTGGAGGGGTGACCCCCTGCACGAGGTGCGGATTGAGGTCGCGGAGCGTCGAGGTCTCGACGCCCAGCACGCGGGCCACCGAGGAGAGCTAGGTTCCCTGGGGCACCCACACGCGGTCGTACTCGTAGGCGGCCACCGGCTTCACGTGGAAACCGTAGCGCTCGGCCTGCCGGGCGAGCGTCGTGGCGGCGAGGATCTTGGGCACATACTCCCGAGTCTCCCGCGGGAGATGATCGACGATCTTCCAGTACACGTCCTCATCTCCGGGGCGCGCCCCGCCGTGGCGCTTGAGCACGCGATCGACCCGGCTCGGACCCGCGTTGTAGGCCGCCGCGGCGAGATACCAGGAGCCGTAACGGGCGTGCAGGTAGGCCAGGTAATCGAGCGCCGTGTCGGTCACCTTCACGGGGTGTCGCGCCGCTCGTCCACCCACGCGTCCACGCGCAGCCCGAACTGCTTCGCGGTCGGGCGCATGAACTGCCACACACCGGCCGCCTGAGACCCGGGAGGTCGCCTTGGGAGAGAGCCCCGATTCGATCATGGCCAGGTAGAGCAGCTCCTCTGGTATCCCCCGCTCGCGCAGCTTCCCCTGGATCAGCGAGGCGAAGCGCCCTTCCCGCCCTAGGAAGGTGTGGAACGTCGCCTTCTGGTCGGTCATGAATCGCCGCATCCACTTCTCGACACGAGCGTTCACCTCGACCGGGAGCGAACCGGGGGCCGCGGGAAGGTCGAGTGCCTCCGGCAGGGCCGGCGCCGGCGGGCGACCCTGAACAGTCAGGAGCCCGGCCACCCCCAGCGCGACAACCGAGAGGGCGCCGTAGCGCCTCGCGCACCGAATGCGTCTGGGGCGCGGGATCCGCCCGGCGGGTCCGAGCAGCGCGTCCCCTACGCGCTTTACGGAGCCGGAGCCGGCCGGCGCGCCGGGCCCGCTCGAGCGCCCGGATCGAGTCTCGTCCATCGCCTCACCTCCTGGACCGAATCCCGGTCCGGGTCCGTCCGTCCGTTAACCGAAGCACGGGGGCCGGGCCCAGGAATGCTTGAAACCGCCCTCTGGTACCGCCGGTGCCGGAATCCGGCTCCCCGATCCAGTGCCGTTCGAGTGGGCGGGGGGGGGCAGGCGCTCGACACAGAGAGTCATACGTCCCGACAAGCAAACAAGGTCCCCCCTGCGGAGATTCGCAAGGCGGACTCTTCGGTTTTCGTACGGCTCTGCGTCAGGGAACCGGGTACACCGAAACTGCCTTTCGCCCCCGGAACCTCTCGAAGCGGACGACGCCTTCCGCGACTGCGAAGAGGGTGTGATCGCTCCCCAGCTTCACGTTCCGGCCCGGGTGAAAGCGGGTCCCCTTCTGGCGGACCAGGATCGAGCCCGAGGTGACGTGCTGCCCACCGAAGCGCTTGACGCCCAGGTGCTGCGGGTTGCTGTCCCGGCCGTTGCGGCTGGAGCCGACGCCCTTCTTGTGAGCCATTGGTTGATTCTCCCTCCGCTGTCGCTCAGAGCACGACCTGGCTCACCCGCACTTCGGTGAACCCCTGGCGGTGGCCCTTCTTGCGGCGGTAGCCCTTGCGGCGCTTGCGCTTGAAGACGATGACCTTCTTGTCCCGCCCGTGCCGGAGCACCTCGGCGGTCACGCTCGCCCCCTCGAGCAAGGGAGCGCCGACGGAAACAGCGGAGCCGTCGGAGGCCACCAGCACCCGGTCGAAGGTGATCGTGGAGCCGGGCTCGGCCTTCAGGCTGGGGACGCGGATCCGGTTGCCGGGCTCGGCCCGGAACTGCTTTCCGCCCGTCTGGAAAACCGCGTACATGATCGGGAGCGCCTACCGAGAGCGTTGGTCCGGAGCGTCTGCGCGAGAAGGTTCGAGCCCAAAAGTTTCGCGAAAGATCGCCGACCGGTCAAGCGCGCCCGAGCGTTCCCAACCCCTACCGGCTCGCGTACTTGGCGGTGACGTCCGTCTCCGCGGGACCGGAGAGGAGCCGGAACTCGTCCTGCCGCATGAGCGGGTCGTCGCGCAGGTCCAGATCGAGCCGGGTCTTCTGGGCGATGCGCCGCAGGAAGTCCGGCTCCTCCTCGAGCACCTGGAGCGCCACCTCCGGGTGGACTCGCACCACCACGCGCCGCTCTTCGTTGGAGGCGGCGGCCCGTTTGAGGCTCCGCTCGATGCGGCGAATCACGGTGGCAGGCGTGTAGACCCGGCCCAGGCCGCCGCAGTGCTGGCAGGGCTCAGTCAGCGACTGGAAGAGCGAGGGCCGCACCCGCTGGCGGGTCATCTCGATCAGCCCCAACTCCGAGACCTCGAACGCCTTGGTGCGCGCGCGGTCCCGGCCCAGATGGCTCTTCAGCTCGTGGAGGACGCGGTCCCGGTTTGCCTGCGTCTCCATGTCGATGAAGTCCACCACGATGATCCCGCCGATGTCGCGCAGGCGGAGTTGCTTCGCGATCTCGCTCGCCGCGTCCAGGTTGGTGCGCAGGATGGTGTGCTCGGGATCCTTCTTCCCAGTGTAGCGCCCGGTGTTCACGTCGATCGAGATCAGCGCCTCGGTCGGCTCGATGATGACGTAGCCGCCGGAGGGCATGTTGACCCGGCGCTGGAAGGCCACCTGGATCTCCTCGTCCACGCGATAGCGGTCGAAGAGCGGGACCGGGTCCTGGTAGAGCTGCACGCGGTCCAGCAGGTCGGGATCGACGTTGCGGACGTACTGGGTGATCTCGCGGTGGATCTCCTCTGAATCCACCACCAGCCGATCGAACTTGTCGCTGAACAGGTCGCGGATGATCCCGCTGATCAGCTTGGCTTCCCGATGCACCTGCGCAGTCGCCTTCTGCGACTTCGCGCGGCGCTGGATCTTCTGCCATTGCTCGTGGAGCCGCTTGAACTCCTTCTCGAGCGTCTCCTGGGTGACCTCCTCGCCCACGGTGCGGACGATGATCCCCCCGCTGTTCGGGGGGGGGATCTCCTTGGTCATCTTGCGCAGCCGCGCGCGCTCCTCGCGCCCCTCGATCTTGCGGCTGACCCCGACGTGGGAGGAGCCCGGTATGTAGACGAGGAAGCGCCCGGGCAGGGAGATCTGGGCGGTGAGGCGCGGCCCCTTGGTCCCGATCGGCTCCTTGGTGACCTGCACCAAGATGGTGTCGCCCTTCTTCACTTGGTCCTGGATGGGCGGGAGCTTGCGCGCCCGGCGGCCATTACCTCCGCCGTCGCCCGCGCCGTTTCCACCCGCTTCGCCGGTGCCGGGCTCCTCGTCGTCGTCCTCCTCGGCCAGATCGGAGGCATGGAGAAACCCAGCCTTATCGGTGCCGATGTCGACGAACGCAGCCTGGATCCCGGGGATGACTGCGTCCACCCTCCCCAGGTAGATGTCCCCGACCAGCCGAACCTCGTCGGGGCGGTCGAACATGAGCTCGATCAGGCTGTCGTCTTCGAGGAGCGCCACCCACGACTCGTGTGGAGTGGCCGTGATCAAGATTTCGCGTTTCAACGTCTATTGTGCCCTTCGCCAGCTCCAGTCCGTCGCCGCCGGGACCGCCCCAGCTCCATCCTCCGGCCGGCGCCGGTTGGATGGAGACTGGCCGCGCCTGGGCGATCCGAACGGGAATTCGGAGCCCGCTTCACATGCTCGTTCCGTCCCACCCCTCGTGGGTGGGTACGGGCGCATTTACTCGCCGAACGTCTCCTTCAGGAGCTGACGTCCGATGACGATGCGCTGGATCTCGTTCGTCCCTTCGCCGATCTCGCAGACTTTGGCGTCGCGCGCCATCCGCTCGACCGGATAATCGCTGGTGTATCCCGCGCCCCCCAGGAGCTGGATCGCCTGGAGGGTCGCCCGCATGGCCAGATCGCTACAGAAGAGCTTGGCCATCGCCGCCTCCTTCGTGAACAGCTCGCCCCGCTCCTTCAGCCAGGCGGCATGGTACGTCAGCTGCCGCCCGGCCTCGATATCCGTAGCCATGTCAGAAAGCCGGAACTGCACCGGCTGGAGGTCCCGCAGGCGGTGACCAACCTGCACGCGATCGTTGGTATAGTGCAGCGCCACGTCGAACGCGCCCTCGGCCAGCCCCAGCTACAGCGCCACGAGTCCGATCCTTTCTGGCGTCGAGGGTCCGCATGAAGTTAACGAACCCTTCGCCCTCCGTTCCGAGGCGATTCTCCTCCGGGACGAAGGCGTCCTCCAGGAGGAGCTCGCGGGTGTCGGAGGCACGCCAGCCCATCTTGTCCTCCTTCTTCCCCGCCCGGACCCCGTCGAGATAGGCAAGCCCAGCGGGCGCGAACCCGGCCTCCCGCGCCCCTTCGGGCTCGGCCGTCAGTTTCGTCACGATGAAGGATGTAATACCCCGGGGTCCGGCGGAAGGATCGGTGACAGCCGTCACCGTGAAGATCTCACCCACCCCGGCGTGGGTGATGAAGATCTTGGAGCCGGAGATCCGGTAGCCACCCTCCACGCGGACGGCCCGGGTCCGGGTCCCCCCCGCATCCGACCCGCGGGGGGCGCGCCCGGCTCGGTGAGCCCGAAGCCTCCCAGAGCGCGTCCCGTGGCCAGGAGGGGGACCCAGCGCTCACGCTGGGTGGGGGTCCCGAACGCCAGGATGGGAGAGGTCCCGAGCGTCGTGTGCGCGGAGACCGTGATGGCGTGGCTGGCGTCGTGCTTGGCCAGCTCCTCCACCGCGAGGATGTAGCTCAGCGTGTCGAGACCCAGTCCTCCGAGCGAGCGCGGGACCGGAATGCCCAGGAACCCTTCACGCGCCATCGCGCCCACCGTCTCCCAGGGGAAGCTGGACGCCTCGTCGTGTGCGCGCGCGACCGGTGCGATCCTCGCCAGCGCGAACTCGCGCACGCGGGCCTGGAAACGGCGGTGCTCGTCGGTGAGGTAGGGACTGGACGTCACCCGGCAGGCTACCAGCGATGCCGCGGCGGGAGCCGCCATGCATCGCGACCGATCACGGAGACTGATCAAGGCGACGGATCACCGCGCGCGTGGCGAGAAGCCGATCCTCCCGCGTGCCCTGACCCGATCTTGCCTGAGGGAGTGCGCGATCTCCGCATATTCCGCTGCGACTTCCGCGGGCACCGAGGGGCGGGGCTCCTCGAGCGCCTTCTCGAAGAAGCCCGCGCGTATGGGTCCCCGTCACGCCCACGGACCTCACCCTGCGTTGCCTTTCTGCCATGGCATACTGCCGCAGCGCAACCGGCCTGCAGCGCCTACTCCTGGGATCGACACGACTCGTGGTCGCTCGCCATAACCGGCTGCTCGGGAGAGCCCGCCGGGAGGCTGCCCCACCGAGATGATCTTATCAGTAAGAAAGTGGCGTGCCGGTCGTGGACCCCTTCCTCGGCTGACGAGCGGGGGTCGATCCCACGAACCCTGCATTCAACCGAGGGACGAACCGCACCATGCCCGGCGCGCACTCCGAACCGCTCCATCCCTCCATCCCGCGGCGGATGGAGGAAGCCGCCTACCTGACCGCGCAGAATGTGCGGCAGTAGATCGCGGCGGATTTATATGAGTGGGGCACGTAGAACTAGACCTCGGGCGTGCCGTCATCGCGCGCCGGTGGTCGCCATTTGGGCAGGAAGCGCAGCAGCACGCCGATCACGAGCACACCGATCGCGACGTTAATCATCCAGCTCTGCTCCAGGGCGATCCCGACGACGGCCAGCACCACGCCCGCGCTGAACAGGCCGACGCGCCACTCGAGGTAGCGCATGGGGCGGCCGCGCGACCGGTCGATCCGCATCAGCGCGCGCGCTGCCGCTCCAGGAAGCGGCGCACCACCTCCCGGCACGCCTCGGTCATGCGCGCCTCGACGTTGACGTGCGCGGCGCGCTCGAGACCTTCCTCGAAGCCGAGCTCGCCCAGCTCGTAGAGCAGCGCCTTGGTGAGCGCGACCGCGCTCGGCGGGCGCGCGGCGAGGTAGCGGGCCACGCTCGCGTCGAAGCCGTCGGCGGCGACCACGCGCGCGGTGAGCTTGCCCTGGGCGTGCTGCTTCTCGACGCGGTCGCTGCCGCCCCCAGGCGGAGGCGCTGCCTGAGCACGACCAGCTGCGCCGCCAGCTCCCGCATGCGTGTGGCGGCGTGCTCCGGGGTGCCCGCCGGATCGGTCAGGTCAGGCCTCGGCCCGGCGGTGCTCCTCGATCCAGGAGCGGATATACTCGACCGCATCGGTAGTGGGAGTGCCCGGGCCGAACAGGCGGCCCACGCCTCGCTCGCGCAGCGCCGCCATGTCGCCCTCCGGGATGATCCCGCCTCCGGTGAGGAGCACGTGATCGGCTCCCTCGGCGTCGAGCAGCTCGCGCACGCGCGGGAAGAGGGTCATGTGGGCGCCGGAGAGCACCGACAGCGCGACCACGTCCACATCCTCCTGCACGGCCGCGCTCGCGATCATCTCAGGAGTCTGGTGGAGGCCCGTGTAGATGACCTCGAAGCCGGCGTCTCGGAACGACGCGGCGATCACCTTGGCGCCCCGGTCGTGACCGTCCAGGCCGGGCTTGGCCACCAGCACGCGGATCTGGCGCCGGTCGTCGCGCTCGTCCCCTGGCCGGCGATCGCGCGCGCCGCTCGCGGGAGAAGTCATGGCCGAAAGGTACCGGCCCTCAGCCGCGCGTGGCCAGCCAGTCGGGGAGCTCCGCCACCGACGGAATGCGGTCCACGTCCTCCCAGTCGGCGTGCCGATCGAAGGGGTCGACCAGGAGGGGGCGCAGCCCGGCGGCACGCGCGCCCACCACGTCCACCGCGTACAGGTCGCCCACGTACAGGCAACGCTCCGGCGGCAGCCCGAACCGCTCCGCACCCATGCGGAAGATGCGCGGGTCCGGCTTGGCCACCCCGACCGCGTGCGAGTCGATCACGAACTCGACCAGGGACGCGAGCCCCACTCGCTCGAGCAGGGCCTCGACGCGGCCGTCCGCGTTCGACACCACGCCGACCCGGTAGCCGAGATCGCGCACCCGGGTGAGGGCCTCGGCCGTGCCCTCCTGCGCCCAGGTCCACATGTGATCCTCGAGGTGGAGCCCGCGCAACGTTTCGGCCACCGTGGCGGACCGCTCCTCCGCCACCCCGCACCCGCGGATGATGGTGTGGAAGTAGTCCCGCCAGACCCGCTCCTCGGAGCCGCGTGCGTCGCGCGCGCGGCCGAGCGCCAGCGAGAGCGCCAGCCTGGCCTCACGCTCGGCCTCGCGCCAGAGCGCCTCCGCCGTGGCAGCGCCCGCGGCCTCGAGCACTGGAACTACCCGGCGCCGATCGACGAAGACCAGGGTGTTGCCGGCATCCAGGAGCACCCCCTGGAGCGGCGGTGAGAGGGGAACCGTCAGAAGAAGACCGGCTCCTTGTAGCTGCCGAAGACCCTCTCCATCGCGTGGCGGATCTCGAAGAGCGTGCAGTACGCGCGGGCGCACTCCAGCAGGTGCGGAACCAGGTTCTCCGAGCCGCTCGCCGCGCCCTCGAGCCCGGCGAGCGAGCGCGCCACGCGATCGCCGTCGCGGGCGGCGCGCAGCCGGACCACGCGAGCTCGCTGCCGGCTCTCCACCTCGGGGTCGATCCTGAGCACGTCGATCTCGACCTTGCCCGAGCCCTCGGTGAACTCGTTCACCCCCACGATCACTCGCGCGTCGGTCTCGACCTCGCGCTGCTGACGAAGCGCGGACTCGGCGATCTGCCGCTGGAACCAGCCCGATTCGATCCCGGGCACCACCCCCCCGATCTCGTCCACCTGGCGGAAGATCTCCTCCGCCTCGGTCTCGAGCTCGTCGGTCAGCGTCTCGACGTAGTAGGAGCCCGCCAGCGGGTCGATCGTGTTCGGCACGCCGGTCTCGTACGCCAGGATCTGCTGCGTCCGCAGCGCGATCCGCACCGCCTTCTCGCTGGGCAGCGCCAGCGTCTCGTCCATCGAGTTGGTGTGCAGCGACTGGGTGCCGCCCAGCACCGCGGCCATCGCCTGGTAGGCGACCCGCGCGATGTTGTTCTCGGGCTGCTGAGCGGTCAGACTCACCCCCGCCGTCTGCGCGTGCGTGCGCAGCCGCCAGGACTCGGGGTTGGTCGCGCCGTAGCGCTCGCGCAGGTGGCGCGCCCAGATGCGGCGCGCGGCCCGGAACTTCGCGACCTCCTCGAAGAAGTCGTTGTGCACGTCGAAGAAGAAGGAGAGCCGCGGGGCAAACGTGTCCACGTCCAGCCCGCGCCGAATCCCGCGCTCCACATACTCGAAGCCGTTCTTGAGGGTGAACGCGAGCTCCTGCGCCGCGGTCGCGCCCGCCTCGCGGATGTGGTAACCCGAAATCGAGATCGGGTTGTACTTGGGCGCGTGCTCGCTCGCCCACTCGAACATGTCCACGATCAGGCGGAGCGCGGGCTCGGGCGGATACACCCAGGCGTGCTGCGCCTGGTACTCCTTCAGGATGTCGTTCTGCACGGTGCCGCGGACGCGCACGGCGTCGACCCCCTGCCCCTCCGCGGCGGCCACGTAGAACGCAAACAGGATCGCGGCGGGTCCGTTGATGGTCATCGAGACGGACACCTGATCGAGCGGGATGCCGTCGAACAGAGTCTCCATGTCCGCCAGCGAGGAAATCGCCACCCCGCACACACCCACCTCCCCGAGCGCGCGCGGGTGGTCGGAGTCGTAGCCCATCAGGGTCGGGAAGTCGAACGCGACCGAGAGTCCGGTCTGGCCGTGCGCGAGCAGATACTTGTAGCGCGCGTTGGTCTCCTCGGCGGTGGCGAACCCAGCGAACTGCCGCTTGGTCCACAGCCGCGTCCGATACATCGTGCCGTACGGACCGCGCGTGTACGGGTACTCGCCCGGAAGGTTGAGCCTGTCCAGGTAAGAGTCGGCGCCCACCCGGTCCAGGGGAGTGTAGACCGGCTTAATCTCCCGGCCGGAGATGCTCGTGAATGCGCCGCTGCGCCGCGCGGTCCCGTCGTGGCGTTCCTCCCACGCCGCCAGCCGGGCGCGCAGCTCCTCGAGCTCGGCCTCACGGCGCGCGATCTCGTCGGCGAGATCGCGGCTCGGGCTCAGGTCACGCTCGACGGTGGACATCGCTTCCGGGGGCAGCTTCGGGACGGTCGACAGGCGTGGTCGGCACACCCTGCTACACGCGCGCGCCGCGAAAGTCTCAGCGGCCCCGGTCCACCTCCAGCCGGTAGCCAAGCCAGAGCGCGCGGCCGGCAGCCAGGTTGCCGGTCACGTCCAGGTGCTCCTCGTCCGTCAGGTTGGTCCCGCCTAGATCCAGCTCGCCCACCGGAAGGCGAATCCGCAGGCGCGCACTCAGGAGCATGTACGCGTCATCCCCCCGCCGTCCCTCGTGGAGGATCTGCCCGGAGAGCAGCGCCCGCCCCCCGAGCAGCGCCCGCGCGACGCGGGCCGTGGCGCGCTCCACCAGGGGCCGGAGCGCGTAGCGGCTGACGAGCCCCTCCGCCTCTCCCGCTTCCAGCCTCAGGAGGGACCCTCCGGCGTCCAGCCGGAAGCCCCCCGCCCGCACCCCCTCCACCAACAGCTCAAGCCCGTCGTAGCGAGCGGACTCCACGTTCTGGACCGTGGACGGCGCGGTCGGCGGGCTGCCCGCCGGCTTCACCCAGTCGATCAGGTCGTCGCTCTGGCGCCGGAACGCAGTCGCGCGCAGCACGCCGCTGCCGGGGAGGGCCAGCTCCGCGCCCAGCTCGATGGTCCAGCTGCGCTCGGGCTCAAGATCCGGATCCCCGATGCTCGCCGGGTCCTGGTAGTAGCGCTCGGTCCAGGTGGGCGCGCGGAAGGACCGCCCCCACGAGGCGCGCGTGCGCAGGAACCCGGTCAGGTCCAGCGAGCCCGAAACAGAGGGGGACCAGGCGTCTCCGAAGCTCTCGTGCCAGTCCGCGCGGAGTCCTCCGCTCAGGCTGGCGCGCGCGCCTGCCCACCCGAGCTCGGTGAACGCGGCACCCCGGTCCTCGCTCCGGTTGCCGAGCGCGTCGGCGGCGGCTGGAGTGGCGCGGTTGTCGCTCTCGACCTCGTCCCGGTACAGCTCCCCGCCCACGGCCAGCGCCACCCCCCGGCCGGCGAGGGGACGGCGGCTCGCGAGCAGTTCCCCACCCCGCTGCCGGGAGAGGTGCACGTTGCGGTAGACGGCGGGGTTCGCGCGGATCAGCGTGAAGTCGTCGCCGTGACGGCGCAGGCTCAGCCGCGGGTGCAGCGTGAACCCTCCCCCGATCTCCCCCGACCACCCGGTCGTCACCGTCGTCGTGCGCGTCTCCTCGTACGAGTCGAACGGCGCGTAGAAGCCGTTGGCACCAAAGTCGC
>Ga0310121_10002108_pt1 | contig 19386 bp, 9 predicted proteins | sample CB27_Tmax_986_MG_FD_203504 | JGI IMG/M metagenome (GOLD analysis project Ga0310121, IMG submission 203504) | Marine microbial communities from Western Arctic Ocean, Canada - CB27_Tmax_986 | ecosystem: Environmental > Aquatic > Marine > Oceanic | place: Canada: Western Arctic Ocean | collected...
GAAGCTGCCTGTTGCTCGGGGCTATCATAGGTAAGCAGATCACCGGCGATCTGTTCTCGAACAAAACGATCAAAGGGCACATCACGATTCAGTGAGTCAATCACGTAATCGCGGTATCTCCATGCATGTTCGGCAATCACCCTACCCGATGTGCCAATCTGATCTGCGTACCCGACAAGGTCCAACCAATGTCGAGCCCACCGTTCACCAAACGCAGGTGATGCCAGCAGCCGATCAACCACCTTTTCATGAGCCCTTGGTGATTTGTCCGCCACGAAACGGTGAATATCTTCAACGGTGGGTGGCAGGCCTGTCAGATCAAGACTGACCCGACGCAGCCACGTGTAACGATCTGTATCTTCAGCCGGGCCCAATCCTTTTTGTTCAAGCCGGCTGAGGATAAAGTAGTCGCTTGCGACAAGTGGCCAGGAGTTATCTCCCACCGAAGGCCGTGGAGAATCCGTGATCGCTTGAAATGCCCAATGGTCTTGGCTAGCGTCGGCGAGCGACAAAGTGACATGGGTCGGTCCCTTTGACCGCGGGTCAGGTGCGCCCATTTCCACCCATTTGACCAGGTCAGAGATGATTGCCTCAGGCAGCTTGCCTTGCGGTGGCATTTTGAGCGACTCGTAGCGGACCGCTTGGATGAGCATGCTCTCCTGGGCACGTCCAGGAACCAGGGCAGGACCGTTTTCGCCACCTTCCAAAACACCTGCGCGAGAATCCAGTCGCAAACCACCTTTAGGTGTCTTCGCATCGCCTGAATGGCATTCGAAGCAATGTTCGATCAGTACCGGGCGAATGTGGTTTTCAAAGAAATCAAGTTGCTCTTGCGTTGTTTCATCACTCGCAAAGGCCAATCCACCAACAAACCAACCCCATCCAAAACCAAGCCAGTAGATGCCATTTCTGATTGGGTCCATTCAGATGCCCTTCAGTGGGTTGGATTTTCCGTCCAAGCAAACACCGTAGTATGCTCAACTTAATCTCTTTTCAGCCAACACGCAATCAAGACTGTCGTGGCGGGGTTTGCCACGCGATACTCACACCTACCTGAAAAAGTCGGTTCGACGGAGCAACCAGTACCCCCCTACCCGCTCCCGCTCCCGCTCACCTTCCGTCTATCATATTGGTACATCCTAATCTGCAAATCGCCCATGCTATTCTTTGGACTGCGGCTAATGTGCTGCAGTGGTAACTACCTGGTTGACAATTGGAACTGAGATCCGGCTACCCCTGACTGAGACTCACTGCCACGCGGTCGGATCCGCCCGTAACAAATTGCGTGCTCAGATTCTCGTGAATGCGCACGATCTTCAGGATCAAGCCACCTGCACCCGGCTTGCAGACTTGGTGCGTGACAACCTCTTGACCACGTGGGGCGCAGACAGGACATCGGGGACCGTGCAGTCGGGTTTTATGGTTACAATGTGGTAAAGGAGAATCCAATGTCACAAAAATCGACTCGGCGGCGATTCCTGGGAACGGCGGCAGCGTGTGGGGCCGGAATCGGCATGCAGGAACTCGGTTTCCTCACCAAGTTGCCCCCCGTTTCTGCGGCGGATGCAAAACTCGATGCAAACCTTGTGCGCGTCGGCAATGGCGTCGATCCGCTCGTGCGGTTGTTGGAACAGACACCTCGGGATCAGTTACTCGAAGCGGTCGCGGGTAAGGTGCGCAGCGGGACCTCGTATCGCGAGGTGCTGGCAGCGCTGCTGCTGGCGGGTGTCCGGAACGTCCAGCCGCAGCCGTCGGTTGGCTTCAAGTTCCATGCAGTGCTGGTCGTTAACTCGGCGCATGTGGCTAGTCGTTCATCACCCGACTCGGACCGTTGGTTGCCGATCTTCTGGGCGCTCGACTACTTCAAGGGCAAACAGCTGGAAGAAGAGCGGACGAGCGGATGGAAGATGCAGCCGGTCGAGGAAAGCGCCGTTCCTCCGGCGCGAAAAGCGAAGGCTGCATTCATCGAGGCGATGGAAAACTGGGACAAGCACGCCGCCGACATCGCTGTGGTGGGGCTGGTTCGCGCAGCTGGGGCGAATGAAGTGTTTGAATTGTTTTGTCGCTACGGGGCGCGCGACTATCGCTCAATCGGTCACAAAGCCATCTTCGTTGCCAACAGTTGGAGGACGCTGCAGTGCATCGGCTGGCACCACGCGGAATCTGTTTTGCGGTCGCTCTGCGCCGCACTGTTGAACCACTCTGGCCAGCCGAATCCTGCCAGCAGCGATCTGCCCGCCGACAAACCGTGGCGGCGGAACCTGGAGCTGCAAAGGACGGTTCGTGAAGATTGGCTGGAAGGGGCGGTCGATACAAACGCAACCCGTGACCTGCTCTCAACGTTGCGCAGCGGCTCATCCGACGATGCCGTCGACCTGGGCGTCGAGTTGCTCAACAAAGGTGTCGCGCCACAGTCGATTTGGAATGCCGTCATGATCGGGTCTGGCGAGCTGTTGATGCGTCAGCCGGGTATCGTCGGGCTCCACTCCCTGACGACAGCGAATGCTCTGCATTATGCATACCAAGCGAGCGGCAACGATTCGACACGGCAAATGCTACTGTTGCAGAACTGTGCGTTCCTGCCGATGTTTCGTCAATCGGCAATGGGCCGCGGCCAGCTGCGCGACGTGACCGTCGACGACCTGGCACCCGCCGAACCAAGTGACGCGCTGCCGGCAGAAGCCATCGCAGAGATTTTTGCCGATGTGAGCACCAACCGTGATCGCGCCGCGTCCAAGATCAGAAGCTTTCTGCAGGCGGGCGGCGACGCTCGACAAATCATCAATACGGCACGACGATTGATCTTCCTCAAGGGGCACAACGCCCATGACTACAAATTCAGTTCGGCCGTGCTCGAGGATTACGACCACGTAAGCCACGACTGGCAAGACCTGTTTCTCGCTCTTGGCGTTTACAACCTCCGCGGCTCCGGCGATCGCGATAATCGTCTGGTAACACGCGCGCACGAGGCGCTGGGAACCTGATCCTGCAAGGCCGCGCATTACGTCATCCTTGCAAATTTCGGTGGCAAACTTTTGGTAATGGTCATCGCCACCGAGTTCGTGGTCGGTGAAGACTCGGCCGGCGAAAGCCAAGAACCGCTTCAACTGGGCAGCAGTGCTGCCAGCGATCACGGTTCGGATCAGGCGGAGGTTCAAGCAGCATTGGCTGGGCACCCCCCGAGAGAACGCGAACTGGCAGAACAAGTTCGTTGAGAAATGGCGTGAACAGCCAAAATGGATTTCAGCCAAACACACAAGGTTGTGTTCGTGTTGCTTAATTGTCCTGCCCGGCCGAGTCTTCTTTCGGCGGCTCGTGCGGCGCGAACGATCCCCGCAACTTACCGTCCTTTAAATTCCACGCGCGCAGCACACTATCACGACTCCCCGCCACGACCAACTCGCCACCGGGGGTGGCAACTGCCGTGTGGACGAAGTCCTTGGCGCCTTCGAGCTTGCGAATCACGCTGCCGTTATCGGTGTTGTGCAGGCGAATCGTCGAATCACCCGAAGTGGCAAGCACTTCAGACCCAACACTCACAAAAGAAACCGAGGTAACTTCTTTCAGGTAACCTTCAATGGTACGTTTTTGCTCGCCCGTACTTGGATCCCACACCTTGATCACGTGGTCGGCGCCCGCGCTAGCCAGTCGCCGGCCATTCGCCTGCCAGGCAACGTCGAGCGCGTGATGTGTGTGTCCCAAAAAATTGTACACCAATTGACCGTCGTCGACTTGAAACGTCTTGACCAATTGATCGGCCGCACTGGAGGCAATGGTTTTACCGTCGGGAGAAAACTCCACCGCAAACACGGTGTCGCTGTGAGCGTCATCTATCACATACACCAGCTGCCCATCGGCCACTTGCCAGATTTTGAGCTCGCCACTCCGTGACGGTTCACCGCTACCAGTCGCAAGCAGCTTTCCGTCGGGGCTAAAGTCCAACGCCAACACGCGGTCCACAAGCTGTGCGGGTTCATCGACGTGCCCGATCGTCCGCTCCAAAACCCATTTTGGCTGCACCTGCCAGACAACCATTTTTCCGTCGACGGCGAAGGCAACGAGACTCGTGTCCTGTGCGAAGCGGACGGTATGAATCGGGCCTGGTTGATCGTTGAGGGTCAGGAACAGATCCCCGGTAGAGGCGTCCAGGAGCTGAATTCGGTGTTCTACATCGCCCAAAGCCAGGTACGTATTGTCATGAGCAAAGGCTACAGCTGTGATTTGCGTTCGACTTGCTTCGGCAGCTTTCGCCGTTTCGTTTCTTCTTTGTTCGTGGTCTTTTTGTACTTGTTCTGCGGCAGCCAGTTCTTCTGTTGCTTGTGAGGTCTTCTGTTTTGCCTGCTCCAAATTTTGGGATGCAATCTTTCCGGCCGCGATCAAGCTTTCTTTCTTCTTTTCCGCCACCTGCACTTCCGCAACAACTTGCGCGAATTTTCTTGCGAGTATCTCGACCTGTTTCTTGTTCGATTCGACTGCACTTTCCGCAGCCTCGTTGGCTACAGCCAATTGGGCCAACAGAGCTTCGTCTATTTCATTTTGTTTTGAAACAGATTCCTGAAGCGCCTGCTCGACGGCTGCCAGGGCATCGTTAAAAGATTGGTCGTCCGGATACTCCAAAGCGTCTTGTCGAGTCGTCTGCAAGAGTTGCGCGAGCCGCTGTAAAGCTTGCGCAGATTGTTTCACTGACTCGGCTGCCAACGACTGAGATCGATTTACCTGCTGCAGGATGACATTGGCCGCCGCAACGGCTTGTTCGGCGGCGGTTTTCTTCTGCTCTGCTTTTTTTGCCCTTTCGATCGCCTGAGCTAATTTGATTTCAGCCGCTGCTTGAGCCTTGTTGGACTGCGCGAGCGCTTTCTCACTCTCTTGCAACTGCTTTTCGGCAGCTTCCTTCATACTCTTGTGGTGGGCAACTTCGGTCTCGGCTAACTGGACGACGCGATCCAATTCCGGGATCCTTGCGCGAATGCGTTGATCTCCTTTGAACTCAGCAACTAACTGGCCATCTGTGAGATTCCACAATTTCGCGACGCGATCCTTGGTAACACCAACCAACCTTTTGCCGTCTGGCCGCACTGCAAGAGCAGTGATCGCCGAACCGGCGTCAAACTTTTGTAACTGTGATCCTTGATCGGCATCCCAAATGCGAAACGTCCCGTCGAGGCTCCCCGACACAAACTGGTGCGATGCGCCAGGCAAGCTCGCCAGCGCAGTAATCTCCCCTTCGTGACCGCTCAACTCCCGAACTGGTGTGGCCGGCTTGGCCTCCAGGTCACCGCCAAGGTCGTCGTCGCCGGGAACACCTTGCTCATCCGTGGCCGTCTTTGTAGCCAATTCGGGTGTAGCCCAAACGCGGATTACATTGTCTCCTTCCCCCGTGATGATCTGACTTCCTTGATTGATCACGGTCATCGCATGCACGGCGGCGGGCACTGTAAATCCGGCCACTTGATGGCCTTCACTCACGTTCCAGATGCGAATCGTCTTGTCCGGTGCAGCCGAGACCAGCCACATTCCGTCGTCAGAAAATACCAGTGCCGTGACCGGCTCATTGTGTCCTTCGAGCCGGCGGACATCATACTCACCGGTAAGATCCAGCAAACGGATTACTCCCGATGACTCTCCGCTAGCAACCCACCTCGAATTGGCAGTCATAGCCAACACCCCGGGCGTCACGCCAATATCGGCCTCAGATAAGCGGGCATTGGGTGACCGGCGCCACAGCTTCACCGTACGATAACCACCCGAGGCCAACAGGTCTGCCTTGGGACTGAAGGCGAGTGATTGCACCGTATCCAGATGAGCTACTTGAAGCGGATTTTGATCGCTGCTGTTCGACAAATTAGCATCGACCAGTTGCGCCACAAGTCGAAAGGTGGGCACGTGGTAAACGAACAGTTGGTTGCCACGCCCGCAGGCCACGTATTGCCCATCCTGCGAAATCGCGGTGGCGAGAATCGGTTGGGATTCATGGGAAACTGGCTGCCATGTCAACGGTTTTTTGCCGCCGGTAACCGTACCCTCCGCTCCCTCGTCTATCCACTTCTTGATCAAACCCAACTCGTCAGGCGTCAATGGTTTGGCACCCTGGTCGTTGTCAACCGGAGGCATAACCGGTTCTTCCAAATGAGCCGCCACAAGCAACAACAAACTCTCAAGACTTTTGGTCGGTACGACTGCGGGTCCACCTGAACCTCCTTGCTGGATCGTCTGCGGAGTTTCCAGGATAAGTTCGTTTTCGGCGCCAGTTGCATTGTGGCAGGCCAAACAGCTCTTTCGCAGGATTGGTAAAATCTCTTTCTCAAAATCGACCGGTTCGGTTCGATCCAATTCGGCAATGGAGATTGGCATTGGGTCTTCTGCGAACGTCCGTGTACTAGTTTCAGTCAGCAAGAGTAGCAGAATCAGAAAGCAGCCAACCTTCCATCGAGGTCCCGGGTAGCCGGTTGCCAGTACGATGCACGGGCGCCGCGAAAAAGGCATGTCGTGAGCCATGGTGAAGGTTTGGAATGAGAAGAATTGTGAAGGTTTAGAAGGAAGAAGAACCGTATCGCGTAAAGCGATCATTCCGCAGACTCGATGATTTCTATCATTATAAGCGTCCAAACGACACTCGCACTTGCCCTCTTTTCAATTTTAACCAACAAAGCGACCGCATGGATGAGGATTCTCAGTTGCTATTCGGTTTCCTGGTGTGGTAGAATCCTGGTTAGATCTGTGATCACAACCCCGTCGAGAATAGACGTGAGAATCACAAATCTAGACCAGTCACCACAACCAAAGAAGCCGTCCAGAATCAACTTTTGAGTTTGTGGTTGAGTCGTGTCAACTGCCCGGCTTGAGCGTGGTGCCTACCCCACAATTAAATTTTGGACCGCTTCATTTTGGAGAGTTGAACACATTCTAACAGTTTGAAGCAATCTACTTTTCAAACCCAAGTTTGAAAGTACGGAATTGCAGGGGAACTGTTGATCCTTACCTTCCGTTCCTATTCGTGCCGATTCGCGTTTATGCGTGGTTAGTCAATCAGTGACTTGCAGAACGTGCACTCGGGCCGGAGAACTTCGGTGGTTGACCAACGAAAACTACGACTGGTCGTTGGCGGTTTGATCATGGTGCTGCTGCCTCGGAGCGGGACCGTTGCTGGTGAATTCCGCGTCGAGCCCGTCTCGATTGTGCTTGCTGGCCCGGACGCATCCCAGCAGCTGGTTGCCAGCGTTCAACCGGCCGGTGGCGAATCCTCCGACGTTACTGGGAGCGTATCTTACGAAGTCTCGCAGCCGAAAATCGCTACGATTGACCAGCACGGCCTGGTGCGGCCTTTGGCCGAGGGCCGCACGGAGATCGTAATTGGGCACCACGACAATCAGCTCGTCGTTCCCCTGGAGGTTAAGGGACTGCAAACTCCCGCGCCTGTTTCGTTTTCGTATGATATCATTCCGATCCTGACCAAGGCTGGTTGTAATTCGGGCGGTTGCCACGGTAAGGTGGAGGGTCAAAACGGCTTCAAGTTGAGCATTTTTGGTTTTGATCCGGCTGCGGATTTTGACGCGATCGTGAACGAAGGTCGGGGGCGGCGTGTTTGGCTGGCGGCACCTGAGCGAAGTTTGCTACTAGCTAAGGCGACGGCTCAAATTCCCCACAAGGGTGGGCAAAAAATCGCACCCGACAGTTATCACCATAACAGCCTTCGTCGCTGGATTTCAGAAGGGGCGCGATTTGCGACGGAAACGGACGAGGAGCGCCGTATCGTCGGTATCGAAGTCGAGCCTGCGCAACAGATTCTACTCGCAGGACAGTCGCAGCAATTGCGAGTAACCGCCGTGGATGCAGCAGGAAATCGCCGCTGTACGACTGTCGCCGCCGAATATGAATCGAACACCGAATCCATCGCAAAAGTTGATTCCACAGGTCTCATCCAGGTCGGTGATGTTCCGGGCGAAGCAGTGATCCTGGTTCGGTATTTGGAGCACGTCGATTTTTGCCAGATCACACTGCCGCGCCCGGAAGTAGTATTCCAACGTCCTCCCGAAATCAATTTCATCGATCGCCTCGTCTGGGACAAGCTCCAGCGACTCGGTATTGTCCCCAGTGAAATAGCTGATGACTCCATGTTCATGCGGCGCGTTTTTCTCGACACGATCGGGACCCTGCCAACGGCTGCCGAAGCACGCGCGTTTCTGACCGACTCCGCGTCTGACAAGAGAGCCATGCTGATCGACGAGCTGTTGGAACGAGACGAGTATGCCGTCTACTGGGCGATGCAATGGCTCAACCTGCTGCGTGCAGATCGTTCGAAGATCTCTGCGGAAGGGGCGCTGGCAATGCAGCGGTGGTTGCAACGAGTATTTGCCGAGAACCATCCGTACGACGAGATGGCTCGTGAGATACTTACGGTCCGAGGCAATACGTCGGCCGATGGCCCAGGCTCGTTTTATAAGGCCATCAAGGAGCCGGATGAACTTAGCCGATCACTCAGCCAATTGTTACTGGGAGTGCGGATCGAATGCGCACAATGCCATCATCATCCGTCCGAGCGATGGAGCCGGGAGGATTATGTCGGACTGGCTGGTTTCTTTACGGGAGTGAAACTGAAGAAGCTTCCCGCTGGCAAGGAGGCGATTATTTCGCAGGGAGGTGACGATCTGCCTCATCCACAAACTGGACAACTCGTTTCGGCGCGCGCCTTGGGTGCCACGCCCCCTGACTTTACCGATGTCGCCGATCGTCGGATCGTGCTGGCCGACTGGATGACCGCACCAGACAATCCATATTTCGCCAAGGCAATTGCGAACCGCCTATGGGCGCACTACTTTGGCCGAGGTTTGATCGAACCGATCGACGACATCCGCGAGACCAACCCTGCTACCAACACGGCATTGATGCAGACGCTGGTGGATCATCTGCGCCAGGTCAACTACGATTTGAAGCAGTTTACGCGAACGCTGTTGAACTCGCGCGTGTATCAGTTGAGTTCGTTAGCCAATTCCTCGAACGCCAACGATTATCAGAACTTCTCCCACGCCGCGTACAAGTCGCTACCGGCGGAGGTGCTGCTCGACGCAATTTGTCAGAGCACAGGAGTTGGTGAAAAATTTGATGGGTGGCCGAGAGGCTACCGTGCTATTGAAGTGTGGGACAACCGGATGCCTTCTTACTTCTTTCGTCTCTTCGGTCGCCCCGTGCGGGCAACCGTCTGCGAGTGCGAACGGAGCGACGAACCAAGTGTCGCTCAGGCACTCCACTTACTGAACTCACCAGAAATCGCGGACAAGGTCGGCTCACGGCAGGGTACCGCGCGAAAACTTGCTAATTCGGACTTGTCGGATGACGAAATTATTGAAGAATTATATCTGCATACAGTCTCTCGATTTCCCGAAGAAGTCGACAGGCGATCGATGCTGCAGGCGTTTGCTGGCGTAGACACCGATCGCAGAGCGGCAGCTGAAGACGTTCTTTGGGCCTTGTTGAATTCGAAAGAATTCCTTTTCAATCATTGATAACACGCACCACATTCGCTTCCAAAAAAATCCTTTCCGAGAGTGAATCATGTTAAAGGTCAACGTTGGTAAAAAACGAGCGACCTGCTGCAACGGAGTCACGCGAAGACACGCGTTGCGTCTTGGCGCTAGTGGATTGATCAGCGGTCTCACACTACCACGGTTGTTGGAATTGCAGGCCAAAGCGGCGGGGATCCAGCCACCGAAAGCCAAAGCGTGTATTTTTATCTTCCTGGAAGGTGGGCCGCCACACCAGGACATGTGGGATCCCAAGCCTGAGGCACCCGAGGAAATCCGCGGACCATTCCGGGCCATCCAGACCAGTGTGCCTGGTACGTGGGTGACGGATCAGCTGCCAAGGTGCGCCAAGATTGCCGAAAAGTACACCATCGTCCGCAGCCACAGCCACACAATCAACGGTCACAGTACCGGCTACCACTACGTGATGACCGGACGCAAACCGACCTTCGCCGACGGCCTCAATCCTAAACCCTTCAACGAGTTCTATCCGTCCCTGGGTTCGATCGTCTCGCGAGAACTGGAATCAGGCGGCGCAATTCCAAAATACATCAACATTCCGCATCTGGTGGGGGCAGGTGGTCCTGGCTTCTATGGAGCTGAACATGCGCCATTTGTAATCGAGGCCGATCCGTCGCAGGCAGACTTTAAAGTGAAGGATTTACAGCCTGCTGCACGGCTGTCGGCGAAACGGCTGAGTGTGCGACAGAAGCTGCTGGCCGACATCGACCAACGGGAGCGCGACCTTAACAAAGGGCCCGCCGGGATGATGTCCACCTATTACGAAAAGGCGTACAACCTGATTACCTCGCCAGAGGCAAAACGGGCATTCGACATTCAGAGCGAACCAACGTCAGTTCGCGAGGCATACGGGTACACTCAACTTGGTCAATGTGCCTTGTTGGCCCGCAGGTTGATCGAAGCGGGTAGCCGATTCGTTGGTATCGATGCACCTGGCTGGGACGTGCACTACAACTGCTTTCCAAGTCTTCGCACTGACCTGATACCTTACGCCGATCGCGCGTTCAGCGCGTTGGTGACCGACCTCGATCAGTCCGGGATGCTCGACGAAACCCTGGTCATCATGATGGGCGAAATGGGCCGCACTCCTCGCGTGAATGCCATGGCGGGTCGCGACCATTGGTCGATGGCTCAGTCGGTTGTGTTTGCCGGAGGTGGTACCAAGCCCGGGCAGGTGATCGGCGCTACCGACAAACATGCTGCCGCTCCAATCTCGGACCCGGTCAGCGTTCCTGATATCCTCCGGACCATAAGCATCTTGATGGGGATTGATCCCGACCGGATGTATTACGATCCTCTGGGGCGGCCGGTGCCGATTGTCGATGGCGGTAAGATCATACCAGGGCTCATTTAGTTTGCGGTTCGTGGTTTGTGGCAATGGTGCACGTCATTTCTTGAGAACCACATACCCGGATCCATTCATGCGAAACCATCACCTTTGGCTCACGTTGGTGATTACGGCGATTTGCCTCCATGCTGCGCGCGGGCAACAGCCGCCAAGCATTGCTTACGTGAATCCACCTGGTGGCCAGGCAGGACAGACCCTCGAAGTTCTTTTGGGTGGATACGACTGGACGCCGGATATGCAGGTCTTCGTCCTCGATCCTCGAGTAAAACTCGAGATCCTGGCACCACCCGGGCCGGTCATCGTGCCGGAGCCGCCCTACTGGTTCGGCCGGGGCTCGCCGAGGGCTTTTCCGCTGCCTCGTGAAACACGAGCCCGTTTCACGATCCCCTCCGATATGCCAGCCGGAATCGTGCGGTGGCAAGCCGTCAATGCCAATGGAGCGAGCAAGGCCAGCCATTTCATGGTGGGACACGGTAGCGAGATCGTAGAAATTGCGGACCGGAAAGGACCGCAGCAACTTGGTTCACTACCCGTGACAATTTCTGGGCAGATCACAAAGATCGAGGAAGTCGATCGTTTCTGTTTTACGCCCGAGAAAAATAGCCTCATGAACTGCTCGGTCGTCACCCACGCCATCCAGTCCCCGCTGAATGCCGTCGTGGAAGTCCACGATGAAGTGGGTCGGTTAGTTGCGGATGTCGCCGATACTGAGGGCCGCGATTGCAACCTCATATTTTCCACGGAAGCTGCCCGTCAATATACAGTAAGCATCCATGACGTCGATTTTCGTGGAAATCGCACGTTCGTTTACCGGCTGTCCATCACTGACGGGCCGCGCGTGGTCGCCACGATTCCGGCAGCCGGTCGTCGGGGTGAGACACGCCCGATCGAGTTCGTTGGTTACGGCGTTGCGACCGGTAAGGCCAAACTCGAATCGATCACGCGCGAAGTTGAATTTCCCGCGGATGAACAGACCACGTCGTTCCCTTACCAATTGGAAACTGCTTACGGAACCACGCCTCCATTTAAGTTATTGCTGAGCGACCTCGAGCAAACGGTCGAACCTTCGGGCGAACCTACCGACACGCATCGGTTGAATATGCCTGGTTCGGTCACTGGCACGATTGAGGGAACCTTCGACGAAGACCGCTATCTGGTCGACGGCAAGAAAGACGATGTCTGGGCGTTATCGCTCGAAGCGACCAGGTTTGGATCGCCACTCGACGTGGTGTTGTCGATTCTTGATCCGGCCGGTAAGGAACTTGCCCGCAACGACGACTTGCCGGAAACCACCGATGCAGGTTTGCAATTTACGGTACCCGCAGACGGAACTTATCAACTTGGTGTGGCCAATGTTTCCGGCAAGAGTGGCAATCGAGGGGCAACCTACCGATTGGTCATCACAAAGGCCATCCCGGACTTCACGCTCAGCCTGCCAGAATTGGTCAACGTACCGATTGGCGACAAGGCGTCATTGGAGGTCAAAGTGACCAACGTGGCCGGTTTCAATGAACCAATCGCAATTTCGATTTCTGGCCTGCCGGCGGGAGTCACCGTGGAAAAAGACTTGACGATCCCAGCCGGAAAAACGTCACTCGGGATTGAATTGACTGCGGTTGCCGATTCTGCGGTTCACGCCTCGTTCGCCACGGTCACTGGGACCGCCACGATTGGTGAAACCCAAGTCACCCACCCGGCGGGAAGTGTGTTGGTTGCGACCACCCTGAAACCACCTTTTTCCATCGAAGGAGAAAGAAAAAATGATGTGACCAAATGGCCGCGCGGAACGACGTTTCCCGCCCCGGTAATGATCGAACGATCGGAAGGTTTTGACGGTGAAATTGTGCTTGAAATGTCATCTGCGCAGGGGTACCACCGCCAGGGTATCACCGGGCCTGAATTGGTCGTGCCACCCGGTGTCGAGCGAATCCTGTATCCCATTTTTCTGCCGGAATGGCTCGAAACATCACGCACCTCTCGGCTAGTCGTCAATGGAGTTGCCAAGGTGGCTGACCCTCAAGGCAATGTTCACTACCTGGTAAGTCGCTTGAAAGATCGCCTTGGTTTTATGCCGGTAGGCGCTTTGTTGAAGATTTCCAGCGACGTGGACGAATTGCAAGTGAATCAAGGTGATCCATTCGAAATTCCGCTGACGATCCACCGCGCTCGTCAGCTTTTGGAACCAACCCGGCTGGAATTGCGTGCCAATGAACAATTGCACGGTCTGTTATCTGTCGATTCTGTGAGTGTTCCGGCCGAGCAGAGTTCGACGCAGTTTCGAGTGGTTCCCACCGCCGACAGCGACCTGACGGGGAACCACAAACTGACCATACGTGCAACGGTACTGAAAGACGGAAAATACCCGGTCGTATCGGAAACAAGTGTGCTCGTGTCGGTGGTATCACATTAGATAAGAGATTAAGAAAAACTGCCAAGAGACACACGCTTTTGCAGCTTGTAGATGGGGTGCCCGGACAAACCTGTTTTCCCTTGGATGGTTTCAGCGAAGAATCTCTTCAGTGGCAGTGGTTCCCTTCACGGATAACGGAACCCAGACGGCCGCGCTGGCCCCGCTGCCTGGAGAAAACGGCGTCGCATCAATGAGGACGTCATTGCAAGTCTCCCACGCAAACAACATTTTCCAGTTCGTTTTTCATTTCATCTCAAAGCACATGAATAAGCCATCTGGATTGGAATCGAAGCAATCAAAGATACAATCGTTGCTGGCCTACCCTCTGACCACCGAGCAGAACGAGGTAAAATCCGTGAACAATTTACAGAGAATTGCACTCTGTATGGCCTGCTGCCTGGCTTTCGGGCTCCCCGTGCCCTTGACCGTCGCCGCTCCGGTGTCCGTCAGGGACTTCGGCGCAGTCGGGGACGGAAATTCCGATGATTCGAAAGCTTTTCAGAAGGCTTTTGAAGCGGCTGAAGGAGATGTGCTGATACCGCCGGGGCGATACAAGGTCGCCAATGTGGAGATTCCTGATGGCACGACGGCACATGGGGTGGGCGCCAAGTCGGTGATCGTGGTGCCGCGGAGTACTGGTTGCGCATTCCGCGTGGGATCCGACTGCACGGTGATGGACCTTAAGTTTACCTCCGAGAGTGGTCCCGCCAAGGGCCTGGGCACCCCACCGGGCACCGTGCACGGTGAGTCGACACCGCCTTACTGGACCAAACGTCTGACGCTCATCCGGCTCCTGTTTGAAAACGTCAAAGGATGCGCCATTTCGCTCAATCACGTGCGCGGCTTCACCATCAGCGACTGTCATTTTCTCAATATCGGGACTGCAATCGCTCTGGATTTCAGCCACAACGGCCTGGTATCCGGCAATCAGATCAACAATGCGGCAAACCATGGCATCATGTTCTGGGGGAGTTGGAAATACGACCCATTAGAGAGGGTCTCGGATGTGATCTTTGCGAATAATTGCCTGAACCGCGGTGGCCGGGGCGCCATCTGGGGCATGGGTGGCAGGCAAATCGTGATGGCAGGCAACGTCATCGATGGCGCAGAAGCCTTTGGGCTCGATCTGGAGTGGTGCGAGGATTCGACCATAGTGGGGAATATGGTGACTAACTGTAGCAACGCAGGGATAGCGCTCTTCGCGGCGTGTTCCAACGTGACGATTTCCGGCAACAGTGTGGTGATTGGCAACTCTCCTGATGGTCAGCATGCTGGAATCTGGCTGGCCCGACGTACCCCGCGCTACGTCTTTGATGAGGGTCACCGCCTCGTGGCTATCACGGGCAATTCGATCCGTGTCGAGGGCGACCAGCCCCGCCGCGGCATTTTCATCGGAGACACATCGTCAAACATCGTCTATCAAGGCAATGTGATGCAGAACGCCAACATCGTTGACCGAAGTGGTAAGCCAACCGAAACTCAAGCCAGCGATGAGCCAACAGCGACAATGACCGTGTTAAAGCTCAGCCAGAAATGGCAGTTCAAACCCGATCCCGACGACCAGGGCATCCAGGACCAGTGGTTTGCCAGCCAGTTCGACGATAGCAGTTGGAGTGTCCTACGATCGGACCAGAAGACAGGCTGGGAGAGCCAGGCATTCGAGGGTTACGTGGGGTACGGCTGGTACCGGGCTGAGCTACCCAAACTCCCGCAACGCTCTCCGGATTTTAAGTATCTCTATTTCGGTGGCGTGGACGAGCAGGCATGGGTTTACATTAACGGTCAATTGGTCGGCGAACACACGGTCGAAACGACGGGCCAATCCATCGAGATTTTGTGGAATGAGCCGTTCAGTATAGATGTGACGAAGCATCTTCGCATTGATGGGCCCAACATCGTGGCGGTGCGGGTCCACAATTTAGCTTCCATGGGCGGGATTTGGAAACCCGTGTACCTGATTCTCAGCGACACGACTGCCTCTCTGCTGCACCAGCAGGAAGCGATCCGTCTGTCAGCATGGGAACCTTTATCCCTTCAAAACCGCTGGTGACGAGGAGTTTTCTCGATGGGTCGTTTCGCGGTGCACAGTAGCACGCGGGGCAATCGGGACCGCTGCTTACAGTATCGAACAACACTAAAGTCGAATTAACGGAGACCATCATCCTGTCTTGAACCGTGTCACAGTCACCTTGATGGAACAGCCGTAGGGGGAAATGGAACTTTCAGGTGGGCAGGTTTGGCTCAATACGCGGGCGGCGAGCGTTTGGCTGGCGCAACTCTTGCCTGAGTCTGCCACGCTGGCTTTACAATAACTGTGAGTGTAAGCGCAACTGCCGCGGCGATGATGATGACAACCTGCCAGATCAAATCCGTGTGGGATGTTTTTAGAAAGATCATGGGGCTATTCGGCGGAAGCCTGGCCGGCGTGTTTGCACTCGGCATATTCACGCACCGCGCAAACGGTGCTGAAGCTCTGATTGGTGGAATTGCCGCCGCGGTTGTCCTCTTTTTCATGCAAGCCACACCTGGATCCACTTCCTTCTTTACGCCGGGATCGGCGTCACTACCTGTGTCGTGGTCGGCGACCTGGCGAGCCTGCTCGTACTTGGCCACCGGCAACCTTTGAACAGCCTGGCAATATTCACCCTAAGGAAAAGGTAGCGACAGGGAAGACCTACAGGCTGGCCGGGTTCACGAAACCCGAGCAATGAAACCAAACATCCCGTTGAAAGGTTAAAAGGCATGAAGAGAATAGCGGCAACTTCTGTTCTCGCGGCTGATCTCAATGGGCTGGAGAACCATCCCGGCAGGCAGGAGAAGAAAGATCGCGCGGTGCGGAAAAACATGAGCGTTGCCTCAACCTTGGTGGCGGTGTGTGCAATCGCCACAATGCTATCGTACCAGGGACAGAAAACCATGGCAGCGGAAGGGCCGGCTGACACAGCGCATGCCGGACCCGAACTGGTCATCGGCCAGACCGGGAAAGCCCCGCAGATTGATGGGGTACTGGACGACCGTGCCTGGGAAGATGCGGCGCGGGTAGAATACCTGGACAGTAACAGCGCAAAAGCGCCCAGGGAAAAAACTCAGGCCTGGGTTGCCTGCGACAAGGAGCACCTCTACTTTGCCTTCAAGTGCCATGAATCGCAGATGGACAAACTGGCGGTTAAGCAGACCGAGATCAATGAGCTCCTGATATCGCTGGATGATTGCATCGAGATTTTTCTCACTCCACCGATTGATCCCCCACCCCCCGCTGGGTCTTACTACCAGCTCATGATAAATGCGAATGGAATCTTTTATGCTTCCTCTCCCTATAACGGCACAAGGTGGAAACCTGACATTAAGGTCGGTGCGAAGCGCCTGCCTGACAGTTGGATTCTAGAGGTATCGATTACTTTTCAATCGCTCAACCGTGGCTCGCCGTCCGCAGGAGAGGTCTGGAGCGTCAACATTGGCAGAGAGCAAAAGACACACGGTGTGAACCTCTTGAGTGCCTTTTCCCCGGTAGGTGGCAATTTCCATACACCGGAGCTGTTCGGAACGTTTCGCTTTGAAAAGAAAACGCCGCGGCGAGTCGGCAACTACTCATTTGGCGGGAGGGTCATCACTGAAAATGGACCTCTGGAAGATGCCCGTGTTGTCATCGGACAGCAGGTTGCCTTTACGAACAGCAGTGGAGACTTCACCATTGACCACCTCCCGACAGGTGCCCAGACGCTATCGGTCACCAAGAGCGGATTCAGACCCGTGTACAAGCCGGTGGTCAGGCAGATCGAGCTCAACACCAACCAGGTGGCAAAAGAACCATTCCTTGTCGAGACAGTAATGGTCACCGCGTACGGTTTCAACTGGTCGCTGGGAGCAGTGGCTGCCGAGAAAAATTACCAGATTTATTTCAATCATGTAAATACACCTGTTGCGCCAGGGACACGCCTTTCAGAAGACCAAACCGCCGAGCAACATGACATGACATTGGAAACCGTGGCAACGCTCGATTCGTACGAGCCGGTGACGTTCACGGTATTTTCGAACGAGGAACTTGGCGAATGCACGGTGTCGGTGGGCGATATGGTCTGCGCGGAAGATCCATCGCAAAGAATAAAGGCTGCAACCGCCGATGTGCGGGTGGTGCAAGTCTGGATACCCCCTGTTGAACTGGGGGGTAGCGGTGCATATCGGCCTGAGATACTGAAGCCCTTGACGGCCGTAGATATCGGTCCAAAGACCTTCAGGCAGTTCTGGATCACTTACCATATTCCCCCGGACACACGAGGAGGATTGTACCAAGGAGACATTACCTTCCGCCCGGCAAACAAGGCAAAGACGGTACTCTGGTCGGAGATGACCGTCTTCCCGTTCCGGCTGCAGAAATCAAAAGACAAGCGGTTCGGAGTGTTCTACCTCGGTGGCGGAGGTAAGAGCGGGGTGTTCAATATGGATAAGAAGAAAAGTGACTACCGGGGTGACTTCATTGATATGCATCAGCACGGCGTTGACGGCCTTGTTTTTCCTGGCGAGCCGGCTTTCAAACGCGCACCTGACGGGACTATTGCGATTGATTTTGAGTTGGTGGACCACGCCCTTGATGTCTTGAAAGAGATCGGCTGGAAAGATGTTTCCCTGGTAATGAACTTCAGCCCCATGAATCGCAACCTTTCCTATGTAACAGGGATCACCGGAGATGACATCAATGCGGGCAATCTGACCGAGGAACACATCACGGCCCTCAAAGAGGTCATAACAGGAATAAACAAGAGGGTGAGAGAGCGAGGGTTCGAAACGCCTTACTACATGTGGTATGACGAAATCACCGCGCTCGGCCATGTCGAGTTCTGGGTGAACATGGCAAAGGTTTTTAAGCCGATATCTGATGGGGAAAGAGCTTTATCACGTTACTGCATACCGCATCCAAGAAACACCTTGACATGATTGCTCCCTACCTCGATGCGGCTGTCAGTGGCGACATGCCTGCAATAGACAGCATTAGCAAAGTGAAAGCGGCCTACCCGGCCATAAGTGAGTGGCATGTCTACGGAGGGATCGGTGGGAGCTTTAGAGAGAACAGGCGCAATAATGGCTGTACGTTTTACCGCGCACCGGTGTGCTACACCTGGGGTTGGGCATATCAGGCAATAGTCAAGGACCAAAAAGAAGACGCCGGGCGGTTATACCCCTGGCTTACAGCCACCGTTCCGGCCGAAGACGGGAGTCCCATGCCGACACTGCAGTGGGAGGGATATAGAGAAGGTTGCAAAGACCTGGGCTACATGGTTGCCCTGGAACGCGCGATTGCCCGCTCGGAATCCCTACCCGCAAGAAGCGACGCCGTGAAAGAGGGGAAAAAACTCCTTGACGCAGTCAGGGCCGGCGCAAGACCTGGGGACAACAAAGATTTTGATGTCCTCCGCAGAGAGATGGGCGAAGCCATCACTCAGCTCTTTTCACAATAACAAAGGATGGCGCGAAGATCTTGTTTCATCCTCAATGCAACCGCTTTTTCACGGGACTAGAAGATTCCCATGTATGAAACCCTTCTAGTAGCGCACGCAGCCGGAAACACCTTCCATGTTGTATCGGTCAACATGAGTCATCCACGCAATAACTGTCGGTCGTGGGACACTGGACAGATAACAATGCTGGCGAGTCGCCCACATCCTGATAATTATCTGTAGAGGTCCTAATTGGTGATGAAATCTATCCGAGGAGTGATGCAAAGCATGAAACACATGCGATGTGCGTGGGTTCTGGGAATTGTCGGGCCAGGCATACATGTGTTAGTTGGTACAGGCTGCTTGTGTGCGGAAGTAAACGTGTGGAAGCATGAAGGATTTGAGGAACTTTCCCGAGGCCAGTTTGAAGATGGGGGAAGCAACCTGTATGTGAATGCCAAGGGAGTGATTGAGACGATTCACCGCTGGGATGTCAACAACGATGGTTATGTCGACCTGCCTCTCGGCAACTTGGGCTTCCCCCCTTTAACTGATCCAGGTCTATGAGAGAATCGCATCCGGGCGTAGCCCGGAAAGGATTTCCTCAGATGAAGAAGAACCGACACACGACCAAGCAGATTATTGAGAAGCTTCGTC
>Ga0310121_10002109_pt1 | contig 19374 bp, 9 predicted proteins | sample CB27_Tmax_986_MG_FD_203504 | JGI IMG/M metagenome (GOLD analysis project Ga0310121, IMG submission 203504) | Marine microbial communities from Western Arctic Ocean, Canada - CB27_Tmax_986 | ecosystem: Environmental > Aquatic > Marine > Oceanic | place: Canada: Western Arctic Ocean | collected...
CGGTTCGAGGAAATCCCGTTGGCGCGCTTTGCCGTCCAGAATGCCGGCGATGTGTTCCTAACCCAGGCGCGCTTCATTGTCCAGACCCGGCAACTTGCCCAGCGTCGCCACTGTGCGCTGACGCGGTTCCCGCGACGTGCGAACCGACTCCACCAGGGTCCAGTAATGATACGTCTCGCCATTCTTTTTGCGGTGATGTCGCCTGAGAAACATGAGCGCGGACCCTCCTGGATCGCGCTCAATTTTGACAACGCGAAAGGCCCGTGGCAAGGGGGTGGTCTGCACTACATGGGCATGTCAGAGACGGATTTGAACAAAATCAATCCTCCGTATCGTGCGATCACCCGAAAAATCACCCGACTGAAGCAAGTACTGCGGAAAATGGGTTAAGGAATCGCCGAAAGGTTGAGCGCTTAAAACAACGCCGGCCGCGTGAGGTTGGCGAGGTTGGTGTTGGCGGCGTGGTTTTGGAGGAGCTTGATGAACTTTTCTTGCACGCCGGTTGAGTGCTGGAGAATCATGTCGACCTCGGCGGCGGCGCGCAGCCAGGCCAGTTCATCGCAGGGCACTCCCTCGCGCAGCGAGATCAAGAGCGCGACGAACCGCAGCTCGATCAGCGACAACACGGACAGGAAGTAGCCGAAGCGCAGCGTCTTGCTGCGATAGATGAGCGGGTTGGGGTAGAGGCGCGAGGCGAGAAAATTGCGCTCGATCCGCTCGAAGCGCGGCAGGTTGGGCCGGACGAGTCGGTCGTAAGCGTCCAGGATTTGGCGGTGTTCGGCGGATTCGGGGCCTTGGGCCAGCACTTCGCGCACGCCTTCGAAGACTTGCGGGACCTCGTCGCTCTGCTCCATGACGTTGATCAGGATGTTCAGATAGACCACGTCCAGTTCGGTGACCGGCTCCAGCGCCTCGCAGTGGGCGTGCAGGGCGGCCGGGTCGAGCGTCCAGACTTGATTGAGGAGATCGACAAGCTCCGGCAAGCGGCAAACCGCCCGGCCATGCTGCTCGACGTGGGCGACCGCCTGGCCAAGCAGGTAGAGGCCCTGGGCCGGCGTGAATTCGTTCCGCGCGAGCCATTCGGACGCCCAACGCCAGAAATAATCGAACGTCGCCCAATCGGGATGGGCGCCCCTCGCGAAGGTGGGCGGGTCGGCGCCGGGGCCGAACGAGATGCCCTGAAGCTTGGGATACCACTTGAAGACCTTGCCTGGGGCCGTCTCGCGTAGGCCGCCTTCGTCCGGCAGCAACTTGGCCGACGTCGGGCAGGTGTAGGACAGCGTCAGGTAAACGCCGGGGGGCGTCCCCACCGCCAGGCGTGGATAGCTTTGGCAAACCCCCGGCAGGACATCGTGGCCTCAGCGGTGCTGCGCGGTGCACGTCGAGTTGCCGCAGCCATCTTCGCCCACGAACGTGCAGTGTCCGTCCGAGTTCTGGCCGAACGCATGGCTCCGGCCCCCTTCTTTGCCGATTGCGAAACAAAGCTTTTCTCGATCTCCGGGGCGGCCAGCCCTGACTCCGACATCGCGCGGGTCATCGTCCGGTGTTCGCCGTCGCTGATGTTGATCCCCCAGGGCTGCCGGCAGCAGTGGCCCGAATTGCCACAGACGTAATCGGCATGCAGCCTGAGGACGCGGAAGACCGAGCCGTCGAATGGGCGGTCGTTAATCGAGATGGGGCGGGTTTGGGTCGCGGGCATCGTTGGAGCGTTCTCAATTATTGGTATCGACCCGCGCTCGCCCCTTCACAAGCGAATTTGGGTCAACTCCCCGATTCGCTTGTATTATCCTGGGGCGTGGCGTCTATTGGTGGCGTCTATTGTGAGTCGCATTCTTGGAGACGAGGTCCGCGCGCACTTGGATAGAATCTCTCTCATTCGGCCTCTCGGTTACGTCTTTCTTCTTTTTTGCGTCGTTTATATCAGCCTCAAGAACGACGTCTATTTCGATGACGCGTTCATTACGCTGGCCTACTCGCGCAACCTGGCGGCGGGCGAGGGGATGGTCTACCGGCCGGGCGAGGCGGTGCTGGGGACGACCACGCCGCTGTGGTGCTGGCTCAACGCGCTCCCATTTCTGGTGATCGATGCGGAGCGACTGGGGAGCCTGGGGTGTCGCCTGTGGTTCATGGTGGCGACGCTGGGGGCGGCGATCGGCATCGCGCGGCTGGCGCGCCGGGGCGGATTCGGTCATTGGGGGTTGTTGGGGGCCGCCGGCTATGTCCTGCAGCCCGCTCACCATATTCTGTTCGGCTCGGAGGTCTCGCTGGCCGTTTGGCTGGCATGTGAGGGCCTGGTGGCCTTCTCGCGCGGGCGCGCGCTCGGCGCCGGATTGCTGGCGGGACTGCTCATCTTGACCCGGCCCGAGGCGGGATGTTTGGCCGCTCTGCTCTTCATCGGGTTCGTGATTGGTCACCGCGCTTGGCACCATCCGGTTCGGTTCCTGATCGGATCGGCAATCATCCTGATCCCCGCTTTGGCGTATCTCACCCATGCCTTCGGGTCACCGCTCCCGAATACGCTGGCGGCCAAACAGGCCCAACTCGGCGCGGGCGGCCACACACCTTGGGCCATTAGCATGGGACTGGGGACTTGGCGCTTTATCGTGGTCGAGTGGTTGCGGGGTCCGTTCCTCCCAGCTTTTCTCTCGGTGCTCGGCGTCATCTGGATCGGCCGGTCGAGTTGGGATAGTTTTCGGTCCAAGGCAGAGGATCGGCTGGCCCGATGCGCGTTCTTTCTGGCCTTCGTCTGGGGAATCGTTCACGTGGCGGCGCTGACGACCTTGGGGATCGCTTTTTACCGTTGGTATCTGTATCCGCTGTGGCTCGCGGTGATGCTCGCGCTGTCCGCCGGTGCCGCCGCCAGCTGGAGATGGATGCAAGAGCGGGCCGCTTCTTCGCCCGAATCGCACGGCCGGCCCACGTCCCTGCCCGGCGCGGTGGCGGTGGCCATTGTGATCATGCTGCTGATCGGTTGGCAGGCCCGCTGGACCGGCGATCCGCCGTCGCTTCAACGGGAACGCCATCATGGTTACGTTCAGCTCGCGGCCAAGATGGAAGCCCTGGCCGCCGGTCAACCCGCCGAGGTGCTGGCCTACGAGGTCGGGGCGCTGGGTTTCCATCTACCAAACAATATCAGCGTATTGGATGAGTTTTACCTGGTTCGGCCCATGCCCGAAGATCGGAAGCTGCCCACCCGCGATCAACTCATCGCCCAGGCTCGCCCGCGTTTTATTGTTGAGACGCTGCCGATCCGCAACGATCTCACCCAAGAGGCGCGCGCGGAGATGATGGCCCGCACCGCCCCGAGTTTTCGCTTATTCTACCCAACGGGGGTGAACAACAGGACCATTGCCTATTTGCCGGTCGACTATTCGCGCAATGCCTACGGTTTGCAGATCCTCTTCGACCGCGATATCGAGGCCGAAAGTAGAATGCCATGATGTCCCCCGACCAGACCGATAAAAGCGTATCGAAATGCCGAGAACATGTATCATAGTGACTCGAACCAAATCCGAGCGACCGTTTCAGATGACCCAAGCATCGGTGTAAGCGCCCTATTCCCAATGGTTTAGATTCATCCAGGCCTGCCACTCGATTGGACTTAATCTTGCAATCTGACCAGCCTGAGAACGCTTTTCGGGAGGGATAAAAATGGACCTGAACCGGATGACCCAAAAGAGCCAGGAGGCCATCGTGGCGGCCCAGAATCTGGCCGCCGAGCATGGCCACCAGGCCATTGATACCGAACACATCATCGCGGCCCTGATGGACCAGGAAGGCGGGATCGCGGCGCGCCTGGTCGAGCGGGCGAGCGTGGACGTGGCGGCGCTTCGAGACGGTATCGCCCGCGCGCTCGACCGGATCCCCAAGGTCAGCGGCCCCGGCGTCCAGCCCGGCCAGATTTATGTGACGCCGGGCCTGAATCAGGTGATCCAGGCGGCCGACAAGGAGGCCAAGCAGCTCAAGGACGATTACATCAGCGTGGAGCATCTGTTGCTGGCCGTTTTGAAGCAAGCCAAGGACTCGCCCGCGGGCCGCGCCCTCTCCGACGCCGGGCTGACCGCCGAAAAGCTCCTCAAAGCGCTGGCCGAGGTCCGCGGCCACCAGCGCGTCACGAGCAACAACCCCGAAGCCACCTACGAAGCACTGATCCGTTACGGCCGCGACCTGGTCGAGGAGGCGCGCAAGGGCAAGTTGGACCCGGTGATCGGCCGCTATGAGGAAATCCGCCGCACGATCCGCATCCTGTCGCGTCGCACCAAAAACAACCCGGTCCTGATCGGCGAACCGGGCGTGGGCAAGACCGCCATCGCCGAGGGGTTGGCCCATCGCATCGTCCGCAACGACGTGCCCGAGGGATTGAGAAACAAGACGATCTTCTCGCTCGACATGGGCGCGTTGCTGGCCGGCGCCAAATTCCGCGGCGAGTTTGAAGAGCGGCTCAAGGCGGTCCTGAAGGAAATCCAGGAGGCCGAGGGGCGCATCATCCTCTTCATCGACGAGTTGCACACGATCGTCGGGGCCGGCAAGGCCGAGGGGGCCATCGACGCGAGTAAACATCCTCAAGTCGATGCTCGCGCGCGGTGAGCTGCACTGTATCGGGGCCACCACGCTCGATGAGTATCGCAAGCACATCGAGAAAGACGCGGCGCTGGAGCGGCGTTTCCAGCCGGTGCTGGTCACCGAACCGACCGTCGAGTACACGATTTTGATCCTGCGCGGCCTGCGCGAGCGCTTCGAGATTCATCATGGCGTGCGCATCCATGACAACGCGCTGGTCTCGGCGGCGTTGCTCTCGCACCGCTATATCTCCGACCGCTTCTTGCCAGATAAGGCCATCGACCTGATCGACGAGGCCGGGGCGATGCTGCGCACCGAGATCGATTCGATGCCTTCGGAGCCGGACCAGGTCAGCCGGCGTGTGATGCAGCTCGAGATCGAGCAGGCGGCGTTGCGCAAGGAAAAAGACGAGGCCTCGCGCCAGCGGCTCAAGTTCCTGGAGAAGGAACTGGCCAACTTGCAAGACGAACAGTCCCGACTCAAGGCGCAGTGGCTCAGCGAAAAGGAGTCGATCGGAAAACTGCGAGAGGTCCGCGAGCAAATCGAACAGACGCGCGCCGAGGTCGAGCAGGCCGAACGGGCGTATGACCTCGAACGCGCCGCGCAGCTCAAGTACGGCAAGCTGCGCGAGCTGGAGGAGCGGATCAAGCAGCTCGAAGCGGCCCAGGGCGAAGGCGGGAACGGCCACCTGTTGCGCGAGGAGGTCACCGAAGAGGAAATCGCCGAGATCGTCGCGCGCTGGACGGGCATCCCGGTGTCGCGGCTGATGGAAGGCGAGCGCGAGAAGCTGCTCAAGCTCGATGAGATTCTGCACCATCGCGTGATCGGCCAGGACGAGGCGGTCCAGGCCGTCGCCGACGCGGTCATTCGCGCCCGTTCGGGCCTCAAGGACCCGCGCCGGCCGATCGGGTCGTTCGTCTTCCTGGGGCCGACCGGCGTGGGCAAGACCGAGCTGGCCAAGACGCTGGCCGAGGCACTGTTCGACACCGAAGAGAACATCGTGCGCATCGACATGTCGGAATACATGGAGAAACACTCGGTCTCGCGGTTGGTCGGGGTACCGCCCGGTTACGTCGGTTACGAAGAGGGTGGTCAGCTAACCGAAGCGGTCAGGCGGCGGCCCTATAGCGTCCTGCTCTTCGACGAGATCGAGAAGGCGCACCCCGACGTTTTTCACATCCTGCTGCAACTGCTCGACGACGGCCACCTGACCGACGCGCAGGGCCGGACGGTCGACTTCAAGAACACCGTGGTCATCATGACCTCGAACATCGGTTCGGTGCACCTGACCGAGGGCGTCGATGCGAGCGGACACCTCTCGGAGGCGGCCCGCGCCGACGTGTTGCGCGAGATGCGCGCCTGCTTCCGGCCCGAGTTCCTCAACCGGATCGACGAAATCGTCCTCTTCAAGCCCCTGCAGATCGAGGAGATCAAACTGATCATCGACCTGCTGATCGACCAGATCCGAGGCCGCCTGGCCGAACGCCGTATCCGCCTGGAGCTGACCAACCCGGCCCGCGAATGGCTCGCCCGCGAAGGCTACGACCCGATCTACGGTGCCCGCCCGCTCAAGCGCCTGATCCAAAAGCAACTCGAAACCTCCCTCGGCCGCCGCCTAATCGCCAGCGAGATCCGCGATGGGTCAACCGTCAACGTCGGCACCGCGGATGGAGAGTTGACGTTCGAGACATCGGAGGACGATCAAGCCACCCACGAGCAAATAGAAGCCCCGGCCCATCGTGCGAGGTTCGCACTCGGCGGCCAATAAAAGGCCGGTTAAGTGTATCAGGTTTTGGCGAGCCTCAGAAATTCAAATCTGCGGCCACCTATACTTCTTATTTGCGCCCCGATCAGAAAGGCTGCCAGATGGATCTATATAAGACGCGAATATAAATGTCTTGAAACCGGTTCAAATCTTGGCATAATTGGACTAGTGGGGGACCTAAAGAAGCGATATGAAGTTTCAATTATACTTAAAGATTCAGACAGTATTAGTAGTTATAGAGACCTATGAAAAACCAAGTTAGGTATGAATCGGGAGTCTTGTAATGGCAGCGCCCAAGAAGACAGCACGCAAGAAGAATAGCGCGAAGACAACGAGTTCAGCACAGTCTAAGCGTTGGTACATCTCTCAGAGCGATGTGCCAGGCTACTCTCTTGAGGAAGCTTTGCGTATCCCGAAGGCACTTCTCGGGAACTGTGAGGGTGGTCCGGCAACACCACTAAAGGTTGCGTCGGTGTTGAGAGTCGCCCCAACGTCTGGTTCATTCGGTCATCGAGCGATCGCAGCCAAGGAGCGCGCTTATCCCCACGAGAAGGACCAGGGTCGTAAACGCGGTGATATTGGTTCTCATTGGCATACTGTTCGTCTTGGGACCGGCTGGCGCGCCAAAAGGACCATCAAAGCCGGTAACGATGATTCAAACGGCGATGACCGAGCATGGATCGTTACTCTTTCTGGATTTTCTTATCGTTTACGATTTTCAGATCGTCGCCGACCCGCTTAACGGTGATCTGGTAGCGCGATCTGATGTCGCGATTCATTTCCGTCCAGGAAAAAAGCTCGATCTCAAATGTATTCTCGTCGACGAGTCGCACGAATTTCACCCCCTTGAACCCCAATCGCTTTTCCTCAAATTCTGTCTGGAACCGCTTCTTATTGCGGCCTTCCATGTAGGGTTTCCTGAATGCGGATTCGGGTCGCTTGGGGTCGACAAACAGTTTGGAATAGGCGTCAAAGATCTCATCGCGCGTTCGCTCGTCCTCGCGCGTCAGGCGAACGGCCCGGGTGATCTTTTTGGTCAGCTCCCTGGCCTCGGGCTCGGTGAGCGCCCCGGTGGGCGCCGGTTTGGGCGTGGGCGTGGGGGTCAAGGTTGGTTCGGGCGTGGGTTCGGCGGTCGGTGGGGGGGTCGGCTCGGGCGTTGGTTCGGGCGTCAGGTCGGGCGTGCGCGTGGGGGTTGGCGTCGGGGTGGGGGTTTTTGGAATCAAGTATTCTCCCCCGCGGGTCCATTCCGATTGGTAACGCGGCTCGTCCCGTTTAACCCAGCGGGCCGCCAGGTCGAAGGTACGGTTTTCAGACGGGGTTTCGGTTTTGAACCGGTCCTCCGCGTCGAAGGCCAACGAGAAGACCTTGGGTTTGCCTTTGCTGTTTTCGCGGACCCAGCCCACCTCCAAATCGAAGTTTCCGGCCGGTTCGCTGAAGGCGCGACGGCTGATCGTGATCTTCCGCGTTTGCGGATCGTAGGGATTACGAGCGTGGTTGACCACCGGAGGACTGAGCAGCGTCTGGGCGTTGGCCGCGGCGTAGTCGAGGGATTGAGAAGCGATCGTGCGGCCCATGTCATTGGCCGTGACCCGACCCCCCAGCCACGCCTCGCGCAGTTGGTTATCCAGTGCGGCCTCATGGTTCGATGCCCATCCCACCCGGCCGCTTGCCGCTGTGGTGAGTTGCTCGTTGAAGTCGCGATCTTCTTGAGCGTATTGATCGAGCAACTGAATCTGCTCGTTCACCCGTTGCTCCATGTTGGGGTCGTTGATGTGGCAAGTGAGCCAGGCGATATCGGCGGCGCCAACCTTATTGACCAGTTGCAGGCGACTGTTGTCGTTCGCCCAGTTAAGGGTGCGTTTATAGGTTGTCTCCTCCCGTCGGAGTTCACTGAGCCGCCCCGCGTAGTCATGCACCGACCTGGTCAAAATCGGGTCCAGGGTCACTTGGGCGTCGAAGGTGATGAGCTGGGGATCACCGGTCAGCTCACCCAAGAGTTCGCCGCCGTCGATCACGGTCTGAATCACGACATTGATCGGGGCGGTCGGATCGTTGATTTCCTCCTGATAGATCGAGTCGCCTTCAGTGCTTTCCGTTTCGAGGTAACCGGCCAGGTTCCCCGCATCAACGGTCTCAGGCGTGATGCGGTAAACGTACCGCGCCCCTTTGAAACCAAGGGCGTCCTCGGGCAGGTTCAACAGCCACTGACAATCCGCTTGCTGGTATTCGATCAATCCCTGGTGGACCGAGGGGATGGAGGCGCGGGCGACTTCGTGGATGGGTTGATCGGGCGTTAAACCGGGATTGCTCCAGTCGGCGTGCCAGGCGGCGACCGTCACATTGAGCGCGGCGATGGCCCGATCGCGGTCGCCCGATGGGAATCCTTGGAAGATGGCGCTCAGATCCGACTGTCGGGCCGCGAAGTCATCGTCGCGCGCCATGTGTGCGTTGAGTTGTTCGATGGTTTGACCGAGCCGACTGAAGACATCGGCGTTTTGCGCATTGGTCTCAAGCCACCCTCGATTGACGAAGCGATCCATTGCCAGCACGTCTTCAAAGTCGCCGAGCGGCGCCAAGCCGCGGGTGCGCGCGTAGGCGTTGCCGGGGGAGTTGAGTTTGGCCATCAGGGCGCCCCATTCCTGCAAGGTCAGGTGATAGCCCAAGTCGACGCTGACGACCTGCACCACGAATTCCTCGCTACGGTTGCCCATCGCGTCCACCGCATGGAAGCGATAATCCCCCGTCGGGTTGTAACGCAAGACGTCGCGAGTGACGGCTGCGCCATTGGCGTTGCGGATTCTGATGTCTCGCGAGTCGGAGATCGCATCGTTGGCCTCAAGTATCAGATCGATTTGCGGATCGTCGGGCAGCATCGTGAATTCTTTTTGGTTTGGGACCAGGCCTAGCGATTGGCCGCGCTGCTCGGCCCTTGCCGTCAGCATCGGCGGCGTGGTGTCGATCGTGACCTTGACCGCGTCGCTCGGATACGGTTGCGTGATCTGCGGGTCCTCATCGAAGGCCAGGCATTGGACGGTGTAAGTCCCGTCGGCGCCCAGGGCTTCGACGTTCAGGGGCGCGTTCAGCGAAAGTTCGGGTGGGGTGATCGTTTCGCCCGCCTCGTTGCGAATGGACCACGCATAGCGATTGAATCCACCGTCGGAAAAATTGGTCAACCATACCTGGCGGGCGCCGATCTCGCCCACCAGCGCGACCTCGACCGGCTTCTCCACGTTTCTGACCTCGAGCGTCCACTCGGCCGGATCCGAGAGGAAATCCTGGTAGGCCGCCTGGGCCACGAATTGATAGTTTCCGCCGGGGATGTCGTTGACGGCGATCTCGGGACTGTCGGAGTTGCCCTCCTGAACCGTCTCGCCCATCTCGTTGACCAGCTTCCAGGGATAGTTGAACGCAACGCCTTCCTGGGGTATTCCGATGTTTAGCTGGAACTGGGCGCGGGCCAGGCCCTGGGTAATTTGTTTGAGCCGGTCCGAATTGGGCGCCACGGCCAACGTCGGCCGGGCCGTCGCCGCCAGACGTAGCATGCGCCCCTCGGCCCGCAGTGCCTGAGCTTGCTCTCCGTTTTCCAAGGCCGCTTGGCGATAGCCGTTTAGTTCTTGATAACGCTCGGTCGCCGGTTGATCGAGGAACGCAACTTCAGTCGGCTCCTTCCACGCCGGTCCGTCTTGCTCAAACCCGGATTCGCGCGCGATTCGGGCGACCGCATCAAATCGCCGGGCCGGCAGGATGGCTCCGCGATAGTTGAGCGTTTTGGGCGAGAACAGTTCGCCCATCGGGGGTGCCTTGCCGTCGACGGTCGCGCGCGCGCCGACGGCGCCCCCCAGGCCGACCAGCAAACCGACGGCCACGCTGGTCACCAGCAACCACGTGGCCACCGACCGGGCGGCGTGCCGCGCGCGCATTGCGGCTTGCTCGAACGGGCGGCGGATTTTGGTTACGGCGCTCGAGATCGGCGTCGAGGGAAACCATTTGCCTTTGTACTGGGCCTTGCGCAGTGCATCGATCAGGTCGGGAACCGTTGGATACCGATGATTACGGTCCTTTTCGAGGCACTTCAAGATCACGGCTTGCAGCTTTGGGGTGATGCGCGGGTTGATTCGGCGGGGATGCTCGGCCTTCTCGTAGAGGTGCATGGCGATGATCTGTTCGCTGCTCTTGGCGTCGTAAGGGCGCCGGCCCACGCAGATCTCATACAGAATGATGCCCATCGAATAGATGTCGGCTTCGCGGCCGACCGGCTCGTTCTTGATTTGCTCGGGCGACATGTAGTAGCTCGTGCCGACGGCGGCGCGGGTCATCGTCGCGCTGCGCGTCACCAGCGATGAGACGCCCTTGGATATCTTGGCGATGCCGAAGTCGGTGAGGTAACCGTGCCCATCGCCGCTGATCAGGATGTTGGAGGGTTTGAGGTCGCGGTGCAGCACGCCATCGCCCTCGAACGAATGGGCGTAGGCCAACGCCTCGAGCACGTCCATGAGGATGACGAACGCCTTTTCGGGATCGACCGGCTGGCTCATGGCCACGGCCAGGTTGCCCGGATAAAAGCGCATGACGAAATAAGGGAGTTCGAGATGGTCGAACTTATAATTGCCCGAGTCGACGATGCGGATGATCGAGGGATGGTCGAATGCCTTGAGGATGCTGATCTCGCGATTGAATCGCTTGATCATCTCATTGTCATAGGCCAAGGCGGGCAGGCAGATCTTGAGGGCATAGCTGCGGCCGCTTTCCATCTCGCGCAGGCGGTAGACTTCCGCGAACCCGCCCATATCGATGAGCCCGAGGAGCTTATACTTACCGCTGTGGAACATCATGCCCGGTTTGAGGACGTGCTGGGTGACCTCGGCCAGCTCCTCGGCGTCGCGCAATCCCACGGCCAGCTCATGGCTCGAAGCCCAGCGTTCTTCGGGTTTTTTGAACAGGCAGCGGGCGACGGCGGCGGCCAGCGGTTCCGAAATCGCAGGATTGATCTCCTGCACCGACTTGGGCGTCTCGCTGATATGGCGGCGGATGATCGAGACTTCCGAGGCGTCCTCGAACGGGAAGTGGCCGGTGCACAGTTGATACAGGATCACGCCGAAAGCGTAGATGTCGCTCTGGGGGGTGACCTTGAGGCCCATGCATTGTTCGGGCGAGATATAGTAGGCCGTCCCGATGATGTTGCGTCCGGTCAGGCCGCGGTCCTTGTCGGTCTCCTTGGCGATGCCGAAGTCGGTGAGGACGGCCCGGCCCTGGGCGTCGACCATGATGTTCATCGGTTTGAGATCACGGTGACAGATATTCTGGCGATGGGCGTAATCAAGGGCTTCCAAAATGGGCAACAGCAAGCGCAGACCCTCGCCGATGGATATTTGCGGCAGCCGTTGCCGCATGTTGTTGGGATAATAGTCCATCGTGAACCAGGGTAGATCGGAACCCGTGTAGACATGCCAACCCTGTTCGTGAACCTTCATGATATGGGGATGGTCCATCCGCTTGAGCAAGTCGTATTCAAGCTCGAAGCGTTCAACCAGGTCGGGGAACTGCAGCGATTTAATTTTCAGGATCTTGATCGCCTGGAGTTTGCCGCTGGGCAGGTGACGCGCGCGCCAGACCTCGGCCATCCCGCCGTGCGCGATGAACGACTCGATGCGGTAGCGACCGTCGGCGATGATCTGTTCGTCTTGGAAAATCATAATGGACTTGGGCCGTGTACGGTTGACGGGCTTTAGCGATATTGAACCTTATAGGTCTTTTCGCGCCCCGACCTGATGATGATCCTTTTTATAAAAGGCTTGAATCCCTCGGCCTGGACGGTCAGGACGTATTGCGCAACGGGCTCCAGCCACAATCTGAGCGGGTTCTCGGCCTGCTCAAGCTCTGCGCGCGTCATATTCAGCTCCGGACTCGCGGAGTCGCCGCGTCCATCCCTGGTCAGTTTCAGGCTGGTCGCCGGGGGGTCGGGGGGCAGTTTCAATACCAATTCCCCCATCGCGACCCATGCTTCCAATTCGAGTTTGGGGACCTCATCCTTGTTGTCGATCTCGATTTGGGCGAATTGGGGCATGTAGCCGGTGGACTCCAGGATCAGGTGATATTCGCCTTTGCCCGGCAATTCGATGGAGAGGCCTTGATCGTCTTGTTGAAGCGCCTGGCGGGGTAGGGCCTTGTCGTCGCGCCGCGACGCCACCTCGATCTCGTCGCGTGGCGGGGCCCCTTCCGCTGGATAAGTGACATCAACCTTCACCGGTGAATCGCCGCCCGTCAATAGGCTCGCCACCCCGATGATGATCAGAACCAACACGGCAAGGGCGCCGATGAGCGGTTTTAAGTTCTTGGCGGGGCGGGCGGTCACATGCCGACCCACTTCGGCGTCGATCAGGGTATCGGTCGTGGTGATATCGAAATCGGTCGGCGGGGCCGTGGCTTCGGGCTTCCAGTCATCGCTGTCCTCCAGTGAAGTCACGCGGGCCAGGATCACGGTGACGTTGTCTCCGCCGCCAGCCTCCAGGGCCTCGTCGATCAGGGTCTGGGCCTTGCCCTTGATGTCGGGCGGGTCTTCCAACAGAATCTCGAACGTGCGCTCTTCAGTCGCGTAGCCGGTCAGTCCGTCCGAACAGACCATGAACAGGTCGCCGACCTGAATTTCTCCCTCGAACGTATCGACCCGGATGGGCCGCTCGCTGCCGATGCATTGGGTCAACAGATGACGCTCGGGATGGGTCTCGAGCTGCTGGTAGGTGATCGATCCCTGTTCATAGAGCATCCACACCAACGTGTGGTCGCGGGTCAGTTGCGTGACCTTTCCTTCGCGGACGCGATAGACGCGGCTGTCGCCGACCTGGGCGATGAAATAGACTCCCCGATGCAGGCAAAGCAGGGAAGCCGTCGATCCCAGACCGCGCTTGGCCGGCTCGCGCACGGCGATCTGGATCACTTCATGGTTGGCTTCAAGTAGCGTATCGCGCATCATCCCTTCGATTTGGCTGGGGCCGGTGGGCTGACGCTTGAAGAAGGTCTTGGCCGCGACCTTGACGGTTTCAACCACCTGGGCCGATGCCTCGTCGCCGGCCTGCTCGCCCCCCATCCCATCGGCGACCAGAAAAATCCCACTCTCCGGCACTTCGAGCATGGAATCTTGGTTGGCGTCTCGCACCAAACCGGTATGGGTGATCGCGATGCTTTCAAATCGCATGGGTGATCCTTGTCAACAGGGGTGGCCCGCGGCGGGCCGGATCAGAAGGTTCCCCGGCGACGATCCAGGTCCGCGCACAACGCGGCCCGGTCTTCTTCGGAGCGGCCCGGAAGCATCAAGCTGATGCGGTGGGGACTCGACTCCTTGGCCTTATCGAAGTATTCGGCGATGAGAATGTCCTCGTCCCAACGCCACAAGACCTCCGAGCCGACTGCGGCCGGTGAATCGATCTGAAGTACCGAGTCAGCCGGCGCCGGGGCATATTTGGGACCCGGCGCTACCCAGATTTGTCCTTCGGGCGTCAGCCCGATCAAGTCCCAGTAAGCGTCCCCATTAACGTCGGCGGCGGTCAGGCCGGCCGTTTTCTGGCCTAACACCACGGGTTCGGCCCCTTCTGACCAGACCGCGCTGGTAATGACCAACACACGGCCATCGGGGTCAGCGGGGTCATGGGGCGAAGCCAACGCGAGATGGTCTTGCTCGGGTCCGTCGCCATTGATGAACGTCAGGATTCTAGGCGGGGCATTCGGAGCCCCGTAATCTTCGGGCAGTTCCCGGCTCCACACCTGCTCGGGGCCCGCCTTGGGATCGATGACGAAGGCCATGCATTGGCGTCCATCACTGGCGACCCAACCCCAGCCTTTTTCGCCCAGCCGCATCGGCTTGATCCCGGCCCGTCGATCCTGCGCGACCTGTTGCTTCCAGGGGAGTGTTGCCGCGCGTAGCCCGGCGCCGCTCAGGAACTCGATCCCATTGGACGTGGAGACCATCAGCCAGGTTCGGACCGGATCGGGCCGCCAATCCAGCCAGACTAGGGGTTGGCCCAGGGGGGGCGATTCGAGTTGGATCTCCCACGCCGGAGCCGGATCGTTCCCCTCCTCGATCCGCCAAGCCGTCACCAGCCCGGCGACATCCGCGACGATCAGGAGCTGGCCGACATTTACGTCCGGGTCATCGACGACGGCCGGTGCGAAGGGGTATTGGGAAGCTGGAAGAATCGCGCGATGTTCCAAAGTGGTCGGGCTCGCCGCGCCCGCCGAGATGGCTGTCGGGTCGAGAAAAGTGTAATCGCGGTAGACCAGACGCTTGTCCACGCCCGGATCGGCTTCGTTTCCCCCGGCCGTCTGGTCAATCCAGGCCAGCCGGGTGAACGGGTCCAGAGGAGGTTCGGAGACCAGCGTGAAGCGTCTTTGTTCCGGGTCAAAGAGGGCATCCAAATCCGCGCGCCGCGTCTCCTCGACATCGGATTGATAAGTCCACGGCTTATTGACGCTCACTCCAATGAACTTTCCCCGGTGTAGGACCCATCGGGCCGGCGCGGAATCGTTGCTGAGGGCGGGAATGGGGTCGAGCGGCTTCCGAGTGGGTTGGTTCATCTCGAACGGCATCGTCCACGGCCGAAAGTACGACCACGCGCAGACGCCGAGCCCCACGGCCAGCCCCATGCTCAGCCACACCCCCTTGCGCACGGGCCGCGAAGGTTTCTCCGCGGGGGCGGCGGGTGCTTGGGTCGCGATCTCGAACGCCTCGGGATCATCCGGTTGGAGGCTGAACGGCTCCTGTTCCTCGGCCTCCTTCAGCGGCTCGACATCGGCGGGGGCTCCGGTGCCGGGTTTGGCGGGCGGGGGACCTCCGGTGCGGGTGTCGATTGCTTCCGCGGCCGGATGGCCCGCGTCCCGAACCTGGACCCGCGTGTGGGCCAGTTGGTCGGGGGAGGTGTCCTCGAGGATGACGCCCGAATCGCCATCCTTACCCATTTCCGAATCGGTGATTTCCTTCTCGAGTGAACCGACCGAGGTTTTATCGGCATCGGATGGTTCGTCATCGGGCTCGGCCCGTTTGGGTTGAATCTCTTTGCGGGTCTCGGCATCCCAGCGCAGCGTCTCCGCGGGACCCGGCGCGTCCCGCGGAGGCAATTTAGCTTCGCCGAGGATCGCCGTCCGATCGGCGCTCGGCGGTTCCTGGTCCGGGGCATGGTCTTCTTCGAGCTGATCGAACTCAAAAGACGCGCTGGAATCGGGTGCCGGGGTTTTCGTCTGAGGCTGCTCGACTCGGGTCGTGTGCTCTTCGGCTGATTCCCCCGCCGCTCGCTTCGCGTCGGGGGTTTTGCGCGGTGAGGCCTCTTCGACGCCGAAGACCTGCGTCGTGCCGCGATCCGCCTCCGACGATTCATCCTCACCCGGCGGCAACGGTTCGAAGCGATGCGTTCTCGGTTCGTCTGCGTCGGGGGCGAAGTCGGGTCGATCGTCTTTTGTCGTCATGAATCCATTCTTGGCGAGGTTTGAAGCTTGTGGCGTCCTTTTTATCCTCGACGGACCGACGAAATCTCCTTAGCTCGTGTCCCTATTCATGGGTCGTTGCTCATTTGGCGACCGGGGCGGTCAATTCCAGACGGGGAGTCAGGTTGAACAGCTTGAAGACCGGTTTGATCTCGAACGTCACCAGGTAACGCATCGGGTCGTCGGGATTGTCGGCGACCGTCACGTTGACGCTATCCTCGGGCGCGGGGCCGCTCGAGGTCGCCATCAGGGCCAGCAGTTTTTGCTTGAGGGCACCCGCCAGCGATTCGGCGCCGCCGCCGCCCGCGACCTCCCCGATGATCCGCCCCAGGGCCATTGCCACGCGGCCCGCGTAGAGCTGGTAGGGCAGCAGTGATTTCATCGCCGCATCCTGGGTCGCGCCAGCGTCGCTATAGCGTTTGGGGATGTGGGCCGAGGGAACGTAAGTGGCGTAGGCGCGGTCGTTTTTGGCGGCGCATTGGAGCGGGATTACGCCCGCCATGCTCAGGTCCTGGGCGTGCATGTCCGACAGACCGGTCTCCAGCGTGATCTGGGCCCGCACGCCCGGCCGCGCTTCCCAGTCGCGTAGCGGCAAGTCCTCGATGACGCCATCGCGCCGCGCTCCCGAGATGAAGTGCGGCCATCCCTCGCGGGCAAAGCTGGCGGTCATCAGGCCGGCCAAGGCCCATACGCTGCTCCCCCACGGCAGGTTCTCGCCCGTGCCCTCATTACATGATTCCTTGTAGTTGCAGCCCTTGACCGGCGCTGATTCCTCGCCCCAAGGCCGGCGCAGCAGCATCCGGTTAAACGAGAGCACCAGCCAGCGCGCCGGTTCGGTCTGGCGCAGGCCGTTCCATTTGGTCAGCGTCGGATCGGTGACCATGTTCTGCAGCGATCCACCGGCCCCGAGCCCTTCGATCGAGTCCAGATTGAAGAACTGGGCGTTGGCTTCGACCAGAACCGGGGCTTGCAGGCACTCGGCCGCTTGGGCGATCCCCTGCAATTCGTTCATGTCGCGCGCGCTGCTATCGAACCCGTGATCAATCACCGCAACCGACAGCGGCGGATCGCCCGGCTGGTTGTACTCGTTTTCCAGCACCCCGTCCACCAGCAGCTTGCGCAGGTCTTCCTTGGCCGCGGGCAGAATCTCGATGATGATGCCCTTGCGGAAGTCGGTCCGTCCGACCAGGAAGCGCAAGCCCCGCCACGCCTCTTCGAGCTCGACGATTTGAGGGTGATGGAGGATGGCGTCCAATTGGCGGCCGAGTCGTTGGTCGATCCAATCAAAGGCCGGCTGGGCCGCGCCGCCGGATTTCTTGCGCGGCGAGGTCCCGCCGGACTTGGCCACCGCGTCAAGGACCGATCCCATGCCGGATTGCGGCGCGCTCGGTTTGCCCTCCCCGACGCTCGCCTCCTCGGTTGCATCCAGGATCATGTCCAGGGCCGATTCTTCGCCGCCGGCGGGGGCCTGGGCCGAGGGCTTTTCGGGCGCGGCGGACTCCGGCGCTTTTTGCTGGAGGGTCGCCAACAGATGATCCCCGTCGGGGAGGCTTGAGACCTCGGGTGCGAGCTGCGCGGCGATCTGGTCGGGTGACTGACCCTCCTTGGCCAGCGCCTCGATCCGGCCGCGCGCGGCGAGCAACGCGGCGCATTGAGGAACGGCCGCCGCCACGCCCTCGGGCCGGAAAGCGTCATAGCTCTTGAAACGCAGTTCCATCTCGAGGGTCTTGTCGGACCCGCCCAGGTGGTTGGGAACCTCGATTGCCACCGTGGGCGCCAAGGCGGCCAGCGTCTCGTTGAGGCTGTCTTTATCGACTTGGCGCGTCTGGGGTGCCGCGTCCTCGCCGACGGCCAGGCGCCGGCCGAGAAAGTTGGCCACCACCAGCATTCTGAATGGCAAAGGACTAACGGCCTGCGGGCCGCCCGCATCGCCTCCCATGCCGAACGATATATGCGACGATTGGATGCTCATGGCATTTGGTTCCCCCCAGTGATGGGCAACGAACCGGACAAAGCCCCCCCCGCGCCGGATCATCCGGCGTCCGGTTCACATTGTCGGCATCAATACTAACGCAGCCATCGTCAAGCCGCAAGCGGGCCGGTGGGGTTATGCGCGATAGAGGGTTTTGAGGACTTTCTCGAAACGGGCGACGCTGTCGGCGAGGCCGCCGGGGCGATTGCGCGCCAGCCATAGGCGGCGGTGTTCGTCAATGATCGACCGGAGATCCTCGATCAGCTTTTCTCGGGCAGATCCGGTTAAACCCGCGGCCTCACCCCCCTCGCGCGAGCCGGCCATCCGGCAGGCGTGGCGCATCATGGCCGCAGCGTTGCGGAACTCATCCGAGATCAAGTCCGCGTCGGGCCGGTCCAGCTTCGCCTGCGGCAAGTTCCCAATCGCCTGGTCGATGGCGGCCAGCGTTTGCTCGGCCCGGCGGGGGGTGAACCGCGCCCGTTTCTCATTCTCCTCCGGATCGCCGGGAGCGTGGAATTGCTGCCAGATCAGCGACCGGTTGGGAAGCTCGTGGCCCGTCAGGCGGTAGGCGTTGCCCAGCTCCCAGGCCAGTCGCCCCATGACCCCCGCCGCGTCGTGGAAGGCATGGAGGTCGAGGGCGCGGGGGACATCGAGGTCGCGGTTGGACTCCAAACACCAACTGACCGCGGCACCAAAGGCAAACCCGGCGTAGGAGACCGGGAGGTATTGCCAGTGACCGTGATCGCCCCAATCGGTGATGAGAAAACCCTCGGCGCCGTACTCGATCCCGCTTCGCGCCGCGTTGAGCAGATTGGCCCGGGCGTTGTCGCCGCGGCCGGCGATGCTGCACCAACTGGAGGCGCCGGGACAGACATGGAACGGGACGCCGGCCTCGGCGAACTTACGGCCGTCGGTGTCGAAAGGATGATCGGCCTCGTAGCCCCACTCGAGCGCGATGACGTCCGGGGGCAATTCGCGGATCAATTCGGGGTGCTGCATGATGATGTCGCCCCAGAACATCATCCGCCGTCCGTGTGAGCGCGCCAATTCATGGATCTTGAGAAGGAAGTCGAGGTAGACCCGCCCGACGCCGCGCTGCTCGCAGGCCCGGCGGCTGCGCCCTTTCCCCAGTTCCCACGTTTCGTCGCAACCGACGTTAAAGAGGCCGCTCGAGAAATTGGGCAGAAGTTCAGCGTAAAGCCCGCCGATCAGTTCGATGGCCGCGGGGTCGATGGGGCACAGCGAGCGAGGGTCCTCGGGCGTTTCGGCCAGGCGGCGGTAGGCGTCATGCTTAAGCCAGCGTTCCATGTGCCCGAACGAATTCTGATTCGGCACAAGTTCGATGAATCGCTCGCGGCAGTATCGATCGAGCGCGCGAACCTCCTGGGCCGTCATCGGCGAGGCGTCTTGCCATACGGTGGGGTGGCGCGCATAGGCGAAGGTGTGTTCGGTGTAAAGCTGGAGTTGGTTGATTTTCCATTCGGCCATCAGATCGACGAGCGCGAACAGCGTCTGCATCGTGGGAACCTTGTCGCGACTGATGTCGAGCATCACGCCGCGATGGGCGAAGTCAGGCCAGTCCTCGATGCGCAGGCAAGGCAGACCG
>Ga0310121_10002110_pt1 | contig 19374 bp, 8 predicted proteins | sample CB27_Tmax_986_MG_FD_203504 | JGI IMG/M metagenome (GOLD analysis project Ga0310121, IMG submission 203504) | Marine microbial communities from Western Arctic Ocean, Canada - CB27_Tmax_986 | ecosystem: Environmental > Aquatic > Marine > Oceanic | place: Canada: Western Arctic Ocean | collected...
GGTCCCTAAGGTTAAACCATAAATACTTCCCTTTAAAGATTGATCTGCATCTGGGGTTCGTTTTCCGTTCAACCAGTCTGTAGCTATAATATCATCGGTTGTAACTGGTAATAAACTAGCTTCTTCCGATAATTTTTCCAAAATATTATTTTCAATCTCCTGACACTCCTTATTCGTTGCAAACTTAAGAGGCCAAGCCAAAATGCGTTTAAACCACGCAAATAAGTCGCCATAAGCACTCTGCCCTGCTTCCAACCCAATATAGCCAGACAACACAGAACCATTGACCTGTCCACAAATTCCAGGAATGAGATTGTTTTGAAACTCCATTTTCGGAACCACCATAATATCACAAGTTGAGGTACCAATTATTTTAAGCAAGGATCCCTCTTTCACTCCTCCTCCAATGGCGCCCGCATGGGCATCCAAGATACCCGCACCGATCTTGACATTGGCTGATAATCCTAGTTTTGTTGCCCATTCTTTTGATAGGTTCCCCACTGATAAATCACTGGTAAAGGTTTCTGAAAATAAACGTTTTCTAAACCCACTCAACAGAGGGTCTAATTTTGTTAAAAATTCATTTGAAGGAAGCCCATTCCAATCCTCATGCCACATTGCTTTATGTCCTGCAGCACATCTGCTACGGATCATTTGATTTGGAAGGGTATTTCCAGTCACTAGAGCAGGCATCCAATCGCAATGTTCTACCCAAGAAAAGGCTTTACTCCTTACAAGAGAATCCACTCTAAGTATCTGCAAAATTTTGGACCAAACCCATTCAGCAGAATAAATCCCTCCAATATACTTAGTATAATTTATCTCCCATTCCTTCACCAATTCATTAATCTCATTGGCTTCTTTTATAGCCGTATGATCTTTCCATAAAATAAACATGGCGTTGGGATTATCCTTAAATTCGGGCAAAAGCGCCAATGGTGTGCCGTGCTCATCTATAAGTACAGGAGTACTTCCAGTAGTATCAAATCCTATGGCAACAACATTAGTAGCAACATTTTGGTCACATTGGGAAAGTACATCGTTTACTGTATAAATTAATCCATCAATATAATCCTGAGGATGTTGCCGGTACTGGTTTTTTAAATGGTCACAATACATTCCTTTAGCCCAAAGTTCGTACTTTCTTTCACTAACAGCCAACATCTCCCCGTTAGCCGTATCTACAATTATAGTTCGAACGGAATCAGTTCCAAAGTCAATACCAATTACATACTTATCATCCATATTGCTGATAATTAACTGTATAATACTTTATAGGTTGCACGGGCTATAAAGTCTATCCCTATTATTCTATTTAGCTTTTTCATTGATAAATTTCTTTAAATAAAATTCTAATTCCTGCGCTTCTTGATTATTCAATGACTTATTAGACTTTGACAACTTGTTAAAACGTTTTTTCTGAAAAGCTAACATTTCTGTCATCATTTCTTCACCTACTTTTCTAGCATATTCACTATTGGGATATTGATTAATATCAGTTAATTCTAGATAAGTAGATCCTATTGGTCGACTATTTTTACCTTGTATTGAGTAATCTCCAATATCTTCTTTTGCCTTGATTGTCATGCTCTTAAGCTCTTGAACTATTTCTGGAAATTCATTCGCAAGATTTTTTGTTTCTCCAATATCTGTTTCCAGATTATACAATAAATCCTCTTTGAATATACCTGCATAGCTTCCTCTAGTAAACCAATCAGCACATTCGCCATATCTTCCAGGCCGAACTTCAGGTCTAGCAAAATGTAATTTCCATTTGCCTGACCTAACTGCCTGCAACCAAGTACCTGCATAATGATAATATATATCATGTGGTATTTTCGTGTTTTTTTGATCCAAAATATATGGAAGTAAATTCTTACCATCTATTACTCTGTCATCAGGCATAGAGGCTCCCGCTGCTGCTGCAATAGTAGGGGCCATATCAATAATGCCAGTTATTTCACTGTATACTTTAGAGGCTGGAATAACATTTTTCCATTTCATAATCATTGGTACACGAACACCACCTTCCCATGTGGTCATTTTACTTCCCTTGAGTTTGCCAGCACTTCCCGATTGTTCTCCTTGTCCTGCCCATGGGCCATTGTCTGAAGCAAAAACAATTAAAGTATTTTCTTCTAATCCTTGCGCTTTTAATTTTTCAACAATACGACCAACATTCCAGTCAATTTCTTCTATAGCATCTGCATATAGTCCGTTCCCACTTTTACCTCTAAAACTTTCTCCAGGATAAATTGGTATATGGGGCATTGTATATGCTAGATATAGAAAGAAAGGATTTTTTTTATTTTTTTCAATAAAAGAAAGGCTTTCGTCTGTAAAGTCTCGTGTCATTTTTGAATGATCTGGACGCATAGTAAGTAATGAATCATTACGATAAAAAGGAACTGCAAAATTTTCGAATTTTTGTGTGCCATTGACTAATCGGATACCATAGAAATAATCAAAACCTTGTTGGTTAGGAGCAAAAACATCTTCATCACCTAAATGCCATTTTCCAATACATGCCGTTTTATAATTTTTAGTTTTAAGAATTTCCGCAATAGTAACTTCATCTGGGTTTAGCCCAAAAGGGGATCCCCAAAGCTGAACATCTGGAAATCCTGCTCTAGGGGCATAGCAACCTGTAAGCAATGCTGCTCTTGTAGGTGAACAGATCGGATGAACATAAAAGTCAGTAAATTTAGCTCCCTCAACTGCCAATTGATCAATGTTAGGAGTTTTAATGGTCTTCGAACCATAGCTTCCTAAATCTCCATATCCTTGATCATCTGTAAGGATAAAAATAATATTCGGCAACGATATTTCCTCTGAATGTCTAAAATTGTTAGTGCAAGACAGTAAAATAAGGCTAAGGGTAATAAAAATGAATTTAGCTTTCATAGTTAATATGTTTTTTTGTTTTCTATATCTTTCAGGTGCGGATTCACCCCAATTACCCGGGTTGGATTGTTAATATTTCCAGTATAATTGAGGAGTCTTTTCTGATCTTTTCCAATAGTGTTCCAATCTCCCAGTTCTTCTCTTGCTTTTTGAGCATGAGATAATAACCTTTGAACAACCTCGGGATACTTATCTGCCAGATCCGTTTGTTCACCTATTTCAGCCCCAAGGTCAAAAAGGACAGGCTTGTCAAGTCTTTGAAAACCTCCCAGATTTGAACGCGACCAAAAAACTTTGCTCTCAGGAGTTCTCGGTAAATGAAGTTTCCAGTTCCCTTCACGTACAGCTTCAAGTGTAATTCCATTATAATAATACAAAATATCATGTCCTGTTTTTAATCTTTCACCTTTTAAAATCTGGGTTATATCAAGACCATCAATTTTCCTATCATCTGGCAACTCCGAACCAGAAAGATGAGCAATTGTTGGAAATATGTCCATTGTTGAACAAATCGCATCGCTCACTTGTCCCGGTGGTATCACACCGGGCCATCTGGCAATAGATGGTACACGATGGCCGCCTTCGAACGTGTTATACTTGGAACCCTTCAATGGCCATGCTGATCCTGCAGGAAGCCATGGTCCGTTATCTGAAATAAAAAACACAAGAGTATTTTCATCAATTTCCAAATCTTTTATTGCTTTTAAAACTTCCCCGACATGCCAATCAAGTTCTCTTATCAAAGCAGGATAGATCTTATCTCCACCATCTCGCAGATGCCCCCTTATAGGTTGATTTTCATAAATCTCCCATTCTGCCTCTGTGGCAAATTGTTGGTTAGGGTCCCAAGGGCCATGAGCAAGGTAATGAGCTAAATAGATAAAAAATGGTTTGTCCTTCTCGTGGTTTTTTTTCATAAATTCTATTGTTCTCTCTGTCAATTCAAGATGGATATCTTGAAAACGAACAGAATCTTTAACAACTTCATCACCTTCATGGACAGGATGTGTTCCGCCTATGGGAAAATTTCCAAGGCTTCCATAATATTCATCGAAACCATGGCGTAGAGGATAAAATTTTGAATCCCATCCGAGATGAGATTTTCCATACATGGCAGTGCTATAACCCAAAGGTTTAAGTATTTCTGGAATTGTTAATTCTGATTGCTGCAAGCCAATATTTTGTTGATAATTATCGCCAAAATGGGCTATGGCATTTGGAACAGTGGGTAAACCACATCGATTAGGATATCTTCCTGTAAGTAAAGAAGCCCTGCTAGGGGCGCAAACACTACTGGCAGATTGCCAATCTGTGAATCTAACTCCTTCCTCAGCCATTCGATCTATATTAGGTGTTTGTATTGCTGGATCTTTAGCACCATAGCAAGCAAGATCGTTGTATCCTACATCATCTACATAGATCACAATAAAATTTGGGTTTTTGTTTTTACTATTGACGCATGCTGAAATTGTTGTCAGGTAAATTGTTGCAAAAATTAACAGACTAAATATTCTAATTAAATTTTTCAGTTGTTTTAAGTGTTTATTAATAAGTCCGTTATACTTCCTCATATTTAAAAAGGGCTTGTTAAAAGAAATACTCAATCTATCGTTAAAATTTTTATGTGAACTATCTATTTTTTCACCATTCAAATTCATTACTACAAACTTTGATTTTTTTATCATTTTTTAGAAACTACAAACGTTATAGATTTTCCTTTAATAAAAGTTTTTCCTTTTTTAAATTTAATTTTTCTAAAATCATTCAATGTAAATGAACTAATCGTCAGATCTCCATTCTTAGAAGTAAGAATCACTTTTTTACCCGAACCAGAATCAAGCACTTCTACAGTTCCATATTGATAGCCATTAGACCAGAAAAAATTGCCGTTTTTAGCATTAAAACTCATAGATTGTTCTACGGCAGAATATTGAAAACCCGTATAAGCTAATATGCCTGCCCATGCTGCCATAGCTCTAGCATATCTATGACCATATTCTCCCTCATTAAAGGGATTTCTTTTATAACCATCATAACGATTACGAATATCGCCAAATATTTTTAAACCTGATTCAACCTGACCTTCATAAATCATGTGCGCAGCAGTACTATATTCAAAACCTGTCATTAACTCAGTGTAATAAGGAAATGGGAAATCTAATAAAGTTCCTTCTTTTGGGTACGATGCCATAACAAGTCCAGCCTCATCGCCTAAAGCAAAGCTTCTAAAGGTGTTAAAATGTTCATTAAAATTATCAACATAATTATATTTCATAATACTTTTCAAGGTAGTTTGTACATGCTCTTTATCTAAAACATAACCTAAACCAGCGGTATGCGATAAATACTGCCCCACTAATTGGTCAACCAAACAACCTTTACCCAACTGCGCTACTTTACTAGCCCCTTCTGGAATATGATGTTCATAAAATTCTCCATTAAAAAGATTACCATCTATCCATTTACGCCCTTTTTCATAAAGTCCTCTACATTCTTTGGCAAAAGCCTTGTCTTTTAAATGATGTGCCATTTTTTCTGAAGCTTTTAAAGCTCCTAGATACCAAGCTGCCATTTGAGGGTTAGGACCTACATAATTAATATCCATAGTATTATGTTGACTGCCTTCCATAACTCCATCTTTATTTACATCCCAAATACCAGTCCATGCAAATGCCATAACCTTTTTTATATTTGGCCACATTTCTTTCAGTTTTTCATCATCACCAGATAGTTGCCAGTCGCGATATACTTTTATAAGCGTTCCCATTTGCCCATCCGCTGCCCACTTTTTATAGTCTTTGCCTCTTTTTTTTATAGGCAAACCAACACGATGACTTTGACCTCCATTGTCATTTACACTGTGCAAAAATTCAACTTCCCTGAATTTGGTAGCCAAATCACCAAACACAAAAGGTGTGGTAGACTCGTAATTCCAAACATGAGTACAGGTTCCAAATCCCCAACCAGAAGATTTATCTGCACCAATTTTTGTTCCTTTAATACTTCCTGTACCTTCAAAACCAAAAGGTAATCCATCAGCAGTACGAAATACCGTTTGGCTTCTTAAATTATTCAAATTGAACAATCCTGCTTCTTTCAATACATCTGGTATATCACTGTTAGCTAAGCTACTTACAAAATCTACTGTTTTATTTTCCAATGCTTCTAAACTTGTGGCTGTTTGCTCTGCTACGTCCCAAGCATCTTGGTATAAAGTTGTATAATAATTACCAACAATTTCTTTACCGCCACCGCCATTATGTGTTCCATGATCCCAAGCTCTACGATTTGGAAAATGCCAAGTCAACATAAATGTTACCGTTTTTGATTCTCCTGGCCGCAACACTTGCTTAACTGCTAAAGTAGCTGGAGGTGTTTCTATCTTTTTATTGTCTTTTACATTATGCCCTCCAATAAAAGTTGTTTCACCATCATTTTTGGTTACTTTTTTACTTTCAGGGTGATCTGTTAACTTCCCATCGGCAATAAAATCGTCCCAAAACTCACGAAACGTCCAATTCCACCCTAATCTTGCCCAAGAAGTTCTATAGCTAATATCTCCATTTGAAGTGGTCGTTAGTGCCATGGTTCCCCAATTCGTGTCTTTTTTATCTACGCCTTCAGAATACATATACAGCCCTTTTACTCCATTTGATTCTTTATAATCATTATAATTATCTTTAGGCTTCCCTGTCCAACCGTCAACGCCAATATAGTTAGGCACCATACCTACCACTGAAGTTTCAATAGACTTATTTGTGTTATTTGTAATCACATAACGTAGTACAGCAACTGGAATACCACTTTTATCTGCATCACCCATAATAAGAGGATTAAACGCTTCTAAACGCACATCTACAGGCACATCTTTATGTTTAAAATTAACTTGTGCTAAAGGGTATGCTGCCGAAAATGTGGTTTCTTCAAATCGTGGAAAACCAGAATTTACAGCATCTGCTCCCCAATCTCCGTAATAATCTTTGGTTGAAACAGGTCCTTCTAATACTTTTACAGCTGCTTCTTTATTTTGTTCTTTATAGTATAAGGCGAAAAACGGCCCATTGGCAATGGTAGGTTGTACAAACTTAAAGGCTGGTAAATATCCTAATGCACCACGGTTCATGATTTCCCAATCTCTTAAATCTCCTTTCCCTCCAATGGACACTGTACCCGTACCTATCCCTCCAAGAGGCATAGCAACTTCGTCAATATATTTCCCTTCATAGGTTTTTAATACAGGCCATTTTTTATTTAATTGTTGTGCTGACACCACCGATGTACATAGCACGAAAAAGATTAAGGCTTTTACTGATAGTTTCATTTTGATTTCAATTTTAGAATTATTTTATTTTTCTATACTTATTATATTCTTTTTAAATAATAAAAGGCAATACTTTTATAGTTAGCCTCAACACCATTATTGACCCCATGTTCAACGGTAACATGGATATCTTTTGTAAAAGGTATAGGTTCTAAAAAATGCCAACGATACGCAGCTGCTGTGCCTGCTTTATCAATCTCATTCATCTCATACTGTGGAAATCCATGCAATGGATAACTTTCTGGATTATACAATCTCCCGGGTACACCGTACCATCCACAATTAAAATAATCTTCTGTTCCTGTACCATGTATACGCATTTCTCCATCACAAACAAAAACTTCATCGCCTTCAAGCCAAACAGGCATTACTCCTGAAGCATTAGGTAATTGATTTTTAACAGAGTTTTTTCCTTCGGTCATTAAAAAGGTTCCAACATAATGCCCTTCGCCTTTCGTGTCTAACCATAGGTAAGGCTGCTCTTTATTAAGTGTTGGTAACTCTTCATTATAAAACGTTGACAAATAATATCCCGCAGTAACGGATTGTTTTTTGAGCTTGTATTGAAACGTTATTGGAAATTCATCTTCTGACTCTATTTCAATCTTGACCTTTTTCAAAAACGGCATGGGAAGCTTATGGTATAATTTACCGTCTTTATATCCCGTAAAAAAAGATTGATGCAGATTGTTAGCATCTGGGATTGCAAAAAACATATTAACAGGCGCATCTATAGATGCTTCTGTATTGTCATCCCAATAAATTTTAATGTTACTTTTTAATAGTTCCTCCAGTTTTTCTGGTATTGTTTCAATTGTAAGTTGGTTTATTTGTCCAAAACTTTCTTCAATCTCTAAAATTGTCTTTCTATTTGGCTTCACAGTCAAGGTAATCTCTTTTGAGAGATTGCCACTTACTGTTGCTCCACTCAATAATTCTTTTCCAATTTTTTCTAGTGATGCATTTCTTTTTTCAGCATTTACTGTTTTATAGCTTTCTATTAATTTATTCCCTGTATATTTTTGAAAATTAATTTGATAAAATTTTACGCCATTTCCTTCTACTTCTACACGGAAATAGTTGGAATATGGAATGGGTACATTACAATACCATCCCCCTAAACTTTGCCCCACCAATCCTTTGGGAAATCCAGATGCCGTTCCTGAGAAAATACTTTCTAAAGGAATATCAATAACAGGTATCGTATCAGTATCTATATAAATTTTAATATGTTCTCCTTTGAAGCCAAGAAGCCCGTCTTTATCAATTTCTGAATGTGTAAACCATATACGACTCACATACCCTGCACCTGTAGATTCAGCCAATACACTATTTCCATTTTGCAATCTAATCTTCGAGTAGGTTCCATTAAACCCATCATCATTTTCTCCTGTGCGGTCATAACTACTGAACATTCTAGCTTCCCAGTCTGATTTTGATTCTGCTAGATTTTCTATTTGAAAGATCGATTCATATACGTTGATAGAAGATGTACATGAATTTATAAGGATACAAAATATAATACTTAATATAATGTTGATTGTATTTTTCATTTTTTTTAATTAAAAGTTATTCCTCCTGGAAAATAGTTTGCTTTTTTAAAACCAAGTTTCTATTTTAAAGTGATCTTGTAGAGATAATTCTTGTTCTTTAAAGCTAATTTTATATTTTCCGTCTTTATAGTTCCCTATGCTATCTATAAATGTATTGTTTACTGTTATTTTTAATTCTTTTACTGTATGTTTTGGAATAATAGAAAATGACTTAAGTTTTAATTTTCCATATTCTATTTTAAGCATATTTTCTTGGCCTTCATTACTTATTTTTTGAATAAATGTCCCCCAACTTTCTGCTGTCGTAAAAGCACATTTAAAATCTTCAGGGTGTATTTTTGGAGCAAAACCTAATTCACCTTTTGGTCCGTGATAAGAGAATCCACAGGCAGCCAAATACACACCATAAGACGCCATAGACCGTGCATAATGACTAGAACATTCTATTTCATCGTAAGGATTTCTTTTTGAACCGTTATAGCGCTCATGTACGGCTTTCATAATAGACAACCCTTCTGTGAGCATACCTTCGTAAACCATATGAGATGCGACTTGATATTCAAAACCATTCATGCACTCATCAAAATATCCTCCAGGACCAGTCCAATGCTCTTTATCATCAGGGCGTTCTGCCATACCTGGAACTGCATTTTCTACACCACCAAGAGGCCAGGTGGTCATTACTAAACCAGCTTCTCCAGGCATAACATACAAGCGATCTCCTTTAATTTCCTTATGATCCAATGCATATTGTCCAGCATCTGGAGCGAAATTATATTTCCAAAGTGACTTTAATGCCGAACGAGTTTCTTTTTGTGGCAATACATCAGGTAAATTTACTTGATAGCCAAAACTTTGCCCCAATACTTGGTCTATATGACAACCTTTATTGGTGTTTATATTTTTGTAATCGGGTGGTATATGAATAAAATACTCATCATTAAATAGTTTTTCAATCATATTTTTTTTCCCTTGGGGCATAATCTTACTACAAGTACTTGCAAATTCTATATCACCCATTTCCAAAGCCATCTGCTCACTTGCCCTTAGAGCAGCCAAATACATGCCGCTAATCCATCCCATAGGACCAAACCAAGCAGCATCCAAAGTGTGTGGTTGTTTGCCTTCCAAAAGGCCATCACCATCTTCATCCTGATCGATAATAAACTGCATGGACTGTTTTACTTTATCCCAGATTCGGGTTAAAAAAGCGTCATCAATTGACATTTGATGTTCTCTATAAACTCTAATGATAGTTCCTAATTGACCATCTATTGCAAAACTGCCCCCTGTATATTTATCAAAAGTCTCTCCTCTAAAAGAAATAGAACCCGTAGAATTATAGGCAATTCCATAATCAACGCTTTCTCGTAAATTTCGTTCTAACGATGGGAAAATATGAGCCATTCCTTGAGCATATTGCCATACGTGACTACAGGTTCCTTCGCAACAATCAACACCTTCCCAACCCCAAAAACGACCATTATCAAATAGGTGACTGGTCTGTGAAGCTAAGCAATCAAGCGATATAAATGATCGGTCTAATAACCAATAAGGCAAAGTGGAATCATACCACGTTTTGTTCCAGGCTAAGGTAATTTCTGAAAGTCGATTAAATTCATTTGCTATGTAGTCAGCAACATCATTGGCATTGGCATAATCGGTAGCATAATGTCTTTTTAATGTTTCAAAATCTCTTATTGCATTCATCTGACCACCTACCTGCTCCTGTTCATTATAGTGCGGGAAATACCAGCTTACCAAAAAAGTAACGGTTTTGCTTTCGTTTGGTTTCAAAGAAACTAAAGTTGATACCCCTCCTACTAAAGATTCATCGATCTTAGATTCAGCTTGTCTTATTTCAATATTCTCAAAAACACCTGTTTTTAAAGACTCTCTATTTATTTGAGTACTGGCATTATGCAGCGTTTCATTTCCTAATAACGAAATTGCCATATCGCCATAGCCTTTTTTATCACTAAGTCCATCGCCAGTGGCAGTCATAAAGACCGTTGTTTTACTACTATCTGAAATTACTGTATTTTTTCTTATGCCTAGTACATTTTTAACCTCTGGACAAACTCTATTCTCTAACCATCCGCCAATAGAAACATTAAGTTCTTCATCGCCTGTATTTGTGATTTCGTATGAAAGAACTGTTGCGGGAATTCCTGAATCTTTTACATTCAGAGGAATAAAGGGCGAGTAGGCCGTTAAATTTACCGCTACCGGGATTCGTTTATCTTTATAAGCAATTTTGGCAATAGGATATTCTCCTCTAAAAGTAATATCTTCAAAACCTTGATTATCTATTGTTACAGTCTTTGTTTGATCTCCTTGTTGATACTGTATTGAAAATCCGTTTTTTACTTGATATAAATTATTTTCTTCCGAAGACGTTCGTGGTTTTGGATACAAACCTCCCATAGTAAACTGATCAAGTCGCCATCTCTTAAGCTCGTCTGGGTGATCTGGATTTGCCTGTGGTTCACGATTATAATTAGATTGGAAAATATCCCAAAGCCACAATCTTCCGTCCCCACTTATATAAAGTTGGCCACTACAAATACCCCCAATGGGCATGCCTATATACTTCAACTCATCTTTTGAAGAAGAGTATACTTCTTTAACACCTCTTTCGGTTAAAGATTTTATCCATTCTGGGGAGAGCCTTTTATCGGCAGGAATAAGATGACCTGCTGGGGTTTGACTTACAAAATCACAACCTGAAAAAGGGATTGCCAGTAATACTGTTCCCAAAGTGGAAAGCTCGAGAAATTCTCGCCTAGGTATATTTGACGTGGGTGTGCAACATTCTGTATTGGGTTCGCAATGACGTATTAACTTCTTCATTTTTCTTTAGAGTTATTGTTTTTTCTCATTGAAGAATACTTAAAGTAGAGTGATCTTTTGCTTATTAATAATAATTGTAAGATTTAAGTCTAATTCATTAAAAACTTGCTGAGGCTTATTTCCATTAATGATTAGTTTATAATTTCCTGGGACAATACCTCTCACGTGTAATTTAGTAGTGTATGATTTCTCCCATGATAATGTTAAATCTGCTAACATATTCGTGACCTTTAAATGGACTTCATTATCTTGTAAAACCGCCTTATCCACCCTAATTCCATCAACACCAATAAACATTTCTTTCTCAAAATCGATATAGATACCTCCAAGTGCTCTCCCTGCTTCTGCCAAACCTGTAAACACGCCTGAGCCTTCACCCCAACTTGGATGTGTTCTCATGGCAGATTGTGGATGTGCTTCATGGTCTATATTCTCGGGTCCTAAACCAAATGGATAAATGTTTGTATGCCTATAAATATTATTTGCTTTATGTCTTGGGTGGTTTATCAATACTACTGAAGAACGTGCTGCTGCTACTCCTCTTTCAAGAAGATCTTGTCTTCCAAGTGTTTTTCCATACCAAATATAGGATCTTACCATTTCTGCCTGACGAGCATCAAGATTTGTTGCGTTATCAGAATTATCAACAGCAAAACCACCAAACGGAAAAGCGGTATAGATAAAGTGTGGCTCCCAACAAGCTTGAGTAAAAGTTACATAATCAATACATTGCTCCCCTAAGGCCAAAATATTTTTATCAGCAGTTGCTCTATAAAGAGCAGCATAACCTTCAATAGCCCAAAATAAAGCTAGATTACCTCTCGCGATCTGATTTTGCCATCGGTCTCTGGTAAACTCAAAGGGTTTTTTACCACAAGAAAAAAACTGTTCCATATCTACCCATTTTTGTTCGGGTAAAATTTCCTTCTCCAAATAGTCGGAGATTTTTTTTGCTCCTTCAAGGTATTTTTTTTCTTGCGTGGAATTATATAATTCTGCCAAAAACCACATACTAGATGCTGGATGGGCACTAAAGTATAGTACATCACTGGCTATCATATCTTTTTGATTGACATAGGATGGTAGTGCACCACTCTCATCAATCACAGTTAAAAGCCAATTACCATAAGGGGTTAAATAATCAACAATTCGCTGATCTTTTTCAATACGCAAATAATAATCTAGCAAATGAGCTCCCGTTTTACTCATCGTAGATACATCATAAGAATCACTTTCTTTTAAAAAAAATTGATACTTCTTATTTACAGGATCGGTAAAACTAAGTCCCCATTTCTTATCATTAGCAGTGTATAATAGAGCAAATAACCCTTGCTCATTTCGTGGAGCAGACAAGCACCAATTGATAATACTTCTTCCTTTTTCTATTAAGTCAGGCCTGTTCAACTTATTTCCCCAATACCAAAATCCTTGCGCATCTCGAGCATTGTTCCAAAATGCTGAATTGTGCATCACATCATTCCACCAGTTAATCGCAGAGCGATAACCGCCAATTTTTTGTCCATCTTTTTCCCATTCTAACCAGGAACCTGTGTTTTTATAACCCTTTAAAGGCATGTCAATATCTGGAGAGGTCATTGGATGAAAAGTAATGGAGTCGATAATTCTAAAATACTCATCAAATGGCATAGCCAAATGAGGCCTATTATCAAATACAGGCTTACCAAATTTTTTCCATTGGTGTCTTGTAACCTTTTGAAATCCTCTATTATCAGCAATATCAGCTCCAACAAAAAGGTCAAACTCATATTTTACTTCGTTACTATTTAAACTTCTGACCATACTTGAATCGTTTACTCTTTGGTAATGAATATGATGTGCAATAATATTATCCATATAACCATATGTTATCACCGGTCTTTTGGTCAACCCTGTCATCACATTTAGATCCAACCCTGTAGGCATGGTGTATTTATCATCTTCAAATGGCACTGAAAATTTATTACGACCAATGTCTATCGTTTTTCGTGCATCAGGAGAGGTAATTTTGTTTTCGTTTATGGCATTTAAATCAGGTACAAGTGCCGCAAAAAGACCTTCTTCTTGTAAAATAACAGCTGGCGCATGAAAAGAACGATCACCTATTATCTGATCTTTGCCCGGCAATAATTTAAACCTGTTTTGTTTGGAATCTTCATTGTCAAATTTTAACCCTGGGGTATGCACAAAATAAGGAGCGTGATCTAGATTGAATGTAAAAGTTGAAAGGAAATAATCTAGCTTAGGCAAGCTGTCTGATAAAGTAAGGGATACATCAAAATGAAAATAGTCATCTTCTCCTAATAATGTAATAGATTGTTTTATTGGCACATTACCTTTTGAACCTGTAAACATTACTACAGTCTTTTGCTTCTCATTAACTTCCAATGAAAAATCACTTAATATTGAATTACTTAAGTACCTATGTGCTACTAAATCTTGATCAAACAATTTAACCGCTTCACTAGGAAATTTTGCTGGTGGCACAAAAGCAGCAACTACTTCCTGCCACTGATCATTTTTTTTGGCATAAAAAATTTGTGAAACATGACCATTTTCTTTTTTAAAAACAGCTTTTACCTTAGAGTTTTCAATTTTTATCCTATTATTATCCTGAGTAATTTCATGTGTAGATTCTTGTTGTTTACAGCTCCATAATAATATTGTAAGACTGCCTAATAAAAAACAAACTTTAAATATCTTGCCAAAAAGTTTATTAAATATCATCTATTATTTAAAAATCATACTAATTTCTTCTAATGAAACTCCTAGTATTTTCATTGAAATTGTATTTAATTCTGTCCTATCTCCTTCAAAGTGGAAAGTATATTGCTGATGAGATATTGTATCTCCAATACTAAGAGCTGCTGCTGGAGAGGAACTCTCCAATTCATAAAAAGGACCTAACGGAGCTGCACTAGGTTCAGGGGGTCCATCATTATAAGAATTAATAACATCTCCTTTAAAAGGATTGTCTTGAATTTCCCATTTAGAGTTTACATAATTCGTTTCATTTGCTGGTTTGTTGAATTTTATAATTGTTAACGTTTCACTAACATCATCGTAACTTCCCATAACATTTGTAGCCCGTTGCGGGGACACACCAATTTTTCCTCTTTGTTGCCCATCTGCCTTAAAATAAATAGCATTTTCATCAACTTTTAATCTATCTGCGGGTACCTTTCCAAAATAATCATCATTCACAACAGGTCCTAATTCGTGATCTTCTCCACTTTTATATGGGATAACCACTGTAGTAGTAGGCGTATGATTGAACATCCCTAACAGCCAAATGGACAATAGTCCGTTTTCTTTTCGCCAAGGTTTGTCTCCAGTGTTTTTCAATGTATTTTTGGTTTGATATCCAATAGAGCTTATTTCTTTAGAAACATCTAATTCCAATACACTGTTAATTTCATCTTTAGATAAGACAGAAATAACACGCTCAATATTAAAATTAAATATAAAGTCTGCATAATTGGTTAATGAGGCTGTTTTAGAAAATATGGCATATTTAGATGTTTTCTCAACCAAATCAAAAGGCTCCAAATCAATCAATTTTGGAGTAAACCAATTATCTAAGTTGAATGCTGCATCTTTCTTAAAGAAAATAGCGTATTGACCTCCTTCAGGACCAAACCATAATCTTTCTTCACCTCCATAAACATTAATATTTTCCAAAGTATCGCCAGAAATAAAATGTTTTTTATTAATCCAACCGTACCCTTTTCCTGACCAACCATTTGCTGTCGTTGTCATAACCCTAGCCTGGAGTGCAGCAGAAATAGCTACTTTTCCATTCCCTTTCTCATCTTCTAAAAGCACTATATCTATATATTTGCGAAGAAAATCATAATCGGTTTTAAAGGAATTGACTTGTATTCCTATACTGTTCTTTTCTTCAGTTTCCTTTTTAGCATTATCAAATTTACAACTCAACATAGTAATAATAATTAATCCGTATTTTGTTAGTTTATACATTATTCTTTTATTTTTTAATAAGATAAGGGATTTTGATTGGATAGTTTCATGATACTCCTAATTTGATCCCATCATAACTTCAACTTCATGTATTCGGTTATCCCCATGGGGTATTATTAATCTTCCCTTGAGTTTCTTACCATCAACCTTAATCCATTTTATACCTGATGAAACCTTATCAGGGTTTTTTACATTAATTTCATAAGTTGCTCCCCTAAATGGTTTTGTTACTTTAAAACCCTCCCAGTTTCTGGGTATTTTGGGATCTATCAACAGTCCATCCAGTTCTGCCCTTACGCCCAATATATATCCTACATAAGAATACCACATCCATCCTGTACCTTCACCAAAACACCAATGGAACTGGCCTTCTCCTTTACGTTGGTGGTCGGGTCCAATGTAATTTTCAGGATATACATAAGGTTCCAGAAGATAGGTGTCGATATCACGACTTCTTTCTGATATACTGGCATTCTTATACATTTCGTTGGCCAAATCTACTTTTCCAGCCATTGCGGCAGCAATTACAGCCCAACCCACAGGTCTGAAATAAATATTCCCGTTACGGAAACCTGGTGAATAAATAGATTGGGTGCCTACGTAATCAACATACTTGCTGTAGGAAGGCCAAAACACCAATGGTCCGTATTTACTTGACAAGTATTTTTGAACCGATGAGAGCGACTTTTTCAAACGATTGGGTGTGGCAATACCCGCAAGTATCGGCCATGATTGAGCATTCAGATATATCTTTCCTTCTTTATTTTGACTACTCCCAACTGGTTGAAATCCAGGTTTTCGATCCGAAAAAGCCCGTATATACCAATCACCATCCCATCCATATTTATTCACTCCCTCTTTTATACGCTCATATTCAGCCATCCATTTTGCACTAATATTATCCTTGCCTATTTTTTTTGCAATTTCAGAAAAGTTTTTAAGTAGATAAGCAACCTGAGCACTAAGCATTATACTTTCTGCATTTCCATCTTTACTTATCTTTGTAAATTCATCCATCCAGTCTCCAACATTCCTGGGAATTTTGAATAATCCTCTATTATCCAGTCCTTTTAAAGTAATATCAAAAGCTTTCTCTATATGCTCAAATACTGTTCCTGTAGATCCATCTATAAATGGTAGTTCTTTGTCCAGGTATTCAAAATCTCCACTATTCAAAAAATAGTAATACATAGAAAACAAATTAGTCCATATCTCGTGGTGATGTATTGGTGTGTACCCTTGAGGAATTTCCTTTGGAGGCCACTGCACACCCTCATCCGAGTGTAACAGAGCCCTTGACTTAAGACTAATAATGTTTTTTGATGTGTCAGGATTTTGGTTAATCAGTATAAGGTTTTCAAGGCTGTTTTTTAGTAAAGCCATGTCCTGTCCAACTAAGAATTGCTCTGGATGAAGATCTAAACGTTCGAATAATCCATATGCCCAAAAACCTGCCCCAAAAGCTTGGGTATTTAGATCTTTTTTTAAAAATTGTCTCCAATGATATTGACTCCAAATATTGATTATTCTGTCGTTATTAGGATCAGGTGTTTTTATCGTTAGGTTATTTGACAAAAAATCCTTGTAATATTTTTTAACTTCTTCAAGAGCTTTTTCAGAATTTTCTAATTTGCCATACTTCTCTTTCATAAAGTTGATCTCTTTTTTTTCCCTTTCCATTCCCAGCATAAAGACCATTTTCTTTGTTTCTCCTGGAGCCAATGAAATCTCTTTTTCAAGAACACCCATAGGAAATTCATCGTAACTCCAAAAATTGGTGTTACTCAAAGGGCCACTATCCAGAGCTTTTGGTTTGCGCCAATTTTTCTTATATCCTAAAAATTTTCCTGCATCGGTTTCATACGATTTTATATTACCATCTGTCGTGAAATAACCAGTAAATGGCCAGGGCTCACATGTATTTAGTTTCTTCCAGTTTAATTGCTCTGCGTACATTATATTTTCTTCTACATACACTTTCTTATATAAATTGTGTTGACTGCCGCCAATACCTCGGCTTGGACGGAACTCTCCTTTTGCTTTATCCCCGAGATTCCACTCAACCTGTCCAATAGTGGATAACTTCCTATTACGATCGGATGTGTTTTCGATTTCTACCAGAATTAACAATACATTATCTTCACGAGGAATGAAATATGTAAGGGTCGTTTTAAGGTTTAATTCCTTTTTAATTACCCGATTATAACCTAGCCCAATTATTGCCTGCCAATCACCCTCTCCATCAGATTCATTGATAAGAAAATATTCTTTTGAATTATTGTCCTTAAGATAAAAATGACCAGAAACATTTTGAGGGTTTACTAATCCGTAATATTCCGGGTCAAGGAAGAAACTTTCAATATATCCATTATGAGTAACCCAGGTAAAAAAAACATCATTGCTGAGCCGATTAAGCCAGGGTCTTGATAAATTGTCGTCATAAACTATGCACTCCGTACCATCTTTGGAAAATTTGTAACTGATTTCATTATTCGGTTCCTGGGCAGTAATAATGGTTGTACATATTATACACATTACTAGTACACTTATAGTTTTCATTCCGTTTTTCATTTTGTTTTTTATTTTATTTTTAAAATGGACAACTTATCGTTATTTTTTAATGAGATAAGGTATTCTTGATTAGATAGTTCATGATTAAAGAGTGCTATATTCTTAACATTTCCAGTAAGAAATAGGCTAGTTTCTTTAACCATTTTGAAACTATAATTATCTCTCCCATTTGAAATTAATACAAGACCTGTTCCTCCATCTAATCTTGGAGTTTCCGCCTCTGTATTATATATGTTACCCGCCAAAATCGCATCTTCGTAACCATCTCCGTCAAAGTCTTTGAAGTCAGAGGAAAGTAGCGGGAATATTTGAGCAAATTCTGGCAGGTAATTCATTTTAAACTTCCCCTCTCCTTGATTTATCAATAGTATGGATCGAAATTCAGTTGCTTCTAAATAATAACTTGATGCAATTTTTTCTCCATAAATATCTTTTAAAGACGCTTCAGCGAAACTTTCATAAGTTTTAAACTTATTAGCTATAAAAGGCATTTGCTGAGAGGAGCATTCACGCCCTCTTAACGGCACGTCTTTTCCTTTATAATCATAACTCAACACAATATCTAGATTACCGTTTTTATCAAAATCATCAGCAAATATTTTAAGTGGGTTTTCTTTACTGGCACGGTATTTACTATTCTCCCCCAAATTGCCAATAATATAATCCTTTAACCCATCATTATTAATGTCAGTTTCACCAACAGTAAACCACCATCCATAAAGTTCATTAAGGCCACTTTCCTTTGAAATATCTTTGAACACACCTTCATGATTTTTAAATAACCCAATGTGAGTCCATTCACCAACTACAATAAAATCCTCCCAACCATCGTTGTCGAAATCGGTAGCAATAACTTTATTAATTATACCAAATTTGGATAAACCTTTAGCTACTTCTGTAGTCACATCTTTTAATTTTCCTGCCTCATTTTTAAAAATAAATGAGGACCCAGATATAGGAAAATTTTGAGGTACAATCCTGTTGGTTACAATTAAATCCTTATTGCCATCCTTGTTGTAATCTATTACTGCAACAGACTTTCCGCTAAAACGTTTGTTATTAAGTATAGCTTCAGAAGAGTTTGTGAGTTGCCCTTTTCCATCATTTAAATAAAGTCTATCTATATATTGTTTTGAATTTGATTTAAATGAATTTCCTCCACTAACTACATAAATATCATTATCATGATCATTA
>Ga0310121_10002111_pt1 | contig 19358 bp, 18 predicted proteins | sample CB27_Tmax_986_MG_FD_203504 | JGI IMG/M metagenome (GOLD analysis project Ga0310121, IMG submission 203504) | Marine microbial communities from Western Arctic Ocean, Canada - CB27_Tmax_986 | ecosystem: Environmental > Aquatic > Marine > Oceanic | place: Canada: Western Arctic Ocean | collected...
TCCCCGCTGGGGAGAGTTAGGTGAGCGGCTTGAACCACGTGGCAGTTCAAACCCTCGCCTAGCCCTTCCTTCACGGGAGGGAGATTATCTCTCTTTGGAGCAGGCGAATCTCTGATGAGTACAGACCTACAAACGATTTCGATCATCGGCATTGGCGACGACGGCCTCACGGCGGTGGCCGAGTCGACGCGGCAATTGATCCTGTCGGCCGAAGTTTTGGCCGGCAGCGACCGTACCTTGGCGCTGGTCCCGGAGGCGAGTGGGCAGCATTTGCCAGTCAGCGGCGATTTGGACGACGTAGTCGAGAAGATCAACGACGCGGGAAATGCGAAGATCGTCCTGTTGGTGATCGGCGATCCGCTGTTTTACGGCTTGGCACGTTTTCTCTGTGAGCAACTGGGCCACGACCGCTGCGAGATCATTCCCCACGTCAGTAGTATGCAACTGGCTTTCGCTCGCGTGAAAGAAAGCTGGGACGAGGCCTACCTCACCAACCTGGCCAATCACTCGCTCGACGCAGTGATCCAGCGGATTCGCACCGCAGACAAAGTCGGGTTGTTTACGACCGAAGCGTGTGGTCCGGCCGCGGTCGCGCAATCGCTACTAGATCACCGGATCGACTATTTCACCGTTTATGTCTGCGAGAATCTCGGCGCCCGTAACGAACGCGTCACTCGCGGCTCAGTTGTAGAAATCGCGGGACAGGATTTTGAATCACTCAACGTGATGGTGCTGATCCGTGATATCAACGTCCCGGATCAACCACGCGATCTGCAAGCAAGGGGTTCGTTTGGCAATCCCGACGAGGCTTTCATACAGTCGACGCCCAAACACGGCTTGCTCACTTCGGCGGAAGTACGCTCGATCGCACTGGCGCAAATGGCCCTGCACTCGCGTAGCATTGTCTGGGATGTCGGCGCCGGTTGCGGAACGGTCAGCGTGGAGGCGGCCCTGCTCGCCGCGGGCGGACAAGTTTTTGCCATCGAGCAAGACGCCGAAGATGAAACGTTCATTCTGGAAAATGCCAAACGGTTTGACGTTCACAACGTCAGCCCGGTACTAGGCCGAGCGCCCGAAGTGTGGGCCGATTTGCCGGACCCGGACGCGATCTTCATTGAGGGGAGCGGTCGCGAGGTGGTCCGTCTCGCGGAACTCGCTTTCGCCCGTCTGCGCGACGGCGGGCGCCTCGTTGCCAATGTCATCAGCATTGGCGCCCTCGATGAGCTCCGGCAAACCCTGGGTAAGCACACAACCGACGTCCAGATTTGGATGGTTAACGTAGCTCGAGGGACCGACCAGCTCGAACGGCTGAAATTCGACGCGCTGAATCCGACTTTTTTGATTGCCGCGGCGAAGTAGTTTAGCAGTACCTAAACAAGTACCGTTTCGCGCTGCGGAGCGATACAGGTTTCGTAGAATTGCTCGATATCCGCTGCGGGCCCCATCACGATCACCACGTCACCGACGCAAAGGATTTGGTTGTCTTTGGGGTTGAAGACCGTCTCGCCGTCGGCTCGCCTGACCGCGACGATCATCAGCTGCCCTTGTTGCTCCTCAGCTTCGCGTACCGTGCGACCAATGTAGTAGCTTTCGGCTGTGAACTTGAATTCTTCCAATTCGGCGTTTAGGCCCGACTCGTGGCCGATACAGCGCAATAGGTCGGAGGCTTCGGGACGGACAATCATGTCGGCCATCCGCTCGGCGCCGATGATCGCTGGCAAGACAACTTGATTCGCTCCTGCTTGGAGTAGCTTTTTCTCGGTGCGAGCGTGCTCGCCGCGGGCGATGATCGTGATATCGGGGTTTAGGTTGCGAACTGTAAGTGTCAGGAACACATTTTCGGGGTCGCTTTGCAGTCCGAAGACGATCGTCGAAGCACGCTCAAGGCCTACGCTCTGCAACACATCTTCGTCCGTTGCATCGGCTTCCAGACAGAGATAGTTGTGGGTTTTCGCTTCCGCGATAGATTCCGCACAGGGGTCGATTACGATGAACTGCACACGATGGCGCGCTAGTCGGTGGGCTAAGTTCTGGCCAATCCGACCGAAACCGCAGACGATGACGTGGTCCTTCAGTTTGCTAATTTCTTTGTTCATCCGTTTCGCTCCCATCGCTTTGTCGAGTTGGCCTTCGACGATTGCTTGAATCAACATACCTAAGGTGTAGGCCATCGCCAGCATCCCGACCAGGATGACCACGATGGAAAGAAATTGCCGCGCTGCGGGGACTTCGGCATCGACGCTCTGCGAGTAGCCTACGCCAGCGATCGTGATCACCGTCCAATAGATCGACTCGAGCAGAGTTTTTTTGAACCACCAATGATACGTGAGGATCGAGAAAACAAAGACGCAACCCAACACCAGTGCGCCGCGTCGTGCTCGTCCTAGTGCTTCATTCATTCAAGTGTGGTATTCGGCGTTGAGACGCACATACTCTGCCGTGAGATCGGTGGTCCAAAAGCGAGCCGACGCTGTCCCTTCGTCCAGCAGTAGTACGATACCAGTATCGCGGTCTGCCTTGATCGATTTGGAAACAGCAGCCGCATTAAAATCCACCGGGGCGCCGTGCTCGTACAACAACATGCCGTTGACAAGCAAACTCACTTTGGTGGGGTCAAACGCTATACCAGCGTAGCCCGCTGCGGAGACAATGCGGCCCCAATTCGGGTCGGCTCCAGCAACTGCAGTTTTGACCAAGGGGCTGTCTGCGATGGTCTTAGCGATTGTGACGGCATCTTTACGGTTTTCGCACCCGTGGACCTCGACGGTGATCAGATGCGTTGCCCCTTCCCCGTCCGCGGGGATCGATTGCGCTAGGTCCTCGCAGACCTCGACCAACGTCGCTTGAAACTTTGCCAGGTCACTCCCTGAAAGCACCGGCCCGCCGGCGGCCCCGTTGGCGAGCAGCAGGACCGAGTCGCTAGTGCTGGTATGACCATCGACGCTGATGCAATTGAACGATTCATCAACGGCATCTTTCAGTCCAGCTTGGGCGTCAGCAGCGCTGACCGCTGCGTCGGTCATGATCACCCCCAGCATGGTCGCCATATTGGGGCCAATCATCGCCGCCCCTTTGGCGATACCCGTAATCAGCACACGACCGTCGCCCTGCTGCCCACTTCCCGGCGTTACGGCTCCCAGTTGAATGGCTCGGCCGCGAACCTTGTGCGTCGTATCGGTGGTCATCATCCCTCGCGCGGCGTTGATAAGCGATACGTCACTTGATGCCAATTCTGCCGCTGCGGCGGCGATTCCCGGGTTAATTTTGTCCATCGGCAACAGTTCGCCAATCACGCCGGTCGACAGGACCAGCACTTCCTCTTGGCCGTAGCCGCAGATGTCGGCCGTTCGCTGCGCCATTTCCAATGCGTCACGTACACCTTGCTCACCCGTACACGCATTGGCAACGCCCGAATTGATCACAACTGCCCGTATCGAATCGCTCGGCGTCCGTTGGCGGTCTAACTCGACCGGCGCACCGCAAACGACATTCTGTGTATAAACCCCCGCCGCCACCGCTGGCTGATCAGAGACGATCAACGACAAGTCTAGCCTGCTGGAATTGCGCTTCACGCCTGTGTAAACACCCGCGGCTCGGTAACCTTGCGGTAGCCGAAACTCTTGCGGCAGATCGTCGGACATATATCTTGTTCCCAGTTTATTGAATTCCTCCTGCCTGACTGGGAGGGGGACTTTCATAACAACGCGGTAACCTCAGGAAAACTATACATCAAATTAAAATTCTGGACGGCTGCGCCCGAGGCGCCCTTGATCAAGTTGTCGATTACTCCGAAGACGACCGCTTTGTCGCCCACTTTGCGGACGGTGACGTCGCAGAAATTGGTGTTCGCGACTTGCTTCGTGCCGGGAAGGCCTTCGATGACGCGTACAAAGGGTTCGTTGTTATAATAGGCCTGCAGAATTCCAAGTAGGTCTTCGGTCGAGGCGTCGGTAGTTATATCGGCATAGGCAGTAATCATCTCGCCCCGGTCCATCGGAATCAGATGCGGCGTGAAGACGACGTTGGTCTCCACGCCGGCCCAGTTGCTGAGGATCAGATCAATCTCGGGCGTATGTCGATGCCGCCCAACGCCGTAGGGGGTCATGTTTTCGTTGGCTTCAGGAAAGTGAAGATTCGCCTTCGGCGAACGACCAGCGCCAGTGACCCCGCTTTTGGCATCGATCACAATTCCCCGCGGCGCGATGGCCCCTGCCTTCAAGAGCGGCGCCAACGCCAAAATGGCCGCCGTCGGATAGCAGCCAGGATTGGCAACCAATTGGGCGTTACGAATCGACTCCCGAAACAGCTCTGGTAGGCCGTACACAGTCTTGGCCATCCGCTCAGGATCGGGGTGTTCGACCTGGTACCACTCGGCGTAAACCTGAGGATCGTCCAGCCGATAGTCCGCGCTGAAGTCGACAACTCGACAACCGGCGCCCAGCAGCTCGCTAACCATCGCTGCACTCGCCGCGTGCGGCAGGCAGCCAAAAACGCAATCGGCCCGTTCCGCCACTTCAGCAGATGAGAGGTTTTCGAGCTTCAGATCAAGACGTCCGCGCAGAGAAGGGTGGACTTCAGAGACATGAGGTTCCGTCTCCTGCCGTGTGGTCATCGCAACGATCTCGACTTCGGGATGCCGCAATAGTAGCCGAAGCAATTCACGGGCAGTATAGCCAGTGGCACCAAGGATTGCGGTACGAATCGCAGTACGAGTCATGGTACAAACGGGTCTGGTTTGGGGTCATGGTTGCCAACAAGCAGTTCAAAGTCTCATAAGTATACTGGCGGTTTATCTGCCTTGCCATGGGATGGCAGAGAGCTCGCAACACCTGAAAACCTGCCTCCGAGACACGAATCTTCCCAGCACGGTTCGTTTCGCCTAAGCTATCAAGCGAATAGCACTGATCTTGTGTCGCCCGCGGTGCTCAAGCTATAACGGCGCGATGCTGAGTGGTAGATTCCATCAGAGTCGAGGCGATCAAAGGAGGAAATTTGATATGTGGTGGCGAAGACGAACCCGGCACGTGGAAAACCAAGTGAACAACGAGACGATTTCCATCCGTGCCTACCAGCTCTGGGAAGCCCGCGGCTGTCCGGAAAGCAGTGGCTCCGAAGATTGGCAAGCTGCCAAAGCGCAGCTAGATTCCGAAGCGCAGCGATCTGGCAGAGGTAGGCCCTTGCGACGCCTCTTGGCACGTCTGCGAAATCGCGCCGCCTAGGTGCGGATATTTCATCCCGCCCTGTTCCGAGTCCAAATAGCGCTGCGAGTCCGAAAAGTACTGCTTCTGCTGCGTTAAACGGCAATTATGGGTTGCTCACGTATAATCAATGGACTAAGACTTCGTAGCAATCTTTCGCTCGAACCTGATCAGCTCGCACTAAGCCAAGTTCAATCATTTGCTCGGTAAGCTCCTGCCAGCGTGCCGGTATCATGGCGCCCAAGCTGTCAGAGGGAATATCATCAGGCAGCACCAAGGGCCGCATTTTTTCGGCCCCGTAATTGAGCGCTGCCAAGGTAAGGCCATGCTTATTCTGAGCAACAATGTGCTGGTTAGTCGCCATGGGGGCTGCTAGATACTGCGACCAACCGTCGATGCTCGCTTGCACGACTCTTTCTACGATGTCTCGCTTTTCACGCAGCATCTGGCCCGATGTGACCAAGACGCTGGCGTATGGATTGAACCCTAACTCACTGACCATCAAGGCGCGCACCGGCGTTCCTGCTGCTTCAGCTAGCAGAGGTTCGCTAAAAACATAACCTTGCTGCGCCATGTTCGGCGTGGTCACAAGTTGCGTAATCGTACCGAAGTAGGGAACCACCTTAACGCCCTCGAGTACGCCGCTCTGCTTCAGGTACTCAACGAACGGTCGCCCTGTCCCCAACTGCAATGTCTGCCCGGCGAGCTGCTGGAGGTTTTCGACGCCCGAGTCCTCACGGACGATCAGACAACGCGGATTGTCTTGCATTGCCGCCATCACCGCGACGATGTCGGCCCCCTGTTCGCGAAACAGCAAAACGTCGGCAGCGTTGGAAATTGCGAACTGCGCGCGGCCCATGCTCAATTCGGCCGCAACCGGCGTGGCCCGGCCGCCAGGTCGGATTTCGACGTCAAGTCCTGCCGCCTCATAGATTCCTTCGACCAGCGCCGCGTAGAAGCCGCCGTGCTCCGCTTCGGGGTACCAATTCAGCTGCAGAGCGACTGCCTGGGTCTTGGCAGCGTTTGCCGGCGCAGTCCTCTGCTCAGACTGTGTGCCACAGCCAACACAAAAGCAGCCGACACAAAATAGGCAGGCCAGCAAGGCACCCATGGCGAACTCACAAGGCCGCTCCCTAACGGTCGCGGTTCGACAAAAGGATTGAACCATAATTCGTTACTAACCCCCGACGATTCGAGAGCGACCAGAGGCGGAAAAAGTACGAAACGGCATTGTTTCAACACACATTCTTTGGAAGCCATTTGCTTAGCACTGTAGCCGCCAGCAGATTGACCATCCAGAACATCAGAACGCCTAAAAGCGTCGAAGCCAAGACCGCGGCGATCAGCGCGGCCGTTTTTTGCTGAGCTTGCCAGCCTGTCATTAGCGTGCCGAGTCCGTCGTAGGAGCTACCGTTGCCGACAAAAAACTCGCCGACGATCGCTCCGATAACGGCCAAACCGCTGCTAATTCGTATCCCTTGCACGAGTCCTCGAACCGCCGATGGGATTCGCAGCTTCAAAAGCAGCGACCAGCGGGTCGCTCCATAGAGACGAAACATGTCGCGCAGATTCACGTCAAGCGTCGTAAGCCCCTCCGTCACATTCGACACGATTGGAAACAGGCTAATGATCATTGCCACAAGAATCACCGTACGCTGCTGGTAGCCGCTCCAAGTAATCAATAGCGGGGCGATCGCAACGATCGGTACGGTTTGCAAGAAAATTGCATACGGATACAAAGCACTGCGCAGCAGGCGGGCTTGACTAAAAAGCACTGCGGTTAAGCCACCGATAATGACGCTCAGCGTCAAGCCAGTCAGCGCTGTCGTTGCGGTAATAAAAAAACCTCGCTGGAGCGCTTCGTTGTGTTGCTTGACCGCATTGGCCACTTGAAAGGGCGACGGCAGCAGAATTGGCTCGATTTCGCCAAGAGCCACCACCACTTGCCACACCGTAATCGCGATCGCCGCGACGATCACGACCGGGAAGGCCTGGGAGAGCAAACGATGTACGGAACGTTGGGCCTTCATGCCGACACCTCTACTAACTTCGCGGCCAACTCGGCATAAAACTGGGCGAACTGCGGCTCGGTCCGTAGTGATGCAGAGCGCGGGAAGGGCAGGGGATTGGTCAGCTCGGCGCAAAGTTTTCCTGCCGACAGAATGACTAAGCGATGACTAAGTAATATTGCTTCGGCAATATTGTGTGTTACAAACAAGACAGTGCATTGTCGCTGCTGCCACAGCGCGACGAGCAGTTCGCCCAACCGTGTACGTAACATTTCGTCTAGCGCTGCAAACGGTTCGTCGAGTAACAATACCGCCGGTTCGGTCACCAAGGCCCGAGCGATCGACACTCTCATCCGCATGCCGCCAGAAAGCTGCATTGGCTGTTTATCGTCCTGGTCGACGCTAAGTTCGACGGCTCGCAATTGGCGCGTCACGGCGTCTCGGTACTCCGAAACCGAATGCGAGTTGGTAAGTTCTAGCGGCAGCTGCACGTTTTCTCGCGCGGTTCGCCATGGGACCAGAGCTGCGTCCTGAAACACAAATGCCAAGTCGCCACGCTGTGCTGGGAACGGCCCCGAGGAGAATGACCCTGAGGAGCATGACCCCGACGAGGTTGACCCTGACGAGAACGACGCCGACGAGCATTGCAGCGGGGCGAAAGCGACTTGCCCGCTGCTCTCCGGAATGAGTCCTGCGATCGCCCGTAGAAGTGTACTCTTGCCGCAACCCGAAGGACCAATAATCGCGGTGATTTCACCCGGCTGGAATTCGGTCGTCAGCTCCGAGACTCCCACACTCCCATCCGCAAACTGCACGTTCAGATCATGGCAGTTGATGCGAATGAGTTCGCCGTTGGGTCCATGCATACTGTTGGGTCCATGCATAGTGGTCGGAAGGTAAATGGTGCTGGTCTATTGCAGCTTTCGAGCAGATGCCGGAACGCATGTTCGATTTCCTAATCCTAATCGCTGGTCTTTGTGACGAATAGCGGGCCCTCAATCATTCAACCAGCTTAATCAGTCTTTGCTCGATGATGGCCATGATCTCCTGAGCGACCAGCGTTTTGTTCCCCTCCACTGTACCCAAGACCTCACCGCTAGGGGCGAGAATTTCTACCTGATTATTCTTCGAGTGCATCGCCTCGACGCTATTAGAGACAATCAAATCGCAACATTTTCGTTCGAGTTTGGCAAGTGCCCGCAGCCGATGGTCTTCGGTCTCCAGGGCAAAGCCGACAACCCAGCGATGCGCTTTTGTCGCGCCCAGCGTCGCGACCACGTCGTCGGTCTCGATCAGCTTGAGTAGCAGCGGTTCGCCCGTCTTGGCGATCTTGCTTGGTTCGACGCGCAGCGGACGATAGTCACACGGAGCGGCGGCACCGATCAGCCCGTCGCAATCGACAAATGTTTCTCGCGCGAGAGTGAGCATCTCTTCGGTCGAAACGACCGGCAGCACGGTCGCACCGGCTGGGTACGGCACCTCGACCGGGCCACTGATGACGATCACTTCGTGCCCAAGTTCCATGGCCGCGACAACCAGCGCTGAGCCCATGAGGCCGCTAGAGGCATTGGTCAAATAACGCACCGGGTCGAGGTACTGTCGGGTGGGGCCAGACGTAATGAGGATTCGAGACATGAGGGAAACGACGAATGACGAGGCCAGATTCGATTTTTGTGCAGCTCTCTACTTAAGTGGTGTCATTCGTCATTTTGCTTCAACAACGTACGAACAACTTGAGCTATCTCCAGCGGTTCTGCCATCCGCCCGACCCCTTGCTGCCGGCAGCTGAGCCAACCCTCCGTAGGATCGACGATATGCACGCCGTCAGCGCGCAATTGTTCGACGTTGCGCTGCACGGCAGATTTACTCCACATTTCGGTATTCATTGCCGGGGCAACAACGACCGGGCCTGTGAATGAGAGCAGCAGGGTGCTGAGCAGGTCGTTGGCCAGGCCGTGGGCGGCTTGTGCCATGAAGTTGGCAGAGGCAGGAGCGACACAGAGTAACTGAGCCTGACGGGCCAGCTCGATATGTGGGCCGAGCGGGAACGCTTCGCTATCGAAGACGCGAGTCAGGACCCGGCGTCCGGTGAGGGCACGAAAAGTCGCCGGTCCGACAAACTTCGTGGCGGCGCGGGTCATCACAACTGACACGCCGACGCCGCTTTGGACCAGATCACTAACGAGCGCCGCCGTCTTGTAAACGGCGATCCCCCCTGACACGCCGATGATGATTTCGTGTGCCATCGGCCCCTCATTCATAAAGTGCCTTGCTCGACTCTTCTAAAGACTCGAAAGATCCAATTCAGGAGGGCCACCCGCCGAGCTGTCAGCGGGGCCAGTGATCTTCACGCGGTTGGACGAGTCGAGATAGATTTTGTCTTGCAAGATTTCCTGAACGACGACTTCCATCTTGTCGTCTGATTCAATATTGACCAGGGTCCGCGCACCGGCATTGATTGCCGCCAGGCGTTTTTGAATCAACGTCGACAGCTTAAAGCGGCCGCCTACTTTGTTGACGATTTCTTCTTCCTTTAGGGCATCAATCATTTATGAACCTCGGTTGGCAATATCTGGCAAGTTTTCTCCGCCGCTTCGGCGACAACCTTCCTCAACCTCCCCAGGGATTCAATCCTTCGAAAGACCTCGGGAGAGCAATATCTGGCAAATTTCTTCGGCCGCTGCCGCGACGGTATCGTTGACGACTCGGTATTCGTAACGGTCGGCAAGCTCTAGCTCGTGGCTGGCGACGCCTAACCGTCGTTGGATCGATTCTTCGTTTTCAGTCGCCCGGCTGCGAAGCCGGCGCTCCAATTCTTCAAACGAAGCGGGCCGAATGAAGATCGAAATTGGCTCGGCAAACTGTTGCAGAACGTTCTCGGCACCATCGACGTCAATCTCTAAGAGTACCCATTTTCCCTCAGCCAGGAAAGGCCTCACCTCGCTCCAGAGGGTGCCATACCAATGTCCGTGACCAAAGACTTCGATCGATTCGACGAATTCGTCGGCTTTTCGCAGCGCCTCAAACTCCTCGTTGCTAATGAAGTGGTAGTGTACGCCGTCTTGCTCTCCAGGACGGGGCAAGCGGGTCGTGGCCGATACGCTTAGCCGCAAAAGGCCGTCGAACCGCTGCAAAACTTCGCGCACTACGGTCGACTTTCCGACTCCCGAGGGGCCAGAAACGACCACCAATTTTCCCGGTTCGCGATTCATGGGCTGCTGGCAATTATTGTACATTCTGAATCTGTTCGCGAATTCGCTCGAGCGCCGTCTTGATCTCAACCACCTCGAGCGAAATCTCCGAGTCATTCGCTTTCGAGCCGATCGTGTTGGTCTCGCGGCCCATCTCTTGGCAAATGAATTCCAACTTGCGACCAGCACTATCGGCGAGCTGCATCGCCTTGGCAAACTGCTCAAGGTGGCTTCGGAGCCGTACGATTTCTTCGGAGATATCGCTGCGGTCGGCAAACAGACTGATTTCGCGCACCAGGTCGGCTGGATCGACAGTTACGTTGAGCGACTCCAAGGCTTCGTTGACTCGATCTTCGATCCGACGCCGATAATGTTCACCCACGCGCGGCACGCCAATCTCAATTCCCGCGAGTGACATTTCCACAGTATCACATTGCTCCTGCAAGTCTTTCGCAAGCGCTTCGCCTTCAGCAGCGCGCATCTTACTGAGTTGCTCGAGAGCGGCCCGGAGCGTTGGCTCGACCAACGGCCACACATGTGCCGCATCTTGTGCGGCAGTTGAAATTTCTTCGACCACACCCGGCAGTGACGCCAGCGGTTCCAGGCGCAGCTTTTCGTCGAGGCCGCGCACCGCGGCAATTTCTTGCAGTTGATCGACGTATTGGTGGAGGACCCCTAGATTGATGCGATAATCGTCGGCCGTGCCGAGATGTCGAATTCGGATGTTGCAGTGAATCGTACCACGTTTGACGTATTCGCGAATGACGCTTTCCGCGCGGGTTTCTAGAGCGCCGTAGCCGTCGGTCGTGCGCAGATGCAGCTTGAAATAGCGGCTATTGACAGTGCGCAGCTCGACGACAATCGCATGCCCTTCGCGATCGTCGCGGACTTCGCCGAACCCCGTCATGCTTAACAGCGCCACGCAGATACCTCGTTGTTGCACCGTGGTGAAAATCGATACTTGTTTTCAGATTGAGCTATTCAGCTTCTTCGGCAACGCGCTCAGTGGCTTCCCCCGTGGAGTCTGCCGTGGAATCTGTCGGAGCTATGGCTTCGCTACTCGCCCCAGCTGCAGACGTGCTCTCCCCAGCGCTCTCCTCGGCGCTCTCTTCAATCGTGCCGGCTGGCGCTCCGACGGCGGTTGTTTCTGTCTCAGTGGCCAAAGGTCCAGAAACTTTCGTATCCAAGAGGCTCTCCGCCGATGGCGTCATCTTGGTGGCGGCAATGCAAAGCACAATCCACAGCGTCGCGGCGACAACCGTCACCTTGGTAAAGACATCTCCCGCCTTCGCACCAAATGCGCTCGATCCCCCCATGCCGCCCAAGGCACCGGCGAGCCCACCGCCTCGGCCACGTTGGACCAACACAAGCAGGATCAAGAAAATAGCTACAAATCCTAGCAGCAGCATAAAAACTGTCTGCCCGAAGGCCGCAATTAAAGGAATCGTCACAGTTTGTCACTCCGTATAAATGGGAGGTTATTTGGTTGCATTGCGCGGCATTGCTGACTCAAAACCGTGCAAACGCCAAACGCGCGGCCCTGCCAATAATTGCTGCCCCAAACTAAGCTGACACTGACTAAGCTGACACTACTAAGCTTCGCACTGAATAAGCCAATTACTGACTTAGTTGCCCACTGACTAGGCTTGAACTGTCGCGACACTCGCCGCGGCAATGGCCAAAAAGTCATCGGCCTTGAGGCTGGCTCCGCCGATCAAGGCGCCGTCAATGTTGGGTTGTCCCAGCAGCTCGGCGGCGTTGTCTGGCCTCACGCTGCCGCCGTAGAGGATCCGCAGCGAATCAGCGACGTCGGTATTGTAGCGTTCAACAAGTTGCTTGCGAAGATCGGCATGGACTTCCTCGGCTTGGGCCGGTGTCGCTACTTTCCCAGTGCCAATTGCCCAAACCGGCTCATAGGCAAGGACCACGGAGCTGATCGCATCGGCCGAAATTCCGGCCAGCGAACCGTCGAACTGGCTACGAATCACGGCCGCTGTTTTTCCTGCCTCGCGCTGTTCGAGTAACTCGCCGACACAGACGATCGGTCTCAGTCCAGCCGCCAGTGCTGCTGCTGTTTTCCGATTCACATCCTCGTCGGTTTCTCCCAAGATGTGTCGCCGCTCACTGTGACCCAAAATGACATAGGTCGCACCGATGTCGCTAAGCATTGCGCCACTGATCTCGCCCGTAAAAGCTCCCTGCGGCTCGTGGTACATGTTTTGCGCACCTAACGCCACTCCGGCATTGCCGATTGCGTCGCGAACGGCCTGCAGGTAAAGACTGGGTGGGCAAACCAATAGTTCTGCGCCGCCCGCCTCGGCAGCCCGCTGGCCGATGACACGTGCCAAGGCAATGGCACTGCCTGTGTCTGTGTTCATCTTCCAATTGCCAGCGATCAGCGGGGTACGCATACGATTAGCTCCAAGGTTCATTTTCTATAAGCAATCATAGGCAATCCCACAGTCTAGCCGATTGGCTCGGCCTGCGCATAGGAGCCAAGCACGGTCAGCCGTTCGGTCTTTTTTTCCAGTGAGGCCAGGGCTCGACGCACGCGCAAATCGCTGGCATGGCCCAGAAATTCGACGAAAAACAGGTAACTGCCTCGCTTGCCAGGCTTCGGAAAGGACTCAATCCAAGTCATATTGAGCCGCTGGCGCTTGAAGATCCCCATCGAATCGGCTAACGCACCAGGCTCGTGACAAATCTCAAACAGAAGCGATGTCTTGTCTTGCCCGGTCCGCGAGCCACTCGATTGGCCGATGACGGCGAAGCGGGTGACGTTGTCGCGGTTGTCTTCGATGTTGCCGGCCAGCACGCTGAGCGAATGATTCGTGCCCGCTTGTTGGCTCGCAATCGCGGCAGCGCCCGTCTCAGCAGCAGCCTTGAGAGCGGCCTCGGTAGTGCTCGCAACGCCGGTCAGTTCGGCAGCAGGCAGGTGCTTGCTGAGCCAATTGCGACATTGTGATAATGCCTGCGGTTTGCTGTAGACCCGCTTGACTTCCTGACGGGAACCGGTTCCCAGCAGACAATGGTGAATGTGGAGCGGCACTTCTCCGCAGATCCTCACCGGATAGCGGAGCAGACATTCCAGCGTGTCGACAATGCCGCCATCGGTCGAGTTTTCGATCGGCACAATCCCGAAGTCCGACTGCCCTTGCTCGACTTCCTCGAACACTGCCGCAATCGAGCCAACCGAAACCAACTCACTGGACTGACCGAAGTATTCGATTGCCGCCAGATGGCTGTAGGTGTACTCAGGGCCCAAGAAAGCGGCGCGAACGCTGCGGCCAATAGACCGGCAACCGCTGACCAATTCACGAAAAATTGCTCGCACGGCCTGCTCGCCCAGAGGGCCGCGATTGTGCTTAGCCAGGAGCTGCATCGCCCGGGCATCTGTCGAAAATTGATCGCCGGCTGGTAATTCGTCGACTTGAGCGTGTCGCGCTGTCAGCTCAGCGCGATCGTTAAGCAGCGCGAGTATCTCTCGATCGAGCTTTTCTAACTGACGACGCGAAGGCTTGCTTGGCCGCTTGACGGATGATTTCGCACTATCTGCAGAGGGTTGGATGCTCTTCTTGCTGTTTTTTTTGGGGGCCATCCCACTCAGTATGGTAACAGCAGGCACATCGGCCAAGACGTACCGGTCATCTGCCATTATGGCATTGCTTCTCCTGGAGCGGCTCGAAGCCAAATGTCAGGAATGCTGTCAGAATGGCAGCCACTCCCTAATTTCTGCCAAGGAGATACAGCCCAACGAAATTCGTAAACCATTATGAATATTCAACTTACGATCTATTCCAAGGCGCTATCAAGCATGGCACGGTCTTTGCTGATCAATACAGCATTATCGGCTGACACTGCTCAAAAGGCTAACTAACCGCCAAGCAGGCGGCTAAAACTTTCAATCGTTTTGTGTGTCAAAACAGGAGATGCTTTCAATGGCTGCAGGTGAAAAAATTATCGGTATTGACCTCGGCACGACCAACTCAGTGGTGGCGGTCATGGAAGGTAAAGAAGCGAAGGTGATTCCCAATCCCGAGGGAAATCGTCTTACCCCAAGCGTCGTGGCGTTTACCGACAAGGGCGAAGTGCTTGTTGGCGAGCCGGCACGTCGTCAGGCCGTGACCAATCCGACCAAAACCGTTTACTCGGTCAAACGCTTCATGGGGCGTCGGCACAGCGAAGTAGCCTCCGAAGAAAAAATGGTCCCCTACGGCATTGTCGGCGGTCGCGAAGACTACGTGAAAGTCAAAGTCGGCGAAGATGAGATGACACCGCCCGAAGTTTCCGCCAAGACATTGCGCAAGCTGAAAGAGTCGGCCGAAGCCTATCTAGGCCACACGGTGAACAAGGCCGTAATCACCGTACCGGCGTATTTTAACGATGCCCAGCGCCAAGCGACCAAAGACGCCGGTCAAATTGCCGGTCTGGAAGTAGCGCGGATTATTAACGAACCGACTGCCGCGTCGCTTGCCTACGGTTTAGACAAAACTGCCCAAGAAAAAATCTGTGTGTTCGACCTCGGGGGTGGTACTTTTGATGTTTCGATCTTGGAATTCGCCGATGGCGTCTTTCGCGTGATTTCGACCAACGGCGACACACACCTCGGTGGCGATGACTTTGACGAAGCCCTGATTAACCACGTTGCCGACGAATTCAAGAAAGAGCAGGGTATCGACCTCCGCTCCGATGTCATGGCTCTGCAGCGTCTGCAAGAGGCCTGCGAAAAGGCGAAGAAAGAACTTAGCTCGGCCCAATCAACCGACATCAATCTGCCGTTTATCACCGCCGATTCTAGTGGCCCTAAACACTTGCAATTGAGCATCTCGCGGGCTGATTTCGAGAAACTCGTAGATGGTTTGATCGAACGCGTACGTGGCCCCGTTGTCCAAGCGATGAAAGATGCGAAGCTGAAAACGGGTGAAATCGACGAAGTGGTGTTGGTCGGCGGTTCGACGCGTATCCCCAAGGTGCAGGAACTTGTCAAAGAGATTTTTGGCAAAGACCCACACAAAGGCGTGAATCCCGATGAAGTCGTCGCGATCGGTGCTGCGATCCAAGGTGGCGTGCTTTCGGGCGATGTGCAGGATATTCTGCTACTCGACGTGACTCCACTCTCTTTGGGAATCGAAACCCTCGGCAGCGTGATGACCAAGCTTGTTGAGCGCAACACCACAATCCCGACCGAGCGGAAGCAGGTTTTCAGTACGGCCGATGACAATCAAACCGCAGTGACGGTGCGGGTCTTCCAAGGCGAGCGAGAGATGTGCGCCGACAACCGCTTGCTCGGTCAGTTCAACCTCGAAGGTATTCCTCCAGCGCCGCGCGGTGTACCGCAGGTCGAAGTGAAATTCGATATGGACGCCAATGGCATGCTAAACGTCTCAGCCAAGGATCTGGGTACGGGAACCGAACAGACCGTGAAGATCGAGCAGTCGAGCGGTTTGAGTGAAGAAGAAATCGACCGAATGCAACAAGACGCTGCCGCCCATGCCGACGAAGACAAGCAAAAACGGGCAGTGATCGAAGCGCGAAACGAAGCGGAATCGCGTTGCTACCAGCTCGAAAAACTGATCAAGGAACAAGGCGACAAGCTCAGCGACTCGGACAAAGAATCGCTGGAAAGCTCGATAGCCAACGTCCGCGAAGCCGCTAAGGGAGAAGACGCTGACGCCATCAAAACAGCGATCACCGAACTCGAAGCGGCTTCGCACGCAATGAGCGAAGCACTTTACAAATCGACCGTCGAACCGCAGCCGAGCGATGCGGCTCCGGCAGCCGATGGTGACGCAACAGAAACTGACGCCTCAGACGATGACGCGATTGACGCGGAGTTCGAGGTAAAGTCATAGGAAAAAAGCTGTTAGCGATTGGCCGCTAGCGGCTACGTTTTAACCGAAAGGTCTAACAGCCATGGCATTCCGCTTCGAAAAACTGACGCTCAAAGCCCAAGAGGCAGTGCAGCAAGCTCAGGAAATGGCTGCAGACGCAGGGAATCCTCAGCTTGAGCCGCTTCACTTGCTGGCCGCTTTGGTCAGCGAACAAGAGGGCGTGGTTCGGCCACTGTTGGACCGAATTGGCGCCAATCAGCCGCAATTGCTGCAGGTCGTCACGGCAGAATTAGGGCACTTGCCCAAGTCGAGTGGTGGGTCTGCTCCTCAGCTTAGTGAAAGCCTCGGAAAAGTCTTCGACGCAGCGCAGGCCGAAGCTGAATCCATGCAGGACGAATTCGTCTCGACCGAGCATCTCCTGCTGGCACTCGCGAAGACGAAAACCAAGGCCCAAGATCTACTCAAGCTCAACGCTCTGGGTGAGCAGCAAATTCTTGATGCGCTGCGCGACGTGCGGGGCAGCGCGCGGGTTACCGACCAGACTCCAGAGGACAAATTCCAGGCCTTGGAAAAATACGGCATCGACCTGGTGACACGTGCCGAACAAGGAAAACTCGATCCGGTGATCGGGCGCGATCAGGAAATCCGCCGAGTGATTCAGGTCTTATCAAGGCGGAAGAAGAACAATCCCGTGCTGATCGGCGAGCCAGGCGTGGGCAAGACAGCGATCGCCGAAGGCTTGGCACTACGGATCGTGCAGAGCGATGTGCCGCAGAGCCTCAAAAGCAAACGAGTGATTGCTCTTGATATGGGGGCACTGATTGCCGGCACGAAGTTCCGCGGCGAATTTGAAGAGCGCCTTAAGGCCGTCTTGCGGGAAGTGGAAGATGCAGGGGGCAATGTTATTCTCTTTATCGATGAGCTGCACACAGTTGTCGGCGCTGGCGCCGCGGAAGGTGGCAACGACGCTGCCAACCTACTCAAGCCGGCGCTCGCACGTGGCGAGTTGCGTTGTGTCGGCGCGACGACCCTCGATGAATATCGCAAATACATCGAAAAAGATGCCGCGCTCGAGCGACGCTTTCAGCCGGTCTTCGTTGGCGAGCCGAATGTGGAAGACACCATCGCCATCTTGCGCGGCCTAAAATCGCGCTACGAAGCACACCACAAGGGCGTGAAAATCAAAGACTCGGCGCTGGTGGCCGCGGCCGAGCTTTCAAATCGCTATATCTCCGATCGTTTTATGCCGGACAAAGCGATCGACCTGATGGATGAAGCGACCAGCCGTCTGGCAATGGAACTGGAAAGTGTGCCTGCTGAGATCGACATCGTGCAACGTAAATTGACGCAATTGGAATTGGTGGCACGCCAGCTTGCCGACGAGACTGAAGAACACGCCCAGCAGCGGCTCGTTGAAGTCAACGAGGAAATGGGCGAATTGAAGCGTGAACTTGCAAATCTGCGTGAGCAGTGGGAGAGCGAAAAGCTAAGTGTGGGCGATGTTCATCAGATCCGTGAACGCCAACAGGCGGCGGCCCACCGTTACGAGCAGATGGCCGCAACGATCAACGACAAGCAGTCGGCCGGCGAACCCGTTGGCGAAGATCTTTTTCAATCGCTCTACGAACTTGATACCGAGCGCAGAAAACTCGATCAACAGCTCGAAGAGAGCGAGCAGCGGCAATCTGGCGCCGGGCAATCTGGCACCGGGCAAACCGACGCGGACGAGCCCAATTCGGACGAAACGCGAACCGAAAGGCGACGACTACTTCGCCAGGAAGTCGGCCCCGAAGAGATTGCCGAGGTGGTCAGTGATTGGACCGGAGTGCCTGTCACAAGCATGATGGAAAGCGAGCGCGCAAAGCTCCTGGTACTGGAGGAGCGCCTTCACCAGCGTTTGGTCGGCCAAGATGAAGCCGTCGAAGCTGTGGCCAACGCCGTGCGTCGTAGCCGTAGCGGGCTGCAAGACCCGCAAAGGCCAATCGGCTCGTTTTTGTTCTGCGGCCCCACAGGCGTTGGAAAAACGGAGCTCTGTAAAGCGCTTGCTGAGGTGCTGTTTGACGACGAGCAGGCGATGGTGCGGATCGACATGAGCGAGTTCATGGAAAAGCACACCGTTAGCCGGCTGATTGGGGCCCCTCCTGGCTACATTGGCTACGAAGAAGGCGGCAAGCTGACCGAAGCGGTGCGACGGCGTCCCTATGCTGTCGTGCTTCTCGACGAAATCGAAAAAGCACACTCCGATGTGTTTAACATCTTGCTGCAAGTGCTCGACGACGGACGGTTGACGGACAATCATGGCCATACCGTCAATTTTTCTAATACGATCATCGTGATGACCTCGAATGTCGGCAGCCAGTTGATTCGGCAAGTCGCCTCCGAAGGGGGCTCGGCCGCGGAGATTAGCGCGTCGCTGGAAGAATCGCTGCGAGCGATGTTCTTACCGGAATTCCTCAATCGCATTGATGAGACGATCGTGTTCCAACCGCTCGATCGCAGTCAAGTCGCCCAGATTGTCGATCTGCAATTGGAAAAACTGGCCGACATTCTAAAGCAGCGTGGCCTGGGACTGCTGGTCACCACAGCAGCCCGCGGGCGCCTCGCTGCGGATGGCTACGACACGGTCTACGGAGCCCGACCTGTGAAGCGAGTCATTCAGCAACTGGTGCAGAACCCGTTGGCCACCGAATTGCTCAAGGGCAGGTTTCTGGAGGGTTCGACGATCAAGGTCGATCTGAATGGCGACTACGACAGCGACGACGACAACGAGAAGTTCACTTTTTGCTGCGTCGGCCAGGAAGAGGCTGCACCAGCCGCGTCGAGCCTGTAGTCCGCCAGCGAGCAACCGTTACCCAAGCTGCGTATCCGTTAAGCTAGCCGGGCCCCCGTTGCTCAAGTTTCGTTGCTCAAGTTTCGTTGAGCTTCCAGTTGGCAATCAGTACGTCAGAGCCTGGGGTTATTGCGCGAAGCTTGCGAATGATTTCCTGTTTCTCCGACTGCGTCGCTTTGGCCAGCCGACCCTGTAGTTGGGTTACTTTTTCGCGCCGCTTACGACGGCGGCGGATCTCTTTTTGGCGTTCGCTGCAACCCACTGTTGATCTCCTTGGAGGGGGGAATATCGCGGCTAAA
>Ga0310121_10002112_pt1:0-17500 | contig 19347 bp, 11 predicted proteins | sample CB27_Tmax_986_MG_FD_203504 | JGI IMG/M metagenome (GOLD analysis project Ga0310121, IMG submission 203504) | Marine microbial communities from Western Arctic Ocean, Canada - CB27_Tmax_986 | ecosystem: Environmental > Aquatic > Marine > Oceanic | place: Canada: Western Arctic Ocean...
TTTCCGCTTCAGCGACTAACGTGCCTTCGACAAAGCCCTGACCCTTCAGCTTACAGACCTGTCTCCGGAACTGCAGAAGCTCTAGCTCAAAAACGATTGTATCACCGGGAGTCACCGGCTTCCTCCATTTCACCCGATCAAGCGACATAAAGTAGACCACTTTATCCTCGTGTTTCTCAACCTCTTCCATGAGTAGTAGTCCGCCCACCTGTGCCATCGCCTCGATGATGAGAACACCTGGCATGACTGGATGTCCAGGATAATGGCCTTGAAAGAACGGCTCATTGATCGTGACATTCTTGATTCCAACTATGCGCTTACCCGCCTCGTATTCCGTAATCCTGTCTACCAGAAGCATCGGATATCTGTGCGGTAGGTACTGCATAATCTTGGCTGTATCGACGATAGCCTCCCTGTTGGTGTCCCTTACGTGAGCCTGGAGCGCCTTTGCAAGCTCAATGTTACCAGTGTGGCTCGGACGTTCGGCCACAATGCGGGCTTCTATCCGCACACCCAAGAGTGCCAGATCCCCAATTAGATCTCCAACCTTGTGCCGCAGGAACTCATTTGGAAATCGGAGCTCTCCACCCACCACACCATCCTGGGCCAGAACCACAGTGTTGTCGAGTGAGGCTCCCAATGCCAGTCCTCGAGCGTGTAGCTCCTCCTCATCCTTCTTGAAACCAAATGTGCGCGCTGAAGCAAGTTCAGTCTCAAAACTCTCGAAGTCGATACTAAATTCTCCGGACTGGCGGCCAATCGCAGCATGATCGAAGTCGATTGATGCCAGAACCGTAAGTCCCCTATTCATGGTTGCCGAATACGACTGGCCATCTCCGCCGGTAGTCTCGACTCTATTCTTAACGTGAACAACCCTCGGTTTTACCCCTTGCGACTTAAGCCCTACATCTCTTAACGCGTGAACATAGTCTTGAAACGATCCATCCCGAATTGGGACTTCCTGTCCATCAAGATCAATGATCACGTTGTCAACTTGAGCTGCAGCCAAAGCGGCCATCACATGCTCAACGGTATTTACCTGGGCATCCCCGTTAGCTAGAGAAGTCCCCAAGTCAGTTCCTACAACATGGCTGAGTGTTGCTGGAATCTCTGGACAACCATCTAGGTCGAGTCGACGGAAGCGAATACCTGTATTTACGTTACCAGGACGAAGTGTGATCGTGGCAGATTCACCAGAATGAACACCCATTCCGGCTAAACTCACATCTTTGCCGATAGTTTGTTGACTTGGTTCTGTCATAACGACCTAAAGTTAATCATGAGGTTATTCTCAAACTAAGGCTCCATCTCAACTTCACCTTCCAAGAGGTTAGCTAACTTCTCTTCTAATATCCCAATGCGTTCTACTAGGGATGGAAGCCGACTGAGGTTGGCCTGCTTTTTGAGTTGCTCTCTGTGTTCACGAGCAGGGTGTCCTGACACAGTTTGTCCACCAGGAACATCACGCATGAGTTTGGTGGCTATCGCGAGTCTTACTCCATCTCCGATATCCAAGTGATCACTTACGCCCACCTGCCCTCCCATCCACACGCCCTTCCCTATCCGAGTTGAGCCAGCAACACCAACTAGTGCAGCGAATAGAGAACCCGCACCTACTTTCACATTATGCGCTAGGTGCACAAGGTTGTCCGTTTTGCTACCACGGCCAACAACGGTATCACCTAAGGACCCTCTGTCTATTGTCGCATTGGCTCCAATTTCCACATCATCTTCGATGACACAGCGACCTACCTGTGGAATCTTTAAGTGAACATCATCAACCAGTGTAAAACCAAACCCATCAGAGCCCAGGCGAACTCCGGAATGCACAACGACTCTATCTCCAATCACTGTTTTTTCGTACGTGACTACCTGGGGGTGCAGGAGACATTCCTTCCCCAATGACGAACCCCGACCAATGACACAATGAGAGCCAATTCTGCACCCATCACCTATCTGTGCGCCATCTTCTATAACAGCATACGGGCCCACTGATACTGCATTACCGAGTTTTACCCCCTGACCAATAACAGCAGTTGAATGAACTTGAGCGCTATGTGGTTGAGGAGGATAAAAATGTTTGAGTAATGTCCTTAAGACCCGATAAGGTTCTTCGACAATTATGCGGGGTAGATGCGGGGGAACATAAACTTGTAAGTCAGGACTAACTAAAAACGAGCTAGCTCGGGAGCCCGGGACATAGCGCGCGTAGCGCTTCCTCGCCAGAAATGCCATCTCATCTGCGTCCACCTCATCGACAGGGCCAATTCCGGATACCCATAAACCCCCATCACCCTCGAGCCTACCTCCCACAAGTTCCGCAATCTCTTTCATTGTCAGTCCAGGGGACTCAGGATTTTGTCTTCTATTCTCACTCATAACTCAGGCCTACTCTAGTGGTTAGGTGATCCATAATCATTGCACTGTGCTCACAACTGAGAAGGGCCCACAGCGCTAGAGTCGCGCTGTGGGCCCTTCCCGCTACGTCTGACCGGCGTTTTTAAGTGCCCTATTCGCCCCCCGGATTTGCACCTGAGCCAGACTCCAGCCGGGATATGACCTCTTGCGTAAGGTCCAGGGCCGGGTCCGCTGATATAATTGAACCAGCACCTGCATCCAGAATAAGGGAATAGTTCCCCTCCTCACGAATTGCCTCAATCACAGCGGTAACCTCTTCCATGATCGGTTGTATAAGCTCTCCTTGGCGTTGCTGGAGCGTGGCCTGCATTTGTTGGGCGCGCTGGTCAGCCTCTGCCAATCTCTGTTGCAGTTGCGCTTCGCGATTGGCCTTAGCCTCAGGAGACAGAGTCAAGGATTGCTGCTGCAGTTGCTGTTGCATGTTCTGCAACTCGGTCTGAAGACGCAGCATCTCTTCTTCTGCAGCTTGTCCTTCTTGCTCAAGCTGCGCTTGGGCCTCAGCTGTACCCGGATGGGCCGCCAAGATCTCCTGAGACTGGATGTATCCGATCTTAAGGGTTTGAGCTTCCAAAGACCCGGCAGCTACAAAAAAGACCCCTGCTAGAAGAGGTATCAAAGTGCGTCGCATTTCAGTTAACTCCTCTGGTATTCCACTCTTAGCTCTGAAGATCTAGAGACCCTGGCCCAAGCGGAAGTGAAGCTGCCATCCAGGCTCTATCTTATCGAATCCGTATGCGTAGTCTAGCCCAATTGGACCGAACGGGGTAACCACCTGCACAGCGATACCCGCACCCCGGAAGAGGCGTGTCGGATCAATATCACTGGGCTCGTTCCAAACGTTACCTGCGTCGTAAAATAACGAGACCCCAAACTGGTCACTCGCCCGCAGAGCGTACTCTGCAGTGAGACTGAAGAATGCGTTACCTAAACGCTCGATCTCTGTGATTCCGCCTGCCCTGCCTTCCGGGACAAACCCCTGTGGGGTAATTGATGTCTCATCGTATCCACGAAGATTTTGACCAAACTGTACTCCGCCCATCCAGAAACGGTCAAAGGGAAATGCACTTGCGTCTCCGAAGAGAGACCCAGCACGGAGTGTGAGGCCCAGGGCAAAGCGAGGCCCTTGGTTCGTGTTCGTATCCTCACCATCCTCCATATTCCCTACGGGGAGCCACCAGTTTGCTTCCGTAAGGATCTTTGTGAAATCCCCATTCCCCCCTAATAACCCCCCGTTGAATTCCACAACCACGTTTTGCCGGGAACCAACCGTCGGAAAGAGTGGATGATCCAAAGTCTGGCGTGTAAGAGTTAGTGAGAGTTGACTCTGTAAACCCGGCGGACGGCCAAAGAGTGAGGTGTCTTCCACATCGCTGAATAACTCGTACTTGGTTCGGGAGATGCTATACCCTAGAAAAACACGACTTACACGAGAATTCGGCCACGGGAACCCAACCCGAGTTGATGCGCCAAGACGAGATCTTCGCCCGGTTGAAAACTGGAAAAAGCGGTCGCGTGAATTGAACAAGGACAACGATCCTGACATCAAGGACTGGAAAAGTGCAGGATCAGTGTAGCTTGCCTCAAAACTGTTAAGGTATCGCCCAAAGTCCCAACGGAGGCTACCTGATTTTGCCTGACCGAACAGGTTCGGTTGCTGGTATCCAACGAACCCTGAGAGCCCGTATCCTCCGCCCATAGATGTACCAAAGTTGATTGAACCGGTCTGCTTCTCGACCACATTGAAAGTGATATCTACATCACCATCTTCGTTGGGCCGAATGTCCGGAAACGGCATGGGAGCTTCAAAGAAACCCAGAGATGAAATGTTTTGATAGCTTCGGAGTACACGGGTCTGACTATAAACATCTCCGGGGAGAACAAAGATCTGGTTTCTGATAACCCACTCGTAGGTGTATTCGTTGCCTATGATCGCGATACGATTTACCAACGCCGGAGTCCCTTCGACCACTTCCCAGACGGCATCCACGATCGGGCTTTCACCACTCGTGCCAGGCTTTCTATCGATCACCGGATTGATTTGTATATAGAGATAGCCCTCATTCCGATACTGCTCTTCAGCCGTGAGCATCGCTTCGTTGAACTTAGCAGCATCAAAGACTTGGCCACCGACTCCTTCTGAATTTCCTCCGCCAAATCCAAGGCTACTGAGGATACCACCCTCTGATTCCTTGAAAAGAACTTCCAGTTCCTCAGTCGTGAATTCCGTGTTTCCATTCACACGGAATGATCCTAGTCGATACTGTTCACCTTCATCGACTTCGACCCGCAAGATTGATTTTCCAGTATTTGGATCAACGATTACCGTATCAGAGATCACCCGAAAGTCGAGGTATCCCCGAGATCCATAAAACTGTGGAAGATTCTCTTCAAGGTCTATCTCAAGCCTCGATGCTTCAAAATCACCGGAACGGAACCACCAAAAGCCTTCGGATTTCGTTGACATGGCTCCATGCAATTCATCCTCGGCGATCCCTTCGTTACCGATGAAATCTACACGCGACACAGTGACGCGTTGCCCTTCAATAACATCTAGTATCAGATCGATCTCATTAAATCCGTCCTCAACTGGGACCAGTCGCTCCTCAATCTGAGCAAACGCAATTCCCTTACTTGATAATTCTTGACGGATGTAAGCTTTCGCGTCCAGGATCCTCTGCCGATTTAGTGGGAAGCCTGCCTCGAGATTTGTAGTATCTTGAACTTCACGGGCTGAAACACTTTCAAGGCCGTCAATCTGGACCGAACGAACGCGGGGATATTCTTCAACCTGGACTACAAGCTCGACCGGTGAGGTGCCCCTCGCGCGAACAACAATATTACTAAATTGACCGGTCGCGTATAACGCTTTGATACCGCGTTGAATATCCCTGTAAGTAACCTCTGAGCCCGCTTGAATACCGAATAGAGCAGAAACACTTTGGGCTTGGACACGCTGAGAGGCCCCCTCAACTATCACAGTGTCGACCGAAACGATGCCTTGCTGTCCCTGCCACCCAAACAGTATCTCAGGGGAAGCTGCAAGTACAACCGTGAAGAAGGCCGCGGCTACTGCGGTGGCCTTCACAAGAGCAAGTAGACTTCTGAAACTGTGTCGGATCACGTCTTAGTTGCAGACTCCGCTCGGAGCTTGAGCCCCCCCCCTGAGGGATCTATATCCACTTCAATTTCATCACCCGCGCTGAACTCGGCCATGAGAATCTTCTCCGAAAGCGCATCCTCTAGGAAACGCTGTATCGCTCGTTTCAGAGGACGCGCTCCAAATTTCTCGTCATACCCTTCTTCTACTAGAAATTGAACCGCTGCTTCATTTAGGGTTAGCGTCATGTCCTCTTCCGCTAGCCGACCCCGTACATCAGCGAGGAGTATGCTGACGATTTGGGCGATCTCATCTTTCGAGAGTGGGTGGAACACAATTGTGTCATCTACCCGATTCAAAAATTCCGGATTAAAAGCCCGCTCAATCTCCTTCTGAACCTTATCCTTCATTATTTCGTAGCTTGATTTTACATCATCTGTCTGGAAGCCAAGTCCTCGTCCTTTTAAAATATCTCGTGCCCCAAGATTCGACGTCATTATAAGCACGGTGTTCTTAAAGTCGATGACACGGCCGTAATTATCCGTCAGATGGCCTTCGTCAAGCACCTGTAACAAGATGTTGAATACGTCTGGGTGCGCCTTCTCAATTTCGTCTAGCAGCACTACTGAGTATGGCCGTCTACGAACTGCCTTGGTGAGTGCGCCAGAGTCCTCGTAGCCCACATATCCCGGAGGTGCTCCGATCAGACGTGAAACAGAAAACTTCTCCATGTATTCACTCATGTCGACCCGTATCAGGGCTTCAGGGTCATCAAACAGGAATTCCGCGAGTGCACGTCCAAGCTCTGTCTTTCCTACACCTGTCGGTCCAGAAAAAATGAAAGAGCCGATCGGCCTTCGGGGATCCCTGAGCCCTGCACGACTCCTACGAATCGCTCGACTGACAGCTTCAATCGCATCTTGTTGGCCGACAATTCTCTTGTGGAGTTCATCTTCCATATGGACTAGACGATCTAATTCTGTCTGGCGAATCCTCGTTACTGGGACTCCAGTCCACCGACTAACAATAAATGCTACATCATCAGGAGAAATCTCCGGCCGGTACTCCTTTTTTTCCTCTTCCCACTCTTTCTGTCTCGCTCGAATCAGCTTGCTAAATTCTCGTTCCTCATCACGGAGCTCAGCAGCCCGTTCAAAATCCTGATCACCAATCGCTGTTTCCTTCTTCTGTCCAATCTCAGCAAGTTTGTCTTTGAGCCCTTCAACCTCAGGTGGGGGAACGTGGCTAGCGATCCGGGCGCGAGCACCAGCTTCATCGATGACATCAATCGCCTTATCAGGAAGGAATCGATCCGTGATGTAGCGGTCAGCAAGCTTAGCTGCATGTTCAAGTGTCTCATCAGGAATCACAATGTGATGATGGTCTTCGTAGCGACCCCGCAGACCCCGAAGTATCTGGACCGTCTCTTCAACTATAGGGGGATCCACAATTACTGGCTGGAAACGCCGTTCCAGTGCCCCATCCTTCTCAATGTATTTTCTATATTCATTTAGGGTTGAGGCTCCAATACATTGGAGTTCACCCCGGGCGAGTGCAGGCTTAAGCATATTAGATGCATCAATGGCTCCTTCAGCAGCTCCTGCACCAACCAAGGTGTGCATCTCATCGATAAATAGAATTACCGTTTGAGCCTCTTGGATCTCGTTCATTACCGCCTTCAACCGCTCTTCGAATTGGCCACGGTATTTGGTGCCCGCAATTACCGCAGCCATGTCCAGTGCCAGGACCCTGTAACCCTTAAGTACATCCGTAACTTCACCACTCGCAATTAATTGTGAGAGGCCCTCGACAATGGCGGTTTTACCCACTCCCGGTTCTCCAATTAGAACGGGATTGTTCTTCTTCCTCCGACAAAGAATCTCGATAGCCCTTTCAATTTCAGTTTCGCGGCCAATCGTTGGATCAAGTTTATTTTTACGAGCCAGCTCAGTAAGATCTCTACAAAAATGATCAAGAGCAGGAGTCTTGGATTTCTTATCGTCCTGCCCAGGAGACGTAGCACTTCCGCTACCACTGATCCCTGCCGGCTCGGACGTCTCTACATCTGAGGACGCTAGTAGCCTGAGCGTCTCTCCTCGAGCCTCTTCTACCGTTACGCCGAGCGAGTTCAGGACTTGGGCTGCAATACCTTTCTCTTCTCGCAGAAGACCCAGCAGCAGATGCTCAGTCCCCACGTATGAGTGGTTGAAATCCCGAGCCTCAGCCATCGCAAACTCAAGAACCTTCTTCGCACGAGAAGTATAGGGAAGTTCTCCAAGTGCTATTGTCGCCTTTCCCTTCTGGATTGACTCTTCTACACGTTCGTGAATTTGCTCAAGGTCGACATTGAGAGTGATGAGCACTGCCGATGCTACACCATCACCTTCACGGATCAAGCCGAGCAGAATATGCTCAGTTCCAACATAATCGTGTTGCAGACGGATCGCTTCTTCGCGGGCCATAGCTAAAACTTTTCGGACCCGGTCAGTAAAGTTGTAGTTCATCGTAAATCAGGATTATTTAGTCTGAGCACCATAGTTCTACTATCAAGAATTCGCTGTCACATCACCTTCTGAGGTAAGGATCCGTCTCACATATGCCGCCCGATGAGAATCTCTTTCTTCTGCTCCCAAGTCTCGCCCTACAGCCTGCTCTAAGTGGGCAGACTGCGTAAATATCATCATTTTGTTCAGAGTGTATACACGGAGACCTGGGAGTAGTTTCAGACTCAATCCAAGGCGCACCCCTGATAATAAATTCATCAGTTCTTCAAAGGATAGGGCCCTAGCATAACGCAATAGGCCATAAGCCCTCCATATCTTATCCTCCGTCACGCCCTGTGCGTCCCTTAAAAGTACCTGCCTGGCCTGAATTTCATACTGGATGACCTGCCTGACAATTTTATCGAGGTGATCAACTAGATCCCCCTCACTCTTCCCCAGGGTAGTTTGGTTCGAAACCTGGAAAAAGTTGCCGACAACCTCCGAGCCCTCACCATAGAGACCCCTAAAAGTCAAGCCAACTTGAGTTAGGCCCTGCAGCACTTTTCCGATCTCTTTAGTAAGTACAAGACCCGGTAAGTGTATGAACACCGAGGCTCGAAGTCCCGAGCCCACATTGGTCGGACAACTCGTGAGAAACCCGAATTCATGGTGAAACGCATAGGGCAGCTCTTGACCCAACTCCTCATCAAGGGAATCTACAATTTCCCAGGACTCCTGAATCCGAAGCCCTGAAAGCAGGCTCTGTACTCGAAGATGATCCTCCTCATTGACCATCACGCTAACAGGATCACGGTGTGAAAAATGAACCGCTGTGCCGGCTGGTGGATCACCTTCAGTTTTCCCAAGCAGATCACTGGTCACCAATCGTCGCTCTAGAAGGATACGTCTGGCCCTGGGGCCTAAATCCTTCATTTCAAGTAATGTGCCCTTCATCAAGCTTTCGGAACGTGCAGAAATCTTTTTGAAATCGGCCAATACAGCCTGCCGGTCATTTACACGGGCTCGAACTCCAAAGGCATGCCCTTGAAGATTCCGCGCTAGGCGTACTCGGGTCGAAAGCACAATGTCCGAATAGTCACCACTAGCGTCTAGCCAGCCCAATCCGTAGTCCGGAATCGTGGTAAAATCGTTCATCACCTACACAGGAAAGCTCTTAAGAGGCAACATGCTTATCATACTGGTTCTAATGAACGTATCTTATCCCTTAGCTCTGCAGCTCGCTCGAAATTCTCCACCTCTACTGCCCTGTTAAGCTTTCTGCGAAGCACCTCCATCCGCTTCTCTGCCTCAGACGCTGTTGGGTCTGGTGGCAGGTAAGTCTTCCCGACGTGCTTGGTGCCTCCGTGAACTCGCCGGAGTAGTCCGCGCAAATGCGACTCGAAAGTTTCGTAGCAGTGCGGGCACCCCAGTCGACCGGTCTCACGGAAAGCACTAAATGTCAATCTACAGAATGAACATTCGCTATCGGAAGCTTCTTCTTCCTTGGGCTCATTACCTATTTGGGCAAGAAAATCCGGTAGAGGAGAGGTTGGAGAGTGAGTAGTTGCTCCCAATCCTTTTTGGGCAGCGCAATCCTCACATAGATGGTATGAGAACATCTCGTTGTTCTCGATCTGTGTGAGGTTAACCGTTGCTGGCTTAGATCCACAGTCACCGCAGAGGTCATCAGGCATAGCTAATTATAAGCCCTCTGAGGAAATAGTACCTAGACCTTGGTGATCCCATCTCATTGCCCTGGGCTACCCCTTCCCTTATCCGCCAGTCCGAGTCGTCCTTCTTGTAAAACGAGCACACGATCCGCCCTACGTGCCAAATCCAAGTTATGAGTAACCACCACCATTGAAAGTCCACGCCCTGCTCGAAGCTCAAAAATGAGATCGTGCAAACGCTGACTTGTCTGGGTATCAAGGTTCCCTGATGGCTCATCAGCGAGCAAGACAAGCGGCTGGTTAACCAGCGCTCTCGCAACTGCTACTCGCTGTTGCTCACCACCAGACAGCTGCCGCGGCTTGTGTGATTCTCGGCCTATTACTCCAACCTCTTCTAAAAGCTCCCTGGATCTATCACGAGCTTCTGATTGTGCCACGCCAGCTATCAGGGCAGGCATCATCACGTTCTCAAGAGCCGTAAATTCACGGAGCAGATGGTGAAACTGAAAGACGAAGCCCACATAGCGGTTCCTCATCTCAGCTAACTCGTCCTCGGAAAATTCTGAAACTGCCTTGCCATCAACAAGTATTTGACCTGAGGAGGGGCGGTCTAGAGATCCGAGAATATGCAGGAGTGTAGACTTTCCTGTACCACTTGCTCCTGTAATTGCTATGCGTTCTCCCAAGCCAACATCTAGGTCAATGCCCAATAGTATGTCTAGTCGAGTGCCGTCACCTCCAACAAAGCTCTTCTGCACATTCCTTACGCTAAGAACAGGGCCGCCAGTAGATGCCATATTATTCATGCCGAATAGCATCCACTGGTTCCAATCTCGAAGCCTTCCATGCTGGGTAGATCGTGGCCACAAAAGCGATCGTCACACTGCCTACGACAATCCCTAATACATCAAACGAGTTCAGAGATACCGGTAGGTGATCAACGAAGTAAACATCTGGAGGTATCCGAATAATCTCAAAATGTCCGATCAGGAAGGCCAAAATAAGCCCACACACGGTACCGACCAGTGTCCCTGCGACTCCAATCCACGCACCCTGCAGCACAAAAACCCGCATGATACCTCTACGTGTCATACCCATCGCCTTGAGGATACCAATTTCTTGTGTCCGATCTGCAACAACCATCACAAGCGTACTCACGATGTTGAAGGCGGCGACAAGCACAATGAGACCAAGAATCAAACCCATAGCGATCTTTTCGAGGCGAAGGGCACTGAATAGGGCCCTGTTCGTTGTCATCCAAGATTCTGCATAAAAAGGAAAACCCAATGACTCTTGAATTTTTCCGCGAACCTCATCCGCAAGTTCGGGCTGCCGGGTTCTTACCCCGACCCCGCTAACGACACCAGGATTTGTGATCCCGACAAGTTCCTGAGCTGCCTCTAGAGTGGTATAAACGTTCTGCATGTCATAGTCGTACATGCCAGTTGTGAAAACACCCGTCACTTCAAACTGCCGCATGGTCGGGTTAAGCCCACCCAGGATGTCCATCTTGAGATTCTCGAATGAGACGACCAGCAGAGTGTCTCCCTCAAAGAGCTGCATACGGTCTGCCAATCCCACACCCATCAATAGGGGGGGCAACCCAGATTCGGGCAGCGTAAGGTTATAGCTTCCCTCTATGATCTGACGTTCCATCTCAGTCGGGGCGACTCGCCCAGTATCAATCGAAATTCCGTATAGATTCGCTGACTGAGGGTAAAGACCATCAGTGCCCGTACGAGCCACGGAAACTTGTGAGAGAACGAAAGGCGCAGCCCCAACAACCTCATCGACTTCCATAACTAAATCGACTACTTGTTCCCATTCGTGGAGCCGAAGCGTTGTGCCAGACTCCAGCACGATAATATGGGGTGTTGACTCTAAAATCTTGGCTTGCAGATCCTTCTGCATTCCGCTCATCACGCCTATCACAACAACAAGCGCGGTTACTCCCACTATTACCCCTCCAAGAGCGATCCAGGTGATAAGAGATAGGAGGCCGCGGCCCCTTCCGGCCCTAAGGTAGTGCCGTGCAATGAACCAGTGCAGACGATCACGATGATCTTGACGGCGTAAGCTGGTCACTCCTCTGGCCTTAGGATCGGGAACAGTATGACGTCCCGGATTGAGGGCTGGTCAGTAATCATCATGACAAAGCGATCCACCCCCAATCCGACACCGCCTGTCGGTGGCATACCATACTCCAAAGCACGCACGTAATCATCATCGATTTGTTGTGCCTCATCATCCCCGGCATCGCGCAGCCCGGCTTGGGCTTCGAAACGAGCCCTTTGATCCAGGGGATCATTCAATTCAGAGAATCCATTACATAACTCAACACGACTGACATAGAGTTCAAAGCGTTCAGTTAATCGCGAATCTAACCGATGCTCCTTCGCTAGTGGACTCAATTCCTTTGGGTGGTCTATCACAAATGTCGGTTGCACCAGATCTGGTTCAACCAGAGCACCGAAAAGTTTATCGATCAGCTTACCCCGCCCCGCTGTATCAAGATCATCTAGTCCCAGAGCCTTCGCCCTCTCCCATAACTCCTGATCTTCTAAATGGAAGACATCAATTCCGAGGGCTTCTGATAAGGCACCTACCAAAGGTATCCGTGGAAAAGGCGGTTCAAAGGAAATCGTCTCATTCCCATATCTCAGCTCTCTTCTACTAACTACTTCATCAAGCACATGGCCTATCATACGCTCAACCATAACCATCTGATCATTGTAGTCGGAGAATGCCTGATACCACTCAAGCATCGTAAACTCCGGGTTGTGGACCCGACTCAAGCCTTCGTTCCGAAAATCCTTTGAAATCTCATATACCCGATCAAGCCCACCCACTAAGAGACGCTTGAGATAGAGTTCATCTGCAATACGGAGGTACATGGTCAGCCCCAGAGCCTCATGATGGGTTACAAATGGTTTAGCCGATGCACCACCATATAGGGGCTGAAGGACAGGAGTCTCGACTTCAAGGAAATTTTCAGAATCCAAGAAACTCCGAAGCGCTCGGATCATGTTGGTACGCGTCTCGAATACTCTCCTGAGATCAGGGTGCACAGCAAGATCTGCGTAGCGCTGCCGGTAACGAGTCTCTGGATCGGCAAACCCAGAATGCTCGATCCGCTCTCCAGTCTCAGTATTTTCTTCAGTCTTACCAAAAGGTAGCGGTCTCAGTGACTTAGTTAGGAGAGTGTACGACTCCGCTCGAATCGTGATCTCCCCAGTTCGAGTTCGGAAGGCCGGCCCCTCAACACCGATCCAATCTCCGAGGTCAAGAAGGTTTAGTTCCTCAAAATGCTCATCGCCAATAATGTCGCTCTTGAAGTAAACCTGAATTGACCCGCTTGCGTCGCCAACGTGAGCAAAGTGACTTTTTCCGTGATCCCTCCAACTCAAGATCCTGCCAGCGACCGAATAGTGCTCACCCTCACCTCCCTCCGCCAAACGCTCCTGAGCCTCAAGTTCCTCGAAACCCATGATGACTTCATTGGATCGGTGAGAAGGGATATAACTGTGAGCGAACGGCTCGATCCCCTTTTCTTTGAGCGCATCTAGTTTCTCGCGCCGTGCCCGTAAAATCTGATTAAAGTCGTCCATATATCTCCAGTGCTACTCAGCTACAGAGGCCGCTCCGATCTTTTTTAAGTATGCCTCAATAAATGGATCAAGATCACCATCTATAACTCCCTGCACGTCAGTGATCTTGAGTTCTGTGCGATGATCATTGACCATAGTGTAGGGTTGAAAAACATAAGACCTGATCTGATTTCCGAACCCTATTTCAGTTTTAGTTGCTTCGAGTACTGCCCGCTCACGCTCTTGTTCCTGCAGGGCATGTTGATACAGAGCGGCTCTAAGCACCTTCATGGCCGTGCTTTTGTTCTTATGCTGAGAACGCTCTTGTTGGCATGTCGCAACGATACCAGTTGGCTGATGTGTGATCCTCACAGCTGAGTCCGTCTTATTGACATGCTGTCCACCCGCGCCGGAAGCTCTGTAGGTATCAATGCGAAGATCTGACTCATCAATGTCAATCTCGATGTCATCCTCAACCAGCGGGTGAATGAACACACTTACGAAGGACGTGTGACGTCGCGATTGCTGGTCGAATGGAGAGATCCGAACAAGGCGGTGTACGCCGCCTTCTGCTTTAAGATATCCGTAGGCACACTCACCGTTAATTTCAAGTGTCGCACTCTTGATTCCGCCCTCCTCCGCCGACTGGAGATCCAACACCTCAATTCCAAACCCTCGACGCTCAGACCACCGCGTATACATACGCATGAGCATTCCTGCCCAATCCTGTGATTCTAGTCCCCCAGCACCTGGGTGGATTGTCACAATCGCGTCTCGATGGTCGTCGTCGCCTTGAAGCATAGTCCTAACCTCGAGCACCTCTAGATCGTTTTTGACCGAAGCAAGACCACGAGTGAACTCGGCGTCGAGTTCAGCGTCCTCTTCTTCTTCTAGCAGTTCGACCAACGCGGTCAATTCGGAAACTCGAGCATCTAAGCTTAACCAGGGACCGACCCATCCCTTGAGATGGTTTGATTCATCAATTGTGGCTTTCGCTTGGTCCTGACTATCCCAGAAACCTGGCTGGACCATCTCCTGATCTAGGGCCTTCAAACGCTCCTGGCGTAATTCCAGGTCAAAGGTACCCCCTAAGCTCCTGGACCTTACGATCAAGCTCCTCAAGCTGTTGGAGTTGCTCCCTATTCATCTTGTTAGTGATGCCTGTAAGTAACCTGCATCAGGAAATGTCCCGCTGATTCTGAGCAGGAAAGTCGGAGTAGCACTGTATTCTAGTATCGCCATCTAATTAGGGTTTCTGAGGGTATCCTTCTTCCGATCACCAAGCCGATCTTTCCATGCCATCTTTCGGACTAGCGAAAAATCCACATGTCGAGCCTCTTTGTCGACCCGTGAGACTTGGACACGTACGCGGTCTCCGATACGGTACTGACGCTGCCCCCGTTCACCAATGATAGCGTGCCCATCGCGATCAAGTCGATAAAAGTCGTCTCTTAAGCTGTTTACGCGAACCAACCCATCGACAAAGTATGTATCGAGCGTCACAAAAAATCCGTAGGCTCCAACCCCGGATATCTGGCCGATAAATTCTTCTCCGAGGTGCCCTTCCATAAATTCCACCTTCTTCAAATCGACAGAGGCCCTCTCTGCTTTGGCAGCTTCCTTCTCCCTCAAGCTTGAATGCTCAGCAATTGACTCAAGTGTCTCGAGATCTCCACGAGTGTTTTCTTCTTTGAGAATGAGCGACCGAATAACTTCACGATGAACCATAAGGTCTGGATAGCGACGAATAGGGCTAGTGAAGTGTAAGTAGGCTGGTGATGCAAGGCCGAAGTGACTGAGATTCTGAGTATCGTATCGGGCCTTTGAGAGGGACCGGAGCACTACTCTCGATATTAGAGCTTCCACAGGACGACCCCGTACCTGGTCGAGCAGTCGCTGAAGGTCCCTGGGTTTGAGAGACCTTCGCTGCGGAAGTCCGTACCCAACTCGGGTGAGAAGTTCACACAGACCCTCTGTGCTCTCTCTCGTCGGAGGTTCATGGATCCGATAAATGGCAAAGAGTTCTCTGGTTTCCATGTCAGACGCTACGATCTCATTTGCTAGTATCATGAAGTCTTCCACGAGCCGATGACTCTCGAGGCGCTGGCTACGTTGTATGTCGATTGGATACCCTTTCTCGTCCAAAACTACCTTCGCTTCAGGAATATCCAGGTCTAATGCCCCACGATCGGTTCTTACCTTTCGTAGAGATCTAGCTAGATCATCAAGGGTATGGAGGGCTTCGTCTATCTCCTTGCTGATATCGGGGGACCCATCCAAGACACTCTGCACTTGCTCGTACGAGAACTGACCTCGACTACGAATACATGCTTGTTCGTAGTGGTGCCCATAAACCCTGCCAGCCCGATCCAACTCTATGAATAGTGACAAAGTGAAGCGCTCAACCCCAGGTTTCAGAGAGCAAACATCAGAGGAAAGGATCTCGGGCAACATCGGGATTGTACGGTCTACCAAGTAGACACTCGTACCTCTTGATAGAGCTTCTATATCGACTAGATCCGACTCACGAACAAAGTGGGATACATCAGCGATATGTACACCGACTTCAAAGCGGCCCTGCCCCAGGGCGACAACCGAAAGTCCATCATCATGATCTTTGGCCTCCGCCGGGTCGATAGTGAAAATACAAAGGTCAGTACGGTCTACCCGCTTGACACCAGGATCGGCTATACCCTGCCGGGCAACCCTTTCGGCGGCGGCGGTAACATCAGCGGGAAAATTGAAGGAAAGCGCGAACCCGTGGGCCACAGCCAATACATCTACGCCCGGCTCCGTGAGTTTTCCCAGAACCGTCTCGACTCTACCGGAGACTCTTGCACCACCTCCGCCGTATGAATCGAGGCGCACAACTACGACATCCCCTTCATCTGCATCAGCGGAATGGCCTGAAGAGATGACAATTTCCTTTATGAACTTTGAGTCCAACGGGATTACAGTATTACTGCGCCTGGCGTACCGGAACGTTCCCACAATCGTGTCACGAGCACGGTCAAGGACACTGACTACAACCCCCTCAGGACTCCGGCCACGCCTGCCTGACTCGATCCGAGTTAATACTCGGTCGCCATCCATCGCAGTATTAAGGTGCCTCGCTCCTATAAACACATCTTTAGAACCCGAGTCTAACTTGACGAAGCCATCCCCAGCCCTTGTCAGTCCTATAATACCGGACTCAAGTCCGACACTTTCCGATACAACCAACCGGTGGCCCTTAACTCGTTGGATCTTACCCGCTTTCTCAAGTGACGTTAGGAACCGCTTGAAGCTCTCATGTCCATTTGAGGGGACTCCTAACTTTTGTGCTAACTCCTTCGGCTTGAGTGGGCCACGCTTCGATTCTACAAGTGCCTGTATCACACGATCCGTAGCAGCTTGATCATTTGGTTTCATGACCTGAGGAGTATAGCAAAAAAGATACTCTGACTCATCATTTGAGGGCCGCTCCGAGACGCGAACTCGGATAGTCGAGGTAAGAATGTTACCGAGAGAGTCTTAGGATGCACTCGGTTCATCACTCTCCGGTAGTCGGAAACCAAGCCGGTTCAAATGAGTTCTGTTCTTGCGCCACGCTTTTAATGGCTTAACCCATAGGTCCAGGTACACCCGCATGTCGATGAAGTGCTCGATCTTCATCCTTGCCAGTTCACCAAGCTCCCGTATTGCTCTTCCATTTTTTCCAATAAGAATTCCTTTCTGTGATTCTCGCTCTACAAAGATTTCGACTTGCATGTAGACCGGGTCTTGATCTTCCCGGAATTCTTCTACATGACAGAACGTCGAGTAGGGAATCTCTTGGTGATAGAGCTCGAAGATCGTTTCCCGGACCAGTTCCGCTACAAAGAAGCGAACCGGGTCCGAGGCAATATCTTCTTCGGGATACAAGAAAGGCCCGACGGGCAGATCCGCACGCAGTCCCTCTAGCAGTACATCAGCGCCTTCCCCGGTAAGGGAAGAGAGCCTGTATACTGATCCGGAGAGTTCCGTGTCAGCCCAGGCTTCCCAAGCCTGGATAGCTTCCTCATCGGCGACGTCTACCTTATTCAAGGCTATATGGAGGGGAGCCCTAGTTTCCTTAAGAGCTTCGATAGTTAAAGCTGTTTCACGCGAGTTAGGTTTTGTAGTCGAGTCAATTAAGAGTATGGTGATGTCAGCCTCAGCCAGAGCTTCTAGTGCAGCTCCGAGCATTGCACGCTGAAGCATATCCTTTACTTCAAACAACCCTGG